>OIWM01002673.1_pt1 | contig 14306 bp, 12 predicted proteins | sample 1587451 | NCBI WGS metagenome assembly OIWM01 (sample SAMEA3888907, study PRJEB22519) | human gut metagenome | biome: human gut; feature: human-associated habitat; material: faeces | place: Denmark | collected 2011
CCTGAACATCCAACGCAAGGCATGCTCCCAAGGGAATTCTGACAGAATATGGCATTTTGCTTCCAAATGCAGGTGCTGTATTAGATACCATCTGTCCGAACACATAGTTTCCTCCCAAATCTGAACCGACAAGAGTGTTCTTGTCCTGATCGCTGTAGTAGGCAGAGTTGTTCCTGATACATGAAGAGCGTATCTCCATAATGGAAGTCAGGGAGAGAAAATCTCCTCCTGCGTCCATCAACGAAGCATCCTCTGTGTGCCCGGCACCAAACATGTGTGCTATTTCATGCGCCACAATCCATGGATTAGGGGCAGCATATCCGGATGCCTTGCTGTCCTTCTTGTATGCCCCTTCCAGTATAGAAAGGCCGTTGTTGTTGCCATTCTCGGGACGGTGCAGAATCCAAATGCCTATATCGTACGAAGACTGACCGATAAGTTCGTTGAGAAGTTCTGTTCCGTAACTGGGAGCGTTCATATAGTTTTCATCTATAAGGTTATACGAAGACAGCAAAAGTCTGCTGTCCCTGTCCACGGTAAAACAAAATCCCAACGGAACGTAAATCTTGTTGAGATATTCCTCCACATCGGACCAGAATTGTTTTACAGCGGCTTCATCGCTAGAAAAGTCTTCCTCAAAGGATGACTTTGTAACTGGCACTGCCACCTTGTAATAACGCATTACATTGTCGCCGGGAATGGCATTTTGCGACTTGGACGGTGCGGATACAAGAATGCACAGTAAGCAACAGAAAATAAAACTTAACCTTGAATGTTTCATAGAAATATGTCTTTAGGGAGGTTCTATAAATCCACTTTAAGATCTGCGAGTAGTCAGAACCTCATTAAGGCTACCGCTGACATGATCTTGTTTCCGCAAATTTGGCTAAACTTTTTCAAATATTGCAAGTATCTCTATTGATATTTTTCGGGGGGATCATTAAGTGCTAAATTTTGATGTCAGAACTCAAATTTATCAGGTTTTCCTCGTATATATCATCAGATATATAGATTTGCATTAAACGATAATATATTTGATATGGCGCAAGATTTGAATCGCATCAAAGTAGTACTGGTTGAAAAGAATAAAACCGGTAAGTGGTTAGCAGAGCAATTGGGTGTTTCGGCGTGTACGGTATCAAGATGGGCAAGCAACACAGCACAGCCTAACCTGAGTACATTGAATGATACAGCCAGGTTGCTGAAAGTTGATCCCAGAGATTTGTTAACTGGAAAAGAATAATACGAGAATGGAAAGTTCATAAAGCCAAATGGTATCACTCATCTGGAACATAGCAGATGATGTGTTAAGAGACGTATTCCCTAGAGGACAGTACCGAGACGTAATCCTGCCTATGGTGGTATTACGCCGTCTTGATGCTCTTCTAGAGCCAACCAAGGAAGAGGTTGAAGAAGAGATAAAGGATAACGGAGGCTTGGAAGGCTTGGATGAAGGAATTCTTACAGATATTACAGGACTTGCATATTTTAATACCTCAAAATGGACATGAATCGTTTGAAGTCTCAGGCTACCGACTATAATGATATTCTTTACTCTAATTTTGTTGAGTATTTGAACGCTTACAGTGAGAATGTTCGTGATGTCCTAAAGAATTCGGAGTATTACAACAAGGCTCGTAAACTTGCAGATAATGACCGCCTTCTTTCAATTATTGAGCGTATTACTGACTCTCGAATCAACCTTGTTGATAAATATGCGAAAGCCCCTGACGGTTTACTCCTTCCAGCTTTGACAAATGTAGGAATGGGAACTGTTTTGGAAGAACTGCTTCGTAAATTCAATGAAGAGAACAACGAGGAGGCAGGTGAACACTTTATGCCACGAGACGCGATTTCACTCCTCGCCACCTTATCTTTGAGCCAGTGAAGGATGACTTACCAAAGATAATTACCCTTTATGACCCAGCCTGTGGTTCGGGTGGTATGCTGACAGAAAGACGTGAATATCTCCTTGCCATAGGCGTTAAGAGCAGTGCCATTCAGTTGTCTGGTACGGAGATTAACCCTGAAACCTATGTTATTTGTAAGTCTGACCTTATTATCAAGGGCGTTGATCCGAGCGGAATGCACCTAGGCAATACCATTACAGACAATGCTTTTGCAGATAAGTCATTCGGTTATATGCTGACCAATCCTCCTTATGGCAAGTCTTGGAAAACTGATAGGGAGAAAACATAAGTGCTTTTGTCTGCAAAATTCGGATTTTATAGGAGTCTTTTCAATACGGCCTGTATGGGATGCTTACTTTATTGTGAAAGATAGAGTTATACTAACTTACCCATCAACCTGTCAGTCTGTTAACCCGTAGGCAGCGTTCGTATACAATGCCGGCCCCACACTTTAATCTGCTCCCCTGATTATTTAGAGAGAAGATTAAGGTGAGGGACCGGCCTTGTTGGGGTGACGCGGTGTCACTTGCCTCTTTTTTTATCGAATAATAGTAGCCTCGCGGTCGGGTCCTACAGACACAATTTTGATGGGTGTGCTCGTGGCCTTTTCAATATAGGCGATGTAGCTTGCAAAGGCAGCGGGGAAATCCTTCTCGGCACGTACGGCGGTGAGGTCGGTTTTCCAACCGGGCAACTCCTCGTATACGGGTTGCCAACCCTCGGTGTCGTATGGCATTTCGGTAACAGTTTCGCCGTCCTTGGTGTAGGCTGTACATACCTTGATGGTGTCGAAACCATCGAGCACGTCGCCCTTCATCATAACGAGGTCAGTTACGCCATTTATCATGATGGCATATTTCAGTGCTACAAGGTCAAGCCAGCCGCAACGGCGGTTACGTCCTGTTACAGCACCATATTCGTTGCCAATGTGACGAATGGTGTCGCCAGTTTCGTCAAACAGCTCGACGGGGAAGGGGCCACCACCCACACGGGTGCTGTATGCCTTGAAAATGCCGAACACATGGCCAATGCTGTTGGGGGCAATGCCCAATCCGGTGCAGACGCCACCACTTGTGGTAGATGATGATGACACATAGGGGTAGGTGCCATGGTCGATGTCGAGCAATGAGCCTTGTGCGCCCTCGGCCAGCACATTTTTGCCTTCGGCCAAAGCGTGGTTGAGCTCATATTCGGTGTCGGTCAAGTTGAACTTGCGCATGTATTCGATGCCCTGCATCCACTTCTGCTCCTCCTCGGTAATGTCGTAGTCGGTGTAGTGCAGGTCGCGCAGAATTTGCTCGTGGCGTGCTTTGAGCGCCTTGTATTTTTCGTCGAAGTTGTGCAAGATATCACCTACGCGCAAACCTACGCGGGCAGCTTTGTCGCTGTAAGTAGGGCCAATGCCCTTGCCAGTAGTGCCAACCTTGTTCTTACCCTTTGCTGCCTCGTAGGCACGATCGAGCACACGGTGGGTAGGCAGAATGAGGTGGGCGCGGCGGCTGATGTGCAAACGCTTGGTCAATTCATAGCCGGCAGCTTCGAGTTCGTGGGCCTCGGACATAAAGAGGTCGGGGGCTATCACGCAGCCGTTGCCAATGATATTGATTTTGCCCTCGTCGAAAATGCCTGAGGGAATAGAGCGAAGTACGAATTTCTTGCCGTCGAATATAATGGTATGTCCAGCGTTGGGGCCACCTGCAAAGCGGGCCACAACATCGTAGCGCGGTGTGAAGTAGTCTACAACCTTACCTTTACCTTCGTCTCCGAACACGATACCCAGCAGGGCATCAACTTTTCCTTTTGTCATATTTGTTATAGGTGATGATTAGCAATTTAAGCAACACTTTAGAGGCGTAACAACATCAATTGTCGCGCCTCCCGTCCTTTTGTTGGCCAAAGTTAGTGCAAGGCGAGCGAAATACAAAGCGAAAGTGCAAAAACTTTCGCTTTTTATTTCCGAGCCGCAGCCTAACTTGCGCGTGAGCGAAAGTGCAAGGCGAGCGAAATACAAAGCGAAAGTGCAAAAACTTTCGCTTTTTATTTCCGAGCCGCCTAACTTGCGCGTGAGCGAAAGTGCAAGGCGAGCGAAATACGAGTTAAAGCGAAGGGCGAAAGTGCAAGGTGAAAGTGCAAGGCGTGCGATTTTTTTTTTCACCACATAACCATGAACTTTAACCACATATACTTTATTTTTCACCACTTGTGCACTGTGCTGAATATGGGCAAGTGTTTAGAATGCTTATTCTTTGTATTTTTGCAATAAATATGACTATAAAACCACAAAATCATGAAACATCTTTTATTGCTATTAACAGCTCTTGTGTGCTTTCTCACAGCATCGGCGCGTCGTGACCCTCGATATCATTATGAGGGTGCTAATAGCGGAACTTACGGCCTTTCTAATAAAAGAATACAGTGTTCTAATTGCGGTGAATTCTATTCGGCTGGTTCGCAACACATGTGCTTAAAACATGATGCGGGAGGTAGTAGTTCCTCATCATCGTACCCCACAGATGGTAGCGATGTGTCGGACGGGGAGGCTGATGCTCTTCTTGCAGCAAATCCTGATTTGCTCATTAACCAAACTGGTATTCGCAACCCAGCTCCTAATGAAGAAGAGGCAGAGAGTGCTTCTGATGATGACGATGATGACAATACTGACGCCTGGATAGGTGGTGCAATTGTTGTTGTAGGCATTATAATATGGCTAAAATCGAAATCTTGACGATTTTTGGCGCTTTTACCATCATATAGTTGTCCCTCTTAAAAAAGCATCTCGGCGAGATACTGCTTTTTCAAGAGGGACAATTGTATTTATTACGTTCAAATATTAAACATTGCTTTCGTTGTGTCCATAAGCGTTTGTGCCACATTGTCGACTGGTAGTTCGTACACCTCGGCCAATTTATCGATGACCAATGGCACAAACGCCGGTTCGTTGCGTTGGCCGCGGTGCGGTGTGGGGGCCAAGTACGGCGCGTCAGTTTCAACTACAATGCGGTTGAGCGGCACGCTGCTGCGCAATATGGCGGGCAACTTCGACTTTTTGAAAGTCAGCACACCACCTATGCCAAGTACAAATCCTGGAAACGTGTCGAGCAGTTCACTCGCCTCTTCGGCTGTGCCGCCAAAGCAGTGGAACACACCCGTCAGTTCGTCCTTCATAGGTAGCAGCGTGTCCACCAAGTCGCGGTGCGCCGCCCGGCTGTGCACCATGAGCGGCAGATGATAGCGCATAGCCCATTGTGCCTGGTGCTTGAACACCGCTATTTGTTCGTTGCGGCGGGAGTCGTCCCAATACAGGTCGATGCCCACCTCGCCCACTGCCACATAGGGATTGTTGGGCGCGGCAAGCAGTTGTTCCATTCTGTCGAGCAACGGCCAGGGGTCCGACGGCAGTTCGGTGGGGTGCAGTCCCATCATGGGAAAGCATACACCAGGATAGTTTTGGCATATTTGCAACATGGGGCCAATGCTTGCCTCGTCAATGTTGGGCAGTAGCAGCATTCGGGCACCAGCTTGCAGGGCGCGCTCCATAACCATTAATCTGTCGTCGTCAAACTCCTCAGTATATATATGTGTATGCGTGTCGATAAATTGCATGTGCCTGAGTGTGTAGGTGTTGACATTACTTGTTGCGTCCTAACAGCGATGTGGCATAGTCCCACAACACGCTCCATTGCGATTCGGGCAATGAAAGTTTGTGCAATTCGTTGTGTGCCTCGTCGTAAAAGCGGTTGATGGCGGTGCGTGTCAGGGCCGGAATGTCGAGTGCATTATAAATGTCTGTCACAGCCTTAATCTTAGCCTCAGCCTCCATGCTGTTGTTGTCGATGAGTGTGAGCAGTTGCGCCTTTGTAGCCTCGTCGGCACGCTGGTAGGCGTTGATGAGCAGATACGTCTTTTTGCCGCAAAGAATGTCGCCGCCAATTTTTTTGCCAAACACGGCAGGGTCGCCATATACATCGAGATAATCGTCCTGTAGTTGGAAAGCCAACCCCACGCATTCGGCAAAACGGTAGAGCAGCTCGGCGTCGGTTTCGGGGGCGCCAGCCAACAGAGCGCCCATCTTTGTGGCACAGGCCAGCAGCACAGAGGTTTTAAGGCGAATCATTTCAATGTACTCGTCTTCGGTCACATCGGTGCGTGTCTCAAAGTTTACATCATACTGTTGTCCCTCGCAAATCTCTTGTGCCGTGCGTGCAAAGAGGTCGAGCGCTTCGGCCTGATGCTGGCACTGGCATTGCATGATGTGGCGGAAGGCCATGATGAGCATGGTGTCGCCCGAGAGCACAGCTGTGTTGTCGTTCCACTTTTTGTGTACGGTGGGTTTGCCGCGTCGCATGTCGGCATGGTCCATCAAGTCGTCGTGCAGCAGGGTGTGGTTGTGGTAAGTTTCGATGCCCACAGCCGCGGGTGTGGCATGGTTAATGTCGTCCTTGTACAAGCCATAAGTCATGAGCAGCAGGGTGGGGCGCAGACGCTTGCCTCCCATCGAGAGTACATATTCGATAGGTTCGTACAGTCCCTCGGGCTTTTTGGGGTAAGGCACCGCTGCCAGCACCTGTTCGATGTAGGGTACCCATGACGTATGTTTGGCAAACTGGGCCATCAGCCATTGTTGCTGTTCGGCAATGGTCATGTCAGAGTTGTCAAGCAGCACAGCGTCGTCGGCCTGTCGCAGAGGGGCCACCTCGCGGTGTGAATCGATGTAGTCGCGCTCCTGCACATTTTTCAGTATATCGTCATAGTCCACCTCTTGGCCCTTAGCCTTGAGTTCGTCGTAGCGGCGTTGTGCACGCACCTCGGCCGATGCGGTGACAAATATTTTGAGTTCGGCGTTAGGGAACACCACCGTGCCAATGTCGCGGCCGTCCATCACAATGCCTTTGTCGCGCCCCATGCGTTGCTGTTGGGCAGTCATGGCCGCACGCACAAAAGGCAGTGCCGCCACCGGACTGACGTGCGAGCTCACCTCAAGTCCGCGAATTTCGTTTTCCACACATTCGCCGTTAAGGTGAACCAAGGGGAGCTTGCTCTGCTCGTCAAGCTTAAAGCTCACCTCGACCTGTGGCATGAGTTGTTCGAGTTCGGTAGCTTTCACAGTGCCGTCGGCATTAAACAATCCCTGACGGAGCGCAAACAATGTGACTGCGCGGTACATGGCGCCGGTATCAACATATATGTAGCCCACCTCGCGGGCGAGCGCTTTAGCCATAGTGCTTTTGCCACATGACGAGTGACCGTCGATGGCTATGACAATCTTTTTCATACTGTTCAACTTTCGGGGTTAGACGGTGCACACACATTCTGCATCAGAAGGCGTACCCCACGTTGGCCATAATAGAGTTGCTGGCCTGATGATATTTGGCGTACGACACGCCAAACTTGAAATGCTTGACATTAACGCCGGCACCAGCCGACAAGCCTGCCAAATGTGACGAACCAGAAGCCTTGAGTTCGTAGGCACGGCGGAAGTTGTAACCGACTGACAGATACAAATAGTCAGTGGGCAGAATATCCAGACCCAGCACAAAGTGGTTGAGGGCCTTTTTGCCAAATCCCACTTTGTCGCTCTTGTCCTTATCCTTGTTTTCGGGCAACACGTAGTAGCTCGACTTCCAGCGTGTTACGTCGGTCATGGTAACATGAAATCGCACTGGCAGGTGTGCCATACCCTTGCTAAAACCTAATGCCAGGGTGAAGGGCAAATGCGTGCGTTGCCCGTCATGGTACGCCTTCAGCTGTGTGCCAATGTTTTGCAGCGAAGCCGACACCGACAGGTCATTTTCATCGTCATAATAGTTTACACCCACATCAATGGCTGCTGCCAGGGCAGTGTAGTCGGCCAGGTTCGACACCATCATTTTCAGGTTGGCGCCACCCGTCCATCGGTCAGACAGCAAATAGCTGTAACCTGCCCCTATTACAATGTCCTTGGCGCTGAATTGCCCCAAGGTGTTCCCAGCCTCGTCGGTCTCGTCCATTTTTCCGTAATTCATGTATTGCGCACCGACAGCCATGGTGTGGCGTTCGCCAAAAGCCTTGACAAAGTGTGCTCCCATCCACGTGCTACCCGCGGCATAGGTCATGAAATCAAGGCCGGCCGAAAAGTCGCTTACGTTGGCATAAAGTGCCGGGTTATACCAGCCGGCAGTTGGTTCGTCCTCAATGAGCGTCACGTTTTGCCCGCCCAGGGCGGCTGCGTGCGACGACGCGGGAAGCCTCAACGTGTTGAACGCTGAGGCATACTCCTGTGCTAATGCCGTTGCAGGTAGTACGGCCAGTAACAGGCTGAATATTTTGATGTTCATTGTGAGCATTTCTGTTTCAGTGCCAAAATTACAAATAAAACTCGGTGCGGAGGGGCCTGTAACTTAAAAACTTGTATTATCTTGCCGCTTCTCCTAATAAGATAGGCTGCACCTCGGCAGAAAGTTCAAGCAAGCTTGACTTTCTTCACTCGGTTTGCACTATCTTTTGATAAGATAGGCTGCACCTCGGCAGAAAGTTCAAGCAAGCTTGACTTTCTTCACTCGGTTTGCACTATCTTTGCAAGCAGATAATCCGCATATATGATAAAGAACTTGCTATCGCTGCCACCTAATGCCGTCGGGGTGTTTCACCAACTGACGGGGGCGGAGCGTGATACATACTACTGCACAGCCGACCCTGCCGACCACAAACTTGGCTCGGGGGGCGGCACGGCATGGCTGCTCAAGTCGGCCCATGCCGACGAAGGTGCCAATGTGTGTTTTGACACATGGCTGGCACAGCACAAACGTGTGTTGCTGCATGCTGGCGGACAAAGCCGGCGACTGCCGGCCTACGCACCAAGCGGCAAGGTGCTCACCCCAATACCCGTGTTCAGGTGGGCACGCGGCCAACGCATTAACCAAACGTTGCTCGACTTGCAACTGCCGCTCTACCACGACATCATGCACAAGGCACCGGCATCGCTGCACACACTGATAGTGAGTGGCGATGTATTGCTGCGCACCACCGAGGCTTTGCAGGACATTCCCGAGGCCGACGTGGTGTGCTATGGTTTGTGGGCCGACCCCGTGCAGGCATCGCACCATGGCGTGTTTTTGATGAACCGCCAAACGCCCACACAACTCGACTTTATGCTGCAAAAGCCTACAACCGCACAACAAGCCGAACTGATGCCCACGCACTTGATGCTGATGGACATCGGGGTGTGGCTGCTCAGCGACAAGGCTGTCAAGTGCCTGATGCAGAAGTGTGAGGCCGGAGCCAATGGTGGCAAGGGCTGCACACCGGGCGGACATCTTGCAGCGTTGCCTGGCTACTACGACCTGTATAGCGACTTTGGTTGCGCATTGGGTCAAAATCCGTCGCGCCCCGACGCCGCTCTGGCCGACTTGTCGGTGGCCATACTGCCCCTGCCGGGTGGCGAGTTCTACCACTATGGCACGGGGCCGGACATGATAGCCTCGTCGGTGGCTATACAAAATTTGGTAAAAGACCAACGCTATATATTGCAAAGGGGCATTAAACCGCAAACTTCGGTGTTCACACAGAACACCTTGCTCGTCAACCGTCCCACACCTGCCACCCGCAATGTGTGGATTGAAAATGCTTATGTGGGCAAGGGGTGGCACTATGGCAGCAACCACATTATTACGGGTGTGCCTCAAAACAACTGGCAGGTGACCTTGCGCAATGGCGTGTGTGTCGACTTTGTGCCGGTGGGCGATGCGGCTTATGCCGTGCGTCCTTATGGTTTTACCGATGCCTTCAGGGGTGATGTGGCCAGTCTCGACACCATGTATTTGGAGCAGCCCCTGCACAGCTGGCTCGCGGCTCGCGGCTTGTCTGCCGATAGTTTGGGCGGGCCAGGCACCGATTTGCAGTCGGCACCCTTGTTCCCCGTAACTTCCGACATGGAGGCGTTGGGGCAACTGCTCAACTGGTTTGTGAGCGACACACCCGATGCCGAGACGTCAGCTCTTTGGAGCAAATTGCCGCGTTTGTCGGCCGACGAACTATCAGCACAAGCCAATTTGCCGCGGCTCTTTGAGCAGCGCCGTACCTTGCAAGCTCAAACGCTCCCCTTGGTGGCAAAGAACTGGCAGCGCAGTGTGTTCTATCAAGTCAATCTTAAAGACATGGCAGCGCAATATGCCGCAGGCCAATGGCCGTTGCCCGATGCGCTGCCGCATACGGCTCCGCTGATGACACGCATACACGATGCCATGTTCCGTGCCGAATGTTTGCGCCCCACCCAGGCTGCCGAGGCCCAGGCCTACGAAAGCCAGGCATTTGCCCTGCTGCGCGACGGGCTTACCGAGAATGTGCTGCGCCACCAATGCACCCCGCGCTGCACCACCTATGCCGACCAAATAGTGTGGGCACGCAGCAGTGTGCGCATCGATGTGGCCGGTGGTTGGACTGATACGCCACCTTACAGCTTGATAGCTGGCGGCAATGTGGTAAATCTTGCGGTCAACCTCAATGGCCAACCGCCCTTGCAGGTGTATGTCAAGCCATGCAAGGAGCCTGTGGTCATTTGCCGCTCCATCGACCTCGGTGCCATGGAGCGCATCGAAACCTACGAGGCTCTGCTGCAATACAACAAGGTGGGGTCGCCCTTCTCCATACCCAAGGCGGCCTTGGCCCTTGCGGGGTTTGCACCAGGCTTTGGCACAGAGCATTTTGCCTCGCTGCGCCAACAGCTCGAGGCTTTCGGCTGTGGATTAGAAATCACACTGTTGGCAGCCATTCCGGCAGGTTCCGGTCTTGGCACGAGTAGTGTGCTGGCAGCCACAGTGCTGGCAGCCTTGAGCAATTTCTGCGGTCTTGGCTGGGACAAGAACGAGGTGTGCAACCGCACCCTTGTGCTTGAACAGTTGCTCACCACTGGCGGTGGTTGGCAAGACCAGTATGGCGGAGTGTTGCCAGGCGTAAAGTTGTTGCAAACCACAACTGGCTTCGACCAAAATGCCATGGCGCGCTGGTTGCCCGACACCCTGTTTACCCACCCCGACACGCGTCCGTGCCATTTGCTTTATTACACGGGCATCACACGTACGGCCAAACACATACTTACCGAAATTGTGCGGGGCATGTTCCTCAACAACACGCAACACCTGCATCTGCTCAACAACATGAAGCAGCATGCGCTCACGGTGTTTGATGCCTTGCAAACCAACGACCTGGCCCGCTATGGCCGCATGGTACGTGCCACTTGGGAGCAGAACAAAGCGCTCGACGCCGGCACATCGCCCGAGGTTGTTGAGACTCTTTGTCGCCGTGTGGACGACTTGTGCTATGGCTACAAACTGCCGGGTGCCGGTGGTGGCGGATTTATGTATATGGTGGCCAAGGATGCCCAGGCGGCACAACGCATCAGGCAGTTGCTCACCGATAATCCGCTCACGCCAAACTCGCGCTTTGTCGACATGGACGTGTCTGCCGAAGGGTTGCAGGTGAGCCGCAGTTGACGGGGGGACGGGCTAACGGGTTGACGGGTTAACGAGTAATCAAGCACAAAACGCTACCTCTAATGGGGGCGACGCGTCTCGCGTCGGGAAAAGATGCAGCTATTATCAGTAGAGTTTGTGTTCTTTCCTTTCATTATCCCCGACGCGGGACGCGTCGCCCCCATTAGTGCTTGCGTTTTTTACAGCGCGTCGGCTGCGGCTCAGCAATTCAAGCAAGCTTGATTGCATTCGCCTTGCACGATGATTCAGCCCGCCCTTATTAAATCCGAAACTTCAGTAATAATATAAAACAGCACACATACATTGGCACTATTTTCACTACCACCCACCGCCTCACGCGACGGACTCAACCTGAGCATGGTCGTGGGGCAAATAGCGGACGACGAAACAACCGCAACCTTGAAACGCACCCTGGCTCCCGAATGGGCCTTGCAGAGCGGTGTGCAACTTACATGGCCACACGCTGGCACCGATTGGGCATACATGTTGCCCGAGGTAACTGCCTGCTATCTGCGTCTGGCCTACGAAATAGCCACGCGCGAGACGCTGCTCATTGTGGCACCCGACACCGAGGCCGTGAAACGGCTGATTGACGAGCAACTGCCCAAACGCGCCACCGCACACATTATATATAAAACTTGCAACACCAACGACACCTGGGCACGCGACCACGCCTTTCTGACCCTGGCCACCACCGAGGGGCCCGAACTGCTCGACTTCCGTTTCAATGGTTGGGGAGGCAAGTTTGAGGCTTCGCTCGACAATACCATCAACGCCCACCTGGTTGAGGGTGAAACGCCTGTGCTGAAAGGCAAATACGTTGATTACCTCGACTTTGAACTCGAAGGTGGAAGTGTCGAAGTGGACGGCCTTGGCACATTGCTCACCACATCGGAGTGCCTGCTCAACCCCAACCGCAATGCGCAACTTGACAATGCGCACAAGGAGGCTCTGCTCAAGGAACGCCTTGGCGTGAACCGCGTGCTGTGGCTCGACCATGGCTATCTGGCCGGCGACGACACCGACTCGCACATCGACACCCTGGCTCGTCTTTGTCCTGACAATACCATTGTGTACGTTAAATGTACCGACAAGGCCGACGAGCACTATGCCGCACTGCAGGCCATGGAGCAGCAACTGCACACGTTTTGCACGGCCGACGGCAAGCCTTACCGTCTGTTGGCACTGCCCATGGCCAACGCCATATACGACGAAAACGGCGAGCGCCTGCCTGCCACCTATGCCAACTATCTGGTAATGAACAATGTGGTGCTTTACCCCACCTACGCACAGCCCGACAATGATGAGGCTGCGGCCGAAGTGCTGCACAAGGCTTTTCCCGGGCGCGATGTGGTGGGGGTGGACTGCCGCGCGCTCATACGCCAACATGGTTCGCTGCATTGTGTCACCATGCAGTACCCCAAGGGCGTGTTGCCGCAAACTTTCTCTGATTAAATAACTCATGTTTCGGGTTCAGACCGCCCTTGTTAAATCCGGAATTCCAGTAAATAATTGCTATTACAATGACCAAACATAAAACACTCAAGGTAGGCATCGTACAACAAGCCTGTACGGCTGATGTGGAGGCTAACAAGCAAAATCTTAAACGCAACATTGCCGATGTGGCAGCCCAGGGGGCAGAGCTGGTGGTGTTGCAAGAGTTGCACAACTCGCTTTACTTTTGTCAGGTTGAGAGTACCGATAATTTTGATTTGGCAGAGCCTATTCCCGGTCCTTCAACCGACTTTTACGGCCAGATAGCCCGCCAGCATGGCATAGTGCTCGTCACTTCGCTGTTCGAACGGCGCGCTGCCGGCTTGTATCACAACACCGCCGTGGTGTTTGAGCGCGATGGCAGCATTGCTGGCAAATACCGCAAAATGCACATACCCGACGACCCTGCCTATTACGAAAAATTCTACTTCACACCGGGCGACATGGGTTTCCACCCCATCGACACATCAGTTGGTCGCCTTGGGGTGCAGGTTTGTTGGGACCAATGGTACCCCGAGGGCGCGCGGCTCATGGCCCTGCAAGGTGCCGAACTGCTCATTTACCCTACAGCCATAGGCTACGAAAGCAGCGATACCCCCGATGAGCAGGAGCGCCAACGTGAGGCATGGACTACTGTGCAGCGCGGTCATGCTGTGGCCAACGGACTCCCCGTGATAGCCGTTAACCGCACGGGCCACGAGCCCGACCCTTCGGGCCAGACAAATGGCATCAGCTTTTGGGGCTCAAGTTTTGTGGCTGGCCCGCAGGGCGAGTTGTTGTATCGCGCACCAAAGGACGAGGCTGTGAATGCCGTGATAGAGGTGGACATGCAGCGCAGTGAAAATGTGCGCCGCTGGTGGCCCTTCTTGCGCGACCGCCGCATCGAGGAGTTTGGCCCGCTTGCCAAGCGCTTTATTGACTGATACAACATTCAAGCACTCTCTACATATTTAATTTTGTCATTTTGCCTGCACTCTGCACTAATGCTATGTAAGGTGTTGAATATCAGTGTGTTTTAGAGTGTAGATAATCCTTGAAAACGTGTGCATTGGTGTCTGCACTATTTGGCGCAGGCTTGTGCACAATAGTGTCACGCCATGTGGCGGAAACAGTTATGGGGGAGAGATTTTTTTGTTGCTCCAACAAAAAAATCTCTCCCCCATAACTGTTGAACATACCTTCCGTGTGTGTGTTGTGCAGATGGTAGTGCAGACAAATTTCAGGGTTGTCTACACGCCTTAACCCGTTGGTAATCAGTGAAATAAGTGTGGTTAGTGCAGAGTGCAGGCAATAATGCCAAATATTGCTGTCCGGTAACCCCATTCTGATATTATAGCTCACGGATCACACCGATTGCACGGATTTTTTTTCGCTCGTGCAACGTGCTTTAGCACCACGGAGATGACGGATTTGACGGATTTTGTGAGCATTGCAT
>OIWM01002674.1_pt1 | contig 14301 bp, 7 predicted proteins | sample 1587451 | NCBI WGS metagenome assembly OIWM01 (sample SAMEA3888907, study PRJEB22519) | human gut metagenome | biome: human gut; feature: human-associated habitat; material: faeces | place: Denmark | collected 2011
CCTCTGGCGTGCTTTTTGGTTCTTTTTGCACGACGCAAAAAGAACGTAAAAACGTTCCCATTGCAGAGAATATCGAGGTTTTGCAGACCTCAAATCAGCTCGCCGCAATGGCGGCTTCGTGCAAACAAAATTAAATCCTTTTGCGGCTTCGCCGCTTTTTCCTGCTTTTTGTAAAGTACAAAAAGTAGGGCAAAAAACTTTGAAACTTTCCTTTCGGAAAGTTTTGCCCCTATCGGGGCAGCACGCCTTGCGTGCTTTTCGCCGCCTTCGGCGGCTGTTTTCCCAGCGCGGAAAAAACGCGCCGGGCGCTTACAGATTTTTTTCAAAAAACCGGTAAGCGTTGCCGTAAAACAAATCATCAATCAAATTGTCGTCAGCGCCGTGCGCCTTCATATAGCTTCCGAGCGCGGCAATGTCGCGCACACGCTCAAGCCCGGCAAGCGGATGTGTGCCGTCAAGGTCACAGCCAAGACAAATGCTCTTGGCACAGCCTTTTTCCATAAAATGGACAATATGTTTGGATACCGCGTCAAGCGCGGCTTCCTTGTCGGGAATCATGTCTGCATCCTCAAAGGTGCGCGACAGGTGCTTTCCAACCAAATTCACACCGGCAATGCCGCCGTGCGAAAGAATGGTGCGAAGCTGCGTGTCGGATAAATTCCGCGCATGGTTGCAAATGCTCTGCGCGTTGGAATGCGACGCGATAAACGGCTTTTTGGCCACGTTGGCCAAATCCCAGAATCCTTTTTCCGATAAATGCGATACATCGAGCAAAATGCCGAGCGCTTCACAGCGTTCCACCGCTTTGTAGCCGAAATCGGTCAGCCCGATATCCGTGTCATACGCGCCGCAAACGGCGCATTCGCCGCCCCAGGCAAGCGTTAACACACGCACGCCGTGTTCCCGTAAAATGTCAAGGCGGTCAAGATCGTTCTCAATGAGCCGCGATCCTTCCACCGACGGAATCACCTTTAAGCGGCGGTCGTCCGACACAAGCGTTTCTCTGTCCGTGCATAAAACCGCACGGTTCTCGTTTTGGGCAATTTGCTGCTTTAGGTAATCGAGTATGGCAAAAAAGTCGCCGTACACATCGCCGGCACTTTTGGTGTTTTCCGACCATACCGCAAAAATCTGCGCTTTGCGGTCATAGGCGTCAAAGCCGTCCAAATCGACCGCAAGCGTGTTTTGGGCAAGCGGCAGCTTTTGCGTATACATTTCATACGCGGTGTCACAGTGCAGATCAAAATAATTCATACAGTTCCTTTGTCTAAGGACGTGCCTTAGGAAGAAAATCAAATTTTAGGCAGTTACGTTTTCTATCAGCTGATACGACTTCGGCTTTCCGTCAAACGCGAGAATTTCAAAAATGTCAAATCGCGTCTTGAGCGACGCTATATAAGTATTGTCCTTATATTCGCATAAAAATTCATTTGCCGTATTAACAATATGCAACATTTTTTGGGAATCGACCGCTTCCGCCGGCTTTTGGGATAAAACCGTCCGTAATTTCACCTCGGCAAAGACAATATATGCGTCTTTTTCGGCAATGATGTCGATTTCGCCGTGCGTACCCTTGAAGTTGCGGCAGAGCAGCCGATAGCCGTTCTTTTCGTAATAGTCTGCGGCAAAATCTTCGCCGTCATTGCCGCGCGAGCGCGTGCTTTCCGTATTCATTGTATGTCGGACGGGGCTTTTCCGTGCTTTTGCCGATAGTTTTTGAAAAAGCTCGGCCGATGCTCGGGACATAACCCATACGCTTCGATGGCGGCATAGTGCGCCTTGGTGCCGTAGCCCTTGTGGCCGGCAAAGCCGTAGGCCGGATAGGTTTTGTCAAGATAATCGCGGCAGTAGGCATCTCGGGCGGTTTTGGCGAGAATCGAGGCCGCCGCGATCGACGGGCATTTTCCGTCGCCGCCGACCTCCGCCCGACAGGGAATGGAAAGCGTCGGCGTTTTGTTGCCGTCGATGAGCGCAAAATCCGGCGAAACGGCAAGGTTTTCGATCGCGCGCGTCATGGCAAGCAGTGCCGCGCCGAGAATGTTGTATTCTTCGATTTCCTCGACGGTGCAGAAAGCCACTGCGTAGGCGACGGCGTGCGTTTTGATGGCTTCGGCAAGCGCGTCGCGCTTTTTTTCGGAGAGCTTTTTGGAGTCGTTTAAGCCGCAAAGCTCCGGAATGTCGGCATAGCTGTCCGGCAGAATGACGGCGGCGGCATAGACACGCCCGGCAAGCGGGCCGCGGCCGGCCTCGTCCGCACCGCAAATGACGGCGTTTTCCGGACAGAGCGATTTTTCGTAGGAAAGGGAAAGGACGGTTGCGTTCTGTTTTTTCATGGTGTCGGCTTCCTTAATATCCGTATCGTGTGATGAGCGGGCGCGGATGATGCGGCCTATTCGATGTAGTAGCCCATGCCGCGCTTGTTTTTGATATACTGCGGCTCGGACGGATTGTCCTCAATCTGCTTGCGCAGCCGCGTGACGGTCACATCCACCGTGCGGACCTCGCCGTAATAGTCATCATAGCCCCAAACTTCCTTCAACAACGCTTCTTGGCGGTATTTTTTGCCGCGGTTGCGCGCTAAAAAGACTAACAGCTCGTATTGCTGCTTGGAAAGGGAGATCTCCTTGCCCTTTTTCTTGACCGAATAGGCCGAGCAGTTGATTTCCAAATCGCCGATTTTGATAATTTCCTGCTTTTCCGGCTCTTCCTTGGCCGTGCGCACCACCGCTTCGCCCGAATACCGGCGAATGTTGGCCTTGATGCGCGACAACAGCTCGGCTGTGCTGAACGGCTTTGTCATATAATCGTCTGCGCCGAGCTCAAGGCCGAACACCTTGTCGCGTTCCTCTTCGCGTGCGGTTAACATAATAATCGGCGTATCAAGACGCTCCCGGACGCGGCGGCAGATCTCAAAGCCGTCCATTTTCGGCAGCATTACGTCGAGTAAAATCAAGTCAAAGCCGCCCGAAAGCGCAAGTGCCAGCCCTTTTTCGCCGTCGTAGGCGACTTCGGTGTCATAGCCTTGCTTTTGGACGTTGTAATCGAGAATATCGGCGATATTTTTTTCATCTTCGACGATGAGAATGCGTTTTTTTCTCTGTTCCATGGGTTCATCTCCGGTCTGTATTCTGGCTGTGCCGTGCAATTACGGCAGCAGCGTTGTTTCATCAAACGAGCGAATGCTGAACTGTGCATAGTCGGCAAAAAAGTCGGTCAGCTTTGTCAAGACTTCAGCCGTGACGGCGTGTGAGCCGAAGCGGACGTGATAGGTCTGCGCGGCTTTTGGCTTGTTTTCGGCAAGCGTCGTGCAGAGCGCTTGAAACACGCTTTGCGCGCGTCCCACGCCGTCGCCGCTGTCAAGCGTATACCGGTAGATCCGATAGCCGTGTGCGGCGGCCTCCTCGAAAAAGCCGTTTTCCTCCAAAGCACTTGTGTGGTCGGTCAGGCGAAGCAAGCGCGTTTGGGCTTTTGTGACAAGCTTTAAGGCCTCTTGTGCCTCTGTGATGCGTACAAGAAGCTCTTCGGAGGATAACACGTTTTGCCCGTCGGTCGGCGAAACGAGAAGGCCCGGCGTATGGCCGTCGGCAATCACGCGCCGCACGGTTTCGGGATTGGCGTAGATCTGCTCGGCCGTCATGAAAAACGTGGCTCGGATGCCGCTTGCGCGCAGAACGCTCAAAATGCCGTCGGTGTTGCCGCCGATGTTGTCAAAGGTGAGATACAGTGTGCGTGCGGCAACATTTTTGTAAGGGTCCTCCGGCGGCGTTTCCTCTTTTTCGGGCGGCTGCGGATTGGTTTTATCGTCGTCCGTCTTGTCGGGCGGCACAATGATCGGGTCGGAAATGACGGGATTGTCCGGCTTGGGGTCAGGGTTCTGCGAGGGATTTTTGTCATCGTCGGACGTGGTGTCCTCTGTCGAAGGCTTTTTGGTCGGGCTGTACATTTTGACAAGCTCGGTTAAGGTGTATTTGGCCTTGGAATCCGAAATGCGTGCGGCGCAAATACCGTCGTCGGCATTGTCGTAAAACTCGAAGTTCAGGCCGAGCGCGCCGCAGACATCTTTTGCCGGCACATAATAGGTGCGGTAGAACAGCTTGGATTCGATGTCGAGCGTTTCGCCGCTGTCGGTGGTGGTGGTGCCGTTGTCAATGTCAAAGGCGATGTAACGGCCGTTTTTGGTGTTGTTGATATAAAAGCTGTACGAAATTCTGCCGTACACGACCTCCAAATACGAATAAAGCGCAAAAATATCGAGCGGAACATAGCTCACACCGCCGCTTACCACAAGCGGAAAGGATTTGACGTTGGTGTAAGAGGCATCCTGCCGGTACAGGTTTGGCACGACATACCGCGCTGCGCCCGAAGCGTTTTCGGAGCCGTTCATGTTTTTGTAGGAATCGTAAACCGCATCGTTGTAAAGCGCAAGCGTCTGCGAGGACGGCAGGGTCAAAAAGCCGGCTGCAAGGCAGACAGAAGCCAAAAGTGCGCCGACGCGCTTGCCGAAACGGTTTGTTTTTTTCATGCCTATCGTCCCTCTTTCCCGAAAAAATACGGCTGCATTGCCTGAAAACGGCAACAATATCCTTAGTGTAATTATACCGCTTTTCACGCAAGAAGTCAAGACCTGTGCGCAAAGGAATTTTTTCGGAAAAAGCGGATGCTTTCTATGCGTTCGACACTTACAGTACAAATTGTTAACACAAACATCCATATTTTACGCAAATTTTCGACTACAATGATAAAGCAATCAAAATCAAGGAACTTTTGTTTCCTGAAAGGAGTCTGATTTTATGAGTGAAAATCAAGTAAAAAAAGGCGGCATTTCCGTCGAAACCAAAAATATCTTCCCGGTCATCAAAAAATGGCTCTATTCGGACAAGGACATTTTCGTGCGCGAGCTTGTGTCCAATGCGTGTGATGCAATCACCAAGCACAAACGCCTTGTTTCGCTCGGCGAGACCGTGTCGGACGGTGCGCCTTACCGCATCGACGTGACGCTCGACAACGACCTCGGCACGCTCACGTTTTCGGATAACGGCATCGGCATGAACGCCGAGGAAATCGACAAATACATCAATCAGATCGCACTTTCCGGAGCGGTCGATTTCATCCAAAAGTACGAAAAAGCCGACGCCGACGCCAAAGCCGAAGGCACGGGCGGCATCATCGGTCACTTCGGTCTCGGCTTCTATTCGGCATTTATGATTGCCGACAAAGTCGAAATTCTCTCCAAATCGTGGCATGACGACAAGGCTGTGCTTTGGAAAGGCACCGACGAGGGCGATTACGAGATGAGTGAGAGCGACGAACGCACATCGCGCGGCACGGACATCATTCTGCACATCAACGACGACGAAAAAGAGTATGCGAGCGCTTTCAAAATCAAGGAAATCCTCGATAAATTCTGCGCTTTCATGCCGGTGGAAATCTACTTTAACGAGCTTCCTGAAAAGGAAGAACCGAAAAAAGAGGGCGAAGAAGCTGCCGAAAAGCCGGAACCCAAGCCCATCAACGATACAAATCCTCTTTGGCTCAAGCGCCCGCAGGACTGCACCGAAGAGGAATACAAGGAATTCTACCAAAAGGTGTTCCATGACTACCGCGAACCGCTCTTTTGGATCCACATCAACGCCGACTATCCGCTCAACTTCAAGGGAATCTTATATTTCCCGAAAATGGAGAACGAATTCGGCAACTATGAGGGGCAGGTCAAGCTGTACTATAACCAGGTGTTCGTGGCGGATAATATAAAGGAAGTCATTCCGGAATACCTGCTATTGCTCAAGGGCGTTCTCGATTGTCCCGAGCTGCCGTTAAACGTTTCGCGCAGCTATTTGCAGACCAACGGCTATGTGTCCAAAATCTCGGCACACATCGTCAAAAAGGTCGGCGATAAGATCAATGCGCTGTTTGGCACCGAGCGCGAAAAGTATGAGGGAATGTGGGATGCGGTGAAGCTGTTCGTGGAATACGGCTGTGTGCGCGACCAGAAATTCTTCGAAAAGGTCAAAAACAGCGTGCTGTACAAGACGACCGCCGGAAAGTATATGACGCTTGCCGAATATGCCGATGCGAACGAGCATTTCGACAAAAAGGTCTACTACACCGACGATAAAAAGCAGCAGGCGGCCTATATCGCCATGTTCGACAAGCAGAATGTGCCGATTGTAGAGCTGGATAAGTTACTTGACATCCAGTTTGTCAGCACGGTCGAACACGCGGAAACCGATGAAAAGCTGAAGGATGTGAAATTTGTCCGGGTGGACAGCGGCGTCAGCGATATATTAAAGGAAGAAAACAGCGACGAGAACAAGGAAAACAACGAAAAACTCGCCAAATTCTTCGAAAAAACGCTGAATAAGGGCGAACACCTCAAAATTGCCTGCGAAACGCTCAAAGACACCACCGTCCCGGCCTTTTTGGGTCTGTCCGAGGAATCGCGCCGCTTTGCCGACATGATGAAGCTGTACGGGAACGGCATGAGCGCCGGCCTTCCGCAGGAATTAACGCTTTCGCTCAACCTTTCCAATCCGCTTACCCAAAAACTCGAACAGCGCGTTGCCGACGGAAACGAGGACGAGCTGACCGAAAAGCTCGCCAAACAGGTGTATTTGTTAGCACTTGTGGCGCAGCGTCCGCTCGAAGCAGATGAACTTTCCGAATTTTTGGCGCTGTCTTCGGAGCTTTATACAAGACTTTGAGACAAGACTTGTTCAAGTTGCACAAAAACGCCGTTCGAACGAGAGGGCACAAACACAAAATATAGTGGCCGAAGAAAAAAACACGGTACATTTTGTATGGGTGTGTAGAAAATGCCGATTTGAAAGTTTTGTTCGGGTTTTTTATTTGTAACTATTGACAAGATTTTTGTTTTGTTGTATAATATGGTCGTAATTCTATAGGGATAGCTGTCTGCATACGTACCCGTTGCTTTGGTGCGGACGGCGTTCCGGAGTGAGTACATAATACTATTAAAGGAGTGCAGTCCACATGAAAAAAATGCTCAGCTTAATCCTGTGCCTTGCGACGATTTTCTCGTCTGTGGCGTTTTGCTTCCCGGCAATCGCGGCAGATCTTGATTACGACGTGGAAACCGGTGCGGATTATGCAACTATTCCCGCTGAAGAACAGGAAGATCAAGCCGCTTTGGCCGAAGATCTTGTTCTTCCGCTTGTCTTCGATTTTGAAGACGGCGTTATTCCCGACAGCGTTTCGCTGAAAAACAAGCTCGGCGGCGCAGAGCTTTCCGTCGTTGATAAAGGCGATGGCAAGGCTATGCAGGTCCTCGTTCCCGAAGACACCGCCTGGATCGCAGGCCGCGTTGTCTTTGCTGTAACGAGCGATGCGCTTCCGGCCGGCCGTTACCGCATATCCGCGGATTTCGCCGCTGATACATATCCGGAAGACGGTTATACGCTTTATGTGTACTACGGTACCAACAACGACAAGGGCAAGCTGACCTCTTACTCTATTTTTGAGAAGGGCGCCACCGTGACCGAAGACGGCACTGTTACGGCTGAGGTCGAATTCGACGAAGCAAAGACTCCGTTCGATATTCAGTACGCTCTGTTCAAGAATCCCCAAGAGCCTTTCACGGCTACCTACACGCTCGACAACGTGAAGCTCGAAGAAATCCCGATGCCCGCAACTGTCGTATTTGACGCAAACGGCGGTTCAGGCACACAGGCTTCGATCCAAACCGAGACCGGTGCAACCGTTACGCTTCCTGAAACAACCACCTTTACCCGTGATTATTACGACTTCGTCGGCTGGGGCTTGACGAGCGACGCGGCTGCAAACGATGCCGTTTCTTCCTATACAGTCGTTCTGTCCGAGCTGTCCGCCGCTAAGACCAAGACCTTCTATGCCCTCTGGCAGAGAAGAACCTTTGACGTGAAGTTCGATTTTGCCGGCGGTTCCTCTGCTCTTCCGACCTCCTACACCGTCAACGAAGGCGAAGCAAAGGAGCTCAAGCTCCCGACCTCCGCTGAAGTAAAGCGTCCGAAGAACCTGCTTGTCGGCTGGAAAGACAGCAAAAACAACGAATATAAGTGCGGCGAAACCGTTTCGTTTACCGAAGCCACCACCCTCACGGCTGTTTGGCTCGATACCTCCGAATTCGGTACGGTCAGCGCAGCTGGCGCTTCCGGTTATGCCGGCAAGACCGTTGATGTTGACTACCGTTATCCGGGTGCTTACTACAAGCTCCCTGTGAAGCTCGATGCAGGCTCCGTTACCCTGGAGGCTCTGAATCTCGCCAATGCTTCGGCTGTGGAATATGACGAAGAAAACGATACCCTTATCGTATATCCGCGTGCATCTTCCGTCTTCGCGGGTGCGACCGTTTCCTTTGCATATTCCCGTACCACGGTTCTGACGGCAGACCACAAATCGATGCTGATCCTGCCGGAAGTGACCGTTAAGTATATTTCCGACAATACTCTTGCCGGTTATGACAACCTCATCCCGTCCGGCGATGCCGAAGGCGGCTACTTCCCGTACTTTACCGGAAACGAATATGCTGTGGTTGACCGTGCCAAAGAGGAAGACGGCAACCACTATGCCCGTTTGCAGAGAGCCAAGAACGGCGGTCAGTGGCCGCACACGGAGGTGAACGTTCGTCTTGAAAAAGACGCTACCTATAAGTTCACCGGCCGTTACAGAGTAACCGGTGATGTAAACGGCGGCTTAAACTTCAACGTTAACTTTAACGCACCATGGCAAGGCAAAACGCCTATCGCCATGCCGTATTCCAATCCGGAGATCGGCGTCCATGCCAACGGCTATAACCACAATGCTCCTATCGACAGCTCCAAGACTTGGAAGGATGTCAAGTTTGAATTCACCGTTAACAAGACCGGTGACAGCAACGCTGAAGGCGTCACCATTTATTCCAACCCTTCAAATGATCTTGTCACCACCTATGATGTGGATGATTTTGCACTCTATAAGAGAATTGATGTAACCTATTCTTCCGGAACAGCCGCAAACCTTCCCGCAGGTGCTTCCGATCCCGCAACGCACGGCGGTTATATGGATGACGGCTTCACCACTTTGGCTGCCGCAAACCCGTATGCACCGATAAGCGACGGCTGGAAGCTCAATGAAGAAAAACCGTGGATCGACCAGTTCGGCAACACCTATGCATTCGGCGAAAAGGTCGATGTCTCCAAGACCGGCCCGCTTGCCATCGTTCCGAACTATGTGACGGAAGCGGATACCTATACGCTTACGTTCGTGGCAGACGGTCTCACCGCTCCGATGGCACCTGTTAAGGTCATTGTCGGCGAACCGCTCGACTTCTCCAAGATCGAAAACGTAACACCTGCCGATTCTTCTCTCAACTTCAACGGTTGGTCCACCACCGGCGAGTGGAAAGACGTTCTCCACGGCAAGCAGACCATCAAGGGCGATATGACCCTTTATCCGGTTCTCAGCATCAACTACGATTTCGCTGTTAAGAGCAACCGCGACAAGTTCGACGTATCGAATTCCGTTGTTCGCTCGGAGCTTTACAGAGACAGCGTTGTTATAGCCCATGAAGGTACGGGCAGCTTTGATACTATCTATGCTACCTCCAAGATTTCTCTCCCGGCAAGACTCTACAAGGGTATGTACCTGATCTTTGATTCCACCTACAACGCAGAGGGTGCAATTGAAGTGAACGTCGGCTACCACAACGAAGGTCTCTTCTTTGGCCGTGCCGGTGAAGGTGCTAGCGGTGGCAGAAACGTGGAAGGTACCGTTACCGAAATCACGCCGGATGGCTATGCGCTCGAGCTCATCGAGACCTACAAGCACAAGCTGTGGACGGATACCATCTGTTATGCGCGCTTTGACCCGTTCCAGAAAGAAAACAGATCCATCGCTATCCGCGGTGTCTACTTCATTCCGGCTGAGCCGTTTGCCACCAAGACTGTGGAGCTTACCGGTCTTACCGCTCCGGTTTCCGGTCAAGTCGCTCCGACCGCCGTTACCGAAACCACCGGTATCTGCGAACAGCCGACCATCACCTGGAGCCCGGCTCTCGTAAACGGACGTTTTGATGAATTGACGCCTTACACCGCAACCATCACGCTTGCACCGAAGGCTCTCACCGGCAACTGCTTCGATCCGGAAACCACAGTCACGGTTGACGGCAAGGAAGCAACCGTTGCATACGATGAAAAGACCGGTCTTTTGACCGCTACCGTTTCTTTCCCGATTACGAAAGAATTCGCTGCGTTCGACTATGATATCGTCGGCGAAACCTTCTACCTCATCGACGGCAAAACCGTTCCGTACTCCGTCAAGTTTACGAAGGACGAAGGCGTTACCGACAGAACCGTTACCTGGTCGGTTGACAACACGGACGTTGCCACCATCGATGCCAAGACCGGTGCTCTTACGCCGATCAAGAACGGTAAAGTTGTGGTAACCGCAACCTCCGAATACAATTATATGTATTCCAAGTCCCTCGAGGTTACCATCAATTACTACGAGTTTGATATGCAGATCTCCGGCCCGGACTTCATCCAGAAGGCCGACAGAACCACCCAGTATAAGCTTTCGGTTATCTGCGACATCACGCTTCCGGATATGACCGCCGTTTGGTCGATCGAATCCGGCGACTATGCCGACGGCGTGTTCACGCCGAATCCGGCTGCAAACTATGCAACCATCAGCGAAAACGGCCGCGTCGTTCCGTTCGGAAACGGCTTTGTCCGTATCAGCGGCACGTCCAACTACAACCCGGCAATTTCCGCTTCCAAGATCGTTGAGATCACCAATCAGGCAGAAAAAGGCACCATTACCTACCATCCCGGCACGACCGACACGGTAACCGGCCTGCCGGAGGTCCAGGAAGGCTACGGCACGACGGCACTTTCTAACGCAATGCCGACCAGAAGCCAGAGCGGCTATGCATTCTTAGGCTGGGCAACCTCCGATGAATCCGCCGACCTTGTTTCCTCCGTTTTGGTTCCCTCCGGCAAGAACGTCGATGTTTATGCCGTTTGGGGCAACGGTGTTGTTTGGACCTACGGTACCAACGGCAATCAAAAGCTTTCCTCCAACGTTACCGGCCGCGGTGACGATTACGATGAAGTCAAGCCGACTGTCGGCGACTATCGTATCCATATGCCTTTAGGTCTCGATGCACAGGAATACTCCACGGTCATCGTTCGTATGTCCAGCACCGCTCCTTGCGGCACGAAGATCTTCTATAAGACCAAGTTCATCAACGCAAGCGGCGAAGAACAGACCATGGGCTATGAAACAGACGGCTTTGCATATGCCGAAGCGCAAAGCATGACCCTGTGGCCTGCCTTTGACGGACTCGATAACTTTAAGTCCCTCACGTTCGACTTTATGAACAAAGACTCCACCTCTACGCCCGGCAAGTGGAGAACGGCAAAGGAAATCGTACAGATTTATCTTGACCCGTGCAAGGTTGCCGGTCAGCTCTTCCGCATCTCCTCCATTTCGGTTCTCGGTTCGCCGACCGTTTCGTTCGACAAGAACACCACGGACACCGTAACCAACATGCCGACCGCAAGAAAAATTTCCATGGGCGGCAAGCTCACCGTTTCCGAAACACCGGTTCGCGAAGGCTATGCCTTTGCAGGCTGGTCGAAGTCCCCGACCGACAGATCCAACGTCAAGACCACCTTCGGCATTGCCGGCGATGTGACCTTGTACGCTGTATGGGATAAGAACGTTGACGTTGATCCGGATGATGAAACCGGCGAAAACGTATACGCTATTCCTTCCATCGAAGCATCGCAGAGCGCAGTTCTCGTTAAGGTAAGCAACAAGAAGGATGTCCGCGTTGAATTCGTCTACACCGACGAAGCCGGCGACGAACAGACCATCGTTGCGAATACCAACGGCAACGGCTATGCTGTGATCGATCTTTCGGATATCGCAAGACCTCTCACCGATTCCAAGGTTATCCTTGCGAAGAACTACAAGGCTACCAGCATCGTTTTGACCGATATCGAGTCCGCAACCGCAACCGCCAATAAAGTGGTTGACAGCGGCAAGACCTCCTCCGGCGGCTCCGGCGGAAACAAGAACTACAACTACGACGGTACGGTTACCGACGTCCCGAACGGTGGCAAACAGTATGAAGTCGGCGGTATCACCGCAGGCGGCGAGGTCGCTAAGACCGTTCTTTCCGCAACCAAGGAAGAAGGCGATATCCTCTTCAACTTCGAAGAAGATTATGAAAAGGATCTCTTCAAGGACGCTCGTCAGATGAACATTGTCGGCATGAACTCCAGCGTTCTCTCGCTCCAGTCTCTCGGCAAAAAGTCCGGCTCGAATGACAGCCCGGCTTACTTCACCGGCTCGCTGGCTCTCGATGCAGCAACGCACAAGTACATTGTCATCAAGGCAAAACAGTCCGGTCTCTCTAGCAACAACTTCCGTATCTACTTCCACGGCGATGGCGCGGGCTTCTCCGAAGCAAACGCAGAAACCCAGAAGCTTGGCGACGGCGATTACACCATGCTCGTATACGACATGGGCGCCAAGGAAGGCTGGAAGGACACCATCACCGCTTTGTTCTTCTCGCTTGAAGGCGATGTGAAGGGCAACATCGATATCGACTGGATCCTCTTCACCAATAAGGTTCCGGAAAGCATGGATGATGTCACCGGCGGTGCCAAGGTCAACTTCCCGGTTGTCAATAAGGACGCTATGCCGTTCACCGATGTCACCGCAAGCGACTGGTTCCACTCCGAAGTTGCCAATGCTTACAAGCTCGGCTTCGTCGAAGGCACCTCCGCTACGACCTATGAACCGAGCGGTTCTGTGACCATCGCAGAAGCAATTACCCTTGCTGTCCGTCTCAACTACATCTATAACGAAAAGACTCTGCCGAAGGCAGCCACCGAAGGCGAATGGTTCAAGCCGTTCGTTGACGCAGCTGTCCGCGCAGGCATCATCAAGACCAACCAGTTTGCCGAATACGACGTTCCGGCTCTCAGAAAGCAGGTCGCCGCAATCATGGCCAAGGCACTTCCGAACGAGTTCTACAACAAGATGAACATGTTCACCGAAGTACCGGATCTTGATAAGAAGGATTCCGCTTACAGTGCTGTTCTCAAGCTCTACAACGCCGGTATCGTTATCGGTTCGGATGATAACTATAACTTCCTTCCGGAAACGAACATTATCCGTGCCGAAATTGCCGCAATCGTCAATCGTATTGCCGATCCGGCTAACCGCAAGAGAGTTGTCACCGAGGCTGAAATCGAATCCAAGAAGAAGAAATACTACGCAGACGATATCGCCGCTGCCTGCTCGCTCGGCAACTGCACGGCTCAGAAGATGACCGTGAAAGACGGCGTAGCTTGGGCTACCGGTAAGTCGAATGACCCGATCGTTTACTTCACCGACCTCGTTGGTGAACTCAACGGTAAGGAAATTACCCAGATTACCTTTGGCTTGAAGTGGGATTCCTCCAAGGTTACGCCTGCTCCGGGTGTGTTCTTTGTAACACCTTCCGGCAGTTGGGCTGCTGAGAGATTCATCAAGGCCAATAAGGGTACTGAGCATGAAAACGGTGTGGTTGATTACATCGTTCCGGCTAACGGAAACGCACAGTTCGCTAACACCATTAAACAGATCCGCTTCGACCCGTTCGATGCAGCTCAAGAATTTGGTATCGCGTATATCATCATCGAATAATTGACGTAAATTCGTCCAACACTCCTAAAAAAGAGCTGTCGCTTTTGCGGCAGCTCTTTTTGTGTGCCGACCGTTTCCACTGTCGATATAAAAATGACATTCGAACGGGCAGAACGTCTTTGTGTGATTCAATTGTATTTTTGTTAAAAATCAGCGAAATATATCACAAATCAAAATAAACAAACGAAAAACAACAACAATTTTGGCTATAATACACAAAAAAAAACAGGATTTTCGTGTACTTTGTCAATTTCTTTTTGCAAAGAAATATGTTAAAATAAACATACCAAACAGGGGAATTGTCAGCTTTTCGGCTGTCCCTAAACGAAAAGGAGAAGAAAGAATGAAGAAACAACTGATAGCCATCGCTGCTTCGTTTGCCGCTTCCGTTATGCTTGCCACCGGCGTTCATGCCGATTTTGCCAAGAGCAAGGATTACACAGACGGTATGTTCACGGATGTTCCGTCAGGTGAATGGTATGCCGCCAGCGTCAAAGATGCCTACGAATACGGCATCATGCAGGGCGACAGCGGCACCACCTTCAGCCCGAACGGCACACTCACGATTGCGGAGGGTGTCACCATTGCCGCACGTATCTACGAGAACCTGAACGCTAAGGCCATTCC
>OIWM01002690.1_pt1 | contig 14213 bp, 10 predicted proteins | sample 1587451 | NCBI WGS metagenome assembly OIWM01 (sample SAMEA3888907, study PRJEB22519) | human gut metagenome | biome: human gut; feature: human-associated habitat; material: faeces | place: Denmark | collected 2011
GCCGCACCTCGCTCGCCGTATCGGCACTTAGAATTATGCGGTATTGCCCTAACTCCTCCCTCCTAACTCCTAACTTTCAACTGACTCCTACCTAAACTCGAAAGGCCCACCTCGCGGCGGGCCTTTCGAGCTGGTGTAAGAAATAGGAAAAGGAGAATGGCGTGTAAAAAAGCCGTGCCCGGCATTTTGTGCAAAGCACAAACCCTTGCTGCCGGGGGCTTTTTGGGTCACTGCTTACTCAGTGTAAAACAGCATACGGCTGTAGCACGGCAGCGGCCAGTAATCCTCATCGACAAGCTCTTCAGCAGCGTCAGCGGCGGCGCGCAGGGTATCCATGGCGGGCAGAACCTCATCATGGAAAGCATGAGCCTTAGCGGTCTCATCGTCCAGGGCGCTGACCTTATCGGTCACAGCCTTCAGAGCGTCGGTTGCATCAGACATCTCGTCAGTGTATTTGGAAAGTGCAGTCAACAGCTTTGCTTCGGACTTGGTGGAGATGCCTTCCACAGCAGCGATCTTGGCTGCGGCGGTGCTGGCAACTTCGCCCATATAGCTGGTGGCGGCAGGAATCAGCTGCTTGGATGCGATCTTGAGCATGGTGCGGGCTTCGATGTTGATAATCTTGGAGTAGTGCTCCATCTCAACTTCGTAACGGCTCAGCATTTCGGTCTTGGTCAAAACGCCGAACTCTTCCATCAGGGAGATGTTCTTCTCTTCCTTCAGGGCGACCATGGCATCGGGGGTGCACTTGCGGTTGGGCAGGCCACGGCGGGCAGCCTCAGCTTCCCAGGCTTCGGAATAACCGTTGCCGTTGAAGATCACACGGCGGTGGTCGTTCAGGGTCTTCTTGACCCAGGCGGCGGCAGCGCACTCAAAGTCAGCAGCGCCCTCCACATCGGCAACAAACTGCTTCAGCTCTTTGGCAACAGCAGTGTTCAGGATGGTGTTGGCATCGCTCAGGTTCTCAGCGGAACCGGGCATACGGAACTCGAACTTGTTGCCGGTAAAGGCGAACGGAGAAGTACGGTTACGGTCGGTGGTGTCCTTGCTGAACTTGGGCAGAACATCAACGCCAAGGTCCATCTTCATCTTAACAGGGCCGGCATAAGGGCTGTCGGTGCAGACAGCATCGATAACAGCTTCCAGCTCTTCGCCGACAAAGATGGAGATGATGGCCGGGGGAGCTTCGTTAGCGCCCAGGCGGTGGTCATTGCCGGGGGTGGCAACAGAGGTACGCAGCAGGTCAGCGTATTCATCAACCGCCTTGATAACGGCGGTCAGGAAGACCATGAACTGCAGATTTTCCATCGGGGTATCGCCGGGATCCAGCAGGTTTTCGCTCTTGGTGCTGATGGACCAGTTGTTGTGCTTGCCGGAACCGTTAACGCCCTCGAACGGCTTTTCGTGCTGCAGGCAGACCAGGCCGTGCTTATCGGCAATCTTCTTCATCATTTCCATGGTCAGAAGGTTGTGGTCGATGGCAACGTTGGTGGTATCGTAAATGGGGGCGAGCTCATGCTGGCAGGGGGCAACTTCGTTGTGCTTGGTCTTTGCGGGGATGCCCAGCTTCCACAGCTCGGTGTCCAGATCCTTCATAAAGGCGGAGACAATGGGGCGGATCACACCAAAGTAGTGCTCTTCCAGTTCCTGGCCCTTGGACGGTGCAGAGCCAAACAGGGTGCGGCCGGTTAGAACCAGGTCCAGGCGCTTGTTGTAATCCTCTTTGCGGATCAGGAAGTACTCCTGCTCCGGGCCAACGGTGGTGGCAACGCGCTCAACATCCTTGCCGAACAGGTGCAGTACCTTGCAGGCCTGGTCGCTGATGGCCTGCATGGAACGCAGCAGCGGGGTCTTTTTATCCAGTGCTTCGCCGGTGTAAGAGCAGAATGCAGTGGGGATGCACAGTACGTCATCTTTTACAAAAGCATAGCTGGTGGGGTCCCATGCGGTGTAGCCGCGGGCTTCACAGGTGGCGCGCAGGCCGCCGGAAGGGAAGGAGGAAGCATCTGGTTCGCCTTTGATGAGTTCCTTGCCGGAAAACTCCATGATGGCGGTGCCGTCCGGCTGGGGGCTGACAAAACCATCGTGCTTTTCACTGGTGATGCCGGTCAGGGGCTGGAACCAGTGGGTGTAATGGGTAGCGCCCTGTTCAATCGCCCAGCGCTTCATCACGCTGGCCACAACATTGGCTACTTCCAGGTCAAGGGCCTGACCCTTTTCGATGGTTGCCTTCAGGCTCTTGTAGGTCGAGCTGGGCAGACGCTCACGCATTTCGTGCTCGTTGAAGACTTTGCTGCCGTACAGTTCCATAACGGTTGCTGCCATACTTACCGAACTCCTTTTCCTCTGTGGTATCATCACGCAAATAAGTCGGACTTTTTATAAAACAAAAGGCACTGCGAACAGGATTTGTGTTCGCAGCGCCCTTGCTGTCTATGTGCTTATTATACGGGCCAAACGCAAAAAAAGCAACTGGCAGAAATGACAAACTGGATTGGCGTTTGTCTTGATGTTTTGGGAAAAATGCTTGTATTGGGGGATGGAACCATCCAACCCCCAATGCGGCCTAATAAAATAAACCGGGCCGCCAACCCCGCTTGGGGGCGACAAGCCCGGTATTGCCTTAAACGCGTGCTGCGTTCTTTTGGCTTTTGCGGTACAGCACAACAGTGGCTGCAATGCCCAGCAGGCTGATGCAGTCCGCCGCGCGCCAGAACCACATTCCAGTCCAGCGCACCTGTGCGCTGCCCTGCCAGCCGGGAGCCAGGGTAACGGTCAGGTAACCGTTCTTGTGGGTCAGTGCGGCTCCGTCCGCAGCGGTCATATGGTAGCCGGGGTAGTAGAATAGCGGCAGCCGGATGGATGCTTCGGTATCGCCGGTGTTCTGCGCCGCCAGCTGAATGGTCAGGCCGTTTTTGGTGTACTCTGTCAACTCTACGCCGTCGTCCGCTTCGGGGGTCAGGCGGCCCCAGACGCTGTCATCGGTGGTGGTGTCCTCGGTGGGCAGGTATTCGCCGCCACCCACCTGACCGGGCAGGTCATCCACCGCGGCAAGGCTCATGTAGGTAACGGCTTCGCTGGTGGTGCATTTGTCATACATCAGGTACCCGGCGGGGATGATGGTCAGCGCCAGCAGGGCGGCGGCCATTGCCTTGGCGGCTTCGGGCCGGACTTTGCGGTACAGCACCACCGCACAGCAGGCGCACACGACCAGCAGCATGGTGGCCGGGGTGAAGAACCGCCAGGCAAACTGCAGCTTCCCCAGAGTCTTGCTCAGTGCCTGCAATGGTTCGCAACGGAACAGCGCGTACCAGGGGCAAAGGTCGCTGGCGCACCAGGCGGCCAGCAGGCCAAAGCCCAGTGTCAGGCTGCCAATGCGCGCGGCATCGCGGCTGCTTTTGCGCACGGCGGGGTCCAGCACAGCCAGCAGGAAGAAGAATGCACCCGCGGCCAGTACCAGGCCCAGCGTCTGCGGCATTTCGCCCGCAATGCCGCTCTGGATGCTCTCCGCCACGCCGCTGCTCTGGCCGAACATCAAAAACATCTGGCCCAGGTAAACGGAGCTGTCGTACAGGTAGGCGGCATCATACTTGCCGCTGATGCGGCACACCCCCTGCACCATGTATTGCAGCAGCGGCACCATAAACCACAGGTTCCACACAATGGCGGCCCCGGCAGCTTTGCACAGAGCGGGAAGCACCGGGCGGGTGAAGGTCTTTTTGAAATACAGCAGGCAGAAGGCGGCAGTAAAGAACACCGCAAGTTCGGTTGTCAGCAGATGGCTCTGCAGCAGGCCGGTAAAGCCCAGGGCAAAGGGCAGCCAGCACCAGGGCTCGGCCTTTTTGCCATCGGCAGGGGATTGGCGATAAATCCGCCACAGGCCATACACGACCAGCGGCAGGAACGCCATGGCGGTATATTCGCCCACTGCAGCGCGCACAAACACGTTGGTCAGCCGGTAGAACGAAAGGGTGTACAACGCGGTGCCAAGCAGCGCGGCACAATCGCTGCGGAACATTTTGCGCAGGGCATAAAACGTAATGCCCACGGTGGCCGCTGTGATGGATGCAACGTAAACTTTGTAGCTGGTTTGCAGGCTGAAACCCAGAATGCGCAGCACCGCAGCCGGGTACAGGAACACATCGGAGTACATCAGGCTGAACGGATAGCCTTTTTCGTTGATGATGGCCGGGTCCATGCGCACGGGGAACTGCCCGGCCAGCAGCCCGGCTTTCAGCCCCTCAATGCGGGAAAGGTGGATGGAAAGGTCGTGCCCGTACGTCAGGTAGCCGAGCCCCAGCGGCAGGCAGGCAAACACGCCGATGCCCACCAGCGCCATGGCGATATACCGCCCGCGCAGGGTATGGATGGGAAATTTGACCCGGCGGGTCAGCAACAGGATCACCCAGTCCAGTACGGCGCAGAACACAAGCCCCGTCAGCAGCCGCACATACGCCCACGCGTGGGTGGGTACGATCTGTGCACCGGTAATGTAGATGACCTGGTTTTTGCCGCAGTCCGCGGTAAACTGCAGCTGTGCGGTTTCGCAGCCGTAGGGCATCCACAGGCTGAACACCGTGCGGGTGCGCTCAGCGGGCAGCTTGGCGGCATCATACTGCGCGGTGGGCATGATCTCATCCAGAAAGCTGACCTCGCCGTCCTCGCCGTCATTCACATAGTTGATGCAAACCTGGTAGCTGCCGCGCGGCAGGTCGATCCAGCGGGTGGTGGCAAACAGGCCGGTAAAGTTTTCCACGCGGGCGCCGCGGTCATCATTGGTACATTCCTCCGCGTAGGGAATGATCAGGTCCGGCGTAATATCAATCACGCCGCCTGTGCGGAAATCCCCCACAAAACGCAGCGCCAACACCATAAATTCCACCAGAACCAGCAGCAGGACCAACCCGTTCTGGCGGCTGAAAATTTTTTTGAGCTTTTGCAAACAAGCACGCTCCCTTCTCAACATGATCTTAAGGCAGCACCGCACAATTCCCGCCTTACGGCTTAAGCACCGCTCCGGCGGCTGCGGCACGGCATCTGCGTTGCCAAAATGCTCGATAAGACATCCAGTATTATCTGCGCTTTTGGCTTAGCCTCTGCCGCACCTCGCTCGCCGTATCGGCACTTAGAATTATGCGGTGTTGCCTTAAATACTATCTTATTTATTATAGGGGATTGTACGATGGTGCGCAAGAGAATTTGCACCAAACAGGAAAAAAGACTCTTGCTTTTAGAAATAAAAGTGATGTATAATAAAGCGTCCATTTATTTGTGGTAGTTGTGGAGAGGATGGTATATATGGCGACAAAGTACGTTTTTGTTACTGGCGGCGTGGTCTCCGGCTTGGGCAAGGGCATCACAGCAGCCAGCCTGGGCCGTTTGCTGAAAACCCGCGGCCTGAAGGTGGCTTCTCAAAAGCTGGATCCTTATATCAACGTGGATCCCGGCACCATGAGCCCGCTACAGCACGGCGAGGTGTTCGTGACTGATGACGGAACCGAAACCGACCTGGATCTGGGTCATTATGAGCGCTTTATTGATGAAAACCTGAACAAGTACTCGAACCTGACGACGGGCAAGGTCTATTGGAACGTGCTGAACAAGGAACGCCAGGGCGCTTATCTGGGCCAGACGGTGCAGATCATTCCCCACATTACCAACGAAATCAAGAGCTATATCTACAATCTTGCCAAAAGCACCGAAGCCGATGTTGTCATCACCGAAATCGGCGGTACCACCGGTGATATTGAGAGCCAGCCTTTCCTGGAGGCCATCCGCCAGGTTGGCATTGAGCAGGGCATGGAAAACTGCTGCTACATCCATGTGGTTCTGGTGCCCTATATTTCCGGCTCGGACGAATATAAATCCAAGCCCGCCCAGCATTCCTGCAAGGAACTGCAGGGCATGGGCATCGCCCCCAACGTCATCGTGCTGCGTGCCGATGGCCGCGTTGGCAGCGATATCAAGCGCAAGATCAGCATGTTCTGCAATGTGCGCCCTGATTGCGTGATTGAAAACCTGACCATGCCCAGCCTGTACGAGTGCCCGCTGATGCTGGAAGCTGCCGGCCTGACCAACGTTGTTTGCCGTCAGCTGCACTTGGAAACTCCGGCCAGCGACCTGACCGAGTGGAAAGAGCTGATCTCCCGCATTGCCACCCGCAGCAAGACCTGCACCATTGCCCTGGTTGGCAAATATGTCAAGCTGCATGACGCATACCTGAGTGTAATGGAGTCCCTGTATCACGCCGGCTTTGAGAATGAGTCCAAAGTGGAGATCCACTGGGTGGACAGCGAAAACCTGCTGGATCAGGAGCGCTGCGCTGAAGAGCTTTCCGGTGTGGATGGCATCATCCTGCCCGGCGGCTTTGGCGACCGCGGCATTGAGGGCATGATCCAGGCCGCCCGCTATGCACGGGAACAGAACATCCCGTATTTTGGCATCTGCTTGGGTATGCAGATTATGGTTATGGAATATGCCCGCGATGTGCTGGGCTATGCCGATGCCAACTCCAGCGAGTTTACGCCGGACGGCGAGCACAATGTTATTGCTCTGATGCCGGACCAGCAGGGGAACATCCCGAAGGGCGGCACCATGCGCCTGGGCAAGTACCCCTGCATTACCGCCGAGGGCACCAAGCTGCGTGAGTGCTATGGCAAAGAAGAAATTGACGAACGCCACCGCCACCGCTATGAGTTCAACAACGACTACCGTGCAGAGATGCAGAACCACGGCCTTGTGATCTCCGGTACCAGCCCGGATGGCCGCCTGGTGGAAGCTGTTGAGCTGCCCGGCCGTGATTTCCATGTGGGCGTACAGTTCCACCCCGAATTCAAGAGCCGCCCCAACCGCGCACATCCCCTGTTCAAGGGCTTTATCGCTGCTGCGCTCAAGTACCAGCAGGAGCACACCATCACGGACCATCAGCCGATGGCAGATTGATCGGCATCCTGACACCATAAATACCACAAGGCACCGAACCTGTAATTGGCCCGGTGCCTTGTTTTTATGTGTTAAGGCAACACCGCACAATTCCCGCCTTGCGGCTTAAGCACCGCTCCGGCATCTGCGGCACGGCATCTGCGTTGCCAAAATGCTCGATAATGTCGGGTTGCGGTACCCGCATCGTGCTTCGGGGGCAAAAGCCCCTCGCACTCTGCGACCGCTGCCCCTGCTTCGGTTCGCTGTTTCCGCCACTGGCGGCGCTCACCTTTGCAGCATCCAGTATTATCTGCGCTTTTGGCTTGGCATCTGCCGCACCTCGCTCGCCGTATCGGCACTTAGAATTATGCGGTATTGCCTTATATTTTGTGTGGATTATGCGGGAACAAAAAACAGATTTTCAGGATTCTGTCTCTTTTTCTCTTTTATTTACCTCTCTCTCGCTGGCTTCCACCATCGAGATCACGTTTAGCAGCACCAGCCGCACCACAGCGGGGTGCAGGCAGCTGTTGTTGATGGCGTTGATGACGGACTTTTGGAGTTCTTCAATTTTTGCGGTTGTGGTCATTTCATCACCCTTTCTGCCATCGGGGAGCCGGAATATTCCGGGCGCGGATAACTTGTATCTTCGGTTCGCGTGCCGCCGCAGGCTGCCAGCGTAAGCGGGATGACCAATGCAAGCACCAACAGCAAAGCCAACGTGGCCAAAATCTGCATGAATTTCTGCATTAAATCTCCCTCCCGTTCACGCTCAAAGAACCGCATTCAATTCTGCCGGGGATTTCAAACTTGCTGGCATTGCAGTGGATGACCTTATCTACCTGGTCAATGGCAATGCCCACAAACTCGCTGGTGGCCCCGCCGGTGGAATAATCAAAGCTGGGGTCGCCGGTGGAGAACCAGCCTAAAAACGTGTAGCGGGAGTTATCGCCAATATAAGATTTGCCGTACCGGCTGCTTAACACACCGGTCAGGTTGTTTTCCCAGTACCAGCGGATGCGCCCCGTGTCAATGTCCACACGAGTGCCAGTATCTTTGCCCATACGAATCCAGGCATTGTCCAGGTCATAAGTGGTTGTGCGCGCCTTATTGTGAATCTGCCCGGTCGTAATGTTTCCGCCGTTGATAATGGTCTTATCCTGGTTCCAGGTGCTCAAATCCGAAAATGTCACCACGCCGGATAGGTTGATCTGTGCGCTGGTGATCTCTGTTCCGCCCGCCGTCAGTTTGATGGTGCTGCTAGTTCCGCTTGTGCTGGCTGTCAGCTTAATTTCGTTCACCGTCTGCTTGATCTCGGTTTTGGTTTCGTTGGCGGTCAGATAGTCGCCGGTGCTGGCCGTCCAGGCAGTGGGGGCGTTGCCCATCTGCACCATGGGGTGCATGATGGTCAGATCGTTGGTAACGGTGGCGTTATCGTCCGCGGTACTCACAAACAGACCGTCTGCGTAACCGTCAGCAGTCGCCGTAAAGGCTGCCCAGCGCAGCTTCCAGCCGTTGTCCAACTCAATGTCCTGCTGGGCTGACTTGAACGCAGAGCCGTAATAGCTTTTTGTGCCGCTGGAGGATTTGGTTTCAAACTGCAAAAACAGGCTGTCCGTGCCGGAGTTAAGCTTGTACAGCACCGATGCGCAGTAGATCATGCCCTTTGCAATGACCAGTGTTTTATCTGCCGCAAAGTGGAAGCGGGTGTTCTGGGCTTTATTGGTCACGCGAACAGATTCACCCGCAATGGTGTAGCTGCCCTTTTTGCTGGTTGCATTGCCGCCTGCATCCAGGGTCGCATTGTTCCAGTCGTCGGTGCCCGCAATAATATTGTTGCCGCCGGTGATCCGCTGCGTTACCGTCTGGGTAATGCTGTCGGCTTTCTGGTCAATCGCGGATACGGATTCTTTAACGGTTTTGAATTCCCGCTTTGTGCTGTCCAGGTCGTTTGAAATGGTTGTTGTCGTTTCTTCCAGACTGCTGACTTTGGTGCTGATGCTATCTGCCTTCTGGCTGATGCTGGAAACATCCTCTTTCAGGCTGTTCACCGTTGCGGTGGTGGCGTAGTCCTGCAGCTTGCTGTCAACGGCATCATTGGCAGCACTGGTGGCAGTGTCCTTTACGGTCTCTGTTACAGATTCCGTCACCGACTTGGTAACTTCAGTCTTGATTTCCTCTGCGGTTTGGGAAAACAGGCTTTTTGCGCTTTCCTGGGTCAGATAGTCGCCGGAGCTGGCGTTCCAGGCAGTAGGGGCGTTGCCGTATTGCAGCATGGGGTGAAGCATCGAAAACTTGTTGGTGTAGTTGCCGCCAAGCCCCGCCCTTATGCTGCCGCAGCCAAGCTCGACCGTTTTCAGAATACCGGTGTTGCTGGGTGTCCAGGTGCCATACCGCAGCACCCAGCCGTCTGTCTGCTGAATTTCAAGCTGGTTTTCGGTTTTTATGCTGGAATAGTAAGAAGTTCCGTTGTCGCCGTCAAACGTAAGGCTCAGGCACAACCCGTCGGTGCCGGAAATTGGTTTGTACATGACGGACAGGCATAATGTGACGCCTTTTGTAATGCGAGCGCCCGCGGTGTTGAAAATAAAATACCGGTTGGTGTTCGCATTGGTTATTGTTGCGCTGCCATCATCGCCATACACCACGCTACTGTCAATGCCGACATAGGTGGCGCTCTTGAAGCTCTCACTGCCCAGGATCAGGTTTCCGCCGCCGGTGATTTTGGTGTCTTTTTTCACCTCAGAGGAAAGCCCATCCACCGTTGCTTTCAGGTCGGTATACTTTCCGGTCAGGTCGCTGGCCTTTACTTCCAGGCCGTCCACGCTGGTCTTGATCTCCAGCATCTTGCCGGTCAGGTTCTTGTAGCTCTGGCTGTTCACGGCGCTGGAACTTTCCTGGCTGGCGCTGCCCACGCTCTCAAAGCTGGCCTTGCCGGAAGAGATCGTGGCGCTCATCAGGTAGGTATCAAACTCCCGCCCGCGTGCGTCCTTAACGTGCACGATCTGCCCGCAGGCAAGGCCGGAACTGCTGGGCACCGATACTTTGCAGGGGGTGTAGGTCACGTTTTTCAGCACGTTGTACAGGTTTTGGACAACGCTTTTCAGGTTGGCTTCGGTGCCGGTTGTCAGCAGCAGGTTGCCCTGCACGGCGTAAGTGTTGGTGGCAGTGGTGCTGTCGGGGTAGATGACCCCCACGTCACTGTCCGACTGCCGGATCTGGACTTTCTCAATGGCCTTGACCGCGTAGTCCTCGTAGCTCAGGCTGTCAGCATAATAGGCGGTGCTGTTGCTGGCACCGTCCGGGGTGATTTTAGCAGTGCTGCGCTTGTCTGTGTAGGTCAAGAATTGCAGCTTGCCGTCTGCATTCATGTGGGCGTAGCAGCCTGCCGCTTCCGCCGCCCAGGAGATGATCTGGCGGCAGGTCAAATCATCCGCGTAGAACGCCTGCACGCTGTAGCTGCCGTTGATGGGCAGGCTGCTGCTGGCCAGCGTAACCCCCGCCCGCTGGCAGGCCAGCTGAACCAGCTGCCAGATAGTTTTGGGGAACTGTGCCTGATTGGCCCGCAGCCAGCCGGAAAAGTCCGCATCCAGCTTGGACATGGTGTCATAGGCCGTGACCTTGTAGCTGTTGCGCTTGGTGCGGGTGGGCTTTTCAGCATAGAAAACGCCCACCTTGGTGCGGTTCCCGGCATCGTCCTGCCGGTAGTACGTCAGGGCGTCCCCGGCCGTGATTTGCAGGCTGCCGCCCGGGTCTGCCCAGATTTCGGCTTCAATGTAGTCCGAAAACGCAGAGCCGATGGTAAATTCCTGCCCGGCGTTTACCGCAGTGTGCAGCGTCAGGCTTTTGACCGCGCTGCCGGGGGAGCCGCCCTTTAATTCGGTGCCGCTTGGGAGAGTGAGAATTGGTTGGAGCAAATATACACCTCCTTTGGTTTTAGTTAGGAGGTAGGAGTGAGGAGTTGGAAGGTGTGCGCGTTCACGCACGATTTGAAAATTGGGCCGCAATCCCGTAGGAGCGCACATTGTGCGCCCGTCACCTTGTGGTAAATCCTGTTATGGCATATACGGCGGGGTTTTTGGAACGGTCAAGACCGTTCCCTACAATGCCGGACCTTAGGCCCGTTTTAACTCCCAACTCCTACTTCCTACCTTCTAACTCTCAATCAGCATTCAATAATGTTAAACTTCAAATTCTTCCACTGTTTCGTCTTGGCATTGTGCCAGGCGATGCCGTATTTGCTGCAGTAGCAGGTGGTGGTTTCGGTTTCGGTGGAAGAACCGGCTTTGGGATGGGTGAACTGAAACGTTGCTTTGCCTGCAAACAGCCCGATGGTGTACTTGTATTCGTCGTCAGTCAGGCAGCTGTAGGCGATGGGCCAGGTGGCAACCTTTTCCCGCACCACTTCGCGGTGCATAAACCCGGCTTCGTCGCGGCCGGAATCGCTGGAATCCAGGTCGGAATAGCTCGGTTCGATGTCGCAGTCCGGTGCGTACAGGGATTTGCCATCGATCTGGAACAGATTGGTCAGAGTCACGTCACACACCTCCTGTGGCGGTCAGCTGTTTGCGCTGCCAGCGCTGTACGGCGCGGCCTACGTCCTCGTCGGTCAGCTCAATGCCGTACACGGCGGAGAGGATCTCCCGCAGCACGGAAACCACGGCTTCAAAGCCCGCCATCTGGCCTGCCAGCAAATCTTCCATGACTTCGGCCACAGCCTGCTTGATGGTGTCCAGCGGAGCTTCCACGTTGGTGCCGTGACTCTGGTCGCCCAGCACCGCCAGAAACTCCCGGTTCGCCGGGATGACCGCGCCTTGTGCCAGGTAGGGAATTTGCGGGGCGGTCAGGGTGCTGATATGAAACCCGACATGCCCGCCGCCGAATATGTCCGGCAGGTCGAACGACAACCCGTTCAGCGCGTTGATGACCGCATTGATGCCGGTCACAACGGCGGAGATCATCCGATTGATGAAGCCGATGATGCCATTGACGGCGGTCTTGATGGCGTTCGTCATCTTATCCCAGACGGTGTTGACTGTGTTGCCGATGGCCTGCCAGGCAGCATCCCAGTTGCCGCGGAACACGGCGCTTAAAAAGTCCGCCAGCCCACGCAGCACAACAATGGCCAGATCGATGGCATCCGCAATAGCCCCAACGGCCACGCCAACAACGTCCGCAATGGCGTTGAATACCTCAGCAAACGCGGGGCCGAATGTGGCGATAATCCACTTGGCCACCGGGGCCAGCAGGTTGTTCCACAGGTCCAGCAGGCAGTTGGCAACGCTTGCCACCAGCAAAAGAATGTCGTCCCACAGGGGCTTGAGATGGGAGGACCAGAGGGTAGATAAAATCTGCATCAGGTTAGTAAGGATCGGCTGCAAAACGTTCTGCCACAGGGTGGTAAAAATGCCTTGCAGGTTTTCCAGCGCCAGGGCGGCACTCTGGACAATGGGCTGGCCGTACTCGGCCCAGGTCAGCTGGACGCCGCCCAAAAGATCCTGCCAAACGGTCAGGGCAGCGGTTTTCATCTGCTGCCAGGCTGCATCCCACAGCGCGGCGGCGGGGGCAAGCACAGCCTGTAATGTAGCCCAGAAATTTTGCAGCTGCTGGTTTAATAGAGCCGGCGGACTTAACTGTGGCGGTTCGGCATCTGCGGCTTTGATTGTTGCAGCGCTGCTGCTTTTGCGGGTGGTGGAAGCCGCCGCAGCTCCGGCACTTTCGGCAAGAGAAGCCTGCAGCCGGTCCAGCTCATCAAATTCCGCAACGCTGCGTTTGGCGGCCTTGGCTGCTTTGGTGGTGCCACTGGCAAGTTTGGCCTGGGCTTTGGCGGCTTTGTTGGCGCTGACTGCTGCTGCGGCGGTCTGCTGCTCAAACTTTGCCACCGGCACGGCGGAGAACGCAGCGTTTACACTGCGGCTTATTTTTTTCAGGGCAGTGCGCAGGCCGTTCAGCGGCTGCTGCGCGGTGTGGGTAGTGGTTTGTGTAGACAGGGCAACCTGAAGGCTGCCTGCATAGGATTTTGGCAAAAGCATCTACCTCCTTATGAGGACTTAATTGGCCAACAGGCGCTGCAGCCGCTGGCGTTCCGCTATCTCTGCCGGATTCAGGCGGGGGCGCAGGTCAACCATGGCTTTGTTTTTGCGGTAGTAGTCCTGTTCCCACGGCTGCAATTTTTGGCCGTGGCGCAGCTTGCTGCGCACCCGCAGCAGGGTAGCCAGCTGGCCGTCCCCAATGCTGTTGAACCAGGCCATAAAGGTCCACCAGTGCAGATAAGGCAGGGCGCGCACTTCGCACCCGGCGGCTTTGTTGATGTCGGCGGCAATCAGCGGGGCGTCCTGTTCCCAGTCCAACAGCGGCGGGGCAGGGGATCGGGGCAGCGTTTGCCCACAGTTCAAAAAATCTGCCAGCTTCTGCATGGCCTCCGGATAGTCGCTGCGCGGCAGATCGCCCTCATAAAATAGGGCCAGGGCCACCCGCCAGCGGATGAATTCCGGCTCGCTAGCATCGTTCAACCGATGCAGAATATCCAGAATATCGCGGTAATCCGAATGAATCGGATATGCTTTTCCGCCAACCTCCAGCCGGGTGGGCAGCCGCCAGCTGCTCATACCTGCACCCCGCGCGCGGCGCGCGCTGCCTGGGCCTGCTGCACGGCCAGCGTGGCTTTGGCATCCGCGCACTGGCGGGCACCGGCTTCCAGAATGGGCTGCAATGCCGCAAACAGATTGGTGATGACCCGCTCGCCGTTGCCGGCAACCGCCAGCAGATTGGTGCCGCCCAGCATGGCGTCAAAATCATTGCCGGGGCCAAATACTTCCGCCAGCAGCCCCTTGGCGCGCTGATCCGCCTGGGCCAGCAGCTGTATGGCATCGGTCCCAGTGGGGCTTTGCGCCTGCACCTGCTGTTCCAGCTCTTGCAGCTGATTTTGCAGGGTGCAAAAACGGCTGTAAACATTGGGGTCGCTGGGGTTAAAGCGCAGCACTCCGCCGCCGTGCTCCGGCCCGCCATTGACCGCGTATTCGCGCAGGCCGGTATCAATTGTAAGTTGTTCCATAAAGCCTCCTTTAATGTAACAGAAATCTGTAATCACAATAGCTAAAAAATGGTGAAGCGCTGCTGCACACTTCACGAAGAAAAAAGGTGAACAAGAGAATTTTGGTGTACCCTCTGCCAAGGGAACGCCAAACAAAACTTACAGCGGAAATACCGGAATCCTAGGGTGTATCTGAAAAGTCAAAAATTTAGGGCAATACCGCATAATTCTAAGTGCCGATACGGCGAGCGAGGTGCGG
>OIWM01002692.1_pt1 | contig 14208 bp, 20 predicted proteins | sample 1587451 | NCBI WGS metagenome assembly OIWM01 (sample SAMEA3888907, study PRJEB22519) | human gut metagenome | biome: human gut; feature: human-associated habitat; material: faeces | place: Denmark | collected 2011
CGGCCTCGAACATAAGGATAAATCGCCCAAAAAGGCGATTATCCTCCTTAACATTAGTTGCTTTATAAAACAAAAACAAAATATGAATTTTGAAGATTATAAAAAGATAAAAGATATTGCAAAACGGTATTCTTTTCTAAAAGAACTGGCAATACGGCATCCTGAGAAAACTTCTAAAGAGTTCTTCTTGGCAGTTTTTAAGAAAGAACGCTATTTGGATATGCGCCTAACAGCAATAAGAGGATATGCAGTATTTGCTACTGAAAAAGAAGTAGAACCTCTTATGAAAAAAATGACAGAGTTATTGCGGAAACGTCCCCAAACAACTCCATATAATTATCAAGAATATGAAATATTGCGTTCTGCTTATCTTATGCCATATCTTTTAGAGAAGTATGGCTATACTTGTTTCAAGGATTTTAATCAACAGTTGAATTTGCAGTATGATGATATGCCTGACCTATTCAAAGGTCTTCTCACTTGCGATGAAAACGGGAATGTTATCCAATTACTTTCTCAACAAGAATCAGAAGAAAGGTGGAAAGCCATACATGATGAGATTCTCTCAAAATCCAAGTAAGCAACTAACAAGTTCGAGAAAACAGCTAAACACTGTCTCTCACCAACCCATTAGCAAAATAGAAAGTCTATGAACAAAGAATACCATGTATTAACAGTAGAGGACACAAGTTCTGCTGAGTATACAAAGAACTATTGGAAAAAGTCTCCGGAATTCTCTTTGTTGATGTATATCAGAGAGAATGGTGCATATCCAGAACAAATTCCCGACTTAAATCTTGAAATTAGGATTTATGATGATGTAGAATTTAATAGACTTAATGATTTTATCCTCAGTCCAATAGATAAGTTGTGTATATCAGAAAAAGTCAAAAATATCATTGAACATTACTGTTTGCCCGAACATCGGTTTTTTAATGTAGATGTTTATATGCCTAAAAAAAGGAATAAAGTAGATGCCAACTATTATGCTCTACATTATGACTTTACCTATATTCAAAATGATATATTAGGAATGATTGATTATGAAAAATCCAATATTCGGATAAAAACAAACGCAGGAGAATATCTCTTGGCCAGAGATAAAAAAGATGTAGAAAACTTGCCTATACATAACAGAACTATATCGGAAATGATAAGTAAGTTATCTCAAACGGCAAAGCTAAGAGAAAAAAATCAAAAACAAATATCTGCTTTATCTGAGGAGTATTGGGAGTTTGAACGAGTTGATAAGATATATTTTAATCGTTCTTTTGATTTCTCAATGGATTTGTTTCAAATACCCTACTTTTCATGGATGATTTATATATCTGACAAACTAAAAGAGGAGCTTGAACGAAATTGCATTACAGGAATAACATTTTCAATTCCGGGTAATATACAGTATCTTGTTCATAGACCTAACCCAATATTAGAATGGGTATAATATTTTGCTAACAAGGTCGAACCAACAGCTAAACGCTGTTCCTCACCAAACCATTATGAACTTAAAAGAAACAATATATGAGAACTGAAATTTTACAGTTGAAAGATTTGGGTCGTATGCCTAATGAAAGCGTCAATGACACAGATGAGATTATTGAAGTTATACGTTCTTATGATGACTTATTAGGGCAAATACAACTTCCCATATCTTTTGATGAAGCTGAAGTATTGGTACAACTTTTTCCTGAGCACTCTTTTTATGATTTACATTGGGATTTATTAAAGTTGGTAGAATCTATCATACTTTTTGAGAAAGGTGATAAATATATCCAGTTAATAAATACTTGTCCAAGTAAAGAATGGAAAGATCTTCTAAACATTCGCTATCAAAATTATCAGAAATCACAAGAAATAAGAAAGTAAGTTCATAATACACACCTTAATCGCCAGAAATGGCGATTAGCTGCCGAACATTATCATTAATTATTAAAACTAACATATATGCAAAACATTAAGACTTTTTCTGAATTAGTATCATCTTACAAGACTTTGCCTTATCCAGGTCGTATATTTATGGAGCAAAGACATGAATCAAATTTTCAAGATTCCCAATTTTGGGTCTTGTCAAGTAAAGAAGAAAAAGATGAGAACTTAATTGAAACCGAGTTTGGATTAATACCTGAATCTCTTGTAGCATATGATGTCTCTGATTTCTTATTTGTGGATACATTTCAAGACATTATAGATAATCTTTTAGATAATAATCCTCAATTTTCTATTGATGATATAGATCTTATTATTAAAGCAATAAACTATTATTTGGAAAATGATGATTTTATGGATTGAAATATTATGATAACAAGCGGCTTAACCTCCCCTGAAAGCTCGGTTAGCCACCGAACATTATCGTCATAAAAAAATGAAGTAAGATGGATGAAATAATTGCACATATAGAAGAACTGTCAAAATTATCTCCATACATAAAATTGTATCGTAATTTTGATCCTAAAATTATATTAAAACATATAGGGAAAATTACAGGAGAGATTGACAGACAATATGTCGATTTTTTATTGAAGACAAATGGTGCTTCAATATTAGATTATTGTTTCTTGGGATTAAAGAACCATAATTTGGGAATGAACATCTATGATAACATGAGCGAATTATGGTTTTTAGACTGTTCTTTGGCTATGCGTTTTTGGGGTATATGCGGAACAAGCAGTGGCGAAAACTTTGGCTATCTTGATAAAGTGGACAGCTCCGGAAATCATTATATCGGTTACTATTCAACAAACGAACCAGAGCATGTGTATCTTGTTGCATCTTCTTTCAAAATATTCATGAATAAGTTTCTGCAACAAGTAGAATCAACATTAACCATTGACAAAAAGGCTATTTATATAGATAATAATGATTGGTTTCTTAACCCTCAAAAACTTATTATAAATGACATTGAAATGGACCAGTACTTACAAAGTCAAGGAACATCAGAATATAAATTGTATGACAGGAAATTTAAATAAACAAAATGGTGACGATAACAAACAGCAAACCGACTAAAAGCGGAACGCTGCCAAACATTAATCGCATGAAACAATGGTAAACATAGATGAATATAAAGAACTCATACAGGAATTCGTATATTGTTTGGCTCGTAAAGACTATCAAGCCGCTAATAACCTCATATTGGATAATAGTGTACCTATTTCTGATTTACGAAGAGTTATAGAAGAATATGGCACTACAATTATGCCAATACCTGAGGCAGCTTTTGAACAGGCCTTGTGCTATCAAATATCTGATGGGCAGGTAGATATATACATTCCTCTATGGAGTGAAGAAGAAGGTCAAAGCGATTTAACTCTTTCGCTTTCTTGCTTTCAAAATGAACATAAGATACAGATAAATGATTTAGAAGTATTGTAAAGCGATTAACAAATGGCTCAACCTCCCCTAAAGGTCGGTTAGCCACCAAACATTATCTGCAATTAATCAAATTATAGATATGGAAAGAATAGATGAAATAAAAAGAATGCTTGTAAAGAAAGCGACAGGTTTTACGACAGGCGGTTTTAAACCTACAAACTCCGATAGCGAAAGCTGGATTGGAAGAGTGTATATGTATAAAGAAGAGGAAACAATACCTACTGACAATGAAGGGAAGACGATGTTTCCTTTATTACAAGTATGCCTTGATGGATTGCCTTATATTCCTGATGCACTTAAAGGTACAAAAGTGCTGACGGTTTTTATATCTAAAGATATACCGGCAAGTTTATCCACTAATGGTGATGGTTGGATTATACGAGAATATACAGATAAAGATTTATTGGTCATTAAAGACCTTTCCAGTCCATCATCACCCATCAAACCGTTTCCGTTGAAAAGCTGCCTAATTGAAGAAGACTATCCTGTATGGGATAGCGGAGACATTCCTACAGAGATAGAGGATGAGTTAGTCGAAATGGAAGACCAGGAGGAAATCACCGATTATTATGACTATACGGAATGTTATTCTGGACATAAGATAGGCGGTTATCCTTGTTATATCCAGTCGGGGGTGAATTTTGGCGATGGATTTGAATTTGTACTTCAGATAGCTTCCGATGAGAAAGCTAACTTCAACGTCATTGATAATGGAAACATTTATTTGGCAAAAAACCGTTTAACAGGCGAATGGGTATTTTATTGTGATTTTTATTAAGATGCAGATAACACGCACCTGTGCCTCCTAACGGCTGCAAGCTGCCAAACATTAGTTTGATTTTTAATATGAAAGCAGAAGAATTACGAATAGCAATAAGAAATGTATTAGAACAAGGGGTTATTTCAACTTTGTCTAAATATGGATACAGCTGGAACAAATCTAAGATGTGTTTTCATCGTAAAGTAGGAGATTTCAAGCAAACGATTCTTATCAATTCCTCTGTTAATCCTCGATTCACTAATGGCATAGGCTATATAAGTTTTCATTTATTCTATAATTCGCCAAAAATTGAAAAGATGGCTTCTGTTCTGATAGATGCCAAAACAGATTTTGAGAAAGTTGGAAATGTTCTTAATATTAATTCAGGTTTTATTTCTGGAAAAGGGGCTGTATCGTTTGACTTGTTATCATTAGATGATCTTCTAAATGTATTTAATCTTGATAATATGCCATTCAAGGAAATATTAAGTTTCCTTAATGAAAGAACAACAATCCAGGATATACTTATGGATTTTGAGAATAATAAAGACTATATTTGGTGGAATTATAAATATCATTCTATCCTTATAATAATTACGATGTATTATATCACTGGTAATGAGAAAAAAGCTAAAGAACTCGCTATATCTTATTATCAAAATGATAAATGTGGAAGATGGTATAAGAATGTATTACGATATTTCGAAGAATCAAATAATTTTCAAACTAACAAACAGCAAACCGACTGAACAAGCGGAACGCTGCCAAACATTAGTGTTTTGTCCATAATAAAAAATGAGAAAGCAGAAATGTAAAGAGCAAGAATGCCTACGGCGATATTATTTCTTCGACTATCTGTTCTGGTTGGGAGAAATAACATGGGAGAATTATCACAAGGTCAATTTCAAACAGCCCAGAGGGAGTGATATGCTGTGGGCCTGTATCACGCTTTTTATATTCATGCCGGCTCTGACCATAGCCGGTCATTTCCTTGATGACTTGGCATTCGAGGTGTTTGGAGTCATTCTTGTAATCGTGTTTTCCGTTTCTGTCATCATGACAGACCGCTTGTTCGGCAAAATATACCCGCCTTCCCGGCGGAAAGCGGTCATGCAGCATTATGCGGGCTGTAAGTTCAGCCCCTTCCGGCGTAACCTGTTCTTTTTCTCCCTCTATTTGCTGATTATTCCCGCAATGGTTTTATTAGGAACTGCTCTGAAATGGATAACCGAAATACTGAAATGACAAATAAAAGAAACATCCTTGGCCGATTTTTCCGCATGTTGGTGATGCTGCATAAAATTCCCTACGCGCACTTCACGGAATGGAACAATAAGAGGAAGCACAAGGCGTTTGCTGCCGGAGTATATTGCCTGAGTATCATCCCGGAATATGTCCTGTTGGCCGGCACATTCCTGGCAGCAAGAGGACAAGACGGGTATGTGCATCTGGTAAACGTGCCGCAAAAGATTATCGTCTATGGTCTGGTGGGCCTGGCGGTGCTGCTGTCGGCCATCCCTTTGGGATTTTTTGACGATAAGAAGATATGCAAGGAAGTCCGTCAGGAACTTCGTAAGCGTCCCCGTTACTGGAAACGGGCGTTAGCGGTCTATTGGGCGGTTATCGTAGCAATAGTGGTAGTTGTGAACATAGCGTTTCCCACTGCCTCGGAGAATACAATTTCTGCGGAGAAAGATCAGGTCGAAGTTCCACAACGGTACAGGGATTATCTTTCACTTCATTTCATGATAGGAGCCCGTCAGGAAGTACCCAATGAAGCCCTGCAACGTCAGATCGACCAAGACGAACGCACGACCCGATACGGGCAACCGGTCTATGTCATGCAGGTAAGAGAGAAAGATATGGACGGAGGGTTCCGTGCAAGGTTGTTGAACCGTACTACCATTGATGAAATCAGGGACGGTACACGGAAGTTTGCCGAATGCACATGGGTCAAGGGATATACGTCTGACAGCATAAGGATACTACTGACGGTATGGTATGAAATGAAGAAAGTTGAACTTTGTCCAGTGGACAGTCTGGAATGGACTGAAGATACGAGGTTCTGAGTACAGATTTACCTTGATTTCTTCCACATTATTGCATGACAATCAGTCGATTTCGTTACTTTTGTCCTATATAAATGGAATGTTTCTGCGATATATATGTTTGGTATTACTGAATGGAATATGGAAAAAAAGAAGGAGGCTGTTCTGCCGTTTCAACATGCAGTTCTGCTGCCTTGACATTAACAAAAACAGATTATCAAATGAAAACAACCCGCATCATGAACAAGATTATCATTTATCTGAGTGCCGTATTGCTGCTGTGCAGTTGCGGCAGTGCAAGACATTATGCAGCGTTTCAATATGACAACGGAGACGACTATGTAAGTGAAGGACTGTACCGCATAGTGGACCGGAAAGGACGTATCGGTTACGCTGACGAGACAGGCAGGACCGTCATCCGTCCCCGCTTTGCCTTCGGCTATCCATTCGAGGGTGGCAAGGCGAAAGTCACCGATTCGGGGGAACGGAAAGAGGTGGCGGGCTCCGGCGGCGAGTATTGGTATTGGGAAAGTGATGACTGGTATTACATTGACCATAGCGGGAACAGGATTGATTAAATGTAATCGGGGCATGATGTTGTCACACCCCGATAGGATTCACCTTCATGGTAGAAAGGTTCAGGTACAGCCCGTAATGCTCGATCATGCCGTTGCGGAACATTTTCCACAGGATGTTGCAGCCGAGCTGTGCCAGTGTGGAGTTGATGAACAGGTCCTGCTTTTCCAGAGCCTCTGCCAGTGAGCAGCTCGGCCCGGAGTCTTTCTCCTTTACTTTCGCGTATTTCACGTAGCGGGTAATCACTTTCAGTGACTCCACTGTTTCGTACAGCTTAGATGCTGGTTGTTTGATTTTCTTCGGTACGGTTCCGAGGACGACCTGTCCCGTATTCTGTGTATTCCCGAAGTCCATCCAGTACAGGGGTGTCTCGTAGCTTCTGTATTCCGATACTGGCACGGCTTTCAGTATGTTCCACAGGTCGAGACGTGACTTGATGTTGTCCGTGCAGGTAATCGTTATGTTGGCCATATTATCCCGTCTGGCGTCCTTCAGGGCTGCCGGATAGATGTCCGGTACCGCCTTCCAGTCGTTGCCGAAGAAGTTGTTCATACGTGTGACGAGACATTGAGCCTTGTTCAGGCCGATGTCCGAGGGGCTGAAGAGCTGCCGCCCGATGTTGGCCTCCGTCACGATGTCGGAATCATACACGGTTATGAACAGTCCGGGGTGTCCGAGCCCCCTTAGTGCCGTGTCAAGCCTGGCCAGACAGGTAAGTACCTGCGAGCCTGTTCCTCCCGCTCCGATAAGGTTTACCGTTACCGGATGCTGCGGGTTTATGAGATAGTTGTCGATGTAATGTACCCTTTTCATTTCAGTATGTCTTTAAGTTTCATGTTGTTCAGCGGTTTGAGTTCGTCCAGGTTGAAGTCTCTGTCCCGTGCCGCCTTTGTCACCAGTACGAGGTTTGATTTTGTCGGGTTCCCGTTGCTTCCCAAGTGTGTGAATTCCGTCAGCCAGAATTTCTTCTCCCAATACAGGAGCAGCCTTTCGTAGGTCAGGTCCTTCGGCAGTTCTATCCTGGGATTTCCCAGGCATACGCTGGATCCGGTCACGTTGAAGAAGGGTGCGGCGTACAGCTCGGTATCGGGGTCTGGAACATTTCCCTTGTAAGCATAGATTCTCATTCCGTGTTCACCGGCCTCGTAAATCACTCCCGGCAGGAAATATTCCGCATTTTCTATTTTGAGCGCGGGGCTGAAGAACATCATCCTCTTGTGCGGAGGATTGTACCACACGTATCTCTCGCTTCCCTTGCGCGGGTCGCAATAGAGCAGATTGGAGGGTATCTTGCCATACGGAGTGGTGCTGTGCCTTTCCGAGTATCCCTTCACCAGCGCGTTCATGAAATCTATGGTCACCGGTCTTCCTTCGGTCATGTTTCCCCGTTCGTCAATACCCCGGATTTCAAGGAAGAAGTTCTTGTCCCCTTCCGAGGCATAGGCTATGAGTGCCGCCCTGGGGTTGAGCGGCGTCTTGATCTTTCTGGTCAGTTCGTTGCTGTCTATCATATCCGTTCAGATTGGTTTATACTGTGATGTTGATGAATTTTTCCGCCCACCTGAAGAAGCGTTCCGGGTAGTCGTCCATATGGAACAGCTCCTCCGTTTCCGGAGACAGTTCACAGGTGGTGATCGGAATGATGTCGTATGTCTCCTGGCTGTAGGTGTTGTAATAGTCCGAGAGATATTCCGTTATCATGTCGGTGCAGTCATAGACGACCCGGATCTGCTTGCTGAGATACATGGGCAGGAAGTCCGGTTCCTCCTCGTAGAATGGGTCGTAGCCGTATTCCATGATGCCGTGTTCAGGTGTAAGGAACTCCAGTCCCTCCTTCATGACAGAGAGCAGTGACTGTTCGTACCCGTTCTTCGGCTTATATCGGTCGATTGCCTTCGGCAGATTCTTGTAATAGGATTTGCGTTCCACCCGGCGTAACAGGGCATGTATCCTGCCTTCCTCATAGGAGTGCAGGAGCCGCCGTCTCTTTTTCCGGTCGGATGCCGTTTCTCCCGGGTCCACCTCCGACATCAGTGTCAGGGCATAGTCCATGTCATCCTCGTCCAGTACGGTACTTATCCCGTTCGCCCGCATCAGGTTGTGGATGAAGGTGACGGATATGCGTCTCAGTTCCGGCCCTAGCCTTTCCAGGAACTTCGTCGGAAAGTAATAGAGCGTGAACTCTCCCCATTGGTGGCATTTCCACAGGCAGAACAGCAGCCTTTCCCCGTCCTGTTCGATGTTGACATTCATGTCACTGCCTACAAGATTGCACATCTCTTCGTGCAGTCGGGCGATGCCTTCTCCGGGCGTGCGCCCCGGAACATGTACCGCCTCCTTTTTCATGAGGCTTGCATACCTGAAAAAGGAATCACGCAGGAACTTGTAGTTTTCCTGCGTGATGAGATTGTGCGGTTTCCCGTCAGTACCGTCAATGAACAGTTCCGGCGGAGACATCGGCAGGAATGTGGCGTTCAGAAAAGAATTACGGCACCGCTGGGTGCCGCAATCCGTTTCTTCCTTTCCGTGCCGTAATGCACTTTCCTTTCGGTTTCCGCAATGATGAGTCTCGCGAGCTGTTCCGCCTGATATCCGTCCAATCGTACACATGATTCCTTCTTTTTTCCGTTGTTCTTTGCCATATCCTTTTATCCTTTTGTCCCGATGGTGGTTTTGAACTCATATACCGTCATGTCTTCCCTGATGACCGGACCGTGTACGGTGGCCGTCGTCAGTTCCGGATACAGGTTGGAATAGTAACTCATGATCATGTCCGGCGAGATGTTCGGATCAGGGTCCTGGAGGGTGATATACTCTGTTCCTTTCTTGAATCTGAATGAGCGTGTCATTCCTTTAATTTCGAGTGCCATGGCTTAAACTGTATGATAAGGTGAATACTTGGGTTCCAGCATGGACTGCGGGAAATCAACATATTCCTCGTAGTCCTTCTCACTATATGTCGGGGATTCCGGGTCGTCCAGATAAGCCTGCTGCTGTTCCTCCTCCTGCATGAATCTCTCTTCCTGCCAGTCCCTGATTTCAGGCTGCGGCGGATATTGTGGCTGGGGAGGCTGCTGTCCGGTTGTCCGCTGCAGGTATTGCGCCTGTGGCGGCAATGGCTGTCCTGGTTGCGGAGCCTGCTGTTGCGGCCATATTCCGGGCTGTTGCGGATGCTGCGTGTATGCCTGTTGCGGTCTCTGAGGTGCAGGCCGTACCTGTCCCGGTGCCGGTGGCTGTGGTGCCCTGTTGTATGCCGGCTGCTGTGGACGTTGCACCTGCGGCTTTCGCTGTTCCGTCACAGGTGGCTGCGTGTATGCAGGCTGCTGTGGAACGGGTTGTTCCGGTTGTGGTGCCGGTTCCGGCTGCGCTTCCTGCTCCATCAGTCCGAAGAGGCTTCCCTTGTTCATTTCCGTATCGGCCGCCTTTATCTTCTCCTCGATTTCCTTCAGTTGGGCGGTGTCCGCGCAGGCTTTTGCCTGTGTGAGCATGCTGACGGCTTCCCTGAAGTTCTTTGTGGCCATCAGTTCATTGGCCTTCTTCATCAGTTTCTCGTACTTCTCGCGTTTTTCGCGCTCCTCTTTCGTCTCCTTGGATTTCGCTTCCTTGGCGGCCTTGCTGCTGGCTGCGGCCTTGTCCGCCTGTGCCTCGAACTGTGCCATGTTGGAGAGGAGTCCGCATGTCTTCTGTATCGGTCTTGCTATGGCCTGCAGGAATCCCGTGTCGAGTTCCTGCGGTGTACCCGTGACGGTCAGCGGCACGATGTGGTTCTGGGCCTCGTCCTTGAGTCCGTTCGATTTTGGTAATGTGGAAACGGTCAGTTGTCCATTTGTTTTGCGGATGACGATCGTGAGGTCCACGCTTTCCGTCATCATCTGGTGGATTGCTGTAAAAAACATAATTTCAGATATTAAATGATTAGACGATAAATTTCAATATTCGCTGAAGAATTCTGCCAGCAGCCTGTTCCTGTCCGGATGTCTGCATATTTCCTGAATGGGGTTCAGCAGTTTTGAGATGTGAACCGGACCGGTTGTTCCTCTCGGCGGCAGTTTGATGGAGGGCTGCGGAACGTGTACTTTCGGTCTTCTTGTCACGGGCATCCCTATCGGGGCTGGTGACTGTCTGGTGATGATCGCTTGTTGCATACTCTTTATTTTTTAAGTGTGAATACTCGGGCTTTGGCAGCCCGCTGAACTACAAGGGCCCAACGGCAGACGCTTCCGGAAAGGCAGGGTTTTCGGGAAAAATACCGGAGCCTCCGGCGAGGATGATTTTTTCCGAAACCGCTTGCGGCCTGACCTTGCCGTCCGACAAGAAGCGTCTGCCAACTTTGCCCTGTAGTTCTCCGGAGTGCCAATGTCTGTGTTTTCCGTCCTATCTCTCTTTCTGCTGCATCGTTTCCGGTTGTGACGGATACAAAAAGAGCCGCCCGCTCCCGGACAGCTCCCTTATGCTGCAATGATAAATTCCGTGCATGTTCCATATCGTCAGATTTCAGAAGACCAGAAAACTCAGTATGCACAGAATGATGGCCAGTGCCACGAGAAAACAGGCTATACGGTAGAGGAACCTGAAGAGTCCCCTGAAACAGATGATGGCCACGGCGGTCCATACAGGCGATATACCGTGGGAATAGAGCCAGCTGAATATGATGGCTGCTGTTACGGCCAGCGCGAGTGTCCTTGCCCATCTGCTGTCCGCTATCTTTCTGATACGTTCTTTTGTTTTCATAATCTTCATGTGTTTGGCGGGAATGCCATTCCCGGTTTCAGGGGCTTTCTTGCAGTCCGCCTCCACAGGCAAGGTTTTCGGGAAAAATACCGGAGCCTCGGGCGAGGATGATTTTTCCCAGAAACCGTAAGGCCAGACCTTGCCGGTGGAAACAGGCGGACTGCGACCTTTGCCCCGCGAATCGGGATGGCTTCATCATTTCCTTTTCCTGCCGTTCCCGTTTTTGGGGAACGAGAGTGTCAGGGTGAACCCGGCGTCGAAAGTGACCGAAGCGTCGAAAGCTACGCCCTTCTTTCCCTTGAATCCCTTGATGAGCCGTGTGGAGCCGGAGGAGAAAAGCTGTTCCAGATGTTGGTCCGTCAGTTCCTTGTTCAGGAACCTGCGGTACACGGTCAGTCCGCACCCTTTATTGTCGCAGCGGGCACTCTTCTCCCTGACGATGATGTGTCCGGTCTTGCATTTGGGACAGGTGAACGTGCGGGCGGCTACCGCCGGAAGGCTGAGGTTCAGGATTTCACGGGTAGCCTTGCGGGTGTAGTCCGTGATGGATGCCATGAACGTGTCCGGTCCGAGTGTGTGTCGCTCTATCTGGAGCAGGGTCTTCTCCCAGCTTCCTGTCAGGGAAACATCTGCCACGATCATGTCCTTCACCGCATCGTAGATATGGAGTCCCTTCTCCGTGGGGACGATGCTCTTGCCGGAGCGGGCGATATAGTCACGTTTGAACAGTGTGGTGATGATGGCGGCTCTTGTGGCGGGCGTGCCGATACCCAGCTCCTTCACGGCCTCGCGTGCCTGTTCGTCGGCTATCTCCCTGCCGCAGGTCTCCATTGCTGCCAGCAGCGTGGCTTCGGTATAGAGCGGTCTGGGCACGGTCTTCTTCTGGGCCAGTCCGAATCCTGAAACATGGACCGTGTCCCCTTCGGCAAATACGGCCGTACCCTCGTCGGTTTCCGGTTCGTCGTCCTGCCTGTCCTCTTTCCTGCGGAAGATGCCGCGCCATCCCGGACTGACGACAAGGGAGCTTTTCGAGCGGAAATCCATGTTGTCCAGACGGCACTCCATAAGAATCAGTTCCTTCTCGCAGCAGGGCGAGAACGCCTCCAGCATACGTCCAGCTATCAGCGTATAGACGGCCTCCTCCGCTTCGGAAAGCCCTTCGGGTGCGATGCCGGTCGTGATGAGGGCATGGTGGTCCGTCACTTTGCTGTCGTCCACGCTACGGGTGTTGAGACGCGCAAAGTCAAGGATTCCGGCACTTGTGGCGAATGCGGGCATGGCCATTATCCTTTCCAGCAGACCGGGCACACAGGCCATCACGTCGTGCGGGATGTAGCGGCTTCCCGTTCTCGGGTAGGAAATAAGTTTCTTCTCGTAGAGCGACTGGGCGATGTCCAGCGTCTTTGCCGCGGGCAGGTCGAGATGCACGTTGCAGTCCTTCTGGAGTGCCGTCAGGTCGTAGAGCAGCGGCGGCTGTTGCAGGGTTCTCCTGCGTTCCACCTTCGTGACCGCCGCACGGGAATCGGAAGAGATACGGCGGTAGGCCGTCTCAGCCTCCTGCCGGTCACTGAAGTTCGCAGTATGGAAGAAGCGGCGGTGCGAATCCCCGTTCTTCAGGGTGACGTGCAGCTGCCAGTACGGTGTGGAGACAAAGCTCCGGTTCTCCCTGTAGCGGCTGCATATCATGGCGAGTGTCGGCGTCTGTACCCGTCCGATGGAGTTGTTGGACGAGCCGGAGACGATGGCCAGGGCACGGCTCGCGTTCATGCCCACCAGCCAGTCGGCCTTCGCGCGGCTGTCGGCGGCGGCATACAGGCTGTCGTACTCCGTACCGTCTTTCAGTTCCTCCAGCCCTTTCCGTATGGCCTCGTCGGTCAGCGAGGAGATCCACAGGCGGCGGAACGGTTTCGTACACTCCAGGAAGGCGTATATCCAGCGGAAGATAAGTTCCCCCTCGCGACCGGCATCGGTAGCCACGATGATGCTGTCACACTTGGAGAACACGCTGTCGATGACCTTCAGCTGTTTCGTGGCGGCGATGTCCGTGACCATGCCCCTGTCCGTGCGTATCTGGCGGAAGACCAGGCGGAACGGTACGGGCAGCATTGGCAGCTCCTCCGCCGTCGTTTTCGTGTAACCGTAAACGTCCGGCATGGCCAGCGACACGAGGTGTCCCAACGCCCAGGTTACCATGTATCCGTTGCCGGAACAGTAGCCGTCATTTCTTGTATCAGCCCCGACTACACGGGCTATGTCCAAGCCTACACTCGGCTTTTCTGCGATGATTGCTATCATATTGGATAAAAATTAAGCCGTTTCCCGTTTTCCATGCGGAAGACAGGAAACGGCGGTAAGACATCGGTTTACTTGATAATTGCTCTCAGATTATTTGCCCAACGGTGTCACTCCCTGGATTTCCAGCAGCGGGGCCTCGCCCTTACGGACCAGCTGGAGTGTGGCGTCCATCACCACGTCCACGCCTAGGAGCACGAGGCTCAGGGACATCACTTTCGTTTTCTCTCCCCTGAGGAGGGTGTCCATCTCGCCGGAGAGTTCCAGCTCGTCCTTCATGATACCGATACCGGAGAGTTCGTCCCAGTTCACTTCATCAGCCTTGAAAGGCATGTCGTTTCCGTTTTCCTTTTTCATATTTCTTTCTTTTTTTATTTATAGTAAAAAGTAAGTGAAATGCGAATAATTCGTTTAAAAGTTGTATCTTTA
>OIWM01002695.1_pt1 | contig 14195 bp, 15 predicted proteins | sample 1587451 | NCBI WGS metagenome assembly OIWM01 (sample SAMEA3888907, study PRJEB22519) | human gut metagenome | biome: human gut; feature: human-associated habitat; material: faeces | place: Denmark | collected 2011
TATCCATAATAAAATAAGTAAAAAAGTAAATAATTAAAGCTCCCGCCCCCGTTTCTCCTGCAAGCCCGCCCCTCCAGCAAAGAAGCATGGAAGCAAAGAGGGGAGCAGTTCCCCTGTCACCCCCGTTCCAAGCGATTCCATCGCTTGTCCCTCATCGCTTTTGTCCCTCATCGCCAATCATCACCATTCATCCCTGCCTTCTCCCTTCACAATCTCCTTCACTCGTTCCTCAATCTTCCGCCACGGCTGTCCCAGGTTCACAGTCCTCACATAGATGCGATGCCCGCTCTCCTTATACCTATAAGAAAAGTCGAAATCCTCATCCACGGTAGGGTAGACCAAAGCTCCGCAAGCATTCATAGTATGCGGCTTGCTCCGGTCTTCCTGGTTCATCACGTAAGAAAGAATTTGCGAGAGATGATCCCTGCGAACCTTCTCCCTGCCGCCAAACTTCGAAACCAGCGCCTCGCGGTAAAACTTGGCATCAAGAATAAGCTTCTCCTGCGTATTCGGATTAAAAAGCGTCACGTCGGTTTCCATCACCGGTAAAGCCTCGCCAGCCTCCTTAAACATCATCCCGAAAGGTGAAAGCTGGAAATCAATATATTCCCGATGCACCTCAGGATACTCATCCCGGCAATTCAGCTTGCAGAAATTCATGAGGAATCGCTCAAAGATGCAGTTCATCCGGAAATCATCCTCCGTGAAATCCAAAAACTCCAGTCTGCCATCCTTATCCTTGCAGGGAAGGGTAGAGTCCCAAATCAACCGGCAGATATTAAGAACCAGCTTATAAAACCCGCTAAGCCTATGCTGACGAAGCCGCCCCAGCAAACCTTCTGTAACCCGAATCTCCTCAATATGAGGAAATTTTGCCAAAGTCTTTCGCAACCTGGCTCTGATATCCTCATCAATTCCTTCTATCCTCATCAGTCTCTTCAAGGTAGAAAGGATAACCCGGTTGATGACTACATCCTGCGTAAGTTCATCTACCTGGCAGATGGTTCTGCCTTTTAGCTGCTTACCGCTTTTCAAAGTCTCAGCAAGATTCAGCTTGCCGCGAACGCCCTCCACTTCTTGCTCCTCAAACCGATACGCTCTCAAAAGTCCTTGGCGCAAAAGCCTATCGCAGGCGTTGAGCAAAACCATGGACAATAGGTTCTCCAGCGAATGGCATTTCTCGCCATCCACCTTTACCTTGTCAAGCTGGTCGCTTACGCCCCAGGCATAACAGAGCAGATAATACAGATTCTCAATTGGAATTTTCTGTTGCATTTCAGAACTTCAGTTTGTTGCAGATTAACTCATATTTATCCTCATCATCAAAGCAGATTTCACGAAGATACGGAAACAATTCATACTCACAGATATCGTTCCACCAGGCAGAAAAATCTTCACAACCCTCTGCCTGACAGAAATAACTGTGCCCGATTTCCAGCCCTCGGTCGATGGTAGAGATTACCTCGTTGGCAGATTTTACCTTGCTCACTACCAGCTCCGCATTCTTCTGACTGATGCCTTTTTCTTCCAAAAAATTGATGAAGGCTTCGTTGAATTCCGGCTTGATAGGGCAGAAGCGGAACCGGCGCCGCAGGGCGTAATCCACGATGGCGAGCGAGCGGTCGGCCGTGTTCATGCAGCCTATCAGATAAACATTCTCGGGTACAAAGAAACGCTCATCATCCTCGTTGCTGTAGGTCAGCTTAATGGCGTATTGCTTCTTGCGTTTGTCGGCCTCTATCAGCATCATCAGCTCACCCAGAATCTTGCTGATGTTTCCTCGGTTTATCTCGTCGATGATGAAGACAAACTGCTGGTCCGGCGAACGTCTTGCCTTGCTGCAGAAGTCAAAGAAAATGCCATTCCTCCGTTCAAAGCCGCCCTCCTCAGAAGGACGGATGCCCTGCACGAAATCCTCATAGCTGTAGGATTGATGAAACTGTACCATCTCGATATTCTCATCCTTCACAAAGCCAATCAGCTGATAGGCTATCTTTCTGGCCAGAAAGGTTTTGCCCACACCAGGTGCTCCCTCTAGGATGATGTTCTTCTTTGCCTTCAGCAGGGAAACAATCTTCTTGAATAGGCTAGCGCCGATGAATGGCTTATCTGGGTCTTTGTCAAACTCGTAAACAGGCTTGCCTTTCAGACCTTCGCAGAAGTTCAGAAATTCGATGTATTTTCTTACGTGGCATCTCAGGCTTGTCATTTGGTGCCTCTTGCTGTAGTCCAGTTCTTCGTCTATTCTGCCAGTCAGGAGTTTGCTCACTTCTGTGGCATCCTCTGCTTTCTTGATTTCCAATACCGAGTTTACCCCGCAGGCCTCTTTAGCGACTTTGCAGATAACCTTGTTTGAGCCTACGCTGGCATAGCCACCGGGCTTGGTTTTGTCTATTTTCAGAAATTCCAGAAAGGCTTCCTTTACCTGTTCCTGGCTTTTCCCTTCTAATTTAAAAATATTCTTATCTGCCATATTTATTGTCTTATTTATAAGTTGTTTTATAATTATATTTTTAGTTGGATCTAAGAAGATCTAAATCCCATGGGTATCGATCTAAGAAGATCTAATTGATTTGTTCATTTCGATAGGATCTTCTATCTTTGCAACGTGTTTGATAATTATATTGTAGAATTTAACAACGAAGATTATGGAAAAACAATGGATTTCAACTATTGAGCTACTTAACTATCTGAAGGAACATCCTAATAAGGAGAAAGAATGCAGACTCAGTTTGGGCTATGGCCTAGGTTCCACCCATTATTGGTATTGGGACCCCGAGACAAACATGTTCATGCACTCCCGCGATTGGGATTTTGAGCCTTATACCGCAAGTCAAGTGGTTAAATGGTACGGGGAAGGCAAATGGAAGATTGAGCAATAATTTGATAGTGGGGGTGAACGGATAGTTCATCCCCTTGTTCGTATTGCTAAAGAGAACTGTATCCAGATTATATGTTCTTTCTATTTTTGCCATAATCGAAACCTACTTTTTGTTTTATGCCGCAAAGTTAAGATTATTATTTGGAATACGCAAAGTTTTCGGGGCTTTTTCTTGGTGGTTTATCAGAAAATGAGTAGTTTTGCGGGCGTGAATCAAATAGAAAATGGATAAGATAATGGATAAGACAACGACTCAAATTACGATGCTCGGAACGGGAAATGCTACGGTTTCCCAGATTTATAATACCTGTTTTGTGCTCCAAACTCCCAGCACCCTGATGCTGGTGGATGCGGGCGGAGGAAACGGAATACTGGCGCAGCTGAAGAAAGTAAATGTTCAGATTTCTGATATTCATCACCTCTTCGTTACCCATGCGCATACCGACCACGTGTTGGGTGTGATCTGGGTAATCCGTATGGTGGCACAATGTAAGGGATATGAGGGATTGCTGCATGTGTATGGAAACGATAAGGTGATGAAGGTAATCAAGACCATCATCGACATGATTCTTGCCAAGAAGCAACTGGCTAAGGTGGCTGAAAGGGTGGTGTTCCATCAGCTGGAAGATGGTGATAGTTTCGAAGTGGGGGATATGAATCTGGAATGCTTTGATATTCAGTCTACTAAGGAAAAACAGTTCGGATTCCGAGTTGAGTTGCCTTCTTCTGATGAATCGGGTAAGCCTTTGGTCTTGGCATGCCTGGGCGATGAACCTTATAACGAGCAGAACCGACGCTACATAGTGGGGGCTGACTGGATGATGTGTGAGGCGTTTTGTCTCTATGCCGACCGCGATACGTTCAAGCCTTATGAGAAATGCCACAGCACGGCGCTTGATGCCGGAAAACTGGCGGAGGAACTGGGCGTGAAGAATCTTATCCTGTATCATACGGAGGAGAAAACGCTTGCTAATCGTAAAGAAAATTATACCCGTGAAGCTGCCGAGAACTTCAAGGGTAGAATCTTTGTTCCGGATGATTTGGAGGTGATTGAGCTATAGGATTTTTCTTTGTCCCACAGATTTCACAGATTAACACAGATTTTTTGTTTGGATATTTGGGGGGAATCCTTCTCCCGATTATGGCAAGAATGAATCTGTGTAAATCTGTGGAATCTGTGGGACTTTTTAATGGTGAGTTTTATCAGTCTTTTTTAATACGCTTCTCCCTGTCTTTTTTAATACGCTTCTCCCTGCTCTATTTCTTCCTGCATAATGCGCTTGCGGTCGATGGCGCGCCAGGCGAAGACGATGTAGGCGAGGACGAACGGGATGAGGAGGGAGGCTATCGCCATGGTGCGGAGCGGGAACTCGCTGCTACAGCTGTTGGCGAGGGTGAGCGAACTCTGAAGGTCGATGTTGGATGGATAGTAGGCGGTATTGTTCCAACCGGCTACCAGCAACAGAACCAGCACGGTAAGCACGGTTCCGATGCCCGTAAACCAGATTCCCTTTCTATACTGCACGCTCCTCGATGACTTGAAAATGCCGAAAAGAACGAGTACTACACCTATTAATAATATTACAGGCAAGATTGGCATCTCCAGAAGATTGTGAAGATACCACTCCAGATAGGGAAATGTTCGTGGTTCACGCTAAAGGCAACTCTATGCTGCCGAAAATTAAGGATGGAGACTTATGCGTGTTTGAACGTTATCATGGAGGTTCAAGGGAGGGAGAAATCGTACTATCGCAGGTAAATGAATATTACGAGGAATATGGCGGAAAATATACCATTAAAAAGTTTCATAGCGAGAAAACTGTGAACGAAGAAGGGGTGGAAGTTCATTCAAAAATAGAATTGCAGCCACTCAATAAAGATGGCTTCCAAGCCATAGAAATCCCGGAAGATAATGAAGCCAAGATTGCTACCATCGGCGTTTTGAAATACATTATCTGCTAAAGATAAAAGGGCAAAAGCATTACCTTGTCAATATATGGTATGATGCTTTTGCCCTTTCTTTCTGTATGTCTTTTATTCCACTACCTTTTATTCCACTTCCTTCCAATCTATCAGTCCCTTGCCCTGTTCGTCCAGTTCCACGGCCAGGGCTATCACTTTGCGTTTGTCGGCCTGGAATGGTTCGGCGTATTGCTTCGCCTTAATCTGAGCTTCGGCTGCTGAAATGCCGCCGTTGTTGGAAAGTTTTAACTCCATAACATAGATGTAGCGGGTTACCTCTACCACCATGTCGATTCTGCCCGTAGAAATCATCTTTTCTACTTCCACGCGGCAACCGATGGCGTTGAAAATCGTGCTCAGAATCAGGCGGTAACGCTCCTCCATATCCATTGAGGCTAACTTCTTGTTGCTGTAAGGCACATCGGCTATCAGCGCCTTCAGATATTTTCTGGCATCAGAAAGATTTCCTAATTGCAAAGCTAGCATCAGGCTGGATTGGGTAGATTGAATGTCTCCGTTTTTTCTTAATGTGAGGGCTGGTAATACCATCTCGTATAATGCCTGCTGTACCTCATAATTCGGGAATCCGAGAATGTAAATGCCCATCTGGTAGTCCTTGATGGTAAGATAGCCGGACTGATAGAGGAACAGCTCGGCACCTCCACCCGTAACATCCGAGGTTTCTATTGTCTGTCTAAGCATGGTGCATGGGTTAAAATCGCCCAGCTTGATTTCCATGTCGTTCACAAATTTTGGCAGCAGAGAGGTGGCGCCTGATGATGCCCAATAGTTCTTCAAATCGGAATCTGACAGAGCGTTGATGAGACTGAACGGATTGAATACATCCACCATGTTCTTCCGGCTGAAATGATAACCGTCATAATAGGCCTGGAGTTGGGCTACTGCTTCTTCAAATGTCCAATCTTCGTAATCCGCCAGCTTTTCTATTTCGGGTTTGAAGTCGTTCTGAAGCTCTTCTTTCGTAATGCCGCAAATGGCTGCGTACTCTGGCTCAAAACTGATGTTGCTCAGATTGTTGAGCACGGAGAAGAGGGATATCTGGGTAAACTTGGTAATGCCCGTGATGAACACAAACTGCTCATATTTGTCATCTGCCTTCAAGATGGCGAAGACGTTCCGGTAGATTGTGGTGCATTCTTCGTGATGAGGCGTTTTCCAGGAATGCTGCAGGGGCGAATCGTATTCATCCACAAGGATGGCCACCTGCTGTCCGGTCTGCTTGAAGGCTGACTGGATAATGGCGTCAAAACGATTGGATAATGAGTCGGATGGTGTGGCTTCTATGCCATACTTCTGTTCATATTCTTTGAAGGCTTGGTTAAGGTAGGCATTGAGCTCGTAGGCTGTGGATCCTGCACGGCTCATGTCGAGTCGGATGACGGGATGCTGGAGCCATCTCGTCTCCAAATCCATGATTTTCAATCCCTCGAAGAGTTCTTTTCTTCCCTCGAAATATGCCTGGAGTGTATCTACGAGAACGGATTTGCCAAAGCGGCGTGGGCGGCTCAGGTAATTATACTTTTTTCCCCTGTTGGCAAGTTGCCAGATAGTATCTGTCTTGTCAATATAAAGGTATCCTTTCTCTCTGATTTCTTCAAATGACTGGATGCCTACTGGTAATATTCTATTATTCATTTCTGCCATAATCGCTGATACTTTATACTTTTATGCCGCAAAGTTAAGATTATTATTTGGAATACGCAAAGTTTTCGGGGCTTTTTCTTGGTGGTTTATCAGAAAATGAGTAGTTTTGCGGGCGTGAATCAAATAGAAAATGGATAAGATAATGGATAAGACAACGACTCAAATTACGATGCTCGGAACGGGAAATGCTACGGTTTCCCAGATTTATAACACCTGTTTTGTGCTCCAGACTCCCAGCACCCTGATGCTGGTCCATCATCGACATGATTCTTGCCAAGAAGCAACTGGGCGTGAAGAATCTTATCCTGTATCATTCGGAGGAGAAAACGCTTGCTAATCGTAAAGAAAATTATACCCGTGAAGCTGCCGAGAACTTCAAGGGTAGAATCTTTGTTCCGGATGATTTGGAGGTGATAGAGCTGTAGTTTTTTATATCCCACAGATTTCATAGATTTAACCAGATTTTTGACCTGTACGGTCGGGGATTTCGCAGATTTTTTTTGTTTGGATATTTGGGGAATTTTCCTCCCGATTATGACAAGAATGAATCTGTGTAAATCTGTGGAATCTGTGGGACTTTTGAAGAGGCTCACTTTTTCAGTCTTTTTTAATACGCTTCTCCCTGTTCTATTTCTTCCTGCGTGATGCGCTTGCGGTCCATGGCGCGCCAGGCAAAAACGATGTAGGCGAGCACGAACGGGATGAGGAGGGAGGCTATCGCCATGGTGCGGAGCGTGAATTCGCTGCTGCAACTGTTGGCGAGGGTGAGCGAACTCTGAAGGTCGATGTTGGATGGATAGTAGGCGGTATTGTTCCAACCGGCTACCAGCAACAGAACCAGCACGGTAAGCACGGTTCCGATGCCCGTAAACCAGATTCCCTTTCTATACTGCACGCTCCTCGATGACTTGAAAATGCCGAAAAGAACGAGTACTACACCTATTAATAATATTACAGGCAAGATTGGCATCTCCAGAAGATTGTGAAGATACTTCATGCTCTCTATCGTAATGCCGGAAGAAGAAGTGCTGAATCCATCCTTTACCAGCAATCTGATGAGGAATGGCAGGAAGAACAATAGGAAGAGCAGGGCATTCCATGGCAACTGGCGGGTGCAGCGCTCCTGAATCTGCTGGTGCTCGATGTTGTTCTTGATGTAGAGCATGCCCAGAATGCGGGCTAGCATCAGTACGGCAAGTCCCAGCACCACGTTCCATGGGTCGAGCAGGGCATCGAGACCATGACTGGCGTTTGCCCAGCGGCTGATGACGGGTTGCAGACTGTTGGTAATATTGCCCTTGTCTATCAGGAAATTGCTGCCGTTGAAGAAGGTGGCTACGGCTCCGCCAAGAAGCAGCGGACCCACGATGCCGTTGATAATGAGGCAGATCTGAAAGGTCTTCGGTCCAAGAAAATTACCTATCTTGTTCTGGAATTCATAGCTCACGGCTTGAATCACAAACGAGAACAGGATGATCATCCACAGCCAGTAGGCTCCGCCGAAACTGGTGCTGTAGAACAGCGGGAACGAGGCGAAGAAGGCTCCGCCGAAGGTGACGAGCGTGGTGAAGGTGAACTCCCATTTTCGTCCCGTAGAGTTGATGATGAGGCGACGCTCTTCTTCCGTTTTTCCCAAACAGAATATCAAGGTGTTGGCTCCCTGTACAAACATGAGAAACACCAGCAGGGCTCCTAATATTGATACGAGGAACCACCAGTATGATTGCAAAAATTCGTATGTCATAATGCTAATGTCATAAAGTTAATTCATAATCTTAAGTTTATCATCTTAAGTTTTTATTCATATTCCGGTCCTTTCTTGATCTGCTTCACCAGGATGCTGATTTCCACGGCAAGCATGGTGGTGAAGAGTGCCAGGAAGATGAAGAAGGTGGTGGCCACGCTGCCTGCCTCGATGTCGGAGATGGCGGCACTTACTGGCAGCAGGTCTTGGATGGTCCAAGGCTGGCGACCGATTTCTGCTACTATCCAGCCCGATTCTGAGGCGATGTAAGCCAGAGGAATCATGATGATGGCGAAAATGAGGAACCATCGGTATTGGGCGATTTCCTTTTTATAAACCAGGAATAGGCTGAGGGCGAAGAAGAGGATGAGCAGGCAGCCTATTCCCACCATCAGGCGGAAGGCGTAGAAGCAGATCGGGATGCTCGGTACCAGTTCCTTGGCGTCCTTGATGTAACCATATCCGAAGTATTTCATGTTCTCCCTGAGGATAGGGAGCTGGTCTTTCGCCTGGGTTTCGCGATAGGTTTTCAGGGCAACTATCGCCTTCTTTCCCCGGGCTATCTTTTCCTGCACGGATGGTTCCCGGGTGCCATCCTCTTTAGTGTAACCCTTGAGGATATCGTTCACGCCTGGCACGTAGCCATCGGCTGTGCGGGTGGCTAAGAACGAGAGCATGTTAGGGATGGCGATGCGCATGGCTGGCTCCTGCTCGTTTTCGTAATCAGGCTGCTGGAAGGGGTGAACGGCTGCTATCGCCGTGAGGCTTTCGCCGTTTCCACCATTATATAATGCTTCCATCGCTGCCAGTTTCATCGGCTGCACCTGTGCCACCCGATAGGCGGAGTTGTCGCCGGTCATCGCAGCCAGCAGGGTGGCGATGAGTCCTACTCCGGCACCCATCTTGATGCTCGCCTTCGCCAGCTGGGTTTCTCTCTTTTTCAGTAGATACCAGCAGCTTACGGCTACCACGAAGGTGGCGCCGATGATCCAGGAGGAAGTAACGGTATGGGTGAACTTGTTGATGGCGAATGGCGAGAGTGCCACATCCATAAACGAGGTCATCTCGAAGCGCATGGTGTCGGGATTAAATTCCTGTCCTACTGGATATTGCATCCAGGCGTTGGCTACTAGAATCCACCAGGCAGAAATGGTGGCGCCAAGTCCCGTGAGCCAGGTGGAGGCAAGGTGGAAGCCCCGGCTCACCTTATCCCAGCCGAAGAACATTACGGCTACGAAGGTGCTCTCCATGAAGAATGCCAGGATGCCTTCGATGGCTAGGGGAGCGCCGAATACGTCGCCCACGAACCAGGAGTAGTTGCTCCAGTTGGTTCCGAATTCAAACTCCAGGATGATTCCCGTGGCAACGCCCATGGCGAAGTTCACGCCAAAGAGTTTTTGCCAGAAACGGGTTACGTGCTTCCAGAACGGTTTGTTGGTGCGGTAGTAGCATGTTTCGGCGATGCCCATGATTACTGCCAGTCCCAGGGTGAGCGGCACGAACAGCCAATGGTAGATGGCCGTGAGTGCGAATTGCGCCCTCGACCAGTCGATGGTAGCTGATGTAATGTCTAACAATAAATTTGTCATCATAGTTGAATGGTTTTATAATTGTTATTATATAATGTTTTTGTATTTCTTTCGATGTGAAGGTTGCGGGATTCTGAGCCTTATCTGTTCAGAATTTCCTTGGATACGAAGCCCGCCTTATCTCCGTTCTTGGCATTCGTATTGATAAAATCTGGAAAGAAAAAGAGCTTGAGCACCAGGAAGATGATGGCAAGTTTGATGAGGATGACAGCCCATAACGTCTTGCCCAGGGTCATCGTCCTGAAACCATCGTAATAGAGATGGAAAATCCGGGACAGCAGTCCTTGTTTCATCGGTTTTACATCGGTTTTCATCAGGTTTTTATCCTTTTTCTTCTGCATAAGCACTCCTTCTTAAAAAAATCTGCTGCAAATCTACAATAAATAATTGTAACTACCAAACATTTTATTGAAAAAGATACAAAAAGTTTGTCTTTAGGTATCCCATAAGGGAGTTATTTTAAAGTTTTCTTTTTTTTTTATGAGATAAGTCTTGCCGTTTCATCAGAATTCATTATCTTTGTACCCTAAAACATAGAAACATTTTAATCAGAAATAATCAGAAGAAATAATGAATATAGAATCTGTTAGAGAGTATTGCCTCTCGCTTCCCCTCGTAACCGAGGCTTTTCCTTTTGATGAGCGGACCTTGGTGTTTCGCATTTTGGGCAAGATCTTTGCCTGTGTTGACCTGGAGCGCCCCGAGTTGATTACGATGAAATGTAATGCCGATTACGCCCTCGAACTCCGGGAAGTGCATCCCGAAATAGAAGGCGCATGGCATTGGAATAAGAAATACTGGAATCAGGTAAACCTTTATGGCACGCTGGAAGATGATTTCATCCAGGCCCTGATTCGCCACAGTTATTCCGAAGTAGTGAAGAAGCTCAAGAAACAGGAAAAGCTTGAGCATCCTGAAATCATGGAGGTGGTGGAGTAGTTTCTACCACTCCACCTTATCGTTGAGAATCACGCCGTCGGTTGCATCTTCGGCTGTAAAGGTTTCGGTCTTATACTGCACGCAGAGCATAACGAGTGGTTCTGTACCGTTGTTGCGAACAGAGCGCTTGCCGGCTGGTGCTACTCTCACCACGCTTCCCTCCTGAATAGGGAATACCTTGCCATCTACCTGGAACTCGCCCTTACCGCTGAGGAAGAAATACAGTTCCTCGTGGTTCTTGTGAGTGTGGAGGAATCCTGTCTCTGTGCCAGGAGCAAAGCTCTGGAATGAGAACTCACCACCAGTAGCGTTCACGCTCTGACCTCCGAATACCTTTCCGGGAATCTTAATCTCAGGACCCATCTCTAAGGTGTAATCCTTGATTTCACTCATCTTTCCAAAATCTGTGGCTGTGAAGTTTTCAGCCTTTGCAATAATCTTTGTTTCTTTCATCTTGTCTGTTATTTTAAAATGTTTATATTTCTTTTTTCTTTCTTTTTGTGAATTTGTGAATACTTCTGTTTTCTGCTTTCATTTCTGAATTGCGCTGCAAAGATACTGCAAAAAACTGGTTCCTGCAAGAGGGCACGTGGGGGTAAGATGGTTACCGGGAGGTAACTATTGCGTGGGAATGGGAGAAAGAAAAATGAAGCGTTAACTTAGATTAACTTGGTATGTTTGGTTTCTTTTCGGATATTAGTTACTTTTGTAGCCTATTGCAGAATATTGTAGAGTTTTGCAGAATATTATAGATTATTGTAGAATATAAAGAAGATAGATTATGGGAAGAATGATAAAAGAAATGGTAGTACAGGACTGTCCCATCCGTAACGTTTTGGCGCGCGTTTGCGACAAGTGGTCGCTACTGGTAATCTACACCCTGAAATATCATCAGGATGGCCCCCTCCGGTTTAATGCCCTGCGTAAGCAGATTCCGGATATTTCGCAGAAAATGCTTACCAGCACGTTAAAATCGTTGGAGGCTGATGGCTACGTTACCCGCAAGGCTTATGCCGAAGTGCCGCCAAGAGTGGAGTATTCTCTCACACCCCGTGCTGAAACCCTTATTCCTATTATGGATCATCTGATAGAATGGGCGCTGGATAACATGGCTGTGATTCTGAAGGATAGGGATAAGGCAGTAGGCTGATTTCCAAGATGAGTTTTCCTGAAGAATATTCCAAGATGAGATTTCCGGAAAATCATTCATTTTTTCTGTAGTTGGGGTAATGCGTGTTTTCGGGAATCTTCGTATCTTTGCACCCAGAAATCATAATTAAAACTATAAGAAAATGTATATTGAGAAAATAAAGTCGCCAGCCGACTTGAAGAAGCTGGATTTGAAGGAACTGCAGGTGGTGGCTGATGAAACCAGACAGGCTGTGCTGAACCGTGTGAGCAAGCATGGCGGTCATGTGGGACCGAACCTCGGATTCGTGGAGGCTACCGTGGCGCTTCACTACGTTTTTAATGCGCCAAAGGATAAGCTCGTGTTTGACGTAAGCCACCAATGTTATCCGCATAAGGTGCTCACCGGACGAGCTGCGGGATTCCTCGGCGATGTGGATGACATGAATGCCATTTCGGGCTATTCTTCTCCTGCCGAATGTCCGGAGTATGACAATTTTGAGGTGGGGCATACTTCCACTTCCGTGAGTCTTGCCACCGGTTTGCAGAAGGCGCGCGACATCAAGGGAACCGATGAGAACATCATCGCCATTATCGGCGACGGCTCCCTTTCTGGCGGCGAGGCTTTCGAGGGACTGGATGAGGCTTCGGAACTCGGAACGGGCATCATTATCGTGGTGAACGACAACGAAATGTCTATCGCCGAAAATCATGGCGGAATCTACAAGAACTTGCGTGCCCTGCGCCAGAGCAACGGCACCTGCGAGCACAACTGGTTCAAGGCGTGGGGCTTTGAATACAAGTACCTGGAAGAGGGTAACGACATCGAAAAACTCATCCAGGTTTTCGAGAGCGTGAAGGATACGGATAAGCCTACCGTGGTTCACATTCATACAGAAAAAGGTCATGGATTTGCGCCAGCCGTAGCCAATAAGGAGGCTTGGCATTGGGGAATGCCTTTCAATCTGGAAGACGGTTCGCGACCAAGAAGGAATGCCGATGGAACCCTCCCGGAGGTTGCTCCAACAGAGGATTACGGCACTTTATTCTCTGACTGGATGCTGGGCGAGATGAAGCAGGATAAAACCCTCATCGCCGTAACCGCCGGTACTCCTACCGCAGGTGGCTTTACTGCCGATAAGCGCCAACTGGCTGGCAAGCAGCACATCGATATGGGAATCGCCGAAGAGCAGGCGGTGGCCATGATTTCGGGAATGGCGAAGGGTGGATTGCATCCTGTCTGGACCGTTTACAGCACCTTCATCCAACGTACCTACGACCAGATAGCGCAAGACCTCTGCATCAATTCCAACCCAGCCGTAATCAACGTGGTAGGAGGCGGAGTGAACTCGATGAACGACATCACCCACATCTGCCTTTTCGATATTCCGATGCTCTGCAGCATTCCGGGTCTCATCTATCTGGCTCCAACCACCTGCGAGGAGTATTTCGCCATGCTCCGCTGGAGCATTCTGCAGGATAAGAAACCTATCGCCATCCGCGTGCCAAGCAATGGCGTGGTTCATACTTCAGAAGCCGTTGATGCTGAGTATGGTTACGAGGCAAAGTACAAGGTGATGCATCAGGGCGAGAAGGTGGCAGTCATCGCCGCCGGTTCGTTCTATCAGAAGGGCGAGAATGTAGTCCGCCTGTTGGCTGATAAGGGCATCGATGCTACGCTCATCAATCCCCGTTATCTGAATGAGGTGGATGCCGAGACGCTGGATAGCCTGAAGGTAAACCATCAGTTGGTGGTAACCCTGGAGGATGGCTCGAAGGATGGCGGCTTCGGCGAGCGTATCGCCTCTTACTATGGCACTTCGGACATGAAGGTGATGGTGGGCGGCATCAGGAAGGGACTCTATGACAGATACGATGTGAAGAAGTTGCTTTCGGATAATCGCCTGCTCGATGAGCAGATTGTGGAAGACGTTTTGTTAGTTATTAATGATTAATGATTAATGATTAGTTAGTCGGCATAGTTAGTTTTTATTTAACGAGAAATCCAAGCCGGAGAATCATCTCTAGCTTGGATTTCTTCTGTTTTATCATCGAATGTTTGTCTTAATCTTAGTCATCATCCCAATCTCTATCGTGCTTCCACTTCTTCTTGTCGTGCTTCCACTTCTTATCGTGCTTGTGATGCTTGTGATGCTTGCACGGCTTTCCTGGTCCATAAGTTACATGGGTTCCGCCTGGACATCCCGGTCTTCCGTAGCTGCACTCAGGGCGAGGGCGGCGCTTGTCGTGTCCCCAGTTATGCTTTGGATACTTGGTGTAAATATGG
>OIWM01002705.1_pt1 | contig 14148 bp, 17 predicted proteins | sample 1587451 | NCBI WGS metagenome assembly OIWM01 (sample SAMEA3888907, study PRJEB22519) | human gut metagenome | biome: human gut; feature: human-associated habitat; material: faeces | place: Denmark | collected 2011
CGTCGGAGAGAGCGGAGTTTGTTCTTTTTCGGGAAATCGGGTTCGTCATGGGACAAATAGAATCACACGCTATATGGATTTCACCAAGAGAAGGAAAAGTTTGCAGCTTGTCCTGATCACGACTTTCGGACTATCGCGGAACATTTATAGCAACATCGTTTCGAAAACACTTGTCCTCGATGACTTGCTCAGATGATATTTTTGGTCTAAAACAAGTGAAATATTCTTGTTTTGGACCAATTATGCGTTAAGCTCTCAGAGCAACGCCCGCATCACGCTTCGTTCTTTTTTGATTATTTCGATGGTATCGAAAGAAATGAGATATTTTGCAAAAGCTTGGCTTGCAGTCAGCCTGCGAAAATTCGACATTATTTCTGGGAACACAATAATTCAAAGAAAGATGGAGGCATGAGCGCCATCGCGTTTCTTTTTCAAAACTTATTTGTCGCCATGGCCCCATCTTACGATTCGATCCTGCGGTGAGAACGATACTTCAATATCTTGTCTTCGCCGAGGATAACTGGCCGCACGAGCCGTGTTGCGCCTATGGACATATAAATTGCGCTTTATATCGTATTTGGGGCGCAGAGAAAGACTTTGCCAAACAAGCGAAGTAGGGATTTGCTTCTTCGCGATTTTTGCTTATGGGCCATTTAGCAAGCCTATGGTTTGGTTGGCTTTGCTTTGGGTCAGCCCGCCTCGAAAGAAACTGGTTTTGATCAGATGATCGGATAGCCCCATCTTGGCGTAATCCCCCGCGTCATCGTCGAGAATGGCAAAGCGGGTTACGAGGAAGCCTCTGGCTTGTAATCGTTCCAAATATTCCTGGATGCTCTTCCCTCTGCCGCCGAAATCGACGTCCGGGACTTTGCCGGATATTCTTAAGCCGGCTTCAGCAAAGCGTTTATCCAGATAGTCCGCGGTTTCGGTTTGCTCCGATTTCTTATTCGGATTTGAATACCATCCTTCTTTCCAAGAGGAGATGAGCAAGATCTTCGCTTCGGTGGCCTCGATGATTCGCTTAAGCAAGAGAAGCTTATCGTTATCGATATCCCTTACGCCTATGGGGGAATAGGCCGTTGCCTTGCAGTTAAGCACCCCATCGATATCGAGGAAGAGCAATTTGACTTGTTTCATGTTCGGCGGGTCCTTATACCTTATTTATATAGGGGTTGTATGCGGCGGAAGGCAAGGACGGATTCGCTTATCGGGCTTCCCTATTCCTGATTGAGGATATTATAGTGCATAAAGAGTGAGAATCCGGCAATAATCTGTCCAAGGAAACGGACAATAAAATTCCGTCGCTTAGTTACAAAACCTATCCTCACGGAATTAAAATATAGTGCGCTCTATTTTGAAGGAAAAAAAGAAAGGAGGAACGATTGTGCTTGAAGCAATCATCGGCGACATGGCGGGATCCATGTTCGAATTCAATAACGCCAAATCGAAGGGGAAGGGCACCTTGGACCCGGACAAATGCAAGGACTTCCCTATCCTCGAACCACGTATGCGGATGACGGACGACTCCCTTCTTACCATAGCCGCGGCAAGGGCTTTGATGGCCCATCGTCCCATGGACTATAGCGAGGAGGGGGCAAAACTATTCCAAGACGATTTGGCGAAGGAGTTTGTGCACACGTGGAAGAAGCACATCGGAGCGGGCTTCGGCGAGATGTTTTATAAATAAGGACATAAATCCCTTATCATCGTTTCGACAAAACAATCAGGAGGTTTTATGGAAAATCAAAAAGATATCAATGAGTTGTTGAAGAAACAAACTTTAAATGAAGAGGAGTGCGAATTCATTGGACGTTGTTATCAATTCGGCCAAGACGTTGAAAAAGATATCGACAAAGCAATCGAGTATTATGAAAAAGGCGGCGGATTTTATAACACCTGGAAAGCTGCAGAGTGCTATTTTGAAAAAGGTTCTAGAGAGTTAGTGCTAAAAGGAATTGACCGTTTAATCGAAGCGAATTCAATGAGCCCTAACGGCGGAATATGCTATCAAGTGTTTCTGCGTTATGCTTCTTTAGGCGATATTAAAAGCGCGTACTATTGGTTGGATAAAACCTTTTACAATTATTCGGATAATTTTGAAAGCCCTGAAGAAGAAACTAACAACTTATTGCTTCAATCTTTAATGCTTTTTTATGGTGTCGGTGTCGAAAAAAATGAAATAGAAGCATTTAGGTTATTGAAAAAATATGTTAACGACGGAGGCGAGGATGGCTCCGGAATATGCCGTTATTATTTGGGCCTTTGGGCTGAAGGAGGTCGTGGAATCGAAAAATCCAATCAAACCGCTATCGACTACTACGAAAGGTCTAACTATTACATGCCGGCAGAAGAAAGAGCCATTCTTTTACAAATATTACAAGATGACCAATTAACGGCTTTCTTTAGATTGTTTGAGTACCTATGCCCAGATAGTTTCGGCATGCTAGTCAGCTATTGGTATCAAGCAAACAATGAACGTCACCCGTATTTTGGGTACGTTATTGAAAGGGAAACTGATGACTTTGAAGGCAACCTTGACGAGCCTGAAGAAGAATAAAATGAATTCATTAAAAACTAATGTGTCGTCGTTGAAATCCGATCGTCCTCAGTTGGACAAAACGGATCTTCTTCGTCAGTTTGAATAAAAGCGGCTGTAACAAAACCTCAAGCCAACGATTGGCCAAAAGGTTAGAGTTATTGCCCTTTTCCTTTCGCTGCATCATTAGCTGAAGGATTCTCCCTCGGCCTCCTTCAACTACAAGGCAAAGGGGGTTCGCTATAGCCGTAACGGGCGCCTTCCTGCTCCATAGCGAATAGGCGTTCACGGTTTCCAGAGGTACGCTTAGATTCCAGGCGGGGAGAGATTCCAAAGATACTGGGCAAAGGTCATCACGTCGAGCTTGTCTATGGCAGCGTTCCTGGTGGATTCGTCTAGCCAAGTAGAACCTTTGGAAGGTTTTTTGCATTCGCCTTCATTCGTGAGTCCAATGAAACGGTCTGAAGGGGAATGGCTTTTTCCTACCTTTCTTGGGATTTCCATTTCATAATATCGAAAAAGGAAGACCGCCATGACCATTTCCAAAAGCAATTACGTCAAGTTTCTCACATGCCCTCGCCTATGCTGGTTTAGCTTCTTCGCCAAAGACGAGGCCAAGCCTTCCGACAAGGAATGCAAACAGATCAAAGACGGCAAGATAGTCGGCGATTACGCCAAACAATACTTTAAAGACGTTCTCGACGTCACGAAAGCCAAACCCGACGGCAGTTTGGACCTTTCCGCGATGATCGCTGCGACCAAGCAAGCTCTCGGCGATAACGTTCCGGTCATCGCGGAGGCTTCTTTCAGCACGGATGACCTCTTTTGCTCCGTCGACATCCTTGTTAAATCGGGGGACGCCTACGATATTTACGAAGTAAAGGCCGCGAAGAACATCGCCGGAAAACATTATCAAGATGCCGCCTTCCAAACGTATGTGCTAAAGAAATGCGGGCTCAACGTTCGCCATACCTATCTTCTTATTCTGAACAAAGACTATGTCCGCCATGGAAATCTGGATCTGCAGCAGCTCTTCCTCCCCGTGCTTTTAGATGACGCGGCGGAGTTTCTTTCCGCCTATGGCCAAATCGACGATGCGCTTGTCTCGCTGAGGAAACTGCTCGAGCTAAAAGACGCTCCAGAAGGCTTTCTCAAGCAGCATTCCAAATGCAAGCAATGCGCCTTTTCTTCCTATTGTTATAGAAAGCTGCCAAATCCCAACGTCTTTAGCATTAACAGGCTGCAGAAGCGGGCCGAGCTATACGAGGAGGGCATCGTGACCTTCGAAGACGTAGTCAAGTCGGGCACCGAGCTCAACAAGCGTCAGAAAGCCCAGGTCGACGCCTATTTGAATAAGAAAGACGTCATCTGCGATAAGGCGGGCCTAAAAGCCTTCCTTGCCGCGATTACCTATCCCATTTACCATCTCGACTTCGAATCGATCGAACCCGTGGTCCCCGTATGCGACGGCACCAAGCCCCTGATGCAGATCCCGACCCAGTATTCGCTTCATATCGAATACGAAGACGGCCGAGTCGAGCATAGGCAATTCTTAGGAGATAGCGTCGATCCGCGACGGAAAGTCGCCGAATCCCTCGTCGCGGATATCCCTTCCGATGTGACGGTTCTCGCTTATAACAAGACCTTCGAATGCAACCGCTTGGAAGAACTGGCCGATCTATTTTCGGATCTGAGGGATCACCTCCTATCGATCCGTAGTCACGTCATCGATCTGATCGTTCCGTTCAAGCAGGGGGATTACTATGCTTCTGCGATGGGCGGGAGCAATTCCATCAAGGAGGTATTGCCCGCTCTTACGGGAAACGATCCCGAGCTCGATTACCACGCCCTCCCCTTCGTTCACCGCGGCTCGGAAGCGATGGACGCCTATTTGCCCATGCTAGACGAGTCAGAGCCAAGGCGTACGTGGATGCGCGATGGGCTACTTGAATACTGCAAGCTCGATACCTTGGCGATGGTCAAGGTCCTGGCCGTCCTGCGCAAAGCGGCGAAATAATGGCATGGGCCTTCTATTTTCCTTCCTGCAGCGGATTTAGCTCGCACAAGGGAAGCGGGGATTCGATCGCCCTGACCATGCAATCGCGGCAAAGGAAGACGTCGAGCTTCTTGCTCACGTATTCGCCATCCGTGTCAACACGCTGAACGAAGCGGAAACATTCGAATTTGTCGACAAGGCCAAGTTCCTTGCCGCAAAAGGCGCAGGCAACGCGCCTATCCAAATTCTCCTTGAGGATGCGATGCCCCTTATGGCCGGTTTCCTCTTTGGCGAGGCATTCTAGGTTTAGCAGCCTATGGAGTATCTTCAAGGCTTTGGGGAAACTAATGGAATATCTGCGTTGAAGATCGCTAATGCGGAGATAGTCCATCTCCTTCATGTCGGCGAGGACGTTTTGGAGGAGGGATTCATCAAGAGGACGCGAAGAAGACACAGAAGGCCATCGGGCAGCTCTATTACCTTCCTCAGAGCAAAAGGGAAGCCCTCATGGCCTCACTGCTAGGCGTGAAGGAGAAAGATTAGTCGAGGAATACCAACGAAAGAGTTCTTCTCGAAGGACATGTTCACTTGATGGGCACATTATGGTAAAGTTACTAAAACCTCTTATGGATTTGGAGGAGCAAGAATGAAGATTGTCAATATTCCATCCGATTTGACGCAGCAAGACGTCGATCGATGGATCGGTAAGATCGAGCAGTCGCTTAACGCCATTTTCGGAAGCTGCTTCCTTTCGAATTTCATCGACGAACTCCGCTACGCTTATGACGGATATACGCTGGAGTTTTCAAACGATGAACCACCTCTCGAAGAGGACGAACCGATCACCTTAAGCGAAGCGAAAGCCGACTTGTTGAATATACTGGCCACCCGTCCTGACAACGCGGAAGGGGATGAATTCATAAAGGATTTGATCCAGCGCATCGAAGAGGCCGAAACGGCGGGACAACTACACGAATGCGCCAGCGCGATCGCCGAGAGTTGCGCTTCTTCCCGCGGCGACTATCCGAGGATCATGGAAGCGATTGAGGATTTGCTTGGCAGGACCATCGCGGTAGGGCAGAGCAATCGCTTATTTACCCTGGGGTGTTACTTTCACGACAAGAAGAAAATCGTATTGTACGTAAAGGCGATTAGTCCTAATGGCACGGCCGCTGGGCTGCCTCTATTCGAGGAAGTCTTCGCCCATGAGACATTTCACGCCTACCATTATTACGCTTGCGAGCATGCTTCCCAAGATCCCTTTTTCCAAGAACTTCCTTGCAGGAAGGACTACACGTCTAGAGTCGTAAAGGAATCTTTGGCCGCGTTTTTTGAATTCTATTATTGCGGTAGGAACGGCATTGCTACTGACATCGATATGGACTGGCGGAGGAACGAGGTCACGAGTTATCCCTATTCGGGCGCGAGATACCTATCGTTACCGGGCAGCGGCGTTTCTGCTTCGCCATTAGATGTCTTCGAAGCTTCCTTGCGGGATGCCGACAAGGCATTGCGATTGCTTTTAGAGGCGGACATGGATGCCTTCTACGACGTGAAAAACGTCGAGAGGCTACGAATCAAGGCCGTTACGAAAAGGGTGCCCGTTACCGCCGCGCCGCCTGCTCTTGGCGCAACGATTACCGTTCAGGCGATAGAAGCGGCGCTGCAAACGATGGGAAGAGGCTGGTTTATTCTGAAATACGCGGAGGATTATCGCGGGATGCGCAGCCCCATACCTCTAGACTACGGAGATCCCAACTCTTTCGTCACCAGAATGAGGACCTATTGGGATAAGAAGCCTTTTCACGGTGAGATTATCCGATATCTTAAACGAGGAAGGCTTGACTCGAGGGTAAGAGCCGGTGCCGGTGCAGGCATCGTTTGTTATAAGGAACTGCAGGATATTTTGGATAGGCTCTAACGAACGATGACCCTTTGGAAGGGGCGAATCCTTTGCCTCTTTGATATCATGCAATAACCATGCAGAAAGCGATTCGTTGAGGTGATAGACGATGGAACAAGAAAACAACTCTACCTCGATAAATGGATTAAATCGCGTGCCTTGAACAAGGTTCCTAAGATCGTCACGTAGAAGCTTCTTTCGGATAAGGAATTCGTGATCGAGGTATTTCGGAATATCCCTCTCAAGTGCCCTTTGCTCAAGGATTTGTCTAAAACTCAGACTGGGAGGGAGGATCGCGAAGGGATCCAAGCTGACGCACGACGGGGCGCCCGCCCACAATCTCCTCGTGAAGAAATTGGGGCTGCAGGACGATTGGTGCAAATTCGCCCCGGGCGACAGGGAATACGAGTCCAAAATGAAGCTGATGAGCAATTGCTGCAGCTACCTCAGGCATTCCTTCGAATCCCACGGCGGGATCAAATTCACCAAGCTGGAAGCCTATGCGAATTTCTTTCTGTGCCGATGGTCGCACGTCAGAAAGCACGGCCTCAAGGACGCCATATCGTTCATGGTTTCGAGGGTTTGCGGCACGCCTAAGAGCCACACATTCGCCGAATCATTCAAGAAAACCTCGAAATGGTCGTAAATCCAATCCCTTATTTGCTCCTATATCTAGTAAATAATTAATTACTATCACTCTATTCTTTATTATAAGATCTTATAACTATGTCTCCTAAATCATAGAAAAAAGTATTTTCACAATCTTTGCAATTTATAAAAATAATTTGATCCCAAAAGACTTCTAAGTCATTTTTAAACTTATCAATGATTGGCTCTGCCTGCTTATCTAAAATGTCTTTATATTTGCTAAGTACATATTCTTTGACTTTGTCTTTTGTAGAATCATCTTCTATTAAATCTAAAGACCCAATGATAAAATTCATTTTTCCTTGATGATGTTCAGAAGCCATTGAATATAAATCGATTGGTTGCTTAATTTTCCCATCATCATCAAAATCTATTTCATTACTAAGCCAACGTATTTTTTCATAATTTTTTGCTAGATATGTAAATATGGAATAGATGAAGTCGTGATATTCTTTATATTTAAAATTCGAAGATAGATTTAAAACTAATTGACTAATAGAATTCATCAAATCATCATTCATAGCCATTATTTCTTCTTTGCTATATTCTGGAAAAGCATAAGGATCTCCAACCCCCATTTTAAAATCATAATCGCCCCACATATTTTTTAATTCATTAATCAATTCTATGTATGACTTTTTGAATTCGATTGCAAATTGACTGTTTTTTTCATTTTCAACAAACATAAATATCCCCTGCTTTTTCTTATATATTATACAAAAATATTCTGAGTTTTAGGCAAAGCGGACCGGCAGCGCAATTGGTCCGAGCTCGGCAAAGAGGGAAGGCTTCTCATCCTGTTCGTTGCCCAGATAATCGGCTGCTACATGGCCCACGTAAGGAAGGCGAACCTGGACAGGGAATTCCATTCGCTGCAGTCCGTCCTCGATGAGACGCGTCCGATAAGATATATCTAGCACCCCAACACGAAGGCTACGATCACGCCCTTCGTCGGAAACCAGATAAAGATTGCGAGGCGTTTGGGTTCGAGATCCCCTAAGGATGTGCCCCGGAGTACGTTGCCCGCAAAACCACGAAAGGCATGCGCGGCCGCCCTCGCAAGAATAAGCTTGTGGTCAAGGAAGAGGATTAATAGTACAAAATCCCATCAAACTCAGATTTGGCCGCCCTGAAGCGCGCCCATGACGACTATCGATGCCTTTCCTTCGAACGGCAGAAAGATCCTGAATTAATCCTTCTTCCGGCGCAAGGCGGACTAAGCAACCTTTATTCCGCCAATCGCAAGATCATCAAAAGGAATGGCCGCTATATCTTGGAGGTGAACTTCAACGCACGGGATATCCTCCGCGCGGCTAGTATCATCAAAGCGCTCTCTGGCTTTGGTAGCAACAGGAAAGAACGCAAAGAAATCAGTGGCGTCGCCGATGGGCTGGCAAGCCACGCCAATCATGAGGATGCGACCGTAGAAGTGGAAGCCGACGAAGAGCTCATCGCAAGCACCATCAAGCCCGCGGACGCGATTCACCCTCATAATAGTTAGTCCTAGGAAGGATGAAGGGCATGGGCATCGGCAAGAACGTGGATTATTCGGATTTCAAAAGATTCCTTTTTAGTCACGAATGCGTGTCTTTGGAATCTGTTGCAAACGCATTTTCGCTAAATGAAGAAGAAGCGAAAGATGTGCTTCGCCAATATATATCAATTGGGATGATCGCATCTATTCCTGAAGTCGATGACTCATCGCAATATGAAGTGCTAGAAGGGGATGACCCTTTTGTTGAAATCCATTCGCAATATAGCATTTGGAAACGAGTGGAGAATGGGCCCCATAAGGAGCGTATCGCGATTCTTTCCTTCGGCGATAACGAAGACCAATTCCCGTCCTTCGGCCCTTCGATACCCCACTTTAAAGTCGCCCAACAAGACGTCGATTATCCTGCCGTAAAGGATTTCGTTTCCTTTTTTCCCCGATGTCCATGAGACTGCTAAATTCATCAAGCGTTACGTGAAAGAGGGGAGGACGATCCTCTGCCAATGCGAATATGACGTATCTAGAAGCGCCGGGGCGGCCGGGGCGATCCTAGAGGCATATAACGGCGATGGCATCACCGTCTTCTCTTCGCTTGACCGCAAGCCGAATAAGCTGGTTTATAAGGAATCGCTATGCAGCATAATGAAGGCTGTCCATTCCTAAGCAAGTACTCCTTTGGCGCTTTATATGGAGCCAGGCATGGCTTCGTCTTAAGGCGTTGCTGCAAAGGGAACTCGACGTAGTAGGGGGCCGCCTCGAAGGTCATGACGACCTTCTCTAACCCTCTTGAATCCTGTCCATTTCATTGAACTAAGGATTCTTGATAACTGTGCCTTAACTCTATTATTCTAGTCGCAGGAGCATTGATATGAACCCTAGCATCGTTAAACGCAATTACCTCTACTTCATCCTTCTTTTGCTAAAGCGGGAAACCTCAAAGAAAGGCGCCCACCTAAGCGCAGAGGATATCGCCGCGCGCTTTAGAAAAGATTATGGCCTAGAGCCGAATAGAAAGACCATCTATACGGCGATATCGGACCTCCAAGCCATGGGTTTTGACGTCCATCTAGACAAAAATCGAAAAAGCCTAGGATATTATTTGGGGGAACGTCCAATAAGCGAAGGCTATCTCTATCTCCTCATCGACGGCATCGAATCCCTGGACAACCTCAAATCCGACGATAAGCTAGATATTCAGCAGAAGCTATGCCTGGAGCTAGGCTACGACTTCAACAAAATCGATAGCCACCTCTACGAGAAATGGAACAAATTTAACGACGACATCGACGAAGACCTCGTTGACGACGCCTTCCCTAGCGATTATGGGGAGCCTAGCATGGCCGAAAAGATGGGGGCGATCCGCCAGGCGATCAACGCGAATAAGCAACTGTCGATCCTCGGCTACGCGCCCATCCCTCCGTCGGCATTCGTCCTCGTCGACATGGAAGAAAAGGACCAAGAGGATTATCTAGACGGCGTGCTTTATCGCGTCTGCCCATATCGCGTCTTACGCAACGTCGATAACGAGCTTTGCCTCCTGTATTGGATTAGGGTAAACGGCCATGACTATCCGGGCTTTATGAGGCTAACTTCCTTCGAGCGGTGCTGCGTTTCCGAGGAAGACCGCCCTCCTTTAAAAGACGAAAGCATCTTCCCTGGCGACGTGTCGAAGTTCGTTGATGGCAGGGAATACCGTTTGGGTAACCAGCTTTGCGAGGCGCTTATTTGCTCTTCTAATTGCAAGAATGTCATCTTCCGAATCTTCCTCGAAAAAGACTGCGAATCCTATAAGGAGGTAGAAGTCGAGGGGAGGAAGGCCTATTCGATTACCTATCGCCTGCGCAAGGAAAAGGAAATCATGGACCTCATCATCGAAATGTCTCCGGTTATCCTCGTCCTCCCCGGTAATCCGGTGAGCCAACTCTACGAGGCGCTAGACGAGTTACGAACGAAATTGAATCTCCTGATGACCCATGATCCAGACTAGGCAAAGGCAGGAGAAACGAACTGGCTTTGCGAACAAAACCTTTCGAAGTAATGTCCAAAATATTGGTCTTGAGATATTTGTTCTTGGTAGAGGCCTATTTTATGATGAACGGGCTTGCAAGGAGGGAACATCATGAACATCAAAATCAGCAAAGTGGCCAGGGGGATCGCCCCCGGCGACGTCTCTAACATCGCCATCCGCAACATCCTGACGGAACTAAGCGTCATCATGCATGGCAAATTTCTCGATTCCGACATGGAAACGACGATGGAATATTTCGACTACCATTGCCCTTATACCGGCAAGGACCTTCGTGGCATGTTCCAAAGCGGCGACTATAGCCAAATCGTCACCGACCACATCGTCCCCCAAAACAAAAAGCATTGCGGTCTCAACGTCATCGGCAACCTCGTTTACGTCGATAGGCAAGCCAATAATGAGAAGAAAGACCAGACGGTCGAAGACTTTCTCCTCCATAACCAAGGCGTCCTCAAAGGGGTCTCCCTGAAAGAGCGCCAGGCTCGCCTAGAAAAAATCAGGCAATTCCAAAAGGACATGGGCTATGATCCCGCTTCGATTCAAGCGGAGATCAGTCCGATCCTCACCGTGTTCTATGACAAAATCGCCACCATCCTCGACGACATGACATCCGATATCGCGACGAGGCTTGGCCTAAGCAAGTCCCTCGCCATCCGCAAGCAGCATAGCCGCATCGGTTCGACCGAGCTCGTCTTCCAACCCGACGAGAAAACGGTTAAGGAATACTTATTGACCCATCAATGCGCGGTATTCGACCTCGAATACCTCGATCCGAACCATAACCGCCATTTCACCTGGACGGCCACGCGCTTTAACGCGAAATCCAATCTTCGCGGCAATATCGCTTCCCGTCCCTGGTGGCGAGACAAAGAGAGCTCCGGCTTGGTCAAAGTCACCGTGTCGGTGCCATCTTCGGATTAATCCAAGCGTAAAGCCATGCTCGACCCTCTCGCTTTCTGAACGTGGGTTCGAGGCATGACAGGGTAATGGCGATTATCTATTCCTGCTTTCTAAGGACATCCTCGACTATAAGGAATTCTCTAACGTAGAAAACAACAATTGGAACGAAAGCCCCTTGAAGAAATGGCTGAATCGCGAATTCCTCGATGGGGCCCGTTGTTTTTGTTGGCTAAGAAGCGCGAATAAAAACCTGACCAAAGCCGACCTGGCGAACCCCTTGCAGAAGGCCACCCCCGGAAGTCTACGCCTACCACGCCACCAATTCAGGCGCCATAAACGGCTATAGGAGGGCGAATTCAAAAGAGGGCATCCGACCTCATATCTGCATCAAGAAATAGGGGATATCATCGCATAACCTTTGACATGGTTTATCGCGTCAAGCGTCGTCAGTCCAAAAAATAGGACGCTTGCCCTTGTTGCCTTCTAGGGTTTTCCTTGGCAGGGGGAGATGGATGAAATATAATTATCAGGAGGTCAGAATTCCTTCATTGGAAGAGCTAATAACTGCAAAGTTTCGGCTTCTGGAAATAGGCAGATGGATCTGCTGGATTTTGAGTGACCTCTTTTTTTGTTAAAAATGATTATGGGACATTTGCTAGAAGACTATATCCGCGATCAAAGCCAGTTCGTAAAGGAAATTTCCTTTAACGATCACGGCAAAATCCGCAACATCGTCACCTATGATACCCAAAAGGGCAAATTCGGTCGCGAGCTCAAGAAAGAGCATGAGCAGATCCTAGGGATTTTGGATGTTCTCCCCTCTAGCGAGCATTCCTACGCCTATAAAAAAGGGGTGAGGCTTCCGCGATGCGAACGATATCCGGATCATCGCATTCCAAGACGAACCGATCCGCGTCGGGGGTTCTCATAAGATTGGATCGAGAATTCCGGGTTTTCGATGTGGCCGTATTTGACCACGAGGCGAACGTATTTGGCGGAGTAAGGTTCGAAGGAAACGAAATCGAATTCCCCTGTTTTCAAGCGGAGCCCGACTCCGTTCATGCACCCGGATCTGCGGAAGTTCACGTCGATCCGGTCTTTGGTTCCGAAATGGCAATCGATCTCGTCAAAATAGAGGTAAATTTCCGACTCTTCTTTCACGCGCCCCTTCAAATGAAGGAAACCGGTTTTCGAGGCTTCCAAGGCGAAAATCGAATAGGTGCCCCCCTTCCATTCCTTTTTCCGAAGGGTTAGGTTCATAAGTTAAGCAAAGCCCATATCGATAGGCGTCCATCTCGTATTCCTGGCTTGGGAAAGTTCGGAAGAAATGGGAACAAAGCCACGGGTCGTCTTCGATGGGACGGGGAGTGTATTCGAATCGTCCCCTTTCTCTCGTCGCGGCGCGGTATTCTCGGTAAGTGGGGTAACTCACCATCCGGGGAAGGAGGATTCTTCCTTCCACGATTTCCGGTTCCTCCCATTCTGCGGGATTTCTAGTAAAGACATACCCTTCTGCGAAACCCCTTTGAAAGCTATAACGAATGATCTTTTGGATTTTTTCATTCCATTCCCGAAGCAAGAAATCCTTTCCCGTCGCAGATAAAACGGTGCCGTTTGCCACCACTTCCGCCTGCAGGAACGCGGGTTCGTTGGGGGCATAGTAATTGTCCGGCCCATACGCGAGGGCGTAGATTTCCAAAACGTTCTGACGAGAAGCGGAAAGGTTCAGGGGATAGGAATCCACCTCCGCATAGCCATGGCTCGTTCGGGCGGGCCCATACCCCACGAATTCCCCGTTGAGGAAAACCCGGTAAAAATGCACCCCGTGATGGTTAACGAGGCATCTTTCGCGTAATCAAGGCGAGCAAGGAAAACCACCCGGGAATGCAAAGCGGTGGATTCCCCTTTCTTCCAAACCGGTTGGGCGGAACGAAAAAAGACACTTCGGTTAGAAGTCGCGGAATCGGGATCCCATTGGTTCGTGCCCATAATCAAAGCCTACTCCTTGATTGTATGAGCCCGACGGGAGAAAGGCTTTTCCCTGACGTCCATGAAGTTGCATTTTTTTCACTCCCCATAGTGTTTCGTTTTCTTTTCCGTTTGCGGAAGTTGTTTAGTGCAATACCAAAAAAGAGGCGCATTATGTCCCGAATAGCGACGCGGCATCGGTCCCGTTTCGCGGTGCGTCTCACGATGTAGGATTATCGCCTTTCCCCCAAAAGGTCCGTTCCGGGAAGAGCGCGCATGCGGCTCTTTTATTTTCCGTCGCCCAGAGCGGGAAGAACTTCGAAAAGAAGCGGTTTTAAGCAATAGTGTGTCAGGACGAGAGCGATTCTCCTCGTTCATACGAAGATCGTTCTCTCCGAAACACGAAGCAAAAAGCGAATTAGACCGTCCCTTGCGGACGGTTTTTTCATCGTCGTCCGCCCCTCGTTCTGGAACTATTGGAAACCATCGACGCCGTAGCTTTTATATACTTGTATATAACTCGTTCTGGCTAGCCTCGGTCGCCCCACGTCGCACAATATGTGATGAAGTGAGCGAAATCCCGGCCGTCGTCGATTCTGAGTCCCACGGGTCGAATATGGGCTTCGTCGGAGAGAGCGGAGTTTGTTCTTTTTCGGGAAATCGGGTTCGTCATGGGACA
>OIWM01002710.1_pt1 | contig 14129 bp, 9 predicted proteins | sample 1587451 | NCBI WGS metagenome assembly OIWM01 (sample SAMEA3888907, study PRJEB22519) | human gut metagenome | biome: human gut; feature: human-associated habitat; material: faeces | place: Denmark | collected 2011
TACCAAAATCAGTTTATCCAGAATCTGTAGCTTCAAGCAATAGTCGTGAGCTTAACCAATATCTCAATAAGCTCCTTCGTCAAGATGCTCAAATCTTACGTGACCTAATTGCCGGTGGTGCTGATCAAGCTACTGTTCAAGCTAAGAAGGAAGAACTTCTTCAAGAAATCTTCAATTATCTTGCCATGACCCTTGGTTTACCACCACGTCAGTTTGATTTTGCCTACCGAGATAAAGATGACAACTATCAATCTGAGAAAAATATCACACCACAAGCTTTCTTTGAAAAATATGTGGGGCTTAAACTCAGTGATTATGTGTCAGTTATCAACGCTCCAACAGCTGATAAACCTTACGGGAAATCTTATACTGTTGAGATGTTGGGTAATGTTGTAGGTGCGCCAAGTGTGCGTTATATTAACCTCCCAATGGATCGTTTCAAAGAGCTTGCCATTGCACAGATGAAGGCTGGAGAGACTGTTTGGTTTGGTTCAGATGTTGGTCAAGTTTCAGACCGCCAAAAAGGTATTCTTGCAACTAATGTTTATGACTTTACAGCTAGCATGGATATTAACTTGACTCAAGACAAGGCAGGACGTTTGGACTACAGTGAATCTCTCATGACTCACGCCATGGTATTGACTGGGGTTGATTTGGATGCCGATGGCAAACCTGTTAAATGGAAGGTTGAAAACTCTTGGGGAGACAAGGTTGGACAAAAAGGTTACTTTGTCGCTTCTGATGCCTGGATGGATGAATATACTTATCAAATCGTTGTCCGCAAAGACTTCCTTACAGCTGAAGAATTGGCAGCCTATGAAGCAGAGCCACAAGTACTTGCTCCTTGGGATCCAATGGGAGCCCTTGCTTCAAAATAAGACAATACATGAAAACACTGGAAATTTTCCAGTGTTTTTTATAGTTTCTTTAAAATCTATCGGTAAAAAAAGAGTTATCCAATCGGATAACCCTTCTTATTTCTTATTCTTCTGCTGTAGCAGTGTTTGAATTTGAATGTTCAGAGCCATTAGAAGAGGCCGATGTCGATGGATTTGTTGAAGCATCAGGACCGTACTGTTGACTATCTTGTGAACTTGATGAGTCACTGCTTTGGCTTGAGTCTAAACTTGATGATGAGCTAGATGTTCCAAGTGATCCTGTGTAAACATTTGATGTTGAAGAACCAGTAAGGAAGACATAGCTACCATTATTATAAACACCGCTAGGCATATCGAAATCTTCAGAACCCGCACCATACATCTGGTTAAGGTAGCTACTTGTTACACCATAGATTTGTTTAGCGATATCAAGGTCTGAATCATGAAGTGGTGTTTTACGATTTTTATAACCTGTCCAAATCGCCATAGAATACTTGGTATTGTAACCAACGAAAGTTTCATCTGGAACCATAAGGTAAGCGTAGACGCCACTTTCTTTTTGTACCTTGTAGTATTCATCGTCACCATAGTTAGATGTACCGGTCTTAGCAGCGTTGAACGTACCAGGGACATAGGCTTCAGTCGCTGTACCACCTGTCATTACTTGTTTCAACATGCTTGACATCATGTAAGCTGTTTGTGGTGACATGGCTTCAACACCTTTAGAATCAAATGATTTTGTTGAACCGTCTTCAAATTTGATTGATTTAATGTAAGAAGGTTTATAGTAAGTACCACCATTTGCAAAGGCTGCATAGGCTGCGGCCATTTTCTCACTTGATGCACCATACTTAGGATCTGCTGATGATGTTGAAGATGAGATGGCATTGGAGTAGAACATTTCTGGATACTCAATACCTAAATCTTTCAAGAAGGACTGGGCATAGTCCAACCCAACAGCTTGAAGAGCTTTAACGGCTGTTACGTTACGCGATTGTTGAAGCGCATAAGTCAATGAAATGCTTCCGTAATACTTACGGTCCCAGTTGTAAACTGGTGTTGAAGAACCTGGGAAATTGTAAGGATTATCGTAAACAGTCGTACCAGTGTTTGTATAAACACCTTTTTCAATAGCAGGAGCATAGTCAGTGATTGGTTTCATTGTAGAACCCCAGTCACGGTCTGTTTGAACAGCTTGGTTAGTAGCGAGGGCAATATTTTCATCTTGGTGACGTGATCCCAATTGAGCAACAACACGACCATTAGTAACATCAATAATAGTAGAAGCAACTTGGAAACTATCATTTGGATAGTAGATATAGTCATCAGTATTATAGACGTTCCAGATATATTTTTGAATATCTGGATTAAGGTTAGTGTAGACGTCGAGACCTGCTGAGTAGATATCAGCATTGGCATCAGTAGCTACCTGCTCAATAACTTGTTTGATGTAGTTATCTAAGTATGGCTCATAGCTAGCTTTCTTCGTAAGTGGAAGAAGTCCATCTGATACATCAGTTGCTTTAGCTTGCTCGTACTCTTCTTTGGAAATGTTTTTGTCTTCATACATTTCACTAAGAACAGTGTTACGACGCTCTTTGGCAGCATCTGGATTAGCATAAGGGTCATATTGTGTTGGTGCTTGTGGAATACCAGCAAGAAGAGCTGCTTGGGCAACAGAGAGGTCGCTCAAGTCCTTACCAAAGTAAGATTTAGCTGCCGTCTTCATACCGTAGTAACCATTACCCATATAAACCTTATTAATGTAGAAGGTCAAGATTTCTTGTTTAGTGAATTGACGCTCCATTTGGAGTGACAACCAGATTTCTTGTGACTTACGTTTAAGGGTTTGGTCAGAAGTGTTAGTTGAGAAGTAAGCCAACTTAATCAACTGTTGGTCGAGTGTAGACCCCCCTTGGGTGCTGCTACGACGAAGGTTGTTAACAGCTGCCCCCATGATACGGTAGACGTCAATCCCACGGTGAGTGAAGAAACGTTTATCCTCGATAGAGGTGATGGCATTAACTAGAGTTGTTGGAATTTCATCTGTTGATGCACTCTCACGTTTCTCAGCTCCCAAGTCGGCAATAAGACTACCATTAGCGTCGTAAATCTTACTTGAGTTTGTTGATTGCAGTTTGTTCTCGGTAAGTTTAGGAACACTGCTAACATAGTAGGCAAAGAGGCTACCACCAGCGATGACACAGACTACAAAGAAAGTGAGCAGTCCAATAAATCCGTATTTTGCAATACGCCAGCCCAAACTTTGGTCTGAAGCGGCAGAGCGTTTTCCTTTGCTATAGCGAGAAGAATCTGAACGCTTGACCTTGATGTTTTTAGCACGTTTAGTCAAACCGTTAAGTGATTCTTTAAAGTTGCTGAAATTAAATTTAGCCATTATGTGTTACCACCTAATAATTTTTCAATGATTTCTAAGTAAGGAACTTGAGGATAAGCTGCTTCTGCAATTGCATAGCCTCTTTTTTTGATATAATCAAGAGGCATTGATTTGGTCCCTTTATCAATCTGATAAAAAGCGATTAAGTCTTTAGCAGGCAGAAGGTAGGTTTCCTTAAGCGTCGAGAAGTGAAGTAGCACGAAGCAAATCCCATCTTGACTGATGACCTGAGACATGTGCTCAATTTGATGCGCATGAAAGTTTTTCATAGGCATAGATGTCTTTTGTCGTGTCTCTTTGGCTTCAAAATCAATGTAGTATCCTTTGTAAACGCCGGAGTAGTCGGTAGTAGAAGCTTGTCTAAAGTAAGCTTCTACAATCTTTGCCCGTGAGCGTTTGGGATAATCGACTTTGACAATTTGAACAGGGGTAGGTTTTTTATGAATAACGGCTAAACCACGCGACAAATAGTAATCATTAGTCGCGTTAATAGCAGATTCAAAGCTCATCCCCCGATTGGCAAAGTCAACTCTATTTGATTTTTTAGGACGTACTTGTGCTATCTTACGAGATATCTGATGGGGATAGTTTACCATTTCTTTCCCTTCTTCTTTATAAGATATGCATAAAGACTATTTCATTATACCATAAAATGAATGAGGAAAACAACAAATGACATCACTACTGGTAACTGGCTATAAGAGCTTTGAACTCGGTATTTTTAAAGACAAGGATCCTAAAGTAACCATTATCAAGAAAGTAATCAAGCGTGATTTGATGCGTTTCTTGGATGATGGTGTGGATTGGATGATTTTTACTGGGAACCTCGGTTTTGAATTTTGGGCACTAGAAGTAGCCAAAGAACTTCAAAAAGACTATCCTTTGAAGTTAGCGACCCTCTTCCCTTTTGAAACGCATGGCCAGAATTGGAATGAAACGAATCAAACAAAACTAGCAGCCTTTAAGCAGGTTGATTTTGTCAAGTACAGCTTCCCTGCTTACCAATCTCCAACACAGTTTAAACAATTTAATCAGTTTCTCATTGACAATACAGATCAAGCTTATTTATTTTATGAACCTGAAAATGAAACAAATCTGAAATATTTTTACGGTATGATGTTAGAAGCAAGGGATTATCCCGTATCTAGACTGACTTTTGATGACCTCAATGAAGTCATGTCGGAATAGGATATAATTGAATTTTAAACTTGCATTTTTATCTTTTTTTCTGTATCATAAGAACATTAGACAGTAAAGTATTAGTAAGTTAGATAAGACAAGTATTGGAGAATAAAAATGGCTAAGATTAATTTAACGCCCAAGAAAATCTACGAACAAGAATTTAAAACAAGCATGCGTGGATACGATAAAAAAGAAGTTGATGAGTTTCTAGACGATGTAATCAAAGATTACGGTGTCTATATTGCTCTAGTTAAGGAATTGCAAGAAGAAAATGCAAAACTGAAAGCTAAGACTTCATCAGCTCCTGCTAGTCGCCCAGCATACGCGAGTGCGACAAGTGAGCCATCACGTGCGAATGCCAATGTTGCTTCGGCTTCAAACTATGATATCTTAAAACGTATCAGTCGTTTGGAGAAAGAGGTCTTTGGAAAACAAATCGTCGAATAAAACTGGTTTGTGCAATTTTCGGATAATCGCATGGTTGCTAGTCTTCCATGAGGAAAGTCCATGCTAGCACTGGCTGTGATGCCAGTAGTGTTTGTGCTAGGTGAATTAATAAGCCTAGGGACTTGATTTTCAAGTTACGGCGAGTGAACTGGCTAAGTCTTTGGATAGGTTTTAGTAGCTCTGAAAGTGCCACAGTGACGGAGTTTTTAGGGAAACCTAAAAAGTGGAACGCGGTAAACCCCTCAAGCTAGCAACCCAAACTTTGGTAGGGGCATGGGATGGCTGGAAACGAACGGACCATCCTGACTGCTTTGCAGTAGACAGATGATTATCGAAGGAAGTGGTACCTAGTCACTTCTGGAACAAAACATGGCTTATAGAAAATTGCATATAGGTGAGGCTGGGACACATGTCTCAGCCTTCTTTTAGCAAGAATTCTCTCTTTTATATTTAAAGAAAAGAGTGGGAAATAAGCTATCGGTTAAGAAAGTTTGTACGCGTAACAATGAGATAAAAGGATAACAATGAAAGAAACATTTACATTAGTAGCAACTGCAGCAGCAGGTCTTGAGGCTGTGGTTGGACGTGAATTGCGTGAGTTAGGTTATGACACGCAGGTTGAAAATGGTAAGGTGCGTTTCCAAGGTGGTGTTCGTGCAATTGCTGAAACTAACCTTTGGTTGAGGGCAGCAGATCGTATCAAGATTGTAGTGGGTGAATTTCCAGCACGTACCTTTGAGGAACTCTTTCAGGGAGTTTTTGCTTTAGACTGGGAAAATTATCTTCCGCTAGGTGCAAAGTTCCCAATTTCTAAGGCTAAATGTGTTAAATCAAAGCTTCATAATGAGCCATCTGTTCAGGCGATTTCAAAAAAAGCTGTCGTGAAGAAATTGCAGAAGTATTTCCACCGTCCAGAAGGAGTGCCTCTCCAAGAAACAGGAGCGGAATTTAAGATTGAAGTCTCTATTTTGAAGGATAAGGCTACGGTTTTGATTGATACCACAGGTGCTAGTCTCTTTAAGCGTGGCTACCGTACTGATAAAGGTGGAGCACCGATTAAAGAAAATATGGCGGCTGCTATCCTTGAACTTAGTAATTGGTATCCGGATAAACCATTGATTGACCCGACTTGTGGTTCAGGGACCTTCTGTATTGAGGCTGCAATGATTGGCATGAACATTGCACCAGGATTTAATCGTGATTTTGCTTTTGAAGCATGGAATTGGGTGGATAAGGATTTAGTACAGTCGGTACGTGATGAAGCAGATAGCAAGGCAAACTACGATATTGAATTAGATATTATGGGTTGTGATATTGATGGCCGTATGGTTGAAATTGCAAAAGCCAATGCTCGTGAGGCAGGTCTTGAAGATGTTATTAAATTGAAACAAATGCGTTTACAGGACCTGAAAACAGATAAAATCAATGGTGTCATTATTTCAAACCCTCCTTATGGTGAGCGTTTGTTGGATGACAAGGCTGTGGATATCTTGTATAATGAAATGGGTCAAACTTTTGCGCCACTTAAAACTTGGAGCAAGTTTATCTTGACCAGCGATGAACAATTTGAAAGCAAATACGGTATGAAAGCCGATAAAAAACGTAAGCTTTATAACGGAACCCTCCGTGTTGATTTATATCAATATTTTGGAGAGCGTGTTCGCCGTTCTGAGGCTAGAAAGGTAAATTAAACGTGTCAGAAGATAAAACACAAAATGGCTATGAAGGTAGCCAAGAGCTAGATTTCCAAGATGCCAAGGAAATGACGGTCGGTGAGGCTGTCCGAAAAGAAGCCGAGATTAATGCTGGTGTAACAGAAACAGATAGCATTTTGGATAAGTATATCAAGCAACACCGCGAAGAAGTTGCCTCACAAAAATTTTCAAAGAAAATTGAAGCTGACGGCGACACATCACCTTTGGATGCTTTTATTCAAAAGCAACGTCAGGAGTTTGCGGATTCAGGTTTGATTGGTCAATCAATGGCTAATGAGTCAATCAACTCAACAACAGCTACTGAAGAAGTAACACCGGTCACATTTGGTTTTGGTGCTACAGATAACAAGGCTGATGAAACTCAATCTCATATTGACAAGCAGTTGCCAAATGCCCCTGTTGAACCTGAGGTTATTGCAGAACCAGAAAGTCAAAGTTCTGAAGTTATCATTACGTCAACAAATGCTGATCGTTTCATCACGTCAGAAACAGAAAAATTTGACCTTGGTGATGCACTCGCTGATTCATCTACTTCAACTAATCAGCCAGCCTATAACGATGCATTGGTAGATAATATTGATGATAACAATCCTTTGATTGCTAACATTGATGATCCAGAACCACAAAATCCTGCTGTTGCCAATGTTGCCAATATTGACGGTACTGAGCCACAAGCTTCAAAACCTTTGTTGGATGATGCTGCTATTTCAGACACTATTGATTTGGCAGCTATTGCATCAACAGTGGCAGGGGTAACTGGAGCAAAAGCTGATGAAGAAAAGACAACACCAAAAGTGTCTATGGCAGTTAATCGCCCATCTGCAGAAGACAGAATCTCTTCAGAGTCTATTTCACCATCGCATAAGAGTGCCTTTGATGGTGACATTCCAGTTTACCGTCGTAAAGGTGTTGTTATCGGTGCTCTAGCAGTTCTTGCTTTAGCTATTATCGGTGGTAGCTATGCTCTTTATAAAGGAACACATAGCCAATCGGCGAAAACAACAAGCACAGCTTCTTCAGCAGTGACATCATCATCAAGCAAGGATACGTCAGCTGCTGATAATAAGGCCTTTGAAGAAATGTATAAGAATTTCTTCACAGATGACGAGCAAACAAAACTCGCTAATGACCAATTTGGTAAGTTATCAGATTTGGAAAAGCTGCTCAAGAAATTGGAGAAAACCAAGTATTATGATGCAGCTAAGAAAAAATATGATAACTTGAAGAAACAAATTGAAGCTGTACAAAAGATTAACAGTCAGTTTGAGTCAGATGCTCTTGTAGATGGTAACTATAATGCCTCTATTGCTGTTAAATCAGATGCTAACTTTAATAATCTTCCAGAAAGTGTAACAACAACTGGAAATGCGAGTCTCGACAGCACTGTCCAAGAAGCTATTAAGGGTGGTAAGACTCAACTTGAAGAAAAAGCTAAGGCTGCGAGTGCAACGTCTGCAGCGACAGCTTCTGAAAGTGTTAATACTGCTAGTCCTGCTGCACCTTCAGGTGATAACGCATCTGGAGCAGCTTCTAATGGTGATGGTGCGGCCGCATCAAATACTTCTGGAGCGCAAAATGGAGCAGCTAACTCAGCAGGTTCAGCAGGTTCAACTGGTGCGACTGGAGGAACTACTGGTGGCTCAGCTGCAGCTTCAACAGTTGTAACACGCGGAATCACAAATTATAACCCATCAATCCTTCAACGTAATCGCTCACGTGTGCCTTATAATGCAAACGTAGTAGCAGATACAAGTAACCCAGCTTGGACATGGGCTGACGGTGTTCTTGATAAGATCATCAATGACTCACACTCACGTGGTTACTTCTCAGGAGATAACTTCATCCTTGAGCCAGTCAACATCATCAATGGTAATGGTTACTACAACTTGTACCTTCCAGATGGAACTTACCTCTTCAGTATTAACTGTAAGACAGGTTACTATGTTGGTAATGGTTCAGGTCACTCAGATAAACTTGATTATTAATAATAATCTGCGACACTCCTTCGGGAGTGTTTTTTTGTTTTATCTTGGTGAAGGCCTAGTTTATAAGGATTTTGTGCTATAATAGAGGGATAAGATAGGGGTGAATACTATGGCAAAATTGATGCCGGGTAGAGTCCGTAATGAGGGTATTGAACTTTTTGAAAAGGATCTCATTACCATTCATCAGGTCTCAGAAACTCAGTTGGATACAACAGTTGACCAACATCATTTAATTTATGCACTCAATGATTCTGAAATCACGTGTGACTGTGATTATTTCGCTCAAAAAGGCTATTGTCCCCATTTGGCAGCGATTGAGTATTATCTAAAAAACGATAAAGAAGGCCAGCGTCTCTTGGCAGAATTGGAAGAGGAACAAGAGTCCTCTCAGGGCCAAGAGCGAGGACACTCTTTTGGTGGTTTATTTTTAGAAGGCCTTTCCCTAAGTGAGGATGATACTGTTAGATATTGCTTGATGGTAGAGGGAGAGGAATCTACCTTTGGTTCAGAGATTTGGTGGAGTATACGTTTACGTCGCTTACCAGATGAACGTTCTTATGTTATTCGAGATATTCCTGCCTTTCTCAAACTTGTAGAGGCTGAGAGTTATTATCAGATAGGTAAGAACTATTATGAACCCCTATCGCTTATTCAATTTGACCAGGCTTCACAGGCATTTTTAGACTTCTTAGGACGGATGATTCCAGATGAAGCCAAGACTAATTTAGACTTTATTTTACCGAATAATGCACGTCATCTTTGTCTCCCCTACGGTTTTTTTGAGGAAGGTTTGAGACGGATGCAAGATTTGGATGGCTTTAGGTTTGAATGGGAAGGAACCGAATATCACCGACTTTTGGTTGAGGATTTGACTGCTGATGCCCATCTCTTCTCGTTTGATATTTCTGTCGAGCCTAAGATGATTGAATTGACTGTTGCTGAGAAGAATAGTCAGGCCTTTTTTAATAATCGTATTCTCTTTTATCAAGGTGTTTTTTATCGTTTGAATCGAAAACAACAAAAACTTTTGGTTGGTTTACGCTCTCTTCCAATCGGAAGCGATTTGAATAAGCATGTCAGCTTTAATCTTGATGAACAAGCCATCTTGGCTGCTAGTCTTTTTGATTTTAGGACTATGGGACCAGTTAAAGCTCCTAAAGCCTTTAATATCAAGGATTTCACACCGAGATTTCACTTTGATCTGAAAGGTGACAGTGAGGTTATACTTACATTAGCCTTTGATTTTGATGGTTTCCTAGTCCATAATCGACAAGAGTTGAGTCATTTAGGATTTACGAGTAACTATCGTCATGAGCAGGCTGTTTTCCGTTTGATGGCTAAGCATGGATTCACCCCTGATTTTCAGTCATCTAAACGATTAAGTAGCAGTCAAGAGCTCTATGATTTCTTTACGAATACTCTAGCAGAATTTGAAAATACAGGGACGGTTCTGATTGGGCAGGAGTTGCGTGACTTACGGGTTGAACAGAGTCCACAGGTTCAGGTAGAGCGTCAGGGGAATTTATTAGATATTTCCTTTGATTTTTCAAGTCTTGACGATGAAGATGTGGATCATGCTTTAGTAGCTTTGATGGAAAGTTCGCCCTATTTTATCAATCGTAGTGGTCAGTTGATTGTTTTTGACGAGGCGACGCATCGTATTAGTGAGAGTCTCAAAACTCTAAGAGCTCGATATTCAGGGCAAGGTCACCTAGAACTAAATCAATTGACTGCCTATCAATTAATGGATGCTCTTTCAGAAAGTGATTCTGTTCGTTTTTCAAAAGATTTCCAACTCTTAACGCAACATTTGAGTAAACCAGAGACCTTTGATTTGCCAACTTATAAGGTAGAAGCTGACCTTCGTCCCTATCAGGAAAAGGGTGTTCAGTGGCTATCTATGTTGCATCACTATGGTTTTGGCGGTATCTTGGCCGATGATATGGGGTTGGGGAAAACCTTGCAGACCATTGCCTATCTCTCTGCACATTTAGAAGAAGAGCAACGAGTCTTGGTTTTGTCACCATCAAGCCTGATTTACAATTGGCAGGATGAGTTTAAAAAGTTCGCTCCTCAGTTAGATGTAGCGGTTTCTTATGGACTCAAGCCAAGACGTGATGACATCATTGCTGAAGATCACCATATTATTATTACAAGCTACGCTTCCTTCCGTCAGGATTTTGATGCCTACAAGGCTGGTAAATATGACTATCTCATTCTTGATGAGGCTCAGGTCATGAAGAATACACAGACAAAGATTGCCCAATATCTACGTGATTTTTCTGTTCCACATTGCTTAGCACTATCTGGAACGCCTATTGAAAATCATTTGTTGGAGATTTGGTCTATTTTCCAAATTATTCTACCAGGACTTTTACCGGCTAAGAAAACTTTCCTTAAGTTAACACCAAAGGAAGTGGCTAGGTATATTTCTCCCTTTATTCTAAGACGTAGGAAAGAAGAGGTCCTTCCTGATTTACCAGATTTGATTGAAATCACTCACCAAAGTGAATTGTCAGATGCTCAAAAAGCTATCTATTTAGCGCAATTGCAACAGATGCAGCAAGGTTTAATTTCTGCAAGTGATCAGGAAATCAACCGTCGTAAGGTGGAAATTTTGTCAGGAATTACCCGCTTACGACAAATCTGTGATACCCCAGCTCTTTTTATGGACTATGCTGGAGATAGCGGAAAATTAGATAGCCTAAGAGAGTTGCTTAGTCAAATTAAGGAATCAGACCACCGTGTTCTTATCTTTTCACAATTTCGTGGGATGTTAGATATTACAGAGGGGCTCTTACAAGAATTAGGTATTTCCTCTTATAAGCTAACAGGGTCAACGCCATCTGATAGTCGTCAAGAGATGACCAGAGCCTTCAATCAAGGAAGTCGAGATGCCTTTTTGATTTCTCTAAAAGCAGGAGGAGTGGGACTGAATCTAACTGGTGCTGATACGGTTATTCTGATTGACCTTTGGTGGAATCCAGCGGTAGAAATGCAGGCTATTAGTCGTGCGCATCGTATAGGTCAGGAACAAAATGTCGAAGTTTACCGTTTGATTACAAGAGGAACTATTGAAGAGAAAATTCTTGAGCTTCAAGAAGGCAAGAAGAACCTTGTAACAACTGTCTTGGATGGCAATGAAAGCCGTGCTAGCATGACTGTTGAGGACATTAAAGAAATTCTTGGTATTGCAATATCTTAATTTGTTATATTTAATATTGGAATACTAAAATATAAAAATGCTACTAGGCAAATCTTTTGAATTAGGCTATAATAGGATATTGCAAGACGTATCTCCCCATTCCCGATTGTTTATATTAAGATACGCATCATCTCGAAAACGAAAGGAAGTCTTTTATGCATCGCCAAAGACGACAATTTCCGCTGATTCCAGACGGGGAATCTTGCTTGCAAGAACCGGTCTCTATGCGCCTATATGAAAATGAAGATTTAATCACAAATATCCGTGGCCCTTACCAAGATAAGGACTACAATGATTTGTTGCCGAACTATGATTTCTTGTCAGCTAAGCCTAGCAATCGTAAGCAGGCTTCAAAACGAGTGGAGACTCAAGAAGCTGGCATGACTTATGCAGAGGAAGCCCGTGAAAAGGCTAAGCGTGATGTCCGTGAGAAACGCCAAAAATTCCTCCGCCAAGAAGTTCAACAAACCAAACATACTAATAGCCGTCAACTAACTGCTAAGCCTAAGGTAGAAGCTAAGCCAAGCTTTGAGGCTACTGTTGAGCCAGCTGCTGTAACAACGGATAAAGGACCAGTGACAGCATCTATCTTGGGAGCTCCTGTAAGTGCTATCAAGCGAACTTTAGCACCTAACGGGAAACACTCAAAAATCCATCACTTGGCAAATCGTCTGCAACAGGATTCTTACATCTTGGCAGAAGTGGCTCCAACCTATCAACAGCCTAGTAACCCATCTCGTAAGAACGTCAAGAAAAATAGCTATGACTTCTTGAAACGTAGCCAGGTTTATAATTACCCAGAACGTCAAACTTACCGTGAACACCGAGTTGCTCAAGAATTAAATTTGACGCATTTAGAAGACGCAAACTAATCGCAGTGCGATTGTAAGGAGAAACTATGTCAAAAACTTATCATTTTATTGGAATTAAAGGATCTGGTATGTCAGCTTTGGCTTTGATGCTCCACCAAATGGGACACAAGGTTCAAGGTTCAGATGTGGAAAAATATTACTTCACTCAACGTGGTCTTGAGCAAGCAGGTATTCCTATCCTGCCTTTCGATGAAAAAAACATCACAGAAGATGTTGAATTGATTGCTGGAAATGCCTTTCGTGAAGACAACAACGTTGAAGTTGCTTATGCGATTAAAAATGGCTACAGCTTTAAGCGTTATCACGAGTTCTTGGGTCACTTCATGGATCAATTCACTAGCTTTGGTGTGGCAGGTGCACATGGTAAGACTTCTACAACAGGTCTCTTGTCACATGTTATGAAAAATATCACAGACACGTCATACCTTATCGGTGACGGAACTGGTCGAGGTTCTGCTAATGCACAATACTTTGTCTTTGAGTCTGATGAATATGAACGTCATTTCATGCCATACCACCCAGCATACTCAATCATCACTAACATTGACTTTGACCATCCTGATTACTTTACAAGTATCGATGATGTGTTCTCTGCCTTTGATGATTATGCTAAGCAAGTGCAAAAAGGACTCTTTGTTTACGGTGAGGATCCACACCTTCGTAAGATTACAGCCAATGCGCCAATCTATTACTACGGTTTCGAAGAAAATGATGACTTTATGGCAACAGACATTGTTCGTACAACGACAGGGTCTAATTTCAAGGTAAAACACGATGGACAAATTCTTGGAGAATTCCATGTGCCAGCCTATGGTCGTCACAATATCTTGAATGCAACTGCGGTTATTGGGACCCTCTATGTAGCTGGTTTCGACATGGATTTGGTTGCAGAACACCTTAAAACTTTCTCAGGTGTTAAACGTCGTTTCACAGAAAAAATTATCAGTGGTACTGTCGTCATCGATGACTTTGCTCACCATCCAACTGAAATTATTGCAACGCTTGATGCAGCACGCCAAAAGTACCCATCTAAAGAGATTGTTGCTATTTTCCAACCACATACCTTCACACGTACTATTGCTCTTCTTGATGAATTTGCTGAAGCTTTGAACGAAGCAGATGCTGTTTATTTGGCGCAAATTTATGGTTCAGCGCGTGAAGTTGACCATGGTGATGTTAAGGTTGAAGATCTTGCTGCTAAGATCAATAAACCGGCCAAAGTGGTTACAGTTGAAAACGTCTCACCTCTCCTTGACCATGACAATGCTGTTTATGTCTTTATGGGAGCTGGGGACATCCAACTTTACGAACGCTCGTTCGAAGAGCTCCTAGCAAGCTTGCAAACACACATGTAATATATTAAGGGCTGTAGCGATTTCGCTCAGCTCTTTCTCGGCTCTTTGTCAACTGTAGTGGGTGACGAAAAGCTAACATCTAGAGAGAACCT
>OIWM01002722.1_pt1 | contig 14068 bp, 9 predicted proteins | sample 1587451 | NCBI WGS metagenome assembly OIWM01 (sample SAMEA3888907, study PRJEB22519) | human gut metagenome | biome: human gut; feature: human-associated habitat; material: faeces | place: Denmark | collected 2011
TGTGCCAGTATGAGCCGGGTGTTTCGGGATTATCGACCTCGGCATCGGAAAGCGCCGTCTTGCAGTGCGGACACCAGTTGGCAATGCGGTGACCGCGATAGATAAGGCCTTTTTCATAGAGCGAAACAAAGACCTCGCGCACGGCCTTCGAGCAGCCCTCGTCCATGGTGAAACGCTCGCGCGTCCAATCGCAGGAACAGCCGAGCTTCTTCAACTGATTGATGATGCGCGAACCGTATTTGTTTTTCCAATCCCAAACGCGCTCCAAGAACTTCTCGCGGCCGAGGTCATAGCGCGTTAAATGCTCGTTGACGCGTAAGTTTTCCTCCACCTTGATCTGCGTGGCGATGCCGGCGTGATCCGTGCCGGGAACCCATAAGGCGTTGTAGCCGCTCATGCGCTTGTAGCGAATGAGAATGTCCTGTAAGGTCTCATCGAGCGCGTGACCCATGTGCAATTGTCCCGTGACGTTGGGCGGCGGAATAACAATGGTGTACGGCGGTTTTTTGTTTTCGGGCGACGGCGTGAAATAGCCGCCGTCGTTCCACATCTTATAAATATCGTCTTCGATAGCTGCCGGATTGTAGCTTTTTTCGAGTTCCTTCGGCATGATGTCCCTTCTTTCGTATATTTAGAAAACTATGTTTTTCTTCTTATTTATATATCTTCGACCGGCACAAGCTCGTTCATGACAAGACCGGTAATGAGCTTCGGATAGAAATAGGTGGATTTCTGCGGCATTTTTTCTCCGGCAAGCGCGACATCCTTGATTTCGGAAACGGCGGTCGGATGGATGAGAAAGGCGCAGTTGCAGTCGGCGCTTCCGGCAAGACGGATGGCTTCATCCTTGTCGCGCGTGTAGGCGAGGTTGATCTGCCGCGCCATGTTTTCCTTGTCGATGCCGAACAGCTTTTCGAGAATGAGCGAATGCAGCACGGTTACGTCCAAATTCTTGTACGCGTCGGACTTGCCGGGATTGAGTGCATCTAATGCTTCGCGTGCCTTTTCGGTGTCCTTTAAGACTAACAAATAGAATTTGTCCGAACCGGCACATAACACATAGGCTTTTTTTGCGGCATTTTTTTCAAGAGCCGCGTCAATTTCAGCCTTTTCGATTTCGCAGACGTCAAAATATTCGCGGATCTTTTCGAGCGTCGCCGCCAAATCAAAGTTTTCAAGTCCGCGAACCAACCGGTGCGTCGGAAAGACCACAAGTCCCGGATTTTCCATGTCGATGAGCATCATCATAACATAATTGCCCGGATGCTCGTTATCCTTGATAACGCCGTCTTCGATTAACTTCTTTTTGAAATTCAACGCCGTCTCATAGCGGTGATGTCCGTCGGCAATGAAAAGCTGCTTTTGTTCAAAGGCCTTTTCGATGTTGTCGGTTTCGGCACTTTGCTCAAGCTTCCACAGACGCTGGATCACGCCGTCCGGCGCGGTGAATTCGATTTCCGGCTTTCTTTCGGTAAGCACTGCAATCTTTCCGGAGATCTCGTGCGCTTCGTCGGTGTACATCGAGTAGATCGGGCTGAAATTGCAATACGTCGCGCTCATGAGATTGAAGCGGTCGGCCTTGGCCTTCGAGAGGGTTTCCTCGTGCGGCAGAACCACGTTTTCGGAAAACTCGCATAATTTGACGCGCGCGAAGATTCCTTTAATACGGTATGTTTTGCCATAAGCGGAAAATTCTTCTTCATATACATAAAAGCCCGGCGTCTTATCGCAGGCAAGCACGCCGTCCTGACGCATTTTTTTGTACAGTGCCGCCGCGTTCGCATACGCGTTTTCGCCGACCGGCAGCTCTAAACGGATGATGTTGTTTTCGCTTTCCCGAATATAGGCCTCGCGTTCGGCAGAGGATACAATGTCGTAGGGCGGGCAGACGTTTTTGGCGATGTCGCCGGCCTTATCCGTAAAGCGGAGTGCCGGGAATACCTTTACTGTTGCCATAGGTGATTCTCCTTAGGTAGAAATGTGCAATTCTGTAAAATTTATGATACAAAATACATTATACAACAGTTCTCTCCTATTTTCAAGACTTTTTTGCAAGAAAAACGGCGACACGGCCGATTTTAGTCACATTTTTTGCCGCATGGCCGCTTTTTCGCCGTTATCGGCACAAAAACGGCTGGGTGCAAGCCCATATTTTTTGCGGAAAGCCGTGGAAAAATGCTCGGCACTCACAAAGCCGCACCTTGATGCAATTTCGCCGACCGGAAGAACTGTGTTCATAACAAGCTCCAACGCCTTCTCTAGCCGCAGCTCTAATAGATACGCGTGCAGCGTCTGTCCGGTGAAGGTTTTGAATAACCGCTCCAAATGATAGGGATGATAGCCGAACGCCTTGGCAAGAGACGCATTGCTTAACGGCTCGGCGTAGTGCGTGTGGAGATACTCCGTTACAAGACTGCCGATGCTGCGGCTGTTGCGAGCCGGATTTTGCCGCCGCAGAATCAAAAGTAAGATTTTTTTGAGAATGGCTGAAGTCATATCGCGCCAATACAGCTCTTTGGTGGCAAAGCACCGCACAAGCTCTTCTAAATCGTTTGCAAGATAGGCGGCATTTTCGATCCACAGCACACGCTCTAAGGCTTCGATGCCGGTGTCCGCATGACTGGGCAGCACGGTGCTTACGTCAAAAGCTTCCGCTTTGCAGGGCGGCAGAACGGTTTCAAAGCGCGTGTAATGCGTGTTGTAATCGAAATTGAGCGTGTAAAAAAGCAACTCGTTTTCGGAAACGGGACGATAGGCGTGTCCAGCCGGATACAAAACAAGACTGCCTTGCGAAAGCGGATAGCTGTTTTCGGACGTTATGAATTTTCCGCTGCCGCCAAGCACATAAAACAGACGGCAGTCGCGCGCCTTGACAAGAAAGCGGTTGGGCAGATAGGTGGTTTTGGCGGCATAGCGGACAAACGGGCAGAGAGCTTCGAATTGCATGATACATCCTCATCGACAAATGTTTGTTTTTGAAAGAAAAAGCTTTTGATTGATAAGGATTATAGCATAAATTTATGGTATAATCAAGCGAAATAACAAAATTCGAGGTGTTTTTATGCAAAATCCGCTCATTCCCATGGTCGCCATGACCGGCGCACCGCAGAAAGACGAAGTGTTTGCTTTTGTAAAGAACATGAAGGAAAAATGCGGCTTTACCCAGCTGATGCTGTATCCGCGCACCGGCTGTGAGGTGGAATATCTTTCCGAAGAATGGTTTGCGCTTTGTTCGTATTACTTAGAGAGCGCGGCGGCAAACGATATGAAAATCTGGCTGTACGATGAATTCAATTGGCCGGCCGGGCAGGCAGGCGGCCGCGTGACGGCGCATGAGGCGTATCGCCTGAAGAACCTGCTTGTCAAAAACGACGGCAAGCACGTGCAGTTTGACGTGGTTTTGACCGATTATCCGGACATCTTAAACGAAGAAGCGATGAACCTATTTTTGTCGTTAACGCATAAAGAATATCAAAAACGCTTCGGCCGCTATTTCGGTAATACCATTGTCGGAATGTATACCGACGAACCCTCTTTCGGCTATGGAACGGGAAAAGAACGGCTGCCGTACTACGACGGCCTGCAAGAGGATTACCGCAATGCCTACGGAACAGACCTGTTTTCGGATTTGGAAAGCTGCGTGACCGGCGAAAAAACGACCGAAACCGTGCCGGTGTACGCACGGCTGTATGACCTGTGCGGCAAGCGGATGCACAGATGCTTTTCCGAAAAAATCGGCACATGGTGCGAAACGAACGGCCTTATGCTCACCGGACACCTGATGGACGACGAAACGCCGGCCGGAAACACCCTTCATACGGGCAATGCCCTGTTGAACCTTTCCGCTTTTGGAAAGCCCGGTATCGACGAAATCGGCACGTGCATCGCCTACGGAACCACAACGCTCGAGTGGCTGCTGCCGCTTGCCGATGCTTTTTCCGTGCAAAGCCGTCACGGCGCGATGGCCGAGCTGTTTGCTTTCGGTCCGTATGACATGAGCCACGTCAAAGAGGTGCAAATGCTTGCACTGACGGCTCTTCACGGCATCAACACCTGGTTTTTGGCGGTCGGGCATTTTGATATGCGCGGCAATATGGCAAAAAAACGCTATTTCCGAAATTACACTGACGCGTGTCCCGACTGTGAAGCGTATAAAGAGCTTGCACACCGCGCGGAGCAGTTTGCCCTTCTTGCCGCAAAAGAGCGCGCTTGCCCGATCCGCATTCTGTATGACCGAGACCGGATTGCCGAAGCCGTCGGCACCGAACGGCTGTCGGCGGAAAACCGCGTGTATATGGATTTGTGCCGGCAACTGCATGAATCACAGACCGATTTCCGGCTTGTGTATGCCGACGACTGCGAGGGAAAACTGGTATTTTTGCCCGAAGAGGACGGCTCGGTGCGCGAACTGCGAACCGGAAAATGCTTTGCAAACGCCAAAGATGCGGCAAAGGCGGCACAGGACATAACGCCGGAGCTTGTGCGTGCGACCGACCAAAACGGGAACGTGCTTGCCGATGTGTTCATGCGCCATTTTGCCGACGGATTGTATTGCCTTATCGATGTGGCGAACCAGAGTGCCGACCGGTATGTGTATGTCGGAGACGCGAAAATCTTTCTGCCCGCTTGCGGCGTTTACGACAGTTCACAGCCGACGCTTGACGTGCTTTGCCAAGCCGCCGTTTCGCAAAGCCGGATCACGCTTCCGAAAACCAACGTGTTCCGCTTCCTGCTTCCGTCCGGTCTGAAAGAGAAAACGTTCGTGTGCGAACAGGCTATGACGGTCGTTTTTGCACTGCGTGAAATTCATACCGACCGCTTTTTCACGACCGACGGCAATGTGCGTGCCGCAAAGCGCGGCGAACTGGTGCGCGGAACGGCTGACGGGAAGGGCAGACTGTATTTGGACGGAAAACTGCTTTCTGCGGAGCAAGCCGACACGTTTTTGCCGTGGGCTTTCGGAAAATTCTACCACTGCACCGCGCCGGTGTACCTTGCGGCCGGAACGCATCGTGTGCGCATGGAAAACGTGCTGGACGATGTGAAATTCCTGCCATTACTCTTGGCGTACGGCGATTTTGCGGTCGATTACGAGCATACCGCCTTGAAGGCACAAGAAACGCCAAAGCCGGGCGACGCGGTCGGCTTTTTCGGCGAAGCTTCTTATACGGCGACCGTGACCGTGCCGTGCGTTTCGCAGGGGTTTGCACTCTATTTCGGCACGCGCTGTGCGCTGTACAAGAGACTGCTTATCGATGGAGAGCGCATGGGCGATGGCGGCCTTGGAAATCTCGGCCTTTGGAGGATTCCCGAAAAGTACCATGGAAAAACGGTAGACGTGACGATTTGTTACGTTTCCACCTTGGCGCCGCTTTTCGGCGACACCGCGATGTATGTGCGCGATAACACGGTGGACGCCGGCTTTTGGGCGGATATCGCACGACCGTACCGCACGTTTGCACTCGGTGCGGATATGAAGTTTTATACCGCAAAGCAAGAGGACGTCCGATGAAAAAGCAAAGCGTGCAGTTTTTTCTCTTCTATTTTCTGTATAACGCAGCACTTGTGATCTATAACAACTATATTCCGTTATACTACCGCACGGTCTGCGGCTTCTCTCAGACGCAGATCGGCACCGTCGTTTCGGCAGGGCCTCTTGCGACCGTGTTCGGAATGTTCTTTTTCGGACGCCTTGCCGACCGCATGAAAAACCGGAATCTCTTGGCAGGCATTCTGTTATTTCTGTCGGGCGCATTGACGGCACTCGTCTGCATCCGAAAGCACGTGCCGGACAGCGTACAGGCCTCCGGACAGACCTTGATCGGCCTTGTCAACTACGGCGCGGCGAAATTTACGGCCAACTTTTTCGGCGGACGCCTGAACCATGCCATCGGCTATGAGGGCTGTATGCTCGTCTGCGGCATTTCGGCCGGCATTGCGGCACTTTTGGTGTGTGCGCTTGCGCGGCGATACCAGCTGTTTGAAGAAAAAGCAAATACCGAAGCATCGTAAAAAACGGGGCCGGCAAAAAATGCCAGTCCCAGCTTATTATTCCGCTAAACAGCTTTCAAAATCGACGGTAAACACACTGCCCTTGCCGAGCGTGCTGTCCACGTGAATGCCGATGTGGTTGTTCATGGCGATATGCTTGACGATCGAAAGCCCGAGTCCCGTGCCGTTGACCATTTTGGAATGGCTTTTGTCCACGCGGAAAAAGCGTTCGAAGATGCGTTCGCGCAAATCGTCCGGAATGCCGATGCCCGTGTCGGCAATGCGTACCTTGCCGCAAGGGTCAACCGAAACATCCACCCGGCCGCCATCCTTGTTATACTTGACAGCGTTGTCCAAAATGTTGTAAAACAGCTCATGCATCTGACTTTGTCCCGCACAGATGCGGAAATCGCCGTCGCCAAGCGAAAAATGCACGTTCTTCTTTTCGGCGGCAAGCGAAAGCGTGTCGAGAATCTCCGCAAGCATCGGATGCACGGAAAACACGGCTTTTTCCGGCTCCGCGCCTTCATCCAAATTGGATAATTGGATGATGTCCTCCACAAGCGCCATGAGACGGCTGCTTTCCTTTTCAATCTTTTCGGCGAACAACGGCGTGTCCTCTGGGCGTGCAAGGCCGCTGGTGATAAGCTGGGCATAGCCGTGGATCGACGTGAGCGGCGTTTTTAACTCGTGCGACACGTTGGCCGTAAATTCGGTGCGGATCTGCTCGTTTTTGAGCTTTTCGGTGATGTCGAACAGGAGAATGACCACTCCGATTACATCTTTTCCGTCGCTGACCGGGCTGTAAAACAGCTCATAGGTCTGGTCGCCGGTCTTGTAGGTGAACGAACCGCGCTTGTTTTGGTAAGCGGCGGCAAGCTTGGCGGCAAAATCGGGATCGTTGCCGGTGAGCGATAAAAGCGAGGTGCTTTTGACCGCATCGGGATTGTCGATGTGCAAAACGCGTGCCGCGCCGCGGTTGAGCGAAAGAATGTTGCCGTCGCGGTCAAGCACCGCAAGCCCTTCGTTCATGGAATCGCTCACGGCCTGTAAGCGCAGCTTCTGCCGCTCGACGCGCTCGGTCTGATGCTTGATTTCGCGGCTTTGGTAGGCGATTTTTGAAATGAACGGCTGTAATTCCTCATACGGTGAGCATTGCTTGTCAATTTCGGTAAACGAGATCTGCTCGATGGGCGCGACAATGTTTTCGGTCAGCCGCTTGGCAATGACGGCGGTCAACAGATAAATGAGCACGCACATGAACACAAGCACCACCGAAAACTCGTTCATCAACGTGAAAATGTCGAGCGTGTTGCAGGAAACGATGAGAATACTGCCATCGGAAAGCTTTTTGGCATAGCGGTAGTTCTTGCCGAAAAAGCCGGGAGAATAGGCCTCATCTTCGCCGCTTCCGTCGGAAAGCGCGTTGGCTACCTCCGGCCGTGTCAAAAGCGAATGCCCGTCGGAGGCGATTTTGCCGGTCGGATCGGCATCGTATAAAAGCGAGCCGTCGGACGATAGAATCACATAGCTTTTGCCGTCGGAAAACGCTGGAAGCTCTGCCGGAAGAACGCCATCTTTTTGCAGACCGCTGTCGGCAAAACGCGCAAGCAGCGACGCTTGCTCACGGATCTCCGCTTCCACGCGCAGATTAAACACATAGTACCCGGTCGAAAATACCAAAATCGCCGATATCACAAGCGCAAACAGCGATACAAACCGCATACTTTTATAGATTTTCTGAAACATCCGATACCCGGCCTCCCTTATCGCCGTAAAACCGGCAGCGGTCTGTTATATGGCCGCCTTGTAGCCGACATTCCGCACGGTGACAATGTATTCGCCGGCACTGCCCAATTTCTGCCGAAGCGTGCGGATATGCACATCCACCGTCCGCGTTTCGCCTTCAAAATCGGTGCCCCAGACCTCGTTCATCAGCTTGTCGCGTGAAAGCACAATGCCTTTGTTGGAAACTAAATAGTATAACAGTTCAAATTCCTTGAAGGTGAGCGCGACCGGCGTGCCGGCAACCGTTACCGTGCGGCTGCCGGTGTCGATTTCCACGTCTTTGTATTGCAAAGACGCTTTTTGGTTCGCGTCGGGAGCGGAGGTGCGGCGCAAAACCGCATTGATGCGGGAAACAAGCTCCAATACGTCAAAGGGCTTTGTGATGTAATCGTCCGCACCGCCGTCAAGACCTTTGATCTTGTCGAGACGGCCGCCCTTGGCCGTTAAAAGGATCACCGGAACGGATTTTGTTTCGTTTCGGGAACGCAGCTCGTGAAGCACCTGCATTCCATCCCGGTCGGGCAGCATGATATCCAATAAAACAAGCGACGGCAGACTGCCGGAAAGAGCCGTCATGAAATCACTTGCATTTTCAAATCCGCGCACGTCAAAGCCGGATGAGCGAAGTGTGTATTCCAAAAGCTCGCGAATGCTGCTGTCGTCCTCAACGCAATAGATTTTTCGCATACGGATACCTCCTAAAATAGCTTACACAAATATTGTATCAGATTTTGGCCGATTTGCAAGAGTTAAACGTGATATTTTTTTGCATATTCGTTGTATTTGGTTTCAAACTGCTCATTTTGATGGTTTTTCACCTGTGCCAAATACTTGTGCGCATCCAAGCTGTCGTCGTTTATGCGAAGCATACTCACCGCCACATTGGAGCAGTGATCCGCCACGCGTTCGCAGTTGGTGATAAGATCGGCGTAAATAAAGCCGGTCTCAATGGTGCAGCGGTTTTCCTGCAAACGCTTGATGTGGTTGCTTTTCATGATCTCACCAAGCGCATCCACCACCTGTTCAAGCGGCTCGACCGACCGTGCCGCCGCAAGGTCGTTCTGCGCAAATGCTTCGACCGTCAGATTCAAGATCTCCGTAAGCGCCTGCTTCATGGTCTGTATCTCATGAACAGCCTCGGGCGAAAAGGCTACCTTTTTGGCATGGATCTCGTCAGCCACCTCACATAAATTGACCGCATGGTCGCTGATGCGTTCAAAATCGCCGATGCTGTGTAACAGAAGCGAAACACCGTGACTGTCTTCACCGCTTAAGCTCTCGCGGCTGAGCTTGACAAGATATGTGCCGAGCATATCTTCATAGGAGTCAACCTTTTCCTCGCCGCTTCGCACCTGTGCGGCAATCTTGGCGTCATAGCTTTCCAATAAGCCGAGCGCGTCAATCAACCCGTTTTCGGCTAATACAGCCATGTCGTTTGTCACGCTTTTGGCGCGCGTGATGGCAAAAGCCGGAACTTCGAATAAACGCTCGTCGAGCGGCTTTTTCTCGGTTTGCTCGGCACCCTTTTTGTCGTCACGCACGATAAAGCATGCAAGCTTTTCAAGCTGCTTGGTGAAAGGGAGAAGCAAAAGCGTTGAAAAAATATTAAAAGCCGTATGTACCACCGCAATGCCTGCCTTGTCGATGACCTTGTTGAAAAAGGGAAAAGCAAAAATCGCATTGGCTGTATAGAACAGAACCAAAAAGACCACCGTGCCGATCACGTTGAAGCATAAATGCACCACCGCCGCACGCTTGGCGTTTTTGTTGGTGCCGACCGAGGAAAGAAGCGCCGTGACGGTGGTACCGATGTTCTGACCGAGAATGATCGGAATGGCATTGGAATAATGAATGCTGCCGGTGACCGATAAGGCCTGCAGAATACCGACCGACGCGGAGGAGCTTTGAATGATGCCGGTTAACAGCGCACCGGTCAAAACACCGAGAACCGGGTTGTTGAACAGCAGCAAAATGTTGCGGAATTCCGGCACGTCGGCAAGCGGCTTGACGGCGGCAGACATATAATCCATGCCGACAATCAACACCGTAAAGCCGAGACAGGCGGCACCGATGTCCTTTTTGCCGGTTTTGCCGTAAAACATATATAAAAGGATGCCGATGAATGCCAAAACGAACGAAAAACAGGACGGCTTCAGAAAGCGCATGATAAGACTGTCGCTCTGAATGCCGGTCAAGCTGATCAGCCACGCCGTCACCGTCGTGCCGATGTTGGCACCCATGATGACGCTGATGGATTGCGACAGCTTCATAATGCCGGAATTGACAAAACCGACTACCATGACCGTGGTTGCCGAGGAGCTTTGAATGATTGCCGTGACACCGGCGCCGAGCAGAACGCCGCCAAGCTTGCTTGAGGTCAATCGCTCCAGAATTCCCTTAAGCTTGCTTCCACCTTGCTTTTCCAAGCTGTCGCCCATGACCGTCATGCCGAAAAGGAACAGCGCAAGACCGCCGAACAGCGTGATGACCGAAAAGATATCCATGATGTCCTCCGTGTGAATTTTCGCCGTATTTTACAGATTTTACAATGTAATGGTACGGGTACTATGTAAAATTCAAAAGCGGACGTATGTAAATTCGAGGTAAAGCAGCACGCTTGAAGCACTTTTTGTGTAAAATGCTGTTCAGGCTTTGTATTTTGAAGTAAAAAAGCGGGCGTTTTCAGCATTACCTGCAAAAAATCCGGAAGAAAAAGGTTAAAATTAAGAAAGATGTCGTAAAATTACAGATTTTTTATATAGATGTCAGCTTTTTGTATTCCAAATCAAATAAAGATAATGTATAATATTTTTGACGAAAACTACACATTGAAAAGGAGTTGTATCAAAAAAAACAAAGCGTTTCGTCGTTATGCTTTTGGTTTTGTGTCTCACGGTTACCTGCTTGCCGGTTGGCGCATTCGAGTTTGAAATGCCCGAAACGGCAGGAGAGATGCCCGAGACGGCTTCGGCTTCGTCTGCATTGAATGCCGATATTGACATTCCAACGGAGGATGAGACTCTTGGAACACTCGTCTGGTATAACAATTTTGATGAGACAGACGCCGCTTCCGCCACCTATTCTGTCGGCGCGTATACAGCCGGCGTCTATACGTCTACATTGGAGATTGCCGACAATCCGGACGCCGAAAAGACCGGCAAGGCACTGAAAATTACCCAAACCGCTGCACACGGCGGTTATCAGGTAACCTTTACCGATAAGCTTGCCACGCCCGGCGTTTATACCCTCCTTGTCGATATCTATGTTCCGGAGGACGGCACGGCTTCGGGCTTTTGGACGCACTTTGTTGCCGACAGATACAACGGCACATCGACCGACCCGAATGAGTGGAACGGCGGCGCGTATGTCAAGGGCACCGGCGCATGGTATACCTATCAGGAGACCTTCACGCTTCCGGGCAACAACTTGACCGAGGAATCCCTCAAGGCCTACACGCAGTATATACTGCATAAAGACTCCTCAAATCAGGTTTATTACATTGATAATGTAAGAATCTACTGCAACGCCTATAAGAGTGCCGCACGTCCTGCCGCATACGACAAGACCTACGGTCAGCTCGTTTACTTCGAAAACTTCGCACCGGACAACGATTTTGAGAACTTAGCAAATATCACACTTGCTTCGTATCTCTCTACGCCGTACAGTACTTATCAAAGCTACTATGCCGTGAAAAACGGCGATGCAAATGACCGCGCTGCCGGGAAACTGCATTCGCATGGCTTTGAAGTGTCGTATAACAGCGATGATGACGGATTCAAGTATACAAACGAAGATAAAACCGCTATGTCCGGAACAGTGACTGTCTTTGCCGATATTTACAGCCCGAAAGACTGCATATTGTTGTCTTCCAAGAACACGCAAAGCTCCGGTTGGAGCGCTTGGTCTGCCGGTGTGTATACGAATTGGCAGGGTAAAAAGGTTACGGCAAACCAATGGAACAAGATTTTCTTCGATTCGTTCACCCTTCAAAGTGATGACAGCTGCTTCGGAGCAATGGGAAACGATTACAGCACTTCTGACAGTATGTATGCCCGCGCCATCGGCGTTTATCTCCAGCCGGACAACGCCTTTTGGCTTACCTCGGATGAATCCGGCGCAGACCGCACCTTTACGGTAATCCCGGGCGAAACCTATACCTTCCCGGCGGAATTCAACGGCAAAGCCGTTTCCAAATGGGCAGTCGGCGCAAACCTCTATGCCGCCGGTGAAACGGTTGAAAAGAGCGCGATTGCCGCAAAGACGGCTTATCCGTTCGAATATCCCGAAACCTATGATGAAACCTACGGCCAGTTGGTTTTCTATTCGGGCTTCCATCTTTCGGACGCACCGTTTGTGAATGAAATCGAAGAGCTTTCTCCGATTAAAGGCCTCGCCGTTATGCAAAACACCTATAACGGCATTGCTGTTGTCGGCGGCCGCACAGCGTTCTCCGCAAAGGGCGGCGCGTTCGGTAACGGCGGCTATGCCGGAATCGGCATTACATCAAGCGACGGACAATTGTGGAAATATGAAGACGGAACGGTCGTGACAGGACGCGTTGTTGCCTTTACGGATTATTACTATGATATTGCCGAATCGGAAGATTTCAATAAAAAAGACAGTTTGTTTGTCCGTTATACGCCGAGCGATGACAGTATGTACGCTTTATCGGAAGCCAAAAAATCCGAATGGCTGACCACAAGAACGCCTGAATCGTACATTACTGCCGGCGACGGCGGTGCCTATGAACGGTTTAACAGAAAGACCGGCTTATCCAGCTTTACGATCGGCCGTTCGGGCAATGCGGATAAGCTGCATTTCGACAATATCAAGGTCTATGTCAAGCCGAACAACGCCCTTTGGCTTGTCGATGCCGAAGGCGGCAACCGCACGTTTGAAGTGGTATCAGCCGAGACCTATACCTTCCCGGCAGCCTTCAACGGCGTAAATGTCCGCACTTGGAAAAACGGCGACACGACCTATAAGGCCGGTGAAGCCGTCGCTCTTGCTGCTGTTGCCGGAAAAACCTGGACGGTTTCAGCTACTACTGACGTAGCGTTTGCCGATACCGTTTCCGTGCGCACCTCCGGCACACCCGGCATCCGCTTCAAAGCAACGCTTGACCTTGCCACCCGCGCGGACGAAAACTTTACCGAAGTCGGCTTTATGGCAACGCGCGATACCTATTATAAGAGTGCTTTCGACGCTTCGGCCGACAGCTTTACCTTGGCCAATGCCAACGCCGAAAATGCAAAGCTTTGCACCGTCGTTCGCAAGAGCGGCAGCGATTTGAACCGCTATCTCACGGAAAATGACGGAGAATTAGCCTTCAATGCCCTTGTGGTCGGCGTTCCGGAAAAGGCGGCTTACCTGACCGAAAACCTGCACCTTCGTGCCTTTGTCGTTTGCGGCGGCGTAACTTATTACAGTGCCGTCAAGACCGACAGCGTCTACGGTGCCGTTAAGAGAGTCAGTGCCGATCCGAATTACGAAAACGACCCGTATATCCAGAGAATCATCGAGCTTTGCGAAACAACAAACGGTTAACACGGAAAAGAGGAATGCTCATGAAAAGATATGTTTCACCTGAAATCGAATGCGAGACCGTTCTTCCCGATGTTCTGTTGGCAAGCGATTTAGAAATCGATATCAGCGGTCAGTATGAGGACGAGGGCGAATAACCCGTTCTCCTTACAATTTGCTCTCCTTTTTCGACCCGGCTGCCGGTTTTCCGGTGGCCGGGTCTTTTTTGTGCATATAAATATTAAAAAGCAGACAAGCGTAAAAGCCTGTCTGCTTTCAAGTTTCAAAGCCGTATACGTGTTCTGTTACAGAAGCGGTATGCCGTGTTCCTCGCACGCCTTGACGGTCTGCTCGTCCCAAATGCTCGACTGCACCTCGCCGATGTGCGCACAGCCCATCATGAGCATACACAACCGCGATTGGCCGATACCGCCGCCGATGGTGAGAGGCAATTCATCCGCAAGCAGCATTTTATGGAACGGAAGCTTGCTGCGTTCTTCGCACCCGGCGAGCTTTAACTGACGCGCAAGCGATTCGGCATCCACGCGAATGCCCATGGAGGAAACCTCAAACGCACGCTCTAACACTTCGTTCCAGAACAGAATATCGCAGTTGAGATCCCAGTCGTCGTAGTCGGGGGCACGGCCGTCATGGGGCTTGCCGCTCTTGAGCGGAGCGCCGATCTTCATCAGGAAGGTGGTGCCGTGCTCCTTCACAAAGGCGTTCTCGCGCTCCTTCGGGGTCAGGTCCGGGTACTGGTCCTCCA
>OIWM01002730.1_pt1 | contig 14018 bp, 7 predicted proteins | sample 1587451 | NCBI WGS metagenome assembly OIWM01 (sample SAMEA3888907, study PRJEB22519) | human gut metagenome | biome: human gut; feature: human-associated habitat; material: faeces | place: Denmark | collected 2011
CTTTCCTTTCGGAAAGTTTGTCCCTGCCGGGACGGCACGCTACGCGTGTAACAGGCTTGCTTCGCAAGCACTTGCCTTTCAGGCAAGTAAAAAACGGGACTTTTCGCATAACGAAAAGTCCCGTAATATATGCCCCAAACAGCCAAATTCAAGCTTAGCGCGCCATAATTTTGGCTACGTCGTACATCTTTTGCATACCTTCGTGCAGTTCCTTTGCTTCGGCAAGCATCTTATCACGTGCCGACGGCTCAAGAGCGGCAATCTCCTCTTCAGTCGCCTTGCCTTTGACAATGCGGTCAAGCTCGAACGCATATTCCATTTCCACTTCGCAGATTTTAGCCTTGTTGTAGCAGACAACCAAATTGTATTTGCCGTCTAATAACAAATCCACTGCTCTGTCACCCATCATGGTCGCAACCACACGATCCATACAGGTCGGCGAGCCGCCGCGCTGTACGTGCGCAAGACGTGCAAAACGCGTTTCGATACCGGTAGAAGCTTCAATTTCCGTTGCAAGCTCTTCCGTGTGTGTAGCACCCAAGCCCTCGGAGGCAATCACGATAAAGTTTCTCTTGCCTTCCTTGGAAAGCTGGCTGATACGGTTGATCAAATCTGCTCTGTCAAACGGAATCTCACGGATGGCAATTCCCACAGCACCGACCGCAATGCCGCAATCAAGCGCAATGTAACCGGCATTTCTGCCCATAACCTCAACAACGTTGCATCTTGCATGGCTTTCGCAGGTATCGCGCAGACGGTCTACCATTTCGATAACCGTGTTCTTGGCCGTATCGTAACCGATGGTATATTCGGTTGCCGAAATATCGTCATCGATCGTGCCGGGAATGCCGATGCACGGAATGCCTACACGGGACAAATCGGTCGCACCACGGAATGTGCCGTCGCCGCCGATGGTGACGATGCCGTCAATGCCGTTCTTGCGGCAGTTTTCGGCAGCAAGAGCCACACCTTCGGGCGTCTTGAACTTGTCACAGCGATCCGAATATAACATCGTGCCGCCGTGATTGATGATATTGGAAACATCGCGCGGCGTGAGAAGCTTCATGTCGTTTTCGAGAAGACCTTTATAGCCGCAGTAAATACCCATTACCTCAATGCCCTTATACGAAGCACTACGCACAACCGCACGAATGGCGGCATTCATGCCGGGCGCGTCGCCGCCGGAGGTCAATACACCGATTCTCTTAAATGTCTTTGTCATAAGTTTCATTTCCTTTCTATTGCAGCACAGCTCGAAATGTTAAATCATTAACAAACCGTGCAAGTGTCATCATTCATAATCACCGTATATTATACGCAAACCGTCCGATGTTTGGGTTACAAATTGATTTCGAACCATCCTGTTTTTTGTAAACACGCGGTAAAATATGCTTTTACCGGCAAAAATCAGACAGAACCGCCTGCAATCAGCGCGTGTAACTCGTCCTCACCGATGATCGGCACACCGAGCTTTTCGGCTTTGGCAAGCTTGCTTCCGGCATCACTGCCGCAGAGAAGATAGCTCGTTTTGGCAGAAACCGACGACGAGACCTTGCCGCCGTTGGCGGTGATGAGAGCCGCCGCTTCGTCGCGCTTCATGCCGGCAAGCGTGCCGGTGATGACGAAGGTCAGTCCCGCAAGGCTGTCGCCGCTTTTCTCGCGTTTGACGGCCGTATCCACGCCGGCCTCTTTCAGACGGCTGCACAAATGCACAGAACCCGGGCGGCTGAAATAGTCGCCGATGCTTTCGGCAATCACGCTTCCGACATCCGGAATTTCGGTCAATGCTGCTGTATCGGAAGCCGCCGCCATCAATACGTCAAGCGTTTCGAACCGATCGGCGATGGCCGCCGCCGTCTGCTTGCCGACATGACGGATGCCGAGCGCATATAACAGTCTTGCAAGGCCGCGCGTTTTGGAAGCTTCAATGCCGGAAAGCAGGTTTTCCGCCGATTTTTTGCCCATGCGGTCTAAACCTATCAACTGTTCTTCGGTCAAGGCATACAGATCCGCCGCGCTGTGAACCAAGCCCTGTTCGATGAACTGAGCAATCTGCGCTTCGCCGCAGCCGTCGATATCCATCGCGTCACGCGAAACAAAATGCTCGAGCGAACGGGCAAGCTGTGCCGGACATTCCGCGTTGACACAACGGTAAGCCGCTTCTCCTTCCTCGCGCACGACCGCTTCGCCGCAGCTCGGGCAGATTTCCGGCATGACGAACGGCACGCACGCGTCGGTTCTGTCCTCAAGCGAAACTTTTTCTACTTCGGGAATGATGTCTCCGGCTTTATGGACAAACACATAGTCCCCGGCTCGTATGTCTTTTCCGGCGATATAGTCGGCATTATGGAGCGTGGCGCGGCTGACCGTGCTTCCGGCAAGATTGACCGGCTCCAGCACGGCAAACGGCGTGAGCACGCCGGTGCGGCCGACCGCCACCTCGATGCTAAGCAGCTTGGTCTTTTTTTCATCCGGCGGATACTTGAAAGCGGCCGCCCATTTGGGTGCGTGCGGCAGCTCACCGACCTTTTCGCGGTCGGCAAAGCTGTCGAGCTTTACCACGGCACCGTCGATATCAAAGGAAAGCGACGCGCGTTCTGCGCCGAAGCGTTCAATTTCAGCGTTGATTTTGTCAAAATCCGTAAACGTGCGGTAGGACGGCGAAACCGAAAAGCCTTGCTTTTTTAAGTAATCCAAGCTTTCGGCATGAGAGGAAAACGCCGGTGTGCCCTCGGCGGATTGGATATTGAATACGAAGATGGCAAGCCCGCGCGATGCGGCAATGCGGCTGTCAAGCTGTCGGACAGAGCCGGCCGCCGCATTTCGCGGATTGGCAAACGGCGTTTCACCGTTCTCGTCGCGCTTGCGGTTGAGGGCTGCAAAAGCGCTTTTGGGCATATAGACCTCGCCGCGCACGCACAGATACGGGATCTTTTCGGTAAGCGTCAGCGGAATGCCGCGCACGGTACGAAGATTATGCGTGATGTCCTCGCCGACCGTACCGTCGCCTCGCGTGGCACCGCGCACAAACACGCCGTCGCGGTATTCAAGCGACACGGACAGGCCGTCGATTTTATATTCGACCGCATAGGCGGCGCGATACCCGAGTGTTTCATCGGTCTTTTGCAGATATGCATCTAACTCTTCGAAGGAAAACACGTCGTTCAAGCTCTTTAGCGGCACGGCGTGCGTCACTTTTTCAAACTTTTCCGCCACGTAGCCGCCCACGCGAAGCGACGGCGAATCCGGCTTTTTCAGTGCCGGAAAGGCCGCTTCGAGTTCGTTTAGGCGGACAAGAAGCTTATCGAAATCGGCGTCGGATATTTCTGGTGCGTCGTCAAGATAGTATTTTTCGCGGTGATAGAGAATCTGCTCACTGAGCGTTTTTATCTCTTTTTCTGCCTGTTCTGCGGTGAGGTTTTCCATCGGCATGGCATTCATTATTCTCATGTCCTTTCTGCGGACGTATTTCCTTTTGATTATAGCATTTCCGAAGAAAGATGTCAATACTCGACAACACCCGAAATTTTATCGAAGCACTTGAAAAACCGTCGGTCTTGTGTTATACTGTCATCGTTAAAAGGAGCTTTTACGATGATTGAATTTACCTGTACCTGTGAACGCGGCCTGCACCGTGCGCCGTTTGAAAAAGCGGAAATCTCGTGCGGCGCGCTGGAAAAGCTGCCGGAGATTTTGCACGACTACCGCAAAATTTACGTCGTTTGCGACCAAAATACCTTTGCCGTCTGCGGCAAACGTGTCTGCGAGCTTTTGCGGCAGAGCGGACAGCTTTCCCATTTCTATATTCTGGACGGCGAAACGGTTTTGCCGAACGCCGAAGCCTTAGGAAAAATTCTGCTGCACGCGCACGACCCGAACGCCAAAAGCAACATTTTTGCCTATTCGCCGCTGCCGGACCTGATTCTTGCGGTCGGCTCCGGAACGATCAACGACTGCTGTCGGCTGGTTTCCTATCGATTGGGACTGCCGTATGCCGTCTGCGCCACCGCGCCGTCGATGGATGGGTATGTTTCGGCCGGTTCGCCGATCTTGCACGACGGCACCAAATCCACCGTGCAGGCGACTACGCCGAAATATCTGATTGCCGACCTCGATATTGTCAAAGACGCGCCGCGCGATATGTTATTTGCCGGGCTCGGCGATATGTTCGGCAAATACACGGGGCTGCTCGACTGGGAGCTGGCACGCGATTACACCGGCGAATACTATTGTGAAAAAATCGCCGCGGACGTGCTTGCGGCCACAAACGCCTGCTTGGAAAACGGAAACACGATCGAAGCGCGCGATGCCGGCTGTATCGAAAACATCATGCACGGCTTTCTTGTGACGGGTCTTGGCATGGCGTATACCGGCAATTCCCGTCCGGCCTCCGGTTCAGAGCATATTATCGCGCACGCATGGGAGCTTGCGGACGTGGAACAAGGCAAAAAACCGCATCTGCACGGCCTTGAAGTCTGCGAAGCCACGCGGCTTGTAGCCATTCTTTACGAAAAAGCGGCGAACGAATGCGGTGACGAACACCTGAAAAAGTTAGCCGACCGATACAAGCCGTACTTCGAAAAAGTCGAACGCTTCTGCATCGACCACCGTGTGCCGCCTGTCGTTACCGACCGCGAAACCGTTCTTTCGGGCATGAAGCGTGCGTTAACCTTGCGCGACCGATACACGATTCTCTTCTATCTGCGTGACCGCGGTCTTTACGAAGACTATTGCACATACGCCTGCGACACGCTTTTGAGCCGACTGTAAAACCGGCCTTTGGCGCGCAACAAGCGGCAGACACACTCTTTTTGGCTCTTGATCGGGCAGATTTTCTCAAAAAAGCGAGGAAAACGCACAAATTCCTGCAAAAAACTGTTGCTTTTTTGTAAAAAGAGTGCTATAATACAGAATGTAGTTTTGCGGCATGACCGCAAACATCGATTTTTTACATATTTTGGAGGACATTATGGCACAATTATCCGGAACTCAGAAAAAACAGCAGAAGACCTTTGTGGTTCTGCTTGTTGCAATCGTTGTGGTTCTTGCCGCTATTGCCTACATTGCATACGGCGAACTCACCGCACATTCTTCGTTATTCGAAGATCAGAAATTTGCCGAAGCAATCGCCAAGGATCTCGGCAAAGCCCCGGCTTTCTTAAAGGAAAGCGACCTTGCAGGCGTTAAGTATCTCGGCGTTTCCTATGACGGCAGCGAAACCGTTACCGTTGCAACGGGTGACGACAAATTTGTTGACACTTACAACGAATACGTCGCAAAAGCCGAAGCCGGCGAAGACGTTTCTTCCTACGACTTCACAAAGCTTGTCAAAACCACGACATACACCTTCAAGAGCGAAGAAGCACCGGTAATCGACGATCTTAAGCTTTTCACCGGCGTTCGCAACATTGATATTGCCGGTATTCACGTAACCGATTCTTCGGTTTTCGCAGGCATGACCGGCTTTGAAACCGCTTCGTTCATGAGCTGCGGCTTGACGGAGGTTGCCGGTTTTGCCGGTATCGATACCGAAAAGTTAGTCAAGCTCACGCTCACCGGCAACAATATTGAAGACTGGTCGCCGCTTGACGCTGTTGCGGATAAAGTCATCGTTTCGTCGGGCTATACCTTCACACCGAGCGAAGACGGCACCGTCGACTTCAACAACATGACCTACACGGAAACCACGCTGACCGAGCACTACGCCAAGAAAGCTCAAGAAGAAGCAAACGCTGCCGACAACACGGATGAAACCGACGCAAACACCGATACAGCCGATAATGCGGACGCACCGGCAGACAACGCAGAGGATGCAGCCGACAACGCTGACGACACGGCAGATAACACGGATGTTCCGGCAGACGACGCTGCCGATGAAGACACAGCCGGCTGATTCGGCGGACATAGAACAACCGGAACCAAAAACAGTGCTGTGAATGCAGCCAAAACACCGGGATGTACCGAAAGCGGCATATCCCGGTGTTTTTTATGTATACGAAAAAGCGGCGGTGTAAAGAAAGCTCTTTATACCGCCGCTTTTGTTATTCCTTCGTATTATCGGCTTTCTTTTTGGCATTCGGTGCTTTTTTCGCCTGAGCCGCGCCTTTTTTTACTGTTTTTTTGCTTGTTTTCGCTTTCTCCGGCTGCGCGGCCGCGTCGCTCTTTTCAAGTGCTTCGGTATAGAATGCGCCCGACAGCATTTTCTTCAAATACTGCCCGGTATACGACGCTTCGCATTCGGCCACCTCTTCGGGCGTTCCGGTCACGACCACGCTGCCGCCGCCGTCGCCGCCCTCCGGGCCAAGGTCGATAAGATAGTCGGCGGTCTTTATCATATCGAGGTTATGCTCGATGACAACCACGCTGTTTCCGGCGTCCACAAGGCGCATCAACACCTCGATGAGCTTTTCGACATCGGCGGTATGCAGACCGGTGGTCGGCTCGTCGAGAATGTACATGGTCTTGCCGGTACCGATTTTGGAAAGCTCGGCGGCAAGCTTAACGCGCTGTGCTTCGCCGCCCGAAAGCGTGGTGGAGGATTGGCCGATCTTGATATAGCCGAGCCCCACGTCCTGCAGGGTCTTTAAGCGGCGATAGAGCTTAGGCAGATTGGCAAAGAACTCACAGCCCTCGTCCACCGTCATTTCCAGCACATCCGAAATGCTCTTGCCCTTGTATTTGACCTCCAACGTTTCACGGTTATAGCGTTTTCCATGGCAGGTATCGCAGGTCACGTACACATCCGGTAAGAAGTGCATTTCGATCTTCAGCGTTCCGTCGCCCTGGCAAGCCTCACAGCGACCGCCTTTGAGGTTGAAGGAAAAGCGGTCTTGCTTAAAGCCGCGGATCTGGGCATCTTGGGTGGAGGCAAACAGCGCACGGATATCGGTAAACAGTCCGGTATAGGTGGCCGGATTGGAACGCGGCGTGCGTCCGATCGGCGATTGGTCGATGCTTATGACCTTGTCTAACTGTCCGATTCCCTCCAAACGGTCATATTTGCCCGGCAGTGCATACGAGCCGTTCAACTCTCTTGACAGCGCCGGAAGCACGATGCCGTTGATGAGCGAGCTTTTGCCCGACCCCGAAACGCCGGTGATACAGGTAAACACGCCGAGCGGAATTTTGACATCGATATGCTTTAAGTTATGCTCCGCCGCGCCGTAAACCTCCAAATACCGGCCGCCGCAGTCGCGTCTGGTTGCGGGAACGGCGATACGCCGTCTGCCTGACAGAAAATCGCCGGTGGCTGTGCCTTTTTTCTTCATGATCTCTTCGGGCGTACCGCAGGCAACCACGTTTCCGCCGTGAATGCCGGCGCCCGGCCCGATATCGACGATATAATCCGAGGAAAGCATGGTTTCTTCGTCGTGTTCGACCACGATGAGCGTATTGCCGAGGTCACGCAGTTTTTTCAAGGTTTCGATGAGCTTGGTGTTGTCGCGCTGATGAAGCCCGATACTCGGTTCATCGAGGATATACAACACGCCCATCAGCGACGAGCCGATCTGCGTGGCAAGGCGGATGCGCTGGCTCTCGCCGCCCGAAAGCGTACCGGCACGCCGGGCAAGCGTGAGATATTCAAGGCCGACGCTGCAAAGAAAACCGAGGCGTTCGCGGATCTCCTTTAAGATATCCTTGGCGATGACGGCGTTTTGGTGGTCAAGCGTGAGGTTTTGGAAGAAATCGAGCGATTTTTTCACGGCAAGCTCGCACACCTCGGCGATATTTAAGCCGCCGACCGTGACGGCCAGTGTTTCCTTTTTCAAACGCTTGCCGTGGCAGGACGGGCATTCGACGGTTTCCATGAACTGCTCGTAATATTCGCGCTGATCCGGCGAATTTTCGCACATTTCGTACCGCCGCTTGATATCCGAAATGATTCCAGCAAAATTGAGCGCATAGCCGCGGTAGGAATACTTGATTTTTTCGCCGTTGCCATAGTACAGCATATGAAGCGCTTTGTCGCTCATTTTGTTTAACGGCGTGTGGATATCATAGCCGAACGGCGCAAGGGCTTCGTTGATGCCGCTGCCGCTCCACGAATCGGAGGAGATCGACTTAAAGCCGTTGCACACGCACGCGCCCATGGCAAGCGACAGGCTCTTATCCGGGAACAGCTTGTCCGGCGAAAACTCGAATTTTTCGCCAAGGCCGCCGCATTCGGCACACGCGCCGAACGGGCTGTTGAACGAGAACATACGCGGCTCAAGCTCACCGAGGCTGACGCCATGCTCGGTGCAGGCAAAATTCTGCGAAAACAGCCGCTCTTTTTTGCCGTCGATCTCGCCGTCGTGTAGGGCGATGATGACAAGTCCGCCGGCCGCCTTGCAGGCGTTTTCCACCGAATCGGAAAGCCGGGTGCGGATATCGCTCTTCATGACAAGGCGATCCACCACCACGTCAATGTCGTGGCGCAGATTCTTGTCCAAATCGAAGTTGTCGGTCAGATTATAGATGCCGCCGTCGACGCGCACACGAACATAGCCGCTCTTTAGCAAGTCGGCAAGCAACTTTGCGTGTGTGCCCTTTTTTTGCTTGACGAGCGGTGCAAGCACATAAAATTTCGTGCCTTCGGGCAATTCCATGATTTCGTCGAGAATGCTGTCGATGGTTCGCTTAACAATCTCTTTGCCGCAGATCGGACAGTGCGGCGTGCCGCACCGGGCGTACAGAAGACGCAGATAATCGTAGATTTCCGTGACCGTTCCGACGGTGGAACGCGGATTTTTCGAGGTGGTCTTCTGGTCGATCGAAATGGCCGGTGAAAGACCTTCGATGCGGTCGACATCCGGCTTATCCAGCTGTCCCAAGAACATACGCGCGTAGGACGACAGCGACTCGACAAACCGTCTGTGTCCCTCCGCATAGATCGTATCAAAGGCAAGCGACGATTTGCCCGAACCGGAAAGTCCCGTAAACACCACCATTTTATCGCGCGGAATGGCGACATCGATGTTTTTTAAGTTGTTTTCCCGCGCACCGTACACGCGAATGTATTTATTGACCAAAGAAATCTCCCTTTCTTTTCATTTGCTTCTCATTTGCTTCCTTATGCTTTTATGTTCGATTTGCTGTCTAAAGCCTTCTTTGCCCATTCGTCGGCAAGCCGCACCAACGCGGTATCGGTGATATCGGCAAGCCGAAACGTCAATTCGCCGCTTTGGCGCGTTCCGAAAAACTCGCCCGGGCCGCGAAGCTCCAGATCCTTTTCGGCGATGACAAAACCGTTTGCGGTTTTGCAAAGCACCTCCATGCGCTTGGCAAAAGGACTGTCATTCTTTTTTTCCTTTTTCATGAGCGGCGAAAGCAATATGCAATACGCCTTATCGCTTCCGCGTCCGACGCGGCCGCGCAGCTGATGCAGCTGCGAAAGGCCGAAGCGTTCGGCGTTCTCAATAAACATGACCGTCGCATTCGGCACGTTTACACCGACCTCAATGACGGTGGTCGAAACCAACACATCGATTTTATGCGCGGCAAAATCGGTCATGATACGGTCTTTTTCGCTCGGCTTCATTTTGCCGTGGATATAGGCCACGCGCGTTTCCGCAAGCGGTGTGTTTCGGAGCGAATCTGCGTATTCGCGCGCCGAGGCAAGCTCGTCCGGCTGATTCTCCGGGTCGTCGTTTTCGGCAAGCGGACAGACGATGTACGCTTGATGGCCGCTTGCGACCTCTTCGGCGATGAATTTGTACACACGCGTGCGCATCCCTGCGCCGACGGCATAGGTTTCCACCGGCTTACGGCCTTTGGGCAGTTCGTCAATGACGCTGATATCGAGGTCGCAGTATAAGATCATGGCAAGCGTGCGCGGAATGGGTGTTGCCGACATGACCACCGTGTGCGGCTTCAAGCCCTGTGCGCTTTTATGCTCGAGCGTCGAACGCTGCAGCACGCCGAAGCGGTGCTGCTCATCCGTCACGGTAAGCGCAAGGTTATGAAACACCACGTTTTCTTCGATGAGCGCGTGCGTGCCGACCGCAAACTGTGCCGACCCGTCGGCAAGGCTTTCGAGTGCCGCACGCTTTTCCGCCGCCTTCATGCCGCCGACAAGCAGCACGGTTTTGATGCCGAATGCCGCAAGCAAGCCGCTTAATTCTTCGTAATGCTGCCGCGCCAAAATGCCGGTCGGCGCCATGAGTGCCGCTTGGGCGCCGCTCTGCACGGCCGCATATACAGCCGCCGCCGCGACCACGGTTTTGCCGCAGCCGACATCGCCTTGGATCAGCCGTCTTGCCGGACGCGTATAGGCGGCGTTTGCCTTGCCCTGCACCTGCTTTTCCTCTTCGGGTGAAGCGACAGCGGTCATATCCTTTAAGATATCCTGTATCGCAAGCTTTTGCGCGTGTGTAAGCGTAAACGGCAGTTTTGCGGTAAACGCGCGCATATCCGGATAATGGAGCCGCATGGCCTTTCCGGCGCGCGCCTTTTGTCCGAGAAGCGAGGTATGGAGCTTGAACGTATACATTTCCTCAAAGGCAAACCGGCGGCGTGCTTGGTCGAGCGTTTCCGGATCCTTCGGAAAATGTAACGAGCAAAGTGCTTCATACCGGTGCGGAAACCCGGTTTGCCGCAACAGCTCCTCGTCGAGCGTTTCGGCAATATCCGCCCCGTATGCTTCGAGCGTCTGCCGGATGCAGCCGGAGAGGATTTTCTGCGTTAGTCCGGCCGTCAACGGATAGATCGGCACAAACGGCGGCAAGTCGGCCGCTTCGGAACACGGCTCGAATTCCGGCGAAGCAAGCGACAAGCCGCGCGGCGAACGCATGAGCGTGCCGTAAAACCGGAATTTTGCGCCGACCCGAAAGGTATCCTTCAAAAACGGTCGGTTAAAAAACGAAACGCGCACCGTTCCGGTATCGTCCGCAGCGGCAAAATGCTGCACCGACAGCGGACGCCCTGCCTTGCTCTTTAGGCGCGCATTCGTAAGCGGCGTTGTGACGGTCAGCAAAAACGAAGCGGTTTCGCCGTCCACCGTCTCAAAAACCTCTTTGACGTTGCCGCGGTTTTCATACGCACGCGGATAGTATTGCAGCAAATCCTCCAAGGAGTGTACGCCGACATCGGCAAACAGCTTTTCCCGTGCGGTGCTGACGCCCTTTAACACCGTGACCGGCGTTTGGCTCAAGTCCTGCGGCATACACGTTCCCTCCTTAAAGCAGCTTCTTGTTTTCGAACACTTGTACTATATATTATACTCACGTTCGCGGCATATTTTTGTACAAATTGTAAATTGTGCGGTAAGTTCACACAGTTTTCATATTGTAAAGGTATGATTAGAATGCTATCCGTTAAAATCAATAAAATGGATGATTATGAAAGGATTTTTCACTATGAAAACAAAAAGAACCGTTGCCATGCTTCTTGCGGCTGCTATGGCTGCCGCTTCTCTTGCCGCCTGCAACAAAAATCCGATCGGCGACACACAAATCGGTGATTCCGAAAACAAGCCCGGCGATACCAAAACTCCGTCTGCCGAAGGCGGTTTGACGCTTGAAGAGATCTCTAAGCAGATTGAAGCCAAGGTCGGCAAACAGGACGTGGATTCCAAGGTCGTTATGACGCTCGACGGCTATGATGTCACCTATTCCGAATTCCGTTACTATTATATCAACTATGTCAAGCAGTTTGCCAACTATTACGGTGCCGATTACAACACCAACGATGAATATAAGGCCGATTTCGACAAATATGTCAATGAAGCACTGAAAATGAACGGTCTTGTCGCAAATACCGCCAAAGAATACGGCCTTGCACTCACGCAAGAAGAATTCGACAACAACGTTCTCGCCACCTATGACAAGATCACGGAACAGTTCAAGAGCGATGATTCCGATGACAATTCGGAAGCTGTGCGCGTTTTGGATGAAACGTATGGCATCACGCCGTACTATATGATCATGAACGAATCCATCTACAACCTCTACAACAAGATTTACGAGGCGTTCTACGGTGTCGGCGGCACGAAATTCGAAGACATCAAAAAGCAGACGCTCGATTATTACAATGAAAACGGCTATATGCGTGCTAAACACGTTTTGATCAAGTTCCCGACCAATGACGACGGTTCGGAAGTGACCGAAGAACAAAAAGCCGAAGCCAAAAAGAAGGCCGAGGAAGTCCTCGAAAAGGCCAAGAACGGCGAAGATTTCGATAAGCTCATCGAAGAATACAACGAAGATCCCGGCATGAGCACCTACACCGCCGGCTACTACTTCGGCGAAGGTGAAATGGTCGAACCGTTTGAAAACGCCACCAAGGCTCTTGAAGAAAACGGTATCAGCGAACTCGTGGAGACAACCTACGGCTATCATATCATCAAGCGTCTGCCGCTCAATGATGAAGATATTGTCAGCGCCGACAAATTCTCCGAGCTTGCCTATGCCGACCTCGACAATTTCTTTACCGACAAGATTGCTTCCACCGAGTTTGTCAAGAAGGACGATTTTGACGAAGCCGTCAAGCCGGTCCTCGACGAAGGCGAAACCTATCTTGCCGACCTTCTTCTCCAACAGCAGGCCGCAGGTTCCGACACCGGCGATGAAACCGATGCCGAATAAGTGCCGGTTCAATCAATCAAAAAACAGAAAGAATCAACAAATACGTTATGACGAATTGTGCCAACCCGTTTTTGAAGAAAAACGATATGCTTGAATTAGCCGTCACCGGCACCGACCGGAACGGAAACGGCGTTGCACACGCACCGAACGGGATGACGGTTTTTATCCGCAACACCTGTGCGGGCGATGTGGTAAATGCCAAGATTATCAAGGTTTTGAAGCACTATGCCGTCGCCATACCCGAAGAGATTTTACAGCCGTCGGCGGATCGTTCCGTCGGCGGCTGTGCCGTGTCGGGCAAATGCGGCGGCTGTGTGTTCGGTCATATGACCTATGAGGCCGAGTGCCGCTACAAGGCGCAGAGCACCGAGGATGCGTTTTCTCACATCGGCGGATTATCCTTAAAACTCGATGCGTTCCATCCCTCGCCGAAGGTCGAAAAATACCGCAACAAAGCCATTTATCCGGTTGCCGCGGACGCCGACGGTTCGCCGGTTTCCGGGTTTTATGCGGAGGTTTCGCACCGCATTGTACCGCACAAAACGTGTGAGATCGCTCATCCGCTGTTTCCCGAAATCCGTGATGCGGTTCTGCTTTTTGCCAAGGACAACCGCATTCCGCCGTATGACGAAACATCGCGTAAAGGCGTTTTACGCAGCATTTATATGCGTTCGGCCGCGTCGGACGAAATCGTGTTGACGCTGGTTTTAGCCGATACACACTTCGGCAGTGCCAAAGACGAAGCGGCGTTCGTTTCGTATATCACCGAGAGGTTTGCGAATATTTCGTCGGTTCTCATCAACACGAACACCAAGCCCTCCAATGCCGTGCTCGGCGAAAGCTGGCGCGTGCTTTCCGGCGACGGGTATCTGCACGACGTACTGTGCGGCCGAAAATTCCGGGTGTCTCCTGCCTCGTTCTGGCAGGTCAACCACGACGGTGCGGAGCTGTTATACGGCATTGCCGCACGTTTTGCCGCGCTGAAGCCGGGTGAAAGACTGCTCGATTTATACTGCGGCACCGGTTCGGTGGGATTGTCGATGGCAAAGCCGGATACCAAGCTATACGGCGTGGAAATCGTTGCCGACGCGGTGAAGGATGCTTCTTTCAACGCGAAGGAAAACGGCATCGACGCAAGCTTTCTCTGCCTGGACGCGGCGCACGCTTTGGACGATGAACGCTTAAAAGAAATCCGGCCGCAGGTCATCACGGTCGATCCGCCGCGCAAGGGCTGCGGCATTGATGCCGTGCGCAAAATCGCCGCTCTCGGCGCCGAACGGATCGTGTACATTTCCTGCGACCCGGCAACGTTAGCAAGAGATCTTGCCGAGTTTGAAACGTGCGGCTATCAGACGGTGAGTGCAGAGGGCGTTGATATGTTTCCGCGGACAGGACATGTGGAGACGGTTGTCTTGCTTTCCAAGGGTGAGGTCGACTCGAAAAAGATTCGGGTTG
>OIWM01002733.1_pt1 | contig 14016 bp, 6 predicted proteins | sample 1587451 | NCBI WGS metagenome assembly OIWM01 (sample SAMEA3888907, study PRJEB22519) | human gut metagenome | biome: human gut; feature: human-associated habitat; material: faeces | place: Denmark | collected 2011
CGTTCCCGAAGATGCGTCCTTCCGCGACGGCTTGCTTCTTTTGTACAATGCCGGTATCGTGATGGGCAGCGACGCGGTCGGCACCTTCAACCCGGATGCCGCTATTACGCGCGCCGAAGCGGCGGCCATCATCAACCGCGTGGCGCTTCCCGAAAAGCGGCTTCATAAGACGCTTGACAAGATCTCGTACTCCGACGCGTATTTGCTGGCACAGAACGATTCCATGGCGAGCGAAAAAGAAGGCATCGCTTCCGGCTGGCTGCTCGATAACCGCGGCGGCATTCAGCGCACATCGCTCACCGAGGGCTATGGCACGCTGTATGACCGCGACACGGAAGCCGGTGTGGCCTATATCCGTGAGTTCAACAAGTTTTCCACCGGAAAGGTTGTGCTGGATACGTCGCTCACCGCCAAAGGCGACGGCATTTATCTTGAATTCCGCAATGACAGCGGCGATGCGGTGTACCGTGCTGAAATAAAGGACGGCGCATGGCAGGTGCTTGGCTCTGACGGCAGCTATACAAAGTTATGCGACATCGAGGATGAGACGGAATTTTCGTTCTATGTCACGGTCGATTTAGACAATCTTCGCAGTACGACCTTCATCAACGCCAAAGACTGCGGTACGTATCCGCTTTCCGTTCCGAAAGACAAGGCGAATATCTTGAATTTCTGCTTTGCCACGACCGAAAAGGCAATGGGTATCCTAACGCCCGGCCGAACTGAAATGTTTGTCAACTATGCGGTCAACGACAACTTTTTGCAAGACGCGAAAGATGCGCTGCCGTTTGATTGGACGGGCGACGCTGTCACAAGCGATCATGCCCTGAAACTAAATAAAGGCGTGTCCGGCAAATACTTCGGCGCGGTCAGCGGAAACGTGGTTGCCGCGTTCGAAATGCTGCTCCCGAAGAATGAAAATGTTAGCTATACGCTCACGCACGACGGCGCGGCGGTCGCTGTTTTCGAAGCCAAGGACGGCGTTTTCTCGGTCAACGGCACGCAGGTCTACACCGACGCGGTCGCAAACCTTTGGTATCGCCTGCGTTTCGAGCTTGATACGGCAAGCAAGACGATTCTTGTCAAGGTCAACGGCCGAAAGACCGAAACCGTTCCGTTTGCTTCAGCTGCTTCGAGCGTCAGTGCCCTTTCGGTGGAAAACAAAGCCGACACGGCGGTCTATTTCGATAACTTCCGCGTGTACCGCACCTTCGAACACGACGATTACGTTCCGACGCCGGTCAAGCCGGCAGGCGAAGAGAACTATCTTGTCGGTATGAACGTCTGCCCGTTGTGGCAAAACGGCAAGCATTACGGTTGGTCGTGCATCACGCCGTATGACGATATTAAGCCGGTGCTTGGCTACTACGACGAATCAAGACCCGAAACAGCCGATTGGGAAATTAAGTATTTGGTCGAACATGGAATCGATTTCCAGACGTTCTGCGTGTTCTTCACCCAAAAGAACGGTTCGGTGTGCTTGAACAACGACGGCTATCCGCATTTATACGAAGGCTTCATGAACGCAAAATATGCGGATATGACCAAGTTCTGCGCCATTCTCGAAACGGCAAACGCGGCCTCCGCGTCAACTCTTGAAGAGTGGAAGAACGCGTATGTGCCGTATATCATCGAAAATCTCATCAAGGACGAACGGTATGTCGTCATCGACAACAAGCCGCTTATCATGGTGTTTGGTGCGGACGCTATCAAGAGACGCGCCGGCAGCACGGAAAATGCAAGAGCCATGTTCGATTATCTCGAAGAAGAACTCAAAAAGCTCGGCTATGACGGCGCGATTTATCTGGCCGCTGTCGTGCCCGGTTCGAATGTAAACGAATGCGAAGCCCTCGGCTATGACGGCACGTTCGCCTACAACTGGGGCACAAACGGCTATTCGCTCGGCGAAAACAAGAGCTGGAATTTAAGCTTCGGCAAACGCACCGATGTCTACCATGTCCCGACGGTTTCGGTCGGCTTCAACAATGTGGGGTGGGCAGGCACGCGCCGTCCGCTGATGAGTTTATCCGATTACAAATCGGCTCTTACCTGGGTGCGCGACGAATATCTGCCGGAACACGCCAAAGACACATGGCAGAAGAATTTCATGCTTCTTTCGACGTGGAACGAATACGGCGAAGGCACGTATATCATGCCGACAGCCGATGAAAAGGGCTTTGGCTATCTCGATGCCGTGCGTGAGGTCTATACCGATGAAAAGGCCGATGCTTCGGTCAATACCGTTCCGACCGAAACGCAGAAAGAGCGCATTAACCACCTGTATCCGCAGTACAGACGGCTCTTAAGAAGAGAGGGCTTCTACGGCTCGGCGGCAGAGTTAACCGACGAAACGCTGGAGACCGTTTATGCAATCGACCTTTCGAAGCTTAGCGCAGACGATTATGCTGTCGCGAACATAAACGATGTGTTCCAAGACGAAAACGGTCTTACCGGAACGGCCGAAAACGGCGACCCGAACATTTCGCTCAAGGCCTCCTACATCACGCCTTTAAATCTCGATTTGAGCGGGATCGACGCACTGCGCCTGACGGCCAAGATCCCGACCGGCACGGTGTTCCAGATCTTCTATAAAACAAGCGAAGAAGGCTCGCTCGACGAAAACAAGAGCGTCTATGTGCGCTCCGGCTCGGACGACTTTGAAACGGTCATCATCGATATGACAAACGCCAAAAAATGGAGCGGAACGCTCACCGGTATCCGCCTTGACCCGGGTTCGGTAAAGGATTCTGAGGTTTCCGTAAAATCGCTTGAATTCTTGGCAAAACCGCGTGCAAACGAAAGCAATATCGGTACGGACACCATTTATATCAACGGCTTTGACGTGAAAATGACGCTTCCGTCCGAAAAGGCCTCCGACGGCGATATCCTCGTTGCATTTGACCAAACCATCGGTCTTGATTTCCGCTTAAACGCGTTTGCCGAATGGTCAAAGGCGGACGGAACATTGAAACTGAGCTTCAAAAAGCATACTGTTGTCTTTACGGTCGGCGACGATACCTATACCGTGGACGGTGCCGCGAAGAAGCTTCCGTATAAAATCCACACCACCGACGGACTGCCCATGCTTCCCATGAAAGCCCTCTCCGACGCTGTCGGCTTTACCTATTCCGTAAGCGAAACCGGCGACGTGGTCATCGAAACACCGGAAAAGGCCTACTACGACGAGCTTGCCGCAACGCACAAGGACGGTGCATGGGAATTCAACACGCCGGGCGATACCGAAGGCTGGACCAGCTCGGAAATGAAACTTGCCGTGGATGAGGGCTATATGGCGTGCGAATCGCTCGACCAGAATAAAGACCCGAAGATCCGCTTCAAAAAGACGCTTTCGCTGGTTGCCAACAAATATGCTTCGATGGAGATCCGTGTGCGCTACAAGTACACCTCCAAAGGGCCGCATACCATGACCATGTACTTCTCGACCGATAAAGCACCCGGCATGAACAAAAACAAACCCATCTATCTGCCGTTAAAATCCAATGACAGCGGCGGCGAATGGGAGATCTATACGGTCGATCTGAAGGAGAACAAGAATTGGAGCGATACCATTACCGGACTTCGTTTCGACCCGTTCAACACCTATGGGCAAATCGATATCGACTATATCCGCTTTATCGAGGATCCGGACTTTGACGAAGAAGCCGAAGCAAGAAGAATTGCCGAGGAGGAGGCCGCCCGCCTTGCCGCCGAAGAAGCGGAACGCGCACGCGGCGCTTACATCACAAACGGCGACGCCGAGGGCGAAGAGGTCGGCTTTACCTCCGGCAACGGCGTTGTGTCGATCGTCGAAGACCCGACAAATTCCAAAAACCATTGCTATCTCTTCATGCCGAAGGATGACGGAAAAGTTTGGTTGTACTCCAACCATAAAGAGTATTGGACGCCGGGCAAGACCTATAAGGTGAGCCTTGACGCGATGATCGCTTCGCATGGCTTGAATACGGAATTGCCAACCAGTTTCAAGGCGGCGTTGATTCCGAACATCCGCTTTAAGGATCCGGAAAAGGGCGTTGACCACGGGCAGGGCGGCAGCGTTATTGCCGCGTATGCCGGAAAGTGGACACACGCCGAGTTTGAATTCACCGTTCCGGAACGCACCACCGACCGGTCGGGCGATGAGTTCTGCATTTATGCCGATCCGATACAGGATAAGGGAATCGGCTTCTATCTCGATAACATTACCTTAACGGCTGTCGAATAAAACAGCGAAAGCTGTTTCGTATAAGCGCGTGAGTGAAAACCAGCTCACCTCTCTCCTTTTTCGGAATGGCTCTTTGCGCGTTCAGAGAGCCGTTCCGCAAGAAATTTGCGCATTTCTTTTAACATATACCATTTAGAAAGGAAGCATTTTTATGAAAAAGCATTTGCTGCGTGCCGTTTTGATTGCGGCACTTGCCGTGACAGCGGCGTTCGGCACGGCCGCGTTTGACGCCGAACCGGTGGAAAGCGCGTCGGAGCGCGTCTCCACGGCAAACGAAATGGCCTTGTCCGAGGAATCCGCCTCCTTGGCGATGGACGCAAACGGCGAAATCAAGCTGACCTTTGGCCTTCAAGCCGTACCGCAGGTAAATGTCGGCACGACCGAAGCCTCTTATGAAATTTCCGATGACGGCGAATACGGCTATGTCACCGTCACCGGCAAGGGCTATGCCGGTATTGTGACGGTTACAGCCGGCGAGGAAACCAAAACCGTGCATTTGTACGGCGGTTCGAAATCCAAGCCGGGTCTTAACATCTACACCGGCACGGTCGATGCCTTGAAATTCGGTGCGGATACCACCTATAAAAACGATGGCAAAAACTTCACCGGCACGACGGCAAACGGCGTGAAATACACCGGTGCGGTCAACTACAGCAAAGCAAACGGCATTCGCATCCTTTATGATACCGATGCCGACACCGGCGACATTCGCTTTACCGGCGTTACAATCGGTCTTGACGGCGCGTACACCAAAAACGGCATCACCTATGCCAACCGCTATGCCGAACGCTTTACCGCCCGTCCGTATGTGAAAATCGGCGATGTGACCTATTACGGTGCCTGCTATACCACAAGCCTTGTCGAAAAGGCGCAAGCCCTTATTGACAGCGGCGATACAAACGAAGAATACCGCACGATTGTGGAGCAGGCCGGGAAAGAGGCATAACACATGAAAAAGACTTATCATGCACCGCGTGCCGCTTGGACGGAATTTCCGGCAGAGGACATTTTGGAGGGCAGTGCGGCATACGGGGATGCTGAAATCGATGTCGGCGCGTTGGACGACGAAGCGGAATGAGTGAAACGCGCGATAGGGGAGAACGAGACGTTTTCCTTCGAAGATAAGAAAATGCAAGAGCCGTCCCGGCCTCTGTCCGCGTCTCTTGAAAAAAGAAAAACGTAAAACATACAAAAATGCCACCCGACGGCTTGAAAACTTGGCCGATCGGGTGGCATTTATATGCAGGTGAAAAACACGTGTGGAAAGTTGGCCTCATACGGCAAGAAAATGGCCGGTTGTCACGGTGTCAATCCAAAACAATTGTGTTGAAGGAACGAGGCTTCAGCGTATAGCTTGTATTTTCAAGCGAAACCGTCTTTTCGAAACCAAAGGGGTTTACAATAACCGCTACACGGCTGCCGTCCGCATTTTCAAAAACCGTTGTGTTGCTGCTGAAATCGCCCGTTGTCGCTAACATAACTGCGCCGCGTTTGACGAATTTTGCAAAATGCTTGACCAAATAAAACTCCGGATTGTACCGGTATTCACCGTTTTTCACCGAAATCAGCGAATTCTGACGCCAGCCCCATGAAGATAATCCGTCGTTGTCCAAAGCCATATTCCAATAGACGTTCGCACGTGCGCCGTTCTTGAAATAATGATGATACATTTCATAGGTATACATTGCATAATCCCAGGTATTGTTTCCGTCGCCGCATTCGCCCTCACTGTGAATAAAAGCGACTTCCGGATAATCCTCGGCCGCCTGCGCTATCGCAAATTTTCCGGCCCATTGGAAGGCAATGCCCTTGATATGCTCTCTGCATTTCTTGTTTTGCATAACGCTGCCCACATACTGATAATACCGGGTATAGCTTGCTCTGGCATCCGTTTCCGGGCCATTATACGTTCCAAACCAGATTTCTGCCAAATCACCGATTTCATCGATCAAATAACCGTCTAAGAATTTCTCGATAAGCGCCGGCGACCACAGGCACGACGGAAATTTTTGATCCGAAATGAACTCGTTCTGGAAGCAGATCTGTTCGATTCGAATGCCGTTCTTGGCATATTCCTCCAAATAGCGTCGGAAATACCGCGCATACGCTTTCAGATTTTCATCGGTCTCGACTAACCGCCCGTAATTACACACCTTCGGGAACTTCATCCAGGTAGGCGGACTCCACGGAGAAGCGAAAAAATGTAATTCCGAAGAACGCTTTTGCGCTTCGCGGATAGCCGGGAGGATGTATTTGCGGTCGCGATCGATGGAAAAGTGTTCCATCGCATAGTCGCCTTCTGTTTCATCGTAGCTGTACCAGCTTTCTGCAAAGTCGTTTGCTCCGATCGACAGCCGGCAATAATCAAAGCCGCAGTGTTCCTTGCCGAATAATTCGTCAAATATTGCGTTTTGCTTGTCCTCTGCAAGCTCTAAAACCGCCTTGGCACAGATTTCGCTGATACAGCATCCCCAGCCGTACAGCGGCTTTCCGATCGGTTTTCCGATAAGGATTTTACTGTCTGTATCTGCCGCATCCTTCGAAAGGCGATTGTTAGTGCTCCAAAGCTCGTTTTCTGTACTGGATATCCAAACCATATCGTATCCTCCGATTTGTAAGAACATATTGCCGATGCAATACCGGCACATACAGTATAGCATAAGTTCCGAAAAAAGCTATGCGGAATGTTGCGAAACAAGAGACAAATATTGCTTTTTAGCGTTTTTGACACGCTGTTATTTCAAGAACAGCTCAATGACCGGCACGGTGACATCGGGTGCCGGCACCGGCAGCTCCAATACCAAAAGGTCGTCCGCTTCGGTGCGGCATTCGCTGAAATGCGTGCTGGATTTTTCGGTGAACTTGATCTCACTGCCGTCATGCAAAAACTGCGCATAGTCCACCTTTCCGGCAAAGCCGCGCATTTCGAGAAATGCATACGGATATTCCATCAGATGCACATATAACCGCTTGCCGTCGGCACTCTGCGTAAACCGGCAGCCGCGCGGCACGGGAAATTCCGGGTCAGCCATGGTGCAGCCGTAAATCGAGCGGCCGTTTACGTGCATCCATTCGCCGTAAACCGCCAAAGCCGCGTCAGCACGCTTGTCAAAATTGCCGCGCGAGGTCGGGCCGACATTCATAAGCAGGTTTCCGCCGATGCAGACGGTGTTGATGAGCATTTCAATGAGCATCCGCGGTGATTTCCAGCTCTTTTCGTCACGATGATAGCCCCACGAGCCGGAGAAGGTCTGGCAGGCCTCCCAGGTCACGCGCTCGCCGGTCTTCGGGTGCTTCGGCCAGTCAAGAACCTGGTATTGCTCGGGCGTCCAAAGGTCTTGCTCCAAATCGGCGCGGTTGTCGATGATGATGTTCGGCTGAAGCGAGCGCACAAGGGAAATCAGCTTTTCGGATTCCCATTCGTTCTTGCCCTTGCCGCCGCCATGCTGCATCCAGGGCTTGACCGATGCCGGATTCGGATGCGTGTAGGAGAAGTCGAGCCATAAAATATCGATTTTTCCGTAGTTTGTCAACAGCTCCGTGAGCTGATCGCGCATATAGGCGGCATATTTATGTACATCACGGCCTTTGTCAAGCTCTTCGGCGTTCGGGTCGTTGCGGCGCGGATGGAGCGAATCGATCGGGAACTCCGGATGATGCCAGTCGATGAGGGAATAGTAGAAGCCGACGTGCAAGCCTTCGGCGCGAAATGCATCGGCATATTCCTTGACAAGGTCGCGCCCGAACGGCGTGTTCGTGATTTTGTAATCGGTGTGTTTGCTGTCAAATAAGCAAAAGCCCTCGTGGTGCTTGGTGGTGAGCACGGCATATTTCATGCCGGCGGCCTTGGCTTTTTTTGCCCATTCGCGCGCGTCGAACAGGTCAGGGTCGAAGTGGTCGAAATACTTTTGATACTTTTCCTCGGAGATGAATTCATTGGTTTTTACCCATTCGTGACGCGCCGGAAGCGCATACAGACCGAAATGGATGAACATACCGAACCGGTCGTGAATAAACCAGCTTGTGTCGCCGGCGGTTTTGTGTTCGGGAAATAAGGGCATGAGAAGAACCTCCTTGCAAATGCAGTATTCTGAAGTTTATTACTTTTATTTTACCATATTTATCCGAATTTGCCATGTGTTATTTCATCAACAATATGTGTTTTTCGGTAAAATCAACAAAAAGACGCTCCGGAAATGATTCTTTCCGGAGCGTATGCGTTTTGACGGATATTAAAAGCAGGACGCTTTCGAAAGCGCCTAACCGCTTTGCTTGATTTACGCCAACTTCTTTTCGAGTCGTTCGCGGATTGCCGAAATGAATTCGGCGGTGGTTGCGGTTTTGACCGTAATGCCCTCAGCAAGACCGGCAAGATCCTTAGTCATAATGCCGTCGTTCAACGTGTCAATGCAGGCTTCCTCCAGCTTGTCGGCAAACGAAACGAGGTCGGGCAGCCCGTCAAGCTCGCCGCGCTTGCGAAGCGCACTGCTCCAGGCGTAAATGGTCGCCATGGGGTTGGTGGAGGTGGTTTCACCGGCAAGATACTTGTAGTAGTGGCGCGTGACCGTGCCGTGCGCGGCTTCGTATTCATAGTTGCCGTCCGGGCTGACAAGAACGCTGGTCATCATGGCAAGCGAACCGAACGCGGTGGAGACCATGTCGCTCATAACGTCGCCATCGTAGTTCTTGCACGCCCAAATGTAGCCGCCCTCGCTGCGGATAACGCGTGCGACAGCGTCGTCAATCAGGGTGTAGAAATATGTAATGCCGAGCTTTTCAAACGTTTCTTTGTAGTCGGCTTCATAAACTTCGGCGAAAATGTCCTTAAACGTGTGGTCATACTTTTTGCTGATGGTGTCCTTGGTGGAGAACCACAGGTCTTGCTTGGTATCGATGGCATATTTGAAGCAAGAATGCGCGAAGGAGCGAATGGACGTGTCCTTGTTGTACTGTCCCTGCAAAACGCCCGGGCATTCGAAATCGTAGACCGTCTGGCGCGTTTCCTTTCCGTTTTCATCGGTAAAGACAATCTCTGCCTTGCCCTTGCCGGGAATGCGCATTTCGGAAGCCTTGTACACGTCGCCGTAGGCATGACGGGCAATGGTGATCGGCTTTTTCCAGTTTTTCACGACCGGCTTGATGGAATCGATGAGAATCGGCGCACGGAAGACTGTGCCGTCCAAAATCGCACGGATGGTGCCGTTGGGGCTTTTCCACATCTCTTTTAAGTGGTATTCCTCGACGCGTTGGGCATTCGGCGTGATGGTGGCACATTTGACGGCAACGCCGTATTTTTTGGCGGCATAGCTGGCGTCAACCGTCACCTGGTCATCGGTGCGGTCGCGTTCGGGAAGACCGAGGTCGTAGTATTCGGTCTTTAATTCCACAAACGGTTCTAACAGCTCTTCCTTGATGATCTGCCAGATGATGCGGGTCATCTCGTCGCCGTCCATTTCGACAAGCGGCGTTTTCATTTGAATTTTCTGCATGGGAAATATCTCCTTTTTGCGGCCTATTTGGCAAGAGCCGCTTTTAATTCATCAAAAGTCATGTCACCGACTAAAGGCTGATAGTCGCCCTCAATCTGCATGGAGGCGTAGTCTTCTTTCGAAAGCTCGTTTTCACCGTAATAATAGTAGGTGGCGTTTGTGTCGATCGGTTCGTCGTCGTCCGGCATTTGGTTGTGGTTCTTGTCCTCGAACAGCGTGGTGAACAGGTCTTTTTCATAGAACGGCTTGAAGCGGAGCTTTTCATCGACGTGATAATAGTTCTCATAGCACACCGCGCCGGCATAATCGTTGTTGAAGCCGCGCAGGACGTTGCCGCCCGGAATGTAGTCATAGCCGCCGTTTCCGCCGACGCCGTAGCCGAAACCGTCTATGAGCGTATAAACGCGGCCGTTCGCATAGGTGTACATACTCACAAGACCCGGCATGAAAATGACAAGCTCTTTGCTGCCTTTTCCGTCAAAATCGATGAGATTATAGACAGTGTTTTCGGCATTTTTGTATTCGTCGTTAAAGGCGTTGACCGTTTCGAGATACGCTTCGGCGAAGCCGGCGGCTTCGGTCACGTCCGTCTTTTGTTCGGGATCGGTGCTGTCAGCGGCTTCGCCATTGCCTGCGGCTTCGCTGCTTTGTTCCGTGCCGCCTGCTTCGCCGCCCGTTACATCGTCGGTGTTCGGCGCGTCGGTATTCTCAGTGTTTTCGGGAAGATCGGGCGTTTCGGTATTTTTATTCTGACATCCGGCAAACAGCGCTGCGCTGACGATTGCCGCAAAAAGAAGTAAAGCGAGCTTTCGTTTCATGTTGAAATTTCCTTCCGCATTAAGATATGAATAGTATGGGAAAAACGCGCTTTTTTATGCGTTATGCCTTGTGCGACGCATAGTAGTTGATGAGGCAGCCGTCTAAGATGATTTCCTTTTCGTCCGCAGTCAGTCCCTTGACATATAACGCAATGTCGTGCAGCTTTCCGGCTTTGTCAAGCACCTTTGCGGCAAACGCTTCACAGCCTGCGGCAAGCTTTTCGCGGATATCCGGTACAAAAACGTAATCGCCGTTTTCATACGGGAAGCTCTCGGTTTTGTCGATGGTGAACGGCAGAATGCCCCAGTTGATGCAGTTGCTGCGGTAACGCTTGGTGGCGAATTCGTAGCAGATGTTGGCAAAGCCGCCGAGAACCTTTTGGCAGGACGCGGCCTGTTCACGTGCCGAGCCGTCGCCGGGCTTGTTGGCAAAAACGCAAGAGCCGAACTGCGTGTTTTTCATAAGCTCGTCCGCGTTTCCGAAAGCGGCAAGCGCGTGTGCAAGCTCTTCGGGCTTTTCACCGGCAATGCGCGCACGTTCGGTCGTATCGACCTCTTTGCTGCGCGAAACATACATCGGTTCGCGGCGCGACAGCGCGAATTCCGCCAGGCGAAGCGGATTGCTGCGGTAGGACGAGGTCTCGCCGGACGGAATCAGCTCGTCGGTGGTGGTGACATCGTCGCGGATGACGGCGGCAAGCTTGACAAGCAGATTGTCGGCAAGCGGATACATTTTCGGCCAATCCGTGATGTTCGGTCCCATGATGAGCTTTTCGTCCTTCATCGGCTTGCCGAAGCCGTAATACACACGATGCTCGTAAACGGTCTTGTCGAACGTATACGGCACGGGTTCGAAGTCGTAATCTATGTCGGTGGCTGCCGTGATCACGCCGCCGTTTGCCGCTGTTGCGGCAATGCTGCGCGAATCCATGAGGGCAACACCGGCAAGCTGTCCTTCGCCGGGCTTGGAGCCTTCGCGGTTGGGGAAGTTGCGCGTGGTGTGGCGCAGTGAAAGGCCGTTGTTGGCCGGGACGTCGCCTGCACCGAAGCACGGGCCGCAGAACGACGGTTTTATCACCGCACCGGCTTCAAGAAGCGTTTCGGTAAAGCCGCCGCGTGTAAGTGCAAGACTGACCGGGACGCTGGTCGGGTAGACCGAAAGATTGAAATAGCCGTTGCCGGTGCTCTTGTCCTTCAAAATAGCGGAGGCTTCGCAAATGTTGTCAAACAGACCGCCGCTGCACCCGGCGATAATGCCTTGATCGGCAAAAACCTTGCCGTCATGCGCTTTGGAAACGAGGTCGAGCTTGACCTTGCCGAACTTTTCGGCGGCTGTTTTTTCGACGTCCGCCAAAATGTCGGCGGCGTTTGCGGTGAATTCGTGAATGGTGTAGGCGTTGGACGGATGGAAGGGCAGGGCAATCATCGGCTCGATTTTGTCAAGCTCGATGGTGATCATGCTGTCATAATAGGCCACCTTTTCCGGCGCGAGCTTTTTGTAGTCGTCCGGACGGCCATGCACGGCATAATGCGTTTTGACCACATCGTCGGTCTCCCAAATGGAGGACAGACAGGTGGTTTCGGTGGTCATGACATCAATACCGTTGCGGAAATCAATCGGCAGTGACGCAACGCCAGGGCCGGTAAATTCGAGCACCTTGTTCTTGACAAAGCCGTTTGCGAACACCGCCTTTGTGAGCGCGATGGCCACGTCGTGCGGGCCGACACCGCGGCGCGGTTTGCCGGTGAGATAGACCAAAACGACGCCCGGATAGGCAACGTCATACGTGTTTTTGAGCAACTGCTTGACAAGCTCCGGGCCGCCTTCGCCGACGCCCATCGTGCCGAGCGCGCCGTAGCGCGTGTGGCTGTCCGAGCCTAAAATCATCTTGCCGCAGCCGGAAAGCTCTTCACGGGCAAACGAATGGATAACGCTTTGGTTGGCCGGCACATAAATGCCGCCGTATTTGCGTGCGGCCGAAAGACCGAAAACATGGTCGTCCTCGTTGATGGTGCCGCCGACGGCGCAAAGGCTGTTGTGGCAGTTGGTGAGGGCATAGGGAAGCGGAAATTCCGTAAGGCCGCTGGCACGTGCCGTCTGAATGATGCCGACATAGGTGATGTCGTGCGAAACGAGCGCGTCAAAGCGGATTTTTAACGCGGTGTCGTTGCCGGACGTGTTGTGTGCGGATAAGATTTTGTAGGCAATTGTGCCTTTTTTTGCTTCTTCGGGACGAACGGACGAGGTGTGCGTCGGTTTGCCGTCCACCAAATAAATGCCGCTATTTTCAAGAGTGATCATACGCTTTCAGCCTTTCAAAACGCGTCGCAAGGGACACGAAAAAATCGTTATTTCAACAACTATATTATATAAAAAACTTAAAAATCTGTCAAGTGGTAAGACTCATCAAAAAAACGCCGGAAAACCGACGTTTTTTGAACGATATGATGCGATTTTTCTATAACTCCCGGCCGTTTAAAGCTTTTAGCCCGTATTTGAGCGCTAAAATCGCGGTTTCGCGTTCTTCGGGATTTTCCGAAACGAGCGCCGGTTCTAACTTCCGGTAAAATGCGCCTAAGAGCGTGCCTTCTTTTTTTAGCACCTCCGCACCGTATAACGGCAGTGTGTTGTCTTTGACCTCCAGCGCATAAGGCGCAGGCAAAAGCGCACGGATAGCGGCGGCGTCCGGCACGAAATCCGGCGTTGTCACGCCCTCTAAAATCAGCCGCAGAGCCGTGTCGCTTCCGTATTCGGCGCAGGTTGCCGTTAATTTTTCTGCGACGTCCGCCATCGTTGCCGCACCCGTGATATCGGCGGATACGATTTCGTAGCGGCGTTTGCAAAACCGCACGGGACGCAATTCAAGCTTTTCTTCGGAGATCTCGCCGACGAGCGCACCCTTGTAGCCGGTTTCATCAAAGCCGCGGCCCTCCATGCAGCCGGAATAGGCATAGGCCGTTTTTTCGGCATATTTTAACTCGCTTGCCTTGTGGATATGCCCGAGAGCGGCATAAGCAAGCCCGCTTGAGGCAAGGTCGCTTACCGCAAGCGGCGCATACGGCGACAGCGGCGCGCCCAAATCGGCGTGCGCGGCAAGAAGATTGAGCTTGCCCTGCGCGTCCTCCGGCACATGGAACCCGGCAAGCGGCGGTGTCGAAAGCGTTTCGGCGGTGAAGGCGTAGCCCCAGACGCGCACATTGCTTTCGGGAATATCAAAATAGCTTATTTCGGGCGAGGTGAAAATGTGGACGTTTTCCGGCCATTCGGTGAGCTTGTACGGCGAACGCTCGGTATAGGGGTCGTGATTGCCCGGAGCAATGACAAAGTGGCAGGAGGGAAAAGCCGAAAATTCGTGCACCAGCATTTCCATGGTATCCTTGGTGACAAATTCATCGTCGAACAGATCTCCGGCAATGATAAACAGTTTACAGCCTTCGGTTTTGGCGTATAAGACCGCGCCCGAAAAATCACTGCGCAGCTCCGTGC
>OIWM01002734.1_pt1 | contig 14013 bp, 9 predicted proteins | sample 1587451 | NCBI WGS metagenome assembly OIWM01 (sample SAMEA3888907, study PRJEB22519) | human gut metagenome | biome: human gut; feature: human-associated habitat; material: faeces | place: Denmark | collected 2011
GCACCGAATGGAGCGACATGGAAAGCGCCGCAACTGCTGCATCGGCCATATCTCAGGGCCAGGCAGTCAGACCGCGTGACACGAGAAGCACAGGCGCCACGTACACGGCACAGGAAAACAACGGCGGACGACTGGACCGCAGACTATATCCCGGACAACCGAATCCACGTGCAGACAGGTATCCTATTCTCCAGAACTGGAGAGACGTCAGACCTGCCATAGCAGTGGAATATCTCGGAAAACTGGAAAAATCCATAAAGGCGAAAGACTCCCGAATCCAGAGCGTCATCTGTGTACTATCCAGTCAGACAAGCGATTACCTTATGTTCAACTCCTTCGGAGAAATGAAATTCGAGACTCGTCCGATGACTACTGTCCAGGCCATGCTCATCGCCGACAACGGCAAATGCAAAATCCAGAAAAACGCATCCCGAAGCTTCAGACAAGGAGCCGAAATGATAACAGAGGCATTGATCCAAGAAATTACTGAAAAACTGACAGCAGGGATGGACGACGCATTCGAAGCGAAGCGCCCGAAAGGCGGTCAGATGCAGGTGGTTATGGGCGCCGGAGCATCCGGAATCTTGCTGCACGAGGCTATGGGACACGCCTTCGAGGCCGACTTCAACCGTAAGGGCCAATCCATCTTCTCCGACAAGATGGGAAGTCGCGTGTGCCGTGCAGGGATAAACATAGTAGACGACGCCACCGTTCCCGGCCTTAGAGGAAGCCTTAACTTCGACGACGAAGGAGTTCCGGGCCAAAAGACCTATATGGTAACGGACGGAGTGCTCACTTCCTACCTTCACGACCGCATCAGCGCGCGCTATTTCGATGTGGCGCCCACAGGAAACGGCCGACGCGAGTCCTTCAGGTACAATCCTATCCCCCGAATGCGCTCCACCTACATGGAGAACGGCTCGGACGGGACGTTGGATGACCTCATCCGCAGAGCCCGTAACGGCATCTTCGTAGACGAGTTCGCGAACGGCGAAGTGAAGATAGGCGAAGGCGACTTCACTTTCTATGTAAAGAGCGGATTCTTGATAGAGGACGGACGACTCACTATGCCTATAAAAGACGTAAACATAATCGGTAACGGCCCACAGGCACTCTCGGACATAGAGGCTGTGGCGGGCGACTTGAAAATTGACGAGGGCCGCTGGACTTGCGGAAAAGACCAAAGCGCTCCTGTTAGCTGCGGAATCCCGTCGGTATTGATTAAAAACCTGACAGTAGGAGGTGGATTATGATAAGCAAAGAGGAATTGGGATTGGCAGAAAGATGCATGGAGCTTTCTATGAAGGAAGGGGCTACGCACTGCAGGGTGACGATTAACAAGAGCACATCCGACCTTCTGGACACGCTGAACGGCGAATTGGACAAGGTCACGCACTGCTTGGACAGGAGTCTTAGCCTGTCTCTTTTCATAGACGGAAAGTTCGCGTCATTCTCTACTAACAGACTGGACGAAAAGGAATTGGCAGGATTCGTGCACACATCGGCCGAGATCACGAGAGTTCTGGAAACGGACGATTGCAGGGCTCTTCCGGCGCCCGATAGGTGCTGCAAGGAAGCATTCAGCGGCACGGAAATGGATTTGTACGACCCCGAATACGAGCAGATGGACAGCGAGCGCAGGAAAGGATTGGCATTGGCCCACTGCCTCGACCTCGCAAGGCCGCGCGAAGGGTTTAGGATCATCTCGGAGGAAGGCCAATACAGCGACTCCGAATTCGATTCCATCACGATAGACTCTAACGGCCTGTTCTGCAGGCACGCAGAGACTTCGTTCGAGTACGCTTCGGAAGTGACCATCGAGGCCGAAGACGGAAGCAAATATAGCAACTATTGGTGGACCTCAAGTCCGAAACTTAAGGATTTCGACTTCGACCATATAGGACAGACGGCTCTGGAAAAGGCCGTGGAGCAGATAGGCTCTCGCTCTACACATAGCGGAAAGCGCACTATGGTCGTAAGGCGAGAGATGGCGCCGAGGCTCGTAACTCCCCTGCTTAACGCGCTGGGAGGCTATTCCCTGCAGCAGGATAACAGTTTCTTGATGGATAGTCTGGGAAAAGAGGTTTTCTCGCCTATGCTTAACATCGTCGACGAACCGCACCGCAAGGGAGAGAGCGGCTCGAGGCTTTTCGACAGCGAGGGCGTGGCGACAAAAACGCTTCCCATAATAGAAAACGGAAAGGTTAAGACGTATTTTATAAACACTTACATTGCGAATAAAATGGGACTCGCCCCTACGATAGAGGACGCGACGAGACCTCACCTGCTTGCGAGCGAGGCCGGACTGGACGAGAAGGCCATTCTCGAAAAGTGTGGCGAGGGAATACTCGTAACGGGATTTAACGGAGGAAACTGTAACAGCGCGACCGGCGATTTCTCTTACGGAGTGGAAGGATTCGAGTTCAAGGACGGAAAGATAAGCCGTCCGGTTAACGAAATACTGATTACGGGTAATTTCGTAGATTTGTGGTCGCATCTCAAATATGCCGGAGACGACGTGCGTAAGGACATGAGCAAGCTTATTCCTACGCTGGCATTTAACGATGTGGATTTTAGCGGAGAATAAACAATCGATATAATATGAAAGTAGATCAGAAAAAAGTAGTGGCTCTCAGTTATGAATTGACTGTAGAAGGAGCCCTGGCAGACAAGGCTACTGCCGAAAAACCATTGGAGTACATTCACGGAACAGGAATGCTTCTTCCTCGCTTCGAAGAAGAAGTAGCCGGAAAAGAGGTAGGTGAAAGCTTCGAGTTCACGCTCAGCCCTGAGGAGGGTTATGGTGTATACAGTTCAGACTACATCTTCGAGCTTCCTAAGAGTGCTTTCGAGATGGACGGTCAGGTTCGCGAAGACCTTTTGGTAGTGGGCCGCGTCATCCCTATGCTTAGCGACGACGGCAGCGTGGTTCAAGGAACCGTCAAGGAAGTAAAACCGGACTCGGTTCTTATGGACTTCAACCACCCTATGGCCGGAAAGACCCTCCACTTCACCGGAAGCGTGATTTCCGTAAGGGATGCCTCAGAAGAGGAGCTCCAGCACGGGCTCGCTCACAAATGCCACTGCCATAAAGGCGAAGGCCACTGCAGCAATGACTGCCAATGCGAGGGCGAAGGCGAATGTCACTGCGGCGATGATTGCCAATGCGAGGGCGAAGGCGAATGTCACTGCGGCGATGACTGCAAATGCGGCGAATAAAGATTCTAAAGGCCGGGGCTATAAAGTTCCGGCCTTATTTTTTAACCAGAACTATCTTAGCCGAGCACGCCTCATAAATACTCTTTTTCAAAGCGCGATAGTCACTATAGATATCCTTCGAGAAAGTCCCGGATTTCGTTATGTAGCGTAATGTAATCTTAACCTTTACACTATCGCCATCCTGTTCCTGAGCGCACTCGAAATGCACAGCGCCGAACTCGTTTTCAAAGTCTTCCCCCTTCGGGATAACCTCTACCACATATCCTTCAGGGACATTTATCTCTATCGATTGAACCATATCATATCCCACCCTGAAATACAAGTCATTAAATCGCTTGGCCGGTGTCCTTCCGTCCCCGAAATACTGGAAAGGATTGGCCGTCAGGAAAAGTCGCGAACCGGTAACGCTGGCATAACCGGTAACTGCGGCACTATAAGACAATTCCCCGAAAGGCTCGGCCGACGAATTCAGCTCCACCTTAATGTCGGACAGTTCTGCCTTAGGAAGGGAGTTGGAGGCCAATATGCTATTCGTCTTATCCACCTCGTTCATCCTTGAAAGCGAATAGTAAGAATCCCAGAAATCCATTCGGCCACATTCGCTTACCATAACGGAAGCGCTTCCGTCGGCTCTCAAATCCACCAAGGCCCTCATATCACATCGGTTGGCACTATCAGGATATTTAGGGAGCGTCGTGACATAAGAGCCGTCCTTCTTCACTATAAGCGCGTGATTTCCTGCGATTTCGCTATGTATGTAACCTAATGGAACATCCGGATTGGTGCATTCCACCCATAACGTATCCTTGGCCGTAGGGATGGAGAGGATGACGTGGTTCGCCGTAGCCAGAGAAGGGAAATCCGGCATCATACGGTCGGCGCCCATATTAATCACGGTATAATAAGACTCTATCCCGCAACTCTTCAAAAGTGTCTGAAGGAAAAGGGTCAGCGCCTTGCAATCCCCGAATTTATTCTTGAATACGGACTCCGGAGCGATAGGCCTAAGACCGCCCAGACCCAGCTGTATGCTCACATATCGAGTATTCTGACCGAGATAGGCGTAGAGCCTCCTGATTTTCTCCATATCGTCCTCGGCACCTTCCGTCAACCTGTCTACCAGCGCGCTCATTTCCGGAGTAGGAACGTTCCTGCCCTCGATAAGGGAATAGAGCCAATTTCCTATAGACTGCCAATTCTCCCCCGAACCGGCATTCCCATCATAAGAGAATTCGCTCGGCGTAAACATCACCTTCGGAACGCGTTCATTCTGCGGAGGAGAATACTTCTCTACCTTCATAGGAGGCAAATCCTTTACCTTCCACACATACACCTCTCCTTCTTTAGTGGAAGTATGCTCAGGACTTACCTGCGGCATATTCAACTGCTTGTACCTAAAACAGTCTTCGGAAGGAACGGTAAGGGTATAGCTGGCTTCGTTAACGGCCACTCCATCTCCGAAAGGCAAAGGGAGAAAAGAATCGTATCCTAAAACTGCATCGGTATACTGCTTTTCGTAAGTGTAGGTAACCTTCGCCGGGTATTGGAGAATGTCAGGCGAATACATCCACGTCTGGAAGCTGTCGGACAGACCTTCGGAATACTCGGTATACACGAGGTCCTTCTTTTTCACCTTAGTTGTCTTTCCCGTGGCGTCGGTAACCTCTCCCGAGAAGGACACCAATTTCGTACTTCCCTTATTCACCACACAAGAGAAATCGGCACAATAGCTCGCCTTTTTAGTAAGAAAAACCTCTATGGTGTTCTTATAGACTGCCTTGTTTTTCCCTGTTACGGTAAAGCTGGCGTCGTTTCGTAGAATTATGGCATCGGCACTCTTGTCCTGGGCGAAAACGCCTACGGAGACTAAAAGCGCTAAAAGTGCTATCAATCGTTTCATTTATCCTCGCTTTTTTTTAGAACTATTCTGGAGTTAGAAAGCTCGTAAGCCTTAGCATAGAGCTGGCTTAAATCGGCATATTCCTCCGCACTGAAAATCACTCTGTTAACCGTAAGTAAGAAACGGGTCATCAGTTTTCCATACTTACAGTCCGACAGGAAGGTGAACTGCACGTCACCTCCACATGCGAAGATTCTGCAAGACTGCGGTGCTTCCTCCAGCTCGTATCCTTCCGGAAGGGTCATACTGAATTGGACTGCCGTGTTGGAGATGATGCTATATTCCACAGGAAGCTTGCGCCCCTGTTCTGCAAACGGATTCTCGTCCATAACCTCTACGAGCATAGGAGCGATATAAATGTGGTCGCCATAACTCTCGGCCGGCATTACGAATTCCGCGGACTCGATAACCTTTGTCGTTCCCAGACCTGTAAAGGTGCAACTGTCGAGTTCCATCTTATATACCTTCGATTCGCGCTCTATGAAATCTTCCTCGGAATCGGCCTTGTTATATTGCTTATTGAATGAATAGGCTTCCTGGTTCGTCAATATACGTCCCAAATGCCCCACGATGTTCCCTTCTCCGTCGAATTCGGCATTAAGGACCAACCTGTCGGTATTCTTAGCAGGATGAGACAAGTCCACCCATCCACCCTGGCCCACTTCCCTATAGACACGGGCTTTATCCACTAATAGATTAGGGTCTAAGACATTAAGGTCCGAACCCCTATCAGTGGCATCCATATAGTAAGGATTGTTTTCGGAATCGTAAGCGCAGACTATGAAAGTATCTATATTATTAAGAGACGGGAAGAAGGAGAGACGTCCCCTTGTCCTCGGATTCAAAAGGATGATGTCAGTTCGGAATCCACAATCCCTTAGTGCCAATGCCAAGACGTTGTTTATGTCTGCCATACTGCCTATTCCGTCCTTTACCACTTTCGATGGAGGATTAGGCATAAGGTCTACCCTTCCGTCGAATTTGATGCGATTTCTGACTAAGGTGAGCACCTCGCGCATCTTATCGGTTTCGGGGATATCCTTTTGTTTGATCTCGCTTACCTCATTGGCTAAAGGATTTCTGGCGTTCTGCTGCCTTCCTAATTCCGACTTACGCAAACTCTCGTTAACGCTGGCCCAGTCGGTAGCATAGGATTCGAATATTTGAGCCTCGGGGAGCACTATGCTGGAAACTTCCAGCTCAAATCCCATCTTGAAATCATCCAGACACCACACCATAGGCTCCTCTCGTATCGAAGGTACGTCGTCATTATGGGTATAAATGCGCTTGACGGCATAGGAAGTGCGTCCGAGACGGAAGATGTTGTCACTGTACTCCTGATTTATGTCAAATGATAAAAGACCATGGGAATTGATCATATAGCCTATGAACTCAGGCAGGTTTATGTCTATAAGAGAGTGCTGGACCGGATATTCATGCTGAATGTCAAATCTTCCCAAGCGAGAAAAGTACCTGGTATTCAGGGTGTACTTGTATTCTATCACGCTTCCTTCGCGGACCTCAGGAAGGGAGAACTTCACTACGGACAAGTGATCGCTGACCTTATCGGTAAAGACATTCTTCTTTGACATAGGGGTCTTTACGACTGCCCCATCCACCATATTATAGGTATTTGCATCCAATCCCTTTATCGATTCGGAAGAATCACCGTACGACATATAAGGAATCTCGACGTTCCCCAGATCAAGCGCTTCCTTACTGAATATCTTTATACGAACATAGACATCGTAACTGAATGAAAAGTCATTCAGATAAAATACATCTTTCTTATCGTAGATATAAAGCGCCTCAGCCTCAGGTTCCTTTTCATACGAGGACATTTCGACCTCGGCCTTTGAGACCTTTCCGAATTTAGGCGCACTCTTCTGAGCAAATGCACAAAGAGGAATTAAAAATGCGAAAGTGGTTAAAATCAGTCTTCTGTTCATATCGTTACGTAAATATATGGTTCACTTTCACAAATTTACATAAAACTACGATATGAACAAAGAATCTATTTCACTAATTGGCGATTTCCTTTACCTCCCAGTTTCCTTCGTCCCAAAGGACCTTCCAAGCGTTCTCGTAGGCACCTACGCATCCCTTAGGCACTTAAAGGGTCTTAATCGTGCCATCTGTCGGACCCACCTTGTTCGCACCGCTGCTATAAGTAAACCTTCCCACGTTAGAACCTGCAGCAAAATCCCGATAGATGTGGCGAATTATTTCTTGAAGAAGAAAGACTTCTGGGCGCGCTTGGCCTCAGGACGGCGCTCCACGAAGACAGGCTTCATCGTACGAGGGTCGAGTCCGGAATAGAACATCACGGACGACGTGGTCATAGGCGTAGGCGTAAAGTCCTGCACCTGCTCCATCCAGATACCTTTCAAGCAAGGATTATGGGCCAATTTTCTCATATCCTCCATAGTGCACCCCGGATGCGCCGAGATAAAATAAGGAACTATCTCGCTATGCCTTCCGGCCTCGGCGTTGATTTTATCAAATTCCTTACGAAGTCTTTCGAAAAGTTTGAACGAAGGCTTTCCCATATACCCGAGTACCTTGTCTTCGGTATGCTCCGGAGCCACCTTCATACGCCCCGAGATGTGCTTGAGTACCAATTCCTTAAGGTAAGGTCTGGAAGTCTCGTCCACGAATCCGTCCTCGTTTAGGAAAAGGTCGTAGCGGATTCCGCTTCCCACATAGGAATGTCGCACGCCCTTCACCGAATCCACCTCATGATAGAGTTTGAGAATATCCTCGTGCGAACGATTCATATTTCGACAAGGAGCCGGGAAAAGACAGGACTGGCGCTTGCACACTGCGCACAACTCCGGATTCTTTCCACGCATACCGTACATATTGGCCGTAGGGGCACCCAGATCCGAGATGTTTCCGTGGAACTGCGGCATAGCGGCCAACTTCTTCACTTCCCCCACTATGCTCTGGCGGCTGCGTGACTGGATGAACTTGCCCTGATGCGCTGCGATGGTACAGAAATTACCCCCTCCGAAACACCCACGATGCGTGATGATGCTATCCTTAATCATATCGTAGGCGGGAATGCGCTTGTCCTTATAGCGCGGATGAGGGAGCTTGGTGAAAGGCAAATCCCAGTACGAGTCCATCTGTTCGGTCGTCGAAGGAGGACACGGAGGATTCACCTGCACGTAACCTCCGGCGACAGGCTCCACTATCACCTGAGGGTGCATCATATTAGCCTGGAGCTCTATCTCGTGAAAATTCTGCGCGAAAGCCTTCTTGTCTTTAAGGCAAGTCTCGAAACTGCTGAGAGTCAATGCGTCGGGCACTCGACTCGTTCCCTTTCTGAAGAAGGCCAATTGAGGAAGCCTCTCCATCTGATGCATATTGCGCCCCGCCTCTATGGCGCGGGTGAGTTCGAGCATAGGCGTCTCTCCCATTCCGTAGCAGAGCCAATCCGCTCCGCTGCTTACTAGTATGGACGGGTGGAGCTTGTCTTCCCAGTAATCGTAGTGTGTAAGGCGTCTTAGGGAGGCCTCCACTCCGCCTATTACCACAGGAACGTCCGGGTATAACTTCTTTAGAATCTGCGTATAGACGGTGACCGCGCGGTCCGGGCGCTGCCCGGCACGCCCGTCGGGCGTGTAAGCGTCTTCGTGCCGAAGACGCTTCTGCGCGGTGTAGTGATTCACCATGGAATCCATAGCACCCGAATTCACGGCGAAATACAAACGCGGCCTTCCAAGCTTACGGAAATCACGCAAATCGTCCCTCCAGTTAGGCTGGGGGACGATTGCTACGCGATAACCATATTTTTGAAGATAACGACTTATGCAAGCTGTTCCGAAACTAGGATGGTCCACGAACGCATCACCAGTAAAAAAGATGACGTCGATATAGTCCCAGCCCAGTCTTTCCACCTCCTTCACGGAAGTCGGAAACATATAAGCGTCTTGCATAAATCTTCTAAATTACATTCTGTCAGGCAAACTGATTCCCAAAAGACCCATAGCCTTCTCGAGCACCTCTGCCACCTCACCTATAAGGGAAAGACGCATGGAGAGAAGATTCGAATCCGTCTCCTTGAGAATCGGAGTGTCGTGATAATACTGATTGAACTCCTTGGCCAACTCGTAAGAATAATTGGCCAAGAGCGCAGGTGAAAGCGAATCGGCAGCCTCCTTTACCTTAGCAGGGTACGACGCCAAGAGTTTCACCAGACGCACCTCCTTTGCAGAAAGCTCCACGCCGTCATCTATGCGGGCCGTCTTGCCCTCTCCCTCGGCCTTTCTCAAGATACTCTTGATACGAGCGTGGGTGTACTGAATGAACGGACCTGTGTTTCCGTTAAAGTCGATGCTTTCCTTAGGGTCGAAGAGCATGGTCTTCTTAGGGTCCACCTTGAGTATGAAATACTTGAGCGCACCCAGACCTATCATATGATAGAGTTTGTCCTTCTCCTCTTCTGACATATCGGCCAATTTTCCCGAAGCCTCGGAAGTAGCCTTGGCCTCCTGATACATCTTCTCGATGAGGTCGTCGGCATCTACGACAGTTCCCTCGCGGCTCTTCATCTTGCCTTCAGGGAGCTCCACCATACCGTAGCTCAAGTGATAGATTCTCTGAGCCCAATCGAAACCGAGCTTCGAAAGAATGAGCTTGAGCACCTGGAAATGGTAATCCTGCTCGTTACCTACGACATACACGTGCGAATCCAGATGAGACTCCTCGAAACGCCTTTCGGCAGTGCCGAGGTCCTGCGTCATATAAACTGACGTGCCGTCGCTTCTAAGCAGAATCTTACGGTCTAGTCCGTCCGCCGTCAGGTCGCACCACACGCTGCCGTCAGGGTCCTTCACGAACACGCCCATCTCCAGACCCTTCTTCACAAGCTCCTTACCCAGAAGATAAGTCTGTGACTCGTAATATGTCTTGTCGAATGTTATGCCAAGCGACTTGTAGGTCTGCTCGAAGCCGTCGAACACCCACTGGTTCATCATCTTCCAGAGAGCGCGCACGTGCTCGTCGCCATTCTCCCAATCCACCAGCATCTTATGCACGTCGTCGAGAACCGAAGGATCTTCCTTCTCCATCTTGGCGTACTCCACGTAGCAGTCGCCCACCAAGTGGTCACCCTTCTGATGGCGGCTCTCGGGAGTAGCTCCGTTGAAGCGCTTCTCCCAAGCGTACATACTCTTGCAGATGTGCACTCCGCGGTCGTTTACCAGCGTAGCCTTTATGACATTGTTACCTGCTGCCTTAAGGATATCCGAAACGGAAGAACCGAGAAGGTTGTTACGCACGTGTCCGAGGTGCAAAGGCTTGTTAGTGTTAGGAGAAGAGAACTCCACCATAATGGTCTTTCCCGTAGAAGGGAGAGTTCCGAAATTCTCGTCGCCCTCGATTTCCTTCAACGCCTCGTTCCAATACTTGGCCGAAAGGCAGAAATTAAGGAAACCCTTCACTACGTTAAACGAACCTACCTCCGGGCAATTAGCTATCACCCACTCTCCTATCGCATTACCGGTAGCCTCCGGACTCAAATGCGAAATACGAAGAAGAGGGAAGACTACCAAAGTGTAGTCCCCCTCGAAATCCTTACGTGTAACAGCCACCTGTAGCGTGCTTGGCTCTACCTTTACCGAATACAGGGCCTCTATGGCTTCTGAAGCCTTCGAAGCTAACATCATCTCTGCACTCATCATTAGCCCAAATATGTCACAAGCAGCTTACTAGCTGACGGTTTTTTAAGTTTGCGAATCGCCTTCTCCTTAATCTGACGAACGCGCTCGCGTGTAAGATCCAAATTCTCGCCTATCTCCTCGAGAGTCATCTCCTGGCATCCTATGCCGAAGAAGCACTTGATGATCTCCCTCTCGCGCGGAGTAAGAACCTGAAGGGCCCTTTCCACCTCGGTACTGAGCGACTCCTTGTTCAAACCGCGGTCTGCCATAGGAGAATCGTCGTTAGGGAGCACATCCAGAAGGGAGTTGTCCTCACCGTCCACGAACGGAGCGTCCATACTCACGTGACGGCCGGATACCCTAAGAGTGTCATCGATCTTATCCTTAGGAATGTCTATCATATCTGCCAATTCCTGTGTCGAAGGCTGTCTCTCGTTCTCCTGTTCGAAGCGTCCGAGAGCCTTGTTGATCTTGTTCAAGGAACCTACCTGGTTCAGCGGCAATCTCACAATACGGCTCTGTTCTGCAAGTGCTTGGAGAATACTCTGCCTAATCCACCATACTGCATAAGATATGAATTTGAAACCACGGGTCTCGTCGAATTTCTCGGCAGCCTTGATAAGTCCCAAATTTCCTTCATTAATCAAATCGGGAAGACTCAATCCCTGATTCTGATACTGTTTCGCAACAGACACTACGAATCGAAGGTTAGCACGCGTCAGTTTTTCGAGCGCCACCTGGTCGCCCTGACGAATACGCTGTGCGAGTTCCACTTCCTCTTCGGGTGACACCAACTCCTCTCGGCCTATCTCCTGGAGATACTTGTCCAGAGACGCACTCTCACGGTTGGTGATACTTTTTGTAATCTTAAGTTGTCTCATTATATAATAACCTTTCTATTCCTTAGCCAATGCGAAGAATACAGAACGGCCGGCAGGGGTAATACACTCTATTACGATGGCTCTCTTAGCCTTAGCCGCTGCATCTATCACATCTTGAGGTTTAGAAACGCTCTGGTCATTTACATATCTGATAATCAGACCATCCACAGCACCGCTCGCAGCCAGTTTACCTTTACCGGCAGACACTATCTCGACGCCGTTCTTGATTCTGAGATCGGCCAATGTCGACTTATCCGCTGCCCGCAGGGACGCTCCATAGAATGAAACTGTGCCATCTTCCTGAGCCCATCCCGTCTGCTGAGTTTCACCCTGGAACGTTACCTTTATATTATGGACGTTATGACCGCGGGCCACTTTCATAGTAGCTACGTCGCCTGGGTGGAAACCGTTAACAAGTTCTTGGAAATGAGAAGGATTCTCCACGTCTTTACCATTAACCTGCAAGATGACGTCGTCCTTCTTTATACCAGCCTTATCGGCCGCGCTTCCTTTAACAACCTCAACAATATATACGCCTTCAAGTGAAGAAAGTTTCATCTCGTCTGCAACTTTTTCGTCAAGTGCCCTCATAGACACTCCTAGAAGAGCTCTCTTGACTGAACCGAAGTCTATGAGATCGGCCACCACCTTGCTGGCGATATTGGAAGGAACTGCAAATGAATAACCTGCGTATGAACCTGTCTGAGAGATGATGGCGGTGTTGATTCCTACCAATTCACCCTTCTTGTTCACAAGCGCACCACCTGAATTGCCAGGGTTTACGGCGGCATCGGTTTGTATGAAAGACTCTACCTTGAATTCACCTTTGTAATTAGGCATCGAGCGACCCTTTGCGCTGACTATACCTGCAGTGACTGTAGAACGGAGGTCGTACGGAGAACCTATGGCCAATACCCACTCGCCTATCCTGAGCTTGTCCGAATCGGAGAAGGTAAGATAAGGGAGATTCTTAGCCTCTATCTTGATGAGGGCGATGTCCGTAGCCGGGTCCGTGCCAATGATGGTAGCATCGTAACTCTTATTGTTATTAAGGGTGACCCTTACCGATGTGGCGTCTGCCACCACGTGGTTGTTCGTAACTATGTAGCCGTCAGGACGTATGATCACGCCCGAACCGCTTCCCTTGCGCTCCCTACTCTGAGGCACGAAGTCGTCTCCGAAGAAAAACTGGAAGAACGGGTCGGAAATCTGCGAACCGGAGGTATTGGCCCTGATGGTGACCTCGACATAAACCACTGCCTTCATAGAAGATTCCGCAGCATAGGTGAAGTCAGGATAGTCCTGTGCCGCGGCTGACAAATTGGCAGTAGCAGCGCAAACCGCTCCTGCCACTACGATAGATTTCAAAAACTTATTCATATTTACCTATAATTATATTTACACTATTCTTTACAAGACACTTCGCCAGGCTGGCTGCACGCTCCGCCCGGATGGCCTTTCCGTTTTTATTAAAGTCAAAATATGTGCCACCGCGAGACGAAACTAATTCCGGCCTTCCCGCGTCACCGATTCCGACGGGCAGTCGAAGAACTCCTTAACCTGGGAGTACACATTGCTAACAGGTAACGCCACTGGAATAAACGGTCTGCAGTCATTAAAGCTCAAGCGCTGCGCCGAGCTCGATGAGGCGGCTCGCTTGCGCTTGGACCTCAGCGATTAGCACTTTCGTCCGGCCAAACCCGCCTTTCGGTGGACGAAACGTCATTGAGATGCTTTTCCTCCGGCCAAACCCGCCTTTCACCGGATGAAACGGCACTTTAGTCTCTCCCATCCGGCAAAAACCACGATCTACCGGACGGCAGGCCATTGAGACTAGCTCATCAAAATCACTTTGGCAGCCAATGTGCCACAGGAAGCGTATACTGGCATCTCCCTGCCAAGGTGAAGCTAAAAAAGTCTCACTTTGGCAAGCCACCCTTAACAGAGTGCGCTCTACGCCATCCTCCCTGCCAAAGTGAATTGGCGGAGCTCCCACAACATTTTGCGGAACCCACGAGTCCCCAAGTAAAACCAAAGCAACAGGGCGACCACCTGCCAGAATAATGATGCGGACCTCCTGCGAGCCAGCAATACACCCTGAGGACAAAGTAGCAAGCCAAAACGATAATTCTAGAGAAGCGAGAAACACATACAGCGAGGGAGCCGCTTACTTTGGGGGCACCAGCCCCCTGACCGCCACTAACGTGGCTACCCCTGGCGGCCTACCTGCCTTTCCATATTTTGCTGCCGCAAAATACACGGCCCGGCCGGCGCACTGATGTGCGCTCCTGATATAGTGGGTAGGTGTCCGCCGGAGACAAGTTCCGCGTAGCGGGACGCAGGAAAC
>OIWM01002739.1_pt1 | contig 13995 bp, 18 predicted proteins | sample 1587451 | NCBI WGS metagenome assembly OIWM01 (sample SAMEA3888907, study PRJEB22519) | human gut metagenome | biome: human gut; feature: human-associated habitat; material: faeces | place: Denmark | collected 2011
CACGCAGCCAGATCGCGGAAGCCTATCTGAAGCTGACGCGCGGGCTGTCGTTTACCTCCCGCCGGACGCTGGACGACTGCATTGACCGGCTTGTCTCACGTGGACTGGTCGCGGAGGGGCGCGGCAGCAGCGAGTATGAGGCGCTTTATGATCTGCTTTCCTGCCTGTACATCGCGCCGGTTTCCGCAAATCCATTCCTGCGGATTGGCGCATTCCTGAAACTCTGGATTTGGGACGGTATGCCTTTTTCTAAAGCAATCCATCTGTTCTCGCGCCCGAAATGCAGCGTGGAGGAACGGCAGATCGTGCGGCTGGCAAATCAGGCGCTTCTCAGCAGCGCAGAACTGATCAAGTGCGCAGAGCGTGGCGTGCGGACGCTTCACTCTGATGCGCAGCTCATGGACTGCCTGTATGACGATGAGTTAACCACCAGCGAGAATCTGCCAATCCTGATGGCAGCCTCCCGGCAGGCACGCCCTGTCTCGGCGGCAATCACAAACCTGTATCTGCACAAGCAGATCGTCTTTGAACGGTGCTGACCATGAAAAAGATTCTTGCGTGGCCTGCGCCGCTGCTGCAGAAGTGGCTGCTGTCGTTGCTGCTCTGCCTGCCGTTCCTGGCCGCAACCATCGTTTCTGCGTTCTCCGGCGATCGGACGTTTCTGATTCTCAGCGCATTGCTCTTGCTTTTTTGCGGCGTTCGCTGTGCGGAGCTTTATGTAATGCTCGCGAACGAACGCTATTGCGTGGAGGAAGGCATTTGTCTTTCGGTTTCCAGTGTTCCGTTTCAACGGCAGCGCAGGGTCGCGCTGCAAAAAGCAGATGGTGTGCAGATTGTCTTCTGCATAGAAAAGAACAAGCGGCTGTCTGTGGGGCAAACCTATCAGGTCTATTTACCGGTCAGTACAGTTGTCAATGAAGTTAAGAACGCATATCTGCCGTGCCCCTGTGCGTTGGCCGTAGAGAAAATTGAACCCGCATCTTTCGATTGCGAGGAATCGGCAGACTGAACCTCTTGGTTTCTTGAAATTGTTGTCTACCTGTTTTCGTTGATTATTTTTCCGTAGTTTGCTATACTATAGATAGAAAACAATGAGGAGGTGCGTTCCATGCCCATTGATGAGATTGAAGTCATAAAGCAAAAGCTTGTCGATCAGATCAAGCCGATTGGCGTTTATCTGTTTGGCTCTTTTGCAAACGGTACCGCGCACGCCGACAGCGATTTTGACTTCTACATTATTGTAGATGACAACGAGAAAGATCTTCACGCCGTAGCCACTTCTGCATATAAAGCGATTCGCGGCGTGAAGCAGCGCCCTGTGGATATTCTGGTTGGCACAAAAAGCCGCTTTGACGAACGTAAGAATCAGTTCACCGTAGAAAACGAGGTATTCCACAAAGGAGTTCTGCTCTATGGATCAGCAAGTTAAACAGTGGCTTGACTATGCCGCGCAGGATTTAGGCGTTGCCCGGCATCTTTTTGAAAACTATCATCCCAAGCCGCTCGAAATCGTCTGCTACCACTGCCAGCAGTCTGCGGAAAAAGCGATCAAGGCTGTGATTGTCTCTCTGCACTGGCCCACCGGGATTCCCAAAAGCCACGATCTTTCTTTTCTGCTGAATCAGATTCACAACTATATCTCCATCCCGGATGCAATCGGCGATGCTGCAGATGCCCTAACGCCATTTGGTACCATGACACGATATCCGAACGAACTGACTGTCGAGGAGCATCATGCAAAACAGGCAATCGCATTTGCAGAGCAGATTCTAAATTGGACAGCATCTGCTTTGCGATAAAGCAAAAATCACAGTTGCATAACCGAAGCGGCCGCAGATCTGCGGCCGCTTTTTCTGTATTTTGCAGAAATATCGTATTGCCGCCCTATTTTATAAGTAGAGAATATTCTTCGTCCATCGCAGAATCTATATACGGTGTTATTGCAATTGACAATTTCAATATATTGTGCTACTATATTCATGTAATTGATATTTGTGCAGTTCATCGGAACGCAGACCGTATGGTCTGTGCGTGGGGCTTCTCACATTGCACACGTTGGTCAGGTTTGTATTTGAGTGCTGGTAGCATGGTATTTGCCCGCAAGGGGTAGATGTCGCTGCCGGCATTTTTTATATAGATATTCATGCCGGTGGCAGAAAGGAGTGTTATGGCAAAAGCGAGTCTCATCGGGCTGATCACGCAAGGCCCGGAATTGCAGCACAGCGCCAAGGGTGAACCCTATGTCCGTTTTTCCGTAGCCGAGTACGTCGGCTTCGGTTTGCAGCGGCACACACAGTTTGTTGACGTGTGGGCATGGGGCTACATGGCGCAGCGGCTTGCAAAGTGTACATTGAGTAACGGCGATTTTATCTTTTTGAGCGGCACGTTGGAGTTGGAAGAGTTCACAAAAAAAGACGGCATCACAAAGGATAAACGCTTGAAGCTCAGATTGGACGATTGGGCGCCTGTTCCGCAAAAGCGGGAAACAGTCCGTCCAGTACAGAATGAAACAGAGGTTTTTCCAGTCACCGCCGAACAGATCGACGGTGACCGGGAGGAACTGCCGGAATAAATCCGGCGCAGCGGAAGAGGAACCGCACCAGATGATTCAGAAATGATTCGTCGGTGCGGTTCCTCTTTTTTTATTTTATCGAAAGAATTTTGAAAGGTGGCTAAATTTTATGAAACGATCCAGTCCCCTTTGGGGCAGTGTCTCTGTCCTGATCGGTGTGGTCATTGCGATCCTGGCGCTGGTGCGCGGCGCATGGCTCGTCCCGCTTTTGCTCCTGGCCTTTACGGCGTGGGGTCTGTGGGTGGTCATGTTCCAGCTTCAGCCCGCGTGGGATTCTATCCGCGGGTACCGGAAGAAGGAGCACGACGCCAGAAAGCAGCGGGAAGCCTCGCTCTACAGTACGGCGCAGGCCAATGCCGACGCCATGCAGCTTCTGCTGCGGCACGTCAATCACCGGATCTCTGCGTATCTCAAGTCAGTCTATCCGAGCGCCCGCTGGGAGTGGACGACCGGAAATCCGACCGCTCTCGTTATACAGGGCGGCACCGGGCGTATCCGCGTGTACGGCATTGAGGAATACGACTATGCAGACGTTCAAATCGACCGCAACGGCAACCTCTCTTGTAATCTTCTGAAGGTCGTGCCAGTGCAGCCGCGTATGGATGCGCCGACGCCGCCAAACCAGCAGCCGGTCGATCCGCAGGTCTGGTATGACGTGGAGGGACGTGAAGTATTGGAGCGTGTAATCGCCGATCTGGATTCCCGCGGCCACAGCAGCCTGACGCTGAAAGAAGACGGCAGCGTGTGCGTTCATGAGGACGACGACACAAAGGATATTCCGCAGGAGCATCTGACGGCCTTCCCGCCGAAGGTCTACTGGCCGCGTCTGGGACAGGTACTGGAAAGCGAGGGCCTGACCGCAAGCGTTCATGACAGTGAGATCGCCGTATCATGGTAATTTTTTAGAAGGGAGCGAAAACACGAATGAAAAGCGGACGCAGTATTCAGGACGTGAGCCGCGAGATCCTGCGCCAGCAGGAGGCAAAGGCAGACTATCTGGTCGCAACCGACCGTCTGTACATGGATACATATGGCGACAGCCCTGTGATCCGTGTGCTCGACCGCGAGGGTATCGACCAGATCGAGCCACTGGAAATTCAGCAGACCGCACACCAGCAGATCGGCACCTATCTGGACATTCCCAGCAAGTATTATGACCGGATGCTCCAGCGCGATCCCGCGCTTCTGAGCTACAACGTCAACCGCTGGTTCCAGAAAGAACCGGAGCAGAAGCTGCTGCGCACGATGGACGGCAAGGCCAGAGCGTTTCTCAGCAACCGCTATCGCCGCATCGACAATCTGGACATCGCCCGCGTTGTTCTTCCCATCATTGGCGAAATGGAGGGCGCACGCTTTGAAAGCTGCGAGATCACTGACGACCGGATGTATCTAAAAGTTGTCAATCCGCGCTTGCAGGCAGAGGTAGTTCCCGGTGATATTGTGCAGGCCGGCATTATGATCTCCAACAGCGAGACAGGACTTGGTGCCGTCAACATTCAGCCACTTATTTACCGGCTGGTATGCTCCAACGGCATGGTCGTAAATGAAGCCGGCACCCGTCGGGCGCACATCGGTCGCGTGAACACCACGGATGTAAACTTCGCCCTCTATTCCCAACAGACGCTGGACGCCGAGGATCGTACATTTGTCCTGAAGATTCAGGACACTGTGCGCGCTGCCGTTGACGAAGCCAGATTCTCGACGGTTCTGGAGCGGATGCGGGAAAGCAAGCAGGCGCAGCTCAACACGCAGGACCTGCCCGGTCTTGTCAAGCTCGCCGGTTCCAGCTTCGGTATCTTAGAGGAAGAAGGCAAGGGTGTTTTGCAGCATCTGATTGAAGACGGAGACTTTACGCTCTACGGTCTTGCAAACGCTGTCACGCGGTTCAGTCAGGATGTTGAAAGCTATGACCGCGCAACGAAGCTGGAGGAGATCGGCTACAGCGTGATGACGATGTCGCCGCTGCTGCTGCAAAAGATCAATCAGACAAAGGTCACAAAACTTGCCGCATGACGGCAGACAGTAAAATTTGAAAAGGAGTTTTCTTTATGAGTATTCAGAATAACACCGCAGTTGATGTGTATCAGAATTTTGTACTTCCCACAGCGCTGGACAGCGATTTTTCAAGTGAGGATCTTGCCGACGATATGGAAGGCTTACAGCTGACCATGCAGCGGGTCAAGATCCCCGGCGGCGGAAATCTGCAGTTTGAGATTCGCGGCGATGACCCGGACAACCCCGACTATGAGCGCAAGCTCGTCGGCGTGATTCTCTATCACCATCTCGCCAACGCCTACTGGCCAGAGGGCAGCGAGTACGACGACAACGTGCCGCCATTCTGCCAGTCCTTCGACGGCAAGCAGGGCTACGGTGAACCGGGCGGCGTCTGCGCAGCCTGTGCATTCAACCAATTCGGCAGTACGGCAAACGGCAGCGGAAAAGCCTGCAAAAATATGCGGCAGATCTATCTGCTGCGCAGCGGCGAGTATCTTCCGCTGCAGCTCTCCCTGCCGCCCACAAGCCTGCGCCCGTTCAATGATTTCATGAACCTCGCCTTTGTCGCCCGCCGGCGCCCCAGCTATTCCGCCATCGTGGAGATCGGTCTGAAACGCGCGGAAAGTGGTGGCTATACCTACAGTGTCGCCACGTTCCGAAAGGTACGGGATCTTGAGGGGGAAGGTCTTGCGGCCGTTAAAAGCTACGCAGCAAATTTCAAAGAGCAGGTCAAATCGCTTCTGGCACAGCGTGTGGAGAACTACAAGTCCGATGTAGAATCACTCACCGGCACGGCTCCCTTGGAGCTCGCCGACAACGGCGACCACTTTTCCTATCCGAGCGTCATTGACGGCGAACGCGACGAGCTGCCGCTCTAAGCAGAAGCAGTCAACAAAGCTCGCTCCGCTGAGCAAACGGCAGGTGCGCTTCGCCGAAAAGAATCACAAGCTGGTCTATGCGTTTTTGCAGGAGCAGCGGTATGATCCTGGCGACTACTACGATCTGGCCGTTATGGGCTACCTGCGTGCCGTAGAGCGATATTGCTCCCACGCCTATCTGCGCCGCTTTTCGTTCTCCACCGTCGCTTACCGCGCGATGCAGCAAAGCATTGTGTCGTGGAAGCGCGGAGAGAGCCGGCGCAGGCAGGCAGAGGAAGCCTACTGTGCGCTTTGCGGCCGCAGGGAGAACGTTTGTGACGCGGAGCTTTCGGAAGCATATTTCTTCTCGGAGCTGCAAAAATGCGGAACACCGCAGCAGGCCGCGTTTGCGCTGCTGCGCCTGCATGGGTACAGCATTGCGGAGATCGCCGCGCGGTACAATCTCGACCCGCGGCGTGTGCGCCGGATGCTCAAAAGTCTGTATTCCGCCTATCTGCGGCTCCGTGGGGACGGAAAGGAGGCGACAAAATGAAGGATCAGCACACAAGGATGCTCCACGGGCGTCTGCTCCGACCATTAAAGATCGGCAGCAGCGCGCTCATCGACCACGAAGGGCAGTTCATTCTGACCTCACTGGTCACGTCCATCCAGGTGCAAAATGAACAGGAAGCAAAGTTTGAAACGCTGAATACCCACTACCATGTGCGGTTTTCTCCACTTCAAGCGGCAGTTGCGGCGTCAATTCTGATGGCCGTCGCTGCATGAATGAAACACCGGCGGCGATCTCCCGTCTGATTGCCGCCGGACCCGCCGACCGCGGCCACAATTTTTGTGGCTGCGGTTTTTCCATAGGAGGTTTTATGAACGAACAGATCGTCCCGGTTTCCGGAAATCAGAAGATCGCGTTCCAGTGCCAACGGTGCGGCGCGTGCTGCCGGCACGTGGAAAACAAGGTCATGCTGGAGCCCTACGATGTTTATCTGCTTGCGCTTCATTTTCAAAGCGAAGGGCAAGCCGTCAGGCCGGAAGATATCTGCGCACAATATGCGCACCCCATGCCGCTGGAACCGTATTTCCCGATTTTCCTGCTGAACACCGCAGGTGAAGATCAACACTGCATTTTCCTGAACGGGAATCATTGCAGTGTTTATGCGCGCCGTCCGCGTGCCTGCCGAATGTATCCATTCACCGTGGATGCAGGGCGGCGCGGTAAGGACTTTGAGTATTTTCTCTGCACAGATTATCCCGATCACTTCGGCAAAGGCCGCGTCCGGGTCAGCGACTGGTTCTATGAGAACTTCTCCAAGGATGCCCGCCGCTTTGTGAAAGCCGATTACGCAGCGATCCGGCAGTACGGCAAGCTGCTCCGGCAAATGACGCCCGCACAAGTCGAACATTCGCTGTTCCAGCTTCTGTTTTACCGCTATTGGAATTATGACCTGAACAAGTCCTTTCAGGAGCAGTTTGAACACAATCAACGCCAGCTGCTTGCATTTCTGCAGGAACAGCTGACCAAAAATGGAGGTTATACATGAATCGATCCAGAATCACCGGTGCAATTCTCCTGCGCTGGGACGATTGCACATCCATTCTTTCGAAGCGCCTGACAACACTGCTGCAGCGTCCGATTCAACTGTGCAGGATGGTAGAAGACTATGACTACTGGTGCGTTGCTTCGATAAACGGAAGGTTCACCATCCCGGAGCTTCACAGTCTGCTGGATGCGCTTTCCGCAACCACCGCAGATTTTCCCGATCTGATCCCAGAGGAATCTAACCAGACGCGCTCTTTCAGCATGGAGTTCTCCCGGGCGCTTTTGCAGCATTACTTACACGCAAGCTGGCGCTACGAACATCTCACCGAGGAGTATCTGATGGTAATTGACGTGGACATCGCTGTCCCCGCATGCTGCATTATGAATGGAGGGGTGCCGGATGTCTGATGCAAAGCTGATGATGCCGCTGTTTTGTAACGGCATGTTTAACTGTGGCGGCCGCAGAATCCGTGCTGTCCGCCTCTATGATGTTTCCGATGGGGAGCACCGCTATCGTCTTTGGACAAAAGCAGGAACGCCAGATATAGACTATCCCCGCGTAGAATCTGACCGCTACCTGCTATACGTTGAGATCCACGGATACCTCGCACCGCTTGGCATGACAGAATATTTTCTGACCGAACATTGTGGGTATTTGCCGGCTATGCGGGAACTGTATGGCGGTGCAGAACATCGGAAAACGTATTTTGACAGTCTGCAAAAAAGTGCTATTGAGGAAGCTATCGCAATTGAGAGATCTGTGATCTACCATCTGGGCAAAGAATCACCCCGGCAGGCGGACTATATCCACGGTATCCTCAATGAGCATCTTATGCAGTATACCGCCAGCAAGGAAAACGGCGGCAAGACCTTCCCGGATTATGTCGGTGCATTGATGGCAGATGAGCTTGGCCATTGTATGCAGCTTTCCGAGATTTATCGGGCGCATAAACAGCAGGAGGATGAAATCCGGCAGGCACAGATTGCCGAGCAGGATCGTATGTACCAGCAGTCTGTCAATACAGAAAAAGAAAAAGCTGTCTGCGCCGCGCTGCAAATCATCCGCAGCGGCGGCACATTGAAAAACGATACGCTTTGCTATTACAAAGACGATGGCTCATTTATAGAAACCTCGTTGATTCTGTATTTGATGCGCAAATATCACATCGACGTGCCGCTCCGCACACAGGGATGGATCAAAGAGCGGTTGGCAAGTGCAACCGTTCAGGAGGACTTCTGCGGCTCCGTTACCTACTACCGCGCAAAAAAGAGTCCATGCTCACAGAAATTCTTTGACTGTATGCGGGATCTGATTTTGGCAGTCCACAACGCAAAAAAGGAAGCGGCATGAGAAAGGAACAATATACGATACAAGGAGTGAACCATAACGAATGAACGAACCGATCTATGAACGAATGCAGCAGCTGATCCGGCAGATCCGGCAAGCGGATACCGCCTATTATAAGCATGATGCTCCAATTATGAGCGATTTGGGATATGACCGTCTGACGGACGAACTGGTTGCGTTGGAAGAACAAAGCGGCGTGATCCTGTCCGGTTCGCCTACGCAGCGCGTAGCCGGTGAAGTCTTAGAGACGCTGGCAGAGGTTCGGCACACAAAGCCGATGCTTTCTGCTGCGAAAACAAAATCTGTCGATGATCTGATCCGGTTCGCTGCTGGTCAGGATGTGCTGCTTTCATGGAAGATGGATGGACTTACACTCGTCCTCCGATATGAAAACGGACATCTCTCGCAGGCCATTACCCGCGGCCGCGACGGGATCATCGGGGAGGACGTCACCCACACAGTAAAGAACTTTCTCAATGTGCCGCTGACCATCCCCATTTTAGAATCGTTCGAGGTTCGCGGAGAGGGCGTGATTTCATGGGAAAACTTCAACGCCATCAGCGCGGAGCTGGATGACGCCTACAGCCATCCCCGAAATCTTGCCGCCGGGAGCGTGCGAAAGCTCGATGCTTCGGAGGCAAAAAAGCGGAGGCTGGAATTCTGGGCGTTTGATCTGGTCAGTGACAGCTTGGAATCTGGCAGCAAGCGAGCGCAGCAGCAGCTTTTGGCGCGCTGTGGTTTCAGTGTGGTTCCGTATCTTTATCTGCCGTCTTCAAGCACCGCCCATGATCTGGAGCTTGCTATTTCCAGTATGCAGCCGGCCAAATTCGAATACCCTGTCGACGGTCTAATCATGGAATATGACGATCTTGCGTATGGCAAAAGTCTCGGCGCTACCGGGCACCATGAAAACCGCCTAATCGCGCTCAAATGGGCAGATGAGCTGTATGAAACTACATTCCGAAGCGTGGAGCTTGCAACGACGCGCACCGGAATGGTCAGCCTGACTGCGCGGTTCGATCCCGTCAGCATGGACGGCGCAACGGTCAGCCGCGCCTACCTGCACAATCTGGACAACTTCCGTGCGCTTCAGCTGGGTTCCGGTGATACGATCCGAGTATATCGTGCCAACATGATCATTCCGCAGATTGCGTGTAATTTGACAAAGAGCGGTACCTACCGGCTTCCCATGTCCTGCCCCTGCTGCGGCGCGGTGCTGGAAGTTGGCGAAACGACCGGCAGAACACATCAGCTTTTTTGCAGGAATCGAAACTGCGCCGCAAGGCTGGTACAAAAATTCGTCCACTTCTGCGATAAAAGCCGGATGAATATTGAAGGTCTGTCGGAGACGACGCTGGAAAAGCTGATCGGTCATGGATGGATTCATACGTTTGCAGATTTGTATGAACTGGAGCAGCATCGCGACGCGATCCTTCAAACGGATGGCTTCGGTGAAAAGTCTTTCGAGCGGCTGCAAGCGGCCATTGAGAAAAGCCGCACCTGCACGCTGGCAAAATTCATTGCCGGGCTCGGTATTCCAACCGTCGGCCGTCATGCCGGTCGGGCGCTTGAGCGCTGCTTCGCCGGTTCATGGGAGGCGTTTGAAGCCGCCATTCAAAAGGGCTTTGATTTCACGCAGCTGCCCGATTTCGGCGCTGTGATGCAGGAGAACATTTACACATGGTACGCGGACGCAGAAGAAGCAAAGCTCTGGCGTCCGCTGTTGGAAAAAATTCAATTCATAAAGGAGACGACACCTATGAGTATTACGAAAGAATCCCCGCTGTACGGCAAAATCGTTGTGGCGACCGGCAAGCTGAAGCATTATACGCGCGACGGCATCCAGAATAAGCTTCTGGAGATCGGCGCGATTCCGGCATCCTCTGTGACAAAAAAGACAAACTATCTGATCGTCGGTGAAAAAGCCGGGAGCAAGCTGACAAAAGCGCAGCAGCTCGGCGTCCCGACGCTCACAGAGGAAGAATTTGAGGCGCTGCTCGCAGGATGAAGGGACGCTGAAATGAAACGCACGATCCTTGCATATCTGGAAATAGACGATGATCTCGCTTTTGAAAAAATAGACGATGGACCGATCGCCTATCTGGAAAAGGAATCCGGTTGGCTTGCGCAAAGCGGCATCTTTATCACGGACGCCGCCATTGCCGATGCTGACGCGGCTGACCCGAAAGAAGCCTATCTCGTATATCTTGCCAGATTCGCCTTTGACCATTTGGGCGACGGGAACATTTACCCGCTGCCCTATGAGCAGTGGCGATCCATGTAATATCCGTAACGGGGCGCAGAGTATCTCTGCGCCCCAATCCATATATCAAAACAAAGGAGTCTACGAATATGAGCAGCGAAATCTACTACGATAAAGCATTTATTTCTATTGGGGACAAATATATTCCGCTCGTCTGCCACGGTTCCAACAACACCTATGAATTCAACCGGAACGGGCGCGAGGTCGCGGAGCGGTACTGGGCTGTTCTGAATCGCCCCTATCGGGGAAGAAGTCTTTTTACAAGCGAGGAAATCCAGAAGATCGCGGAAACCTATGAAGGCTTCAGCCAGGACGATCGCGGCGGTATGCGCAAGAGCCGAAACTGTGCGTTTGAAGCCGGTGAATTCCAACGATGGTTCCTTGCGGGGCTAAAGAACGCGCACACCATTGAAGAATACCGTCAATACGGAAATTCTGTTGTCCTTACTGACCTACATACGCGGAAAACGACGTATGTTTCTGCTACGGATAGCTTTCTGGCAGAACTATCTTGTATCGGAGAGCAAAATGTTGACATCCGGTTTGACTCCTGCCGTAATTTCTATCATCCGCCGCGTATCGGCAAAACGTCAAAGTTTGATAAGCTCAAACAGTTCTACATTCTGAAGGCATGGAGCGGATATTTTGTAAAGCGGACGCGGCGCGGCGTCATGACCATCCGCACAGCCGATCCGACAGTTGCAACGGTACGGAAATTCAGGACAGAAAAAGCCGCGCAGAAGTACATGGAAGAAAACGCGGCATACTTTTCGCGCGTTCGCTTTACTGTGGAGTGTGTTCGACCGAAGCAGGCGCAAAAGGCAGCATGATGCGCCTGTCGTACTGTTTAGAGGTTTATTTGTACCTATCTGGGATAGCGGCAAAAGAAAGGAGATAAGACATGAGTGACCGAACTAGAGCGCTGCGCTACAAACGCTCAGCGCTGGCCTCAATGGGCGCACAGGAAATTATGTTGGAGCTTGAATCCATCGTTGAGGCTTGCGATGGAATCCGGTATTATATCGAGCAGGCAGACGGCGATGAAGACGAGGCATGGGAGTTTCGTATGGCGTTTGCAGATCTATCGGCTCAAGCGAATCAGCTGCAAACCACGCTTTAAATCAATATTTTGAGGATTTTTACAGAGAGTTTGATGATGCGACTGTCGCGCTGATCGGAAACAGATACAATCTGGTTGGCTACGACAGCGAAGAGGAAGATTATTTCTCACTCACAAGCTACGAAGAAAATCTTGCGCAGACAGAAGCCGGGAAACGTCTTTGCCGGCTAACGAAAGCGGAAATGCTCTCCCGTATTGGATGGGCATTTGGCGTCATGCTGGCGTTTTTTGATCTGCGGCAAAAATATGACTATCTGAAAGCAACATTTGACATTCTGCGCGACGAAAACACATCGCTGCTGGGTATCATCAAGAACATCGAAATAGCTTACGATGAAATGGACGCAGACGATTTCCGAGAATGGGCAGACAGCACAAAGCATTTTGATCGGCTGCTTGCTGCGCTTCCAGACCGCGCATGGTTGGAATAGGCAGACAAAGTACATTTCATATCTCTGCTATGCAATAGCGGTAACCGTGCGGTTTCAAGGAAGCCGCACGGTCTTCTTATGCCCGGTCATCTGTCAAGTCCGAATTGTGCCGATTTTTTATCGCTTATTTCGTCACTTCGCGCATAGCCAGCTACAGCATCTTGTGGTATCATACTCCCGTTTGTTTGACACCACGACGAGGAGGCACATCATGCAATACACTGACAACGAAGCTGCTTTGATCGGCGGCCTAATCTCCACCTATTTTCTTCGTCCGGCTGTATCCGCTGCGCTGAAGGATTCCTATACCCGCGTTCTGGAACATCTGCGCACAGGTCGTCTTTCCGCGGGAGATCTTCAGCAGATTCAAAAGGCGCTGACGTTCCTGACACCGACCTGTCGGATGTCCCGAGAAGCGCAGCGCGACCTGATGGGCGTCAATCTCAAGACAACGGCGCTGCTTCGTTCCTGCCACTAACGCTGCGTTCTATTTTCATAACCAGTCTTACCGTCTCCGAGGGATTCTTCGGAGGCGGCTTCCTTTTGCTTATTTACTACATCGCTAATGCATAGTCTCAATCTTAGCGTTTCTGTATTCCTATATCTTTCATCCATATAATTAGTATCAGCGTTATAGTAAAGGTATAGGTACACACCATGATCGATAAGCGAATTGGGAAACGAATCAAGCAGTGCCGGGAGCGTCTTGGGCTTTCACAGGAAGCGTTTGCAGAAAAGACCGGGCTGACCCCAAATTATATTTCTACCGTCGAACGCGGTATGTCGTTTCCGCGCTGCGAGAAGCTGATCGTTCTTCTCAACGGGCTGGAGGTTTCTGCTGACGCGATCTTCTGCGATGTCGTGGAGCATAGCACAGATTATCAGGCGTCCACACTGTCAAAGGAACTCGCGTCCCTGTCTCCGGAGGCGCAGAAGCGTATTTTACAGATGGTCGAGCTGATGATCCGTCAGGAAAAAGAGAATCCGCGGTAATCCGATACCGATTTGAGCCTGCGTGCAGATAACACGCAGGCTTTTTTGTTTTTTCGACAGACTTTTCGCTATTTCCGCGCTATACTATGTATTAGCAATATAGTTTCAATCTCTAATACATAGGAGGCATAAGAATATGAAAGAGAAAACCTGTGCATTTACCGGTCATCGCCCGCAAAAGCTCCCGTTCGGCTTCAACGAAGCGGATGAACGCTGCATCGCGCTCAAGAAGCTCCTGCGCACGAAAATCATCGACCTTATCGAAACCGAACAAGTGACGCACTTTATCTCCGGTATGGCGCTCGGTGTGGATATGTATGCCGCTGAGATCGTACTCGGCTTGAAGGCAGCCTACCCGGGCATCACGCTTACCTGTGCGCTCCCCTGTGAATCGCAGGCAGAGAAGTGGCCGGAGCCTCTGCGCGACCGGTATTATGCAGTGCTTTCCAAATGCGACCGTGAGGTTTTGCTGCAAACCAGATACACACCAGACTGCATGGAGAAACGCAACCGCTACATGGTCGACCACGCAGACCTTCTCATCGCCGTATGGGACGGCCGCCCCAGCGGAACCGGGAAAACCGTCCAATACGCGCAGCAGCAGGGAAAGCATGTCCTGATGATTGACCCTAAAATGCTCACGCTAAAAATTATGTAAACTACAAAAAGGACTTTCATCACGCATACAGAAAGCGTGATGCTTCTAAAAAAGCAGCACGCTTATGGTTTATTCTTCACCGCCAGCCGCCAGCAGCATCCGCTCCAGCTCTCTGGCGGCGACGCTCAAAGGCTGCCCCTTCCGTTTTACGATGCACACGGCACGCAGCGGGAGGGGCTCTTGCAGTTCGATGCGGCGCACAT
>OIWM01002749.1_pt1 | contig 13932 bp, 10 predicted proteins | sample 1587451 | NCBI WGS metagenome assembly OIWM01 (sample SAMEA3888907, study PRJEB22519) | human gut metagenome | biome: human gut; feature: human-associated habitat; material: faeces | place: Denmark | collected 2011
AGGAAGATATCACGGCATAGGGGAACAGAAAAGTCTGTTGCTCCGACAGATTCTCCTACGTCCCCGTGGCGTAAAACCCACCGCATACGACAAAAACGGCTGCGAGGCAGCGGGGTGGGGTGTGTAAGATGTGTGCAGGGGAGTGTAAGATGCTTTGAAATCATCTTACACTCTTGAAACCTCTGTATATCAACTTGTTACGCATAAAAAGTGTAAGATGGCAGTAAAAACACATGTACTCTTTTACAAGAGGGATGACGGGGAGTGGACAAATATTTGTGTACAAATTGTACACTTTTTTTGTTGGGTGCCATGCCTCGGTGTTACCTTTGCAGCACTTTACTTTTGTATCAAAACCAAATTGTACTGAATATCATGAAAAGAATGCTTAACAGAATGCTGCGCTATGCCGATGCCATTGTGAAACGTGGCGTTGACAAACTGATAGACACTATTGCGCATAACCCGGAACTACAAACTAAAAACACTGAGACTCAAGCCAAAAACGCAAGCACTAATGGGGGCGACGCGTCCCGCGGGAAAAGATTCAGCTATTATTTAGTAGAGTTTGTATTTTCCTTCTTTCTCTATCCCGACGCGGGACGCGTCGCCCCCATTAGTGGTAGCGTTTTTTTGCAGCGCGTTTTTAAGCAACTTAAAAATGCCTCAAAATGGTCTCGCCAAAAGGTATATTTTGAACGCCCTGCCTGTAAGGGCAAAAGCATTACTATACTATGTGCTTTGGAGTTTTACCAGGCAATAATAATATCCATACTTCACCATTCTTATGCGCGTTTTATTTCCCCCCTCTCACCTCGCCAAGCAGGCGCTGCAGGCGTTGCAGCAGTTTGGGGCGCTCCTTGGCAATGTCGGTTTGCTCGTAGGCGCTCTTGCTCAGGTCGTAGAGCTGCGGGGTGGGGCGGTAGCCCGTTTCAATTTTTGGCCCCCAGGTAATCATGGGACCGCCGTCGGAAGGTGAGATGTATTTGTAGTGCTGCGTGCGCAACGTCAGACTGCGGTTGCTGGCCATGCTTATGGCATAATCGCGCGGACGGGTGTCGCGGCCCAACCAGGTGGAGATGTGGTTCTGACTGTCGTGTGCCTCGGCGGGCTGGAGTGCGACATCGGACAGTGAGGCCAATGAGGCCGGCATGTCGATGAGCGAACCAAGGGCGTCGCTTGTCATGCCTTGGGCTGCCCCCTCGGGCCAATAAACGATGAAGGGTACAGCCGAACCACCCTCGTAGGCACTGTATTTGCCGCTGCGGTAGGGGCCGCTCGGCTTGTGGGTGCCGCAAAGCTCGATGGCGCGGTCCTGATAGCCGTCGTCGAGCACAGGGCCGTTGTCGCTTGTGATGATGATGAGCGTGTTGCGGTCGATGCCGCGCTGGCGCAGCGCATCGGTGATCTGGCGCACCGTCCAGTCAAACTGCATGATGGCCTCGCCGCGCAGCCCCATCACACTTTTGCCTCGGAAACGCTCGTGAGGCATACGTGGCACATGCACGTCGTTGGTGCACAAGTACATAAAGAAAGGGGTGGCGCGGTGTGAGTCGATAAAGCCAATGGCGTGGCTCACAATGCTGTCGGCAATGCTCTCGTCGCGCCACAGGGCACGGCCGCCGCCCTTCATGTAGCCAATGCGTGATATGCCGTTGACGATGCTCATGTCGTGACCGTGGCTGGGCCGCAGTTTGGTGAGCAGTTCGGGATTGTTGCGCCCCGTGGGTTCGCCCTCGAAGTTGTGCTGGTAACTCACGCTGATGGGGGCCGAGGCGTCGTAGTTTGCCACACGGCCGTTTTCGATGTACACGCAGGGCACGCGGTCGGCGGTGGCCGCCATGATGTAGTGGTAGTCAAAGCCGAGGTCGCGTGGTGTGAGGTCGATGGTGCTGTTCCAATCCTGTGCGGCTGTGCGGCTGCCCAGGCCCAAGTGCCATTTGCCTATGGCGGCGGTGGCATAGCCAGCGCGGTGCATGAGGTCGGCCACGGTGGTTTGGCCAGGTTTTATAATCATGCCGGCATTGCCCGCTGCCACATCGGTGCCGGTGCGGCGGAAAGGGTATTCGCCAGTGAGCAGCGCGTAGCGCGAAGGGGTGGACGTGGAGGCGCAGGCGTGCATGTTAGTCATGCGCACCCCGTTGGCGGCCAAACTGTCGATGGTGGGGGTGCTCACCCGTGTGGCGCCATAGCAGGACAGGTCGCCATAGCCAAGGTCGTCGGCCACGAGTACAATGATATTGGGTTTGAGTTGCTGTGCAGCGGCACACAAGGGGAGGGCTGCCAGCAAGCTTGTAAGTGGTTTCAGCATAATTGGACACAGAAATAAGTATAGCCCAAAAGTACAAATAAATAGGCATAAAGGGTGCATACACGCCTGAAAATTGTACCTTTGCAAAAGTAAGACATTAAAAAACATACAGATATGAGTACGCTCGAAAAGATTTTTGCAGAGAAACTGCTTAATGTAAAGGCTATTAAGTTGCAACCCGAACAGCCCTTCACTTGGGCCAGTGGCTGGAAGTCGCCTTTCTATTGCGACAACCGCAAAACTTTGGCATTCCCCGCTTTGCGCAGCTTTGTCAAGTTGGAGTTGAGCCGCATCGTGGCAGAAAAGTATCCTGAGGCCGACGCCATTGCGGGTGTGGCCACGGGTGCCATAGCCCAGGGTGCATTGGTGGCCGATGCGCTTGGTCTGCCGTTTGCCTATGTGCGTTCGAAACCCAAAGACCACGGTATGACAAACCTGATTGAGGGTGACCTGCAGAAGGGCATGAAGGTGGTTGTGATAGAGGACCTCATCTCGACCGGCGGCAGCAGTTTGAAGGCTGTTGAAGCTTTGCGCCAGCATGGTTGCGAGGTGATTGGCATGGTGGCCAGCTACACCTATGGTTTCCCCGTGGCCGAAGAGGCTTTCAAGGCTGCTAACGTGGAACTTACCACGCTCACTAACTACGAGGCAGTGGTTGAGGTGGCTCTCGGCACTGGCTATATCAAGCAGGAGCACGTGGCCATGTTGCACGAGTGGCGCGCCAACCCCAGCGAATGGGGAAAGTAAGGCGTTTGGGGCGCAGACGCGCGCTGATGTGCTAATATGTAAATGCTCGCTTAGCGCTCTGATATAATAAAATGTGCAGATGAAATGCGCTTGTAAACGTCATGCCATCTGCACATTTAATAATTTTACTCAACTTCCGAATTTAGTAAGTGCGGGCTGAAAGCCCAATGGAGCACATAGCCCAGGGCAAGCGAAGCGGCACCCTGGGTATCGCGTGTTGGAGCAGTCGCGCCCTGTAAGGGCAAAAGCCTTAAACCATGGTGCAGTTATTGAACAAAATATACATACGATGTTCCACTCTACGACCGAGGCTTCAACTATCAAGTAAGGATAACAACATAAAGGATTAAAGCTTTTGCCCTTACAAGTAGGGGGCTCAAAATTGGCATCAAAGGCGAGACCGTTTTGTGGGGGATTTTATTCATTGTTATTGCTGTCCGATGAGATTCTAAAACGCACATTTAATGCTTTTGCCCTTACAGGGCGCGACTGCTCCAACACGGGGAACCCAGGGTGTCGCTTCGCTTGCCCTGGGCTATGTGCTCCATTGGGCTTTTATTGACATCATCGGCTGCGGCTCAGCAATTCAAGCAAGCTTGATTGCATTCGCCTTGCACGATGATTCAGCCCGCCCTTGCTAAATCCGAAACTTCAATAATTTTACTAATTACCCATGAAACGATTTCTATTCATTATAGCCAGCCTGTTTGTGGGTGGCATATTCCTTGGCGGCTCGAAGGCTGTGGCGCAAAATGCCCAGCAGCTCACGCTCGAGGACATTACAGGCGGCAAGTATAACCCGCAATATGTGTATGGCGTAAATCCGATGAAGGACGGCGAGAGCTATACGCAACTTTCAGACGACAGCAAACGCATCATACGCCGTTCCTTCAAGACGGGTAAGGAAATTGAAGTGCTGTTTGACGCCGACCAGGCACGGGGCGATGCCAAATTGAAGGCCATTGACGGCTACATCATGTCGCCCGACGAACGCCGCATATTGCTGCGTACGCAAACTAAACCCATTTACCGCCGCTCATACACTGCCGAATATTACATATATGATGTGCAGAACAAAAAGTATGAGCCTCTGTCGGACGGCGGGCCGCAGCAAATGCCTCTTTTCTCGCCCGATGGCAATGTCATAGCCTTTGTGCGCGACAACAACCTGTTCCTCGTAAAGTTGCTCTTTGGCAATGCCGAGAGCCAGGTGACGAAGGACGGCAAATTTAACGAGGTGATAAATGGACTGCCCGACTGGGTGAATGAGGAGGAGTTTACCACAGCCCGTTCGTTCGACTTTTCGAGCGACTCGCAGATGCTTGCCTGGGTGCGCTACGACGAGAGCAAGGTGCCCGTTTACAGCATTCAGGAGTTTAAGGGCGCTTATCCCACCCGTCAGGAGTATGACGAATATCCCGGTGCCTACAACTACAAATATCCTGTGGCCGGTGCCAAAAACAGTGATGTGACGGTGATGACCTTCGACATCAAGAATCGTGTAACCCGCACGCTCAAACTCCCGCTCGACTCCGACGGTTATGTGCCACGCATACACTTTACGAGCGACCCCGCCAAACTGGCTGTGGTCACCCTCAACCGCCATCAAAACCGCATGGACATCTACATGGCCAATCCGCGCAGCACAGAGTGCAAACTGGCTGTGCGCGAGGAAAATGCCAAGTATGTGCCCGAGACCGCTTACGGCAGTCTCAAGTTCTATGGCGACCACTTTGGCTACATCAGCGACCGCTCGGGCTACAAGCACATTTACTGGTACAACCTCAATGGCAAGCTTGAGCGTCAGGTGACCAGGGGCAACTACGACGTGTCGGCCTTTTATGGTTATGATGCGCAGAACGGCCGCTTCTACTACGCGTCGCACCAGGAGAGCCCGTTGCGCACCGCCGTCTATTCGATAGACAAGAGTGGCAAGGAGCGCAAGCTCTCTACCGAGGTCGGCACAAACAATGCCACCTTCAGCACATCGATGAAGTATTTCCTCAACATCTATTCATCGGCCACCCAGCCCCCCGTAACCACCCTGCGCGATGCTGCCAACGGCAAGGTTATATCGACTATGGTTGACAACAAGGCACTGAAGGATAATGTGACACCGCTGCTGGGGCAGAAGGAGTTCTTCACCTTCAAAACCTCGGAAGGCGTGGAGCTGAACGGCTGGATGATAAAGCCCCGCAACTTTGATGCCTCAAAGAAGTACCCCGTCATCATGTACCAGTACTCGGGGCCCGGCTCGCAGGAGGTGACCGACTCATGGAACATGGGTTTCTACCCCGGCGGACAGTGGGAGAGCTACATGGCCAACCAGGGCTTTGTGTTTGTGTGTGTAGACGGACGCGGCACAGGCTCGCGTGGTGCCGACTTTGAAAAGTGCACCTACCTCAACCTTGGCGACAAGGAGTCGAAAGACCAAGTGGAGGCCGCACTTTACCTTGGCTCGCTGCCTTATGTTGACAAGGACCGCATAGCCATCTGGGGCTGGAGCTTTGGTGGCTTCAACACGCTGATGTCGATGAGCGAAGGCCGCAAGGTGTTCCGTGCCGGTGTGGCTGTGGCCGCTCCAAGCAACTGGAAATACTACGACACGGTGTACACCGAACGTTACATGCGTACCCCGAAGGAGAACCCAACGGGCTATGCTGTCAACCCCATAGAGCGTGCGGCTAACTTGAGCGGCGACTTGTTGCTCATTCATGGCACGGCCGACGACAATGTGCACTTCCGCAATTTTACCGAGGTGAGCGAAGCCTATGTGCAGCAGGGCAAGATGTTCCGTCAGCAGATATACACCAACCGCAACCACAGCATATTTGGCGGCAACACCCGCCTGCATCTGTTCAAAACCATCAGCGATTACTTTGTAGAGAAACTGAAGTAAGTAATTGGTGCATACAACGGCAAAAGCCCCAATCATTAGCCAAAGTTTAACGCCTGACGCTAATGATTGGGGCTTTTCTGTGTTTTTTTCGTATTTTTGCAGCGTTATGGACAATCCGAGCACACCACACATACTCATTATATACACGGGCGGCACCATCGGTATGATTGAAAATCCCGAAACAGGTGCGTTGGAGAACTTTGATTTTGAACAGTTCAAGCTCCATGTGCCCGAACTCCGCCAGTTCAATTACCACATCGATGCCCTGGCCTTTGACCCGCCGATTGACTCGAGCGATATGGAGCCGCGCTATTGGATAAAGATGGCGCACATCATAGCCGACCATTACAACCATTATGACGGTTTTGTGCTGCTGCATGGCACCGACACCATGGCCTATACCGCGTCGGCCTTGAGCTACATGCTCGAAAATCTGGGCAAGCCCGTCATCATTACCGGTTCGCAGTTGCCGATAGGGCAGTTGCGCACCGATGGCAAGGAAAATTTGCTGACGAGTATCGAGATAGCTGCAGCACGCGACCAAATGGGGCACCCCGTGGTGCCTGAGGTGTGCATATTTTTCGAGAGCCGCCTGATGCGTGGCAACCGCACTACCAAAATCAACTCTGAGGGCTTCAATGCCTTCCGTTCGTTCAACTTGCCGTCGCTGGCTCATGCTGGCATTCACATCAAGTACGAAACGCACCTTATTCGTCGTCCGCGTCCCGATGCGCCCTTCCGTCCGCACTATTTGCTCGACAACAATGTGATGATTCTCACACTCTTCCCCGGCATTCGCAAGGAGGTGATAGACACCATGCTCAGCGTGAACGGGCTGCGTGCGGTGGTGATGAAAACCTTTGGTGCGGGCAATGCACCGCAGAAACCGTGGTTTGTCGAGAGCATTCGCAAACTTGTCAACCGCGGCGTCATAGTGGTCAACATCACGCAGTGCTTCAAAGGCACGGTTGAGATGCACCGCTACGAAACGGGGTTGCAACTGTTGCAGGCCGGGGTGATAAACGGCTACGACTCTACTGTTGAGGGCATGATAACCAAACTCATGTTCTTGCTCGGACATGGCTATTCGCACAACGAGATAGTCAGACTGATGAATACCAATATTGCAGGCGAAATAACGGTGTGATGCTCGCAGAGCTTGCAGACGTGCAAATGCTTGTGGAGTTAGCTGATGTGTGAATGTGCGGATAATGCGCGCCATATTGTACTAACGCATAACAACGATGAAATACCTTTACATACTTATAACCGCGTTGCTGCTTGCAGCGTGCAGCGTTCCCGCCACCCACAGCGGCGAGGGGCAACCTGTCAGCCTCAGTCATGCCACATTGCTCGGCATGGCTGAGGCTGACAGCTTTGTGGTAGCTACTGTTAAAAATCCGTGGGACACTACCCGCACACTTGCCACTTACGTCATGGTGCCCGACTCGTTGCCCATGCCCAGCCACTTGCCGCAGGGCACTGTGGTGCGTACACCGCTGCGCCGTGCCGTGGTCACTTCGGCCGTACATCTGGCGTTGCTGGCCGACCTCGACGCATTGGGCGGCGTGGGCGGTGTGACCGATGCCGGCTACATAGTGAGCCAGCGCATAAAGGACTATTTGCAGTGCCACCCCAATGTGGCCGACATGGGGCAGAGCATGCAGCCCAATGTGGAGCGTATGCGCATGAACAAGGTAGACGCCGTGCTGGTGTCGCCCTTCGAAAATGCCGGACATGGCGCGCTCGACAATGCCGGCATACCCCTCATAGAGTGTGCCGACTACATGGAAACGTCGCCCCTGGCCCGTGCCGAGTGGATGCGCTTTTATGGCCGGTTGTTCGGGGTGGGGCAGCGTGCCGACTCACTGTTTGCCGTAGTGGAACAGGCTTACCTCGCTTGCAAAAAGCGTGTGGCCCGAAGGGGCGGTGGCCCTCGCCCCACGGTGATGAGCGACCTCATGCAGCGCGGCACATGGTACCAACCCAGCGGGCGCAGCACCATGGGGCAGTTTATAGCCGATGCCGGAGGCCGCAACCTGTGGGCCGACCGCACAGAGAATGGCAGCGTGTCGCTCAGTTTTGAAAGCGTGTTCCAACGTGCAGCCAAGGCCGATGTGTGGCTCGTAAAGTACGGACAGCAAACCGACCTCAACTATGCACAGATGCTGCGCGATATGCCGCAAGCCGCACAGTTTGCCCCGTGGCAGAAGCATCGCGTCTATGCCTGCAACACCTTCAGCGTGCCATTTTATGAAGAAGTGCCCTTCCACCCCGAGCGCCTGTTACAGAACCTTGCCGACATATTCGGCGGCCGTACCCCGCAGGGCAGTGATGTTTATTACACCCCTGTAAAGCAATAGCCCATGAGAGTCTCCATATCCTTGCTCCTCATGTTATCCCTCCTCGCCCTGTTCACCGGCAGCGTGAGTTTGACACCCGTGCAGGTGTGGCAGTCGCTTTGTGGCGGAGGCGATGAGGCTGTGCGCTACATCGTGTTCGAATCGCGTATGCCGCAAATGCTCACCGCCATATTGGCAGGTGCCGCCCTGGCGGTGAGCGGACTTGTGATGCAAACCCTCTTTGCCAATCCGCTGGCCGACCCCTCGCTGCTTGGTGTCAACAGCGGCGCCTCGCTTGGTGCCGCCATAGCCCTGCTGGCGTGTGGTGGCAGTGTGGTGGTGGGTGGTGCCGCCCTGTCGGGGGTGATGCTCACCATTGCCGCCTCGTTTGTAGGCGCGTGTGCCGTCATATTGCTGCTCAGCGTGTGCAGCCACTATTTGCGTGGTACATTGGCGTTGCTTGTGGCCGGCGTCATGCTCAGTTTTGGCATATCGGCCGTCATTTCGTTGCTCAACTTTTATGCCACGGCCGACGGCGTGCGCTCCTATGTGGTGTGGGGCATGGGCGACTTTTCGGGCCTCACTATGCAGCGCATACCCCTGCTTGCCGCGTTGGTGGCAGTGCCCTCGCTCATGCTGCTGGCCGCTGCCCGTCCGCTCAATGCCTTGCTGCTCGGGACTGATTATGCCACCAATCTTGGCATACGTGTCAAGCGTGTGCGCACCATTCTGCTTCTGCTCACCGGACTGCTCACTGCGGCAGTCACCGCCCTGTGCGGCCCCATATCGTTCATAGGTTTGGCTGTGCCGCATATTGTACGCCTGCTCATGCACACTGCCGACCACCGCCGCTTGTTGCCCGCCACCTTGGTTATGGGTGCCAACGTGGCATTGCTCTCATTGTTGCTCACCCATTTGCCCGGCGAGCGCGGTACACTCCCCTTGTCGGCCATCACCCCGTTCATAGGCGTGCCGGTGGTGGTGTACATTTTGTTGCGCCGGCGCAGTGGGTGAATGCTTGATAGCTCTTGATAGTCATGCAAGCGGACTCAAGCGCCAAACGCAAGCACTAATGGGGGCGACGCGTCTCGCGTCGGTTTTTTCAGCAGCCTCGTCCCGCGGGGAAATGCAATGTTCATACACTAAATAAAGGCTCGCAGACAGTACTAATTACACTTTCTGTCTGTGAGCCTTTGCCTTAATTCCGACGCGGGACGCGTCGCCCCCATTAGAGGTAGCGTTTGGTGCTTGAGTTCGTTAACCTGTCAATCAATAATTCCGCCAACGGGTTATTGCAGCCCCTTCGTCAAGAAATGTCGCAAGTGAAGGTGGGTAATGCCGTTATAATCGTTCTTAGTGAGTAAGGGCGTCATCGAAATGACGTATTTGGGATAGTTGTCTTTGATGGCTCGCAGGTTGCCAAACTCCCGTTCGCGTGTGGCCTCGTCGGCAATAATGTACGATGCCTGTATGTAGGCGCGTTGCCCGTCGGCTTTGGTACACACAAAATCGATTTCGGCAGCTTGTAATTGTCCTACACAAACCTTGTAACCCAAACGTACGAGGTGCTGGTAGATAACGTTTTCAATCACCTTTTCAATGTCTCCCTCCCGTGTGCCTCCTGCAATGGCATTGCGTATGCCGTTATCTTCAAAGTAAAACTTGTCGTTCGTTTCAAACAGCCGTTTGCCGTGAATGTCGTAGCGGTTAACCTTGTGTAAGATGTAGGCTTCGCAGAGATATGACAGATAGTTAATGATGACCGACGAGGTGATGCTCTCGCCTTGCGACTTCATGAATTTAGCTATGCTGTTGGCCGAAATGAGTTTGCCTGTGTTGTCGGCCAAGAAGCGTACCAAATTTTCAAGGAATGGTATGTTCCTGATATTATTGCGCATGATGACGTCTTTCAACAAAACCGTGTGGTAAATGTCCATTTGATACTCACGGGCGTCGTCTTCGTTAAGCCCTATGCGCAGCAGGCCAGGCAAACCGCCATATTGTATGTATAGCGCCAGTGACTCGTCGTTGTCGGCGAGCTTGTGAAATGTCAGAAATTCAGTATAGCTTAGCGACTGTATATAAATTTCCTTGTAGCGTCCTCCTATCAGTGTGCTCAGTTCGTTGCTCAGCATGCGCGCGTTGCTACCAGTAATGATGATGTCCGTGTCGGGTTCAGTGCGATAGCTGCGCACCGTGCGCTCAAACTCATCAATGTCTTGAACTTCGTCAATTAAAATGTAGTTATATTTGCCTTCAACCCATTGGGCTTCGATGTACTGGTTGAGGTCTTGATAGTTTTTGATGGTATCGAATGCACGTTTCTCTTTGTCAATGAATATTACGTTATTGCTTGAATTCGACATCTTGGCGTCGCGAACCATTCTCAGCATATAGCTCTTGCCCACACGCCGTTGCCCTACTAAAACGATAATCAGCCCTTTGCCAAGGTGCTTCTCTATCTGGTTGATGTAAAGTGCTCTCTCGATGCTTTCCATGCTTTTATCTTTTATACTTACAATTATTGGCAAAAGTAGCGATTTTATCTTTTATACTGAACAAAACTCTCAGATTTAGTGATTTTGTTCATTATAGAAGATAAAATCTGAGGCTTTGCCCGCATAGCAGTTTGTGGCGAATAAAACAGTAATAGGCGCGGCATAAAGCGTAATTTGCTGAAAATGTGTAATTTTGCACACCTCATTTAGATGAAATAGTATATTATGCAAGGATTTATTGAAACCGAAGAAATAAAGGCCGAAACCGCCATATTGGTAGGTTTGATAACCAAAAACCAAAATGAGCGCAAGACCAACGAATATCTTGACGAACTGCAGTTTCTGGCCGAAACGGCAGGGGCTGTCACCGTCAAGCGCTTTACGCAAAAGCTCGACGGCCCCTCGTCGGTAACCTATGTGGGTAAGGGAAAACTCGAGGAGATACGCGCCTACATAGAAGCTGAGGAGGACGCCGAACGCGAAATAGGTATGGTGATTTTCGACGATGAACTCTCGGCCAAACAGTTGCGCAACATTGAGCGCGCCTTGGGCGTGAAAATTCTCGACCGCACCAACCTCATTCTCGACATCTTTGCCATGCGTGCCCGAACGGCCAATGCCAAAACACAGGTAGAGCTGGCACAGTATCGCTACATGCTGCCCCGTCTGCAACGACTCTGGACCCACCTCGAGCGTCAGGGCGGTGGTTCAGGCTCGGGTGGCGGCAAGGGTTCGGTAGGCTTGCGCGGACCGGGTGAAACGCAGCTCGAAATGGACCGCCGTATCATTCTCAACCGCATGGCGCTGCTCAAACAGCGTTTGGCCGACATCGACCGCCAAAAGAGCACACAGCGCAAAAACCGCGGGCGCCTCATACGTGTGGCGCTGGTTGGTTACACCAATGTGGGCAAATCAACACTTATCAATCTGCTGGCAAAGACCGACGTATTTGCCGAGAACAAATTGTTTGCCACGCTCGACACCACTGTGCGCAAGGTCATTATCGACAACCTGCCATTCTTGCTGGCCGACACCGTAGGGTTCATACGCAAGCTGCCCACCGACCTGGTAGAGTCGTTCAAGAGCACCCTCGACGAGGTGCGCGAGGCCGACCTGCTGGTGCACGTGGTTGATGTGTCGCACCCCGACTTTATGGAGCAAATTGAGGTGGTGAACAACACCCTGCGCGATTTGGGGTGTGCCGAAAAGCCGCAGTTGCTCGTGTTCAACAAAATGGACGCCTACACCTGGACCGAAAAGGACCCCGACGACTTGACTCCCGCTACTCGTGAGAATGTATCGCTCGACGAACTCAAACACACGTGGATGGCCAAAATGGGCGACGACTGCATCTTTATATCAGCTCGCGAACGACAAAATATTGACGAACTCAAAGAGCTGTTCTATGCACGCGTCAAGCAGTTGCATGTGCAGAAATACCCTTACAACGACTTCTTGTTCGAGCACTACGAGCAGCAATAAGCTGTTGCGATGGGGCAATATTACGGTTACGGGAGGGCGTTTTCCCGGTTGCGGGAGGGCGGCGTGCCGATTTCTCCGACAAAAATTCCGTCCTCCCGCTACTGTAAAATGCCCTCCCGCCACGTGTGGCACCCCCCCCCCCCCTTGCCAGCGGCAACACGTTTGGGCAATGGCGGCAAATGCGCGTCCGCCACGTGGCAGAACTTTGAAACGCAAAATACTTAACAACCCATTATTTAGTGAAACCTTTAGTAAAGCGGCAGTATATTCTGCCCTTCGTGCTCATCACCTCCCTCTTCTTTTTGTGGGGGGCGGCACACTCCATTCTCGATGTGCTCAACAAGCACTTCCAGACCGTCATACCCGGCATGAACCATGCCCATTCGTCGATGGTGCAAGTCATGTTCTACCTGGGCTATTTTGTAATGGCCATACCCGCGGGCATTTTGATTGACCGCCGCGGCTACCGCACGGGCGTGGTTGCGGGTTTGCTGCTCTACGGCTTTGGCGCCCTGCTGTTTTGGCCCGGCGCACAGATCATGTCGTTCAACTTCTTCCTTGTTTCGCTCTTCATCATAGCTTGCGGACTGGTGTTTCTTGAAACGGCAGCCAACCCCTACGTCACCGAACTTGGCGACCGTGAGACTGCCCCCTCGCGCCTTAATCTGGCCCAGTCGTTCAACGGCCTTGGCTGCGTGTGCGGCCCTCTGTTTGGTGGACTCCTGTTGTTCTCCGACGGTGGCGGCAACGAGCGCATAGCCCTGCCCTATGTGGTGATGGCGGTGGTGGCCCTGCTCGTGGCTGTAGTGTTCACACGTGTAAAACTGCCCGAAATTAGTCATGCCGACACCGATGCCGGTGCTCCCAATGCGGCACAAGGCCATGTGCTGAGCCGTTTGTTCAAGAACAAAGCCTTCATGTTCGGCCTCTTTGCCCTGTTCAGCTACGAGGTGTCGGAGATATCCATCAACAGCTTCTTTATCAACTATGTGGCCGATGGCGGCTGGATGACCCCGCGCGATGCCAGCATTGCCCTGTCGTTTGGCGGACTTGGCCTGTTTATGCTCGGCCGTGTGGTGGGCAGCATCGTCATGCAGCATGTGGGCAGCGAGCGCGTGTTGCGCTTGTGCGCCATAGGCACCTTTGTCACCACCTTTGCCGTAGTGCTCAACCTTGGCGTGCTGTCCATGGCAGCTCTTGTGCTGGTGTATGTGTTCGAGAGCATCATGTTCCCCACCATCTTTGCCCTGTCGCTGCGTGGGCTCGGTCCGCTCACCAAGCGTGCCTCGTCGTTGCTCATGATGACCCCCGTGGGTGGTGCCGTCGGCCCCCTGCTCATGGGGTTGGTGGCCGATGCGTCCACCATGTCGGTAGCTTTCATCGTGCCGTTGTTGGGTTTTGCCAATGTGGCCGCCTTTGCCTTTGCCCGCAGCAGGCAAACGTGCTGAAAAGGGCCTCCTCAATGCCGTGCAGACGGGGTAAATAGGGCAAAATAGCAATTTGTGTGTAAAAAAAGGCCGAATAATTTGGCCCGTATTGCAAAAGTGCGTATCTTTGCACTCGCTAAACCGCCACAAGGCAGTGAGGCAATGATACGCAATGCGGAAATAGCTCAGTTGGTAGAGCACAACCTTGCCAAGGTTGGGGTCGCGA
>OIWM01002765.1_pt1 | contig 13864 bp, 10 predicted proteins | sample 1587451 | NCBI WGS metagenome assembly OIWM01 (sample SAMEA3888907, study PRJEB22519) | human gut metagenome | biome: human gut; feature: human-associated habitat; material: faeces | place: Denmark | collected 2011
TTTCAAGGATTTGGGGACAGGCCGCTAACGCGGAGGACTGATGGACTGTCGCCGTAGCGGGGGTCAGAAGCCGCTAACGCGGGAGACAGAAGAACATAAGGACATAAGGACAGAAGATTTGACATTCGTGCTTGCCGCTTAGCGCGGAAAACATAAGGGACATAAGTTTACATAAGATACACATAAGTCCGCTGCGCGGCGGACGGCCACGGACTATCGTCCGCGTGGCCGGAAGGGACATAAGGGCTGACGCCGAGGGAGGGCGCGGTGGACTGTTTTTGGGGTGACGCAAAGCGGGGTTTCCTGTTACGGGAGGGCGGATTTTCTGTCGCGGGGGAGCGGTTTTTCTGTCGCTCCGACTGATTTTTCTCTCTGGCACAAGTGTTTTTTTGGGGATTTTGGGGGCGAAAAGACGGGGTGTGATGAGTGATAAATGATAATGGCTGGACAGAAAGTACTCTCTACATATAGAAGCACTGAGATGCCGTGCAATGTGCACCACTGCAGGAGGACACAGACATGATATTGGCGCGGACAGTATAAATACGGCGGAAGTTTACTGTCGCTTGTACCACCATTGAATATATGATGGACATCAAGCCACAGGTAAAGATAAGCACGCACAAAAACATACGGGTAAGTTTGCGGGAGATGAATACTCGCGTTCTGTATTTTTTTTGTAAGTTTGCCATAATTTGTAAATCACACAACATATATAATATATATAAATGAAGCACAAAAACTATTTGTTGGGTTTTGTTTTGGCTGCAATCGTTTGCTGCAGCTGCGCCCATTCCTCAATAGGCAATTTGGTAGGCAGCGACCGCGATGAACATGGCTGTATTGGCTCGGCTGGATATACATGGAGCTATGCCCTGCACAGTTGTGTCAGACTGTGGGAGGCTGGTACACGCTTTGATGCCGGCCCCGAGCAGGTATTCCTTATATATAGTGCCGATTCTACATTTGCCGAAATTTTTCCGTCAAGCGGCAAGTCGGTACTTTGCAAACGTGTTAAGGGCACAAATGTGTGGAAACCGCGCAAAGGACACGAAATGGTGTCGATACAAAACGGCGTTACATGCGTCAAGGTGAACGATTATAATTATACCAGGGCTAACGACTGACACAGCACACTGTAGCCCACAACTTAAAGCACAAGCACCAACAAGGGCCAATCGCATTGGACTCTTGTTGGTGCTTGTATGGTTTGTATGGAAAAGGACAAGTGATGTCCGGACTACGACCATGGGGTATAAAATGAAGCAGCATGCGCCTCACGGCGAACACTGCCTCTCGTCATTTACCTAAAAAACACTATTACCTTATAGCTTGTAATACCTTTATATTGAATGGCAGGCATATGTGACGCGCTGCGCATTGTTTTGTCATTTTACGTTTGCAAATGTAGTGCTTATTTTCGTTCGCTCCAAACTTTTTAGACAGAGCGACGGTTTTTGTCGACGAAATTGTCGTTATGCAACAATTATGCAAGTTGTATTCATTTTGTGCTAGTATATGAGGATAATTACTACACGTTTGCTACCACTGCGGGGCAAGAACAACTTGATGCAGCCTTTGTAATAAACGCCGATGACAGAAGCCTCAACACCACTGCAAACACCGGCATATATTTTCACAAAGTTTCGACACAGTTCTTTTAATTTTTCTTGAAAAAGCGCGTTTTGTTCATCTTTATAAAATGGGATTGTCAGACCCTGACTGCGCACAGTTTTTTCATACGCACATGATAGGCTACAAGCACCATGGCACCTGTGAGCACCCACGACAACGGGTATACCTGCAACAACTGCGTGAACCCATGGTAATGCGGACTCACGACAAAGACCCACACCATGCGCAACACGCAGGTGCCGAACACGGTCATGATGGTGGGTAACATGGACTCGCCCATGCCACGCAAGGCAGAGCCCGATATTTCGTAGCTGCAGGCCAGGAACTGAAATAGCAGGACGCCCTGCATACGTATGGCTCCGTAGTGAATGACTTCGGGGTCGGCGGTGAAGAAACTGAGGAAGAAGTGGTTCTGCCAAGTGAACAGAGCGTTGGCAGCAAAACAACCTACAAGGCCCATCAACATGCAGATGCGGAAGATGCGGCGCACACGGTCGTATTTGCCAGCACCATAATTCTGACCAATGAACGATATGGCCGCACCATTGCAAGCCACGATGATGTAGTAGCAATAATACTCGAAGTTGACAGCCGCAGCCGAGCCCGCTATGGCCGCAGAGCCGTAGCCATTGATGGCACTCTGCACCACCACATTGGACAAGGAGAATACCATGCCTTGCAAACCTGCCGGCACGCCAATTTGCAGCATGCGGCGCAGCTCTTTGCCATAAATGCGCATGTGGTTGAACTGCAACTGCAATGCACCCTTTTCACGACGCAGCAACACGACTATACATGCGGCACTGACCATATTGGCTATAGCTGTGGCGATGGCCACACCCTCAACGCCAAGGCCGAAGCTGATGACCAACACGAGATTAAGCACGGTGTTAATAACACCAGCCACCACCAAGATGTAAAGCGGACGGCGGGTGTCGCCCACACTGCGCAAGATGGCGGCTCCAAAATTGAATATAAGAAAGAAAGGAATGCCCACAAAGTAAAGACGCAGGTAGAGCACGGCCATGTCGAGCACATCGGCCGGGGTGTCCATCAGTTCGAGTATGGGCCGCGACACGCCTATGCCGATAAGCATCAGCAGCACGCCACTGACGACGCTGACCAATGACACGGTGCTGACGGTGCGTCGCACACCCTCGTCGTCGCGCTGACCAAGGTGATTGGAGAGCACGACATTGGCACCCATCGATATGCCAACAAAAAGGTTGATTAGCAGACTGATAACGGGTGCGTTACTGCCCACTGCGGCCAAAGCTTTGCTGCTGGCAAAGCGTCCGACCACGGCCACATCGACAGAATTGAACAACTGTTGCAACAAGCTGCTGGCAGCAAGCGGCAGGGCAAATATCAGTATTTTCATAAAAAGAGGACCATTGAGCATGTCCACCTTGGTTGAAGTCTGACTCATTGTATTGTGTGTCGTTATTATAAGTAGGTGCAAAGGTACATCTTTCGGCAGGACTGAGGCTTACCCTTATGACCGTTTTTTGTTTATTCACACGTTACAACCTAGTTATAGAAGGTGCAACGCACATAATGCGCCCCACCTTGGAGTGTTACAGACTGACGCAACGATAATACATGATTATCAATAAAGTAAGCACCACAACACTCTTGACGATAAACAATATTTATAAAAAAGTTGTCTTAAAAGTGGGGAAAAGTGGGGGAAAATCCGTACTTTTGGAAATTCTTAGGAGATATGATGAGATTTACAGGTACAATCGATGCCAAGCTCGATGCCAAGGGGCGCGTGTTTTTGCCGTCTGACTTCCGCAAGCAACTTGCCGAGTCAGACCCTCGGTTGGTATTGAAACGCGATGTGTATCAGCCTTGTCTTGTGATATATCCCTATGCGGTGTGGAATGCCGAGGTTGACGCGTTGCGCGCAAGGCTCAACCGATGGGACCCCCGGCAGGCTATGCTCTTCCGCCAGTTTCTGGCCAATGTGGAGGTGTTTACGCTCGATGGTAACGGCCGCTTTTTGATTTCACGCAAAATGCTTGACGCTTGCGCCATCACCGACCGCACGGTGCGCTTTATGGGCGTTGACGACCGCATTGAGGTGTGGAGCGTGGCACAAAGCGCCAAACTGCTGATGAGCGACAGCGATTACGCAGAGTCGCTGGCCAAAATCATGGGTGAAACGCCCCTTATGGACAACGATCACACCGCAATATATTAAAAACTTTAACCATATAACACCATACAGCGTGTATCATATACCAGTTTTACTCAACGAAACAGTGGACGGGCTTAACATTAAGCCCGGTGGCATCTATGTAGATGTGACCTTTGGCGGAGGCGGACACAGCCGCGAAATATTGCGGAGGCTTAGCGATGACGCCCACCTCTACAGTTTTGACCAAGACGCCGATGCAGAGCAAAACATACCTGATGGCGACAAGCGCTTTACCTTTGTGCGGAGCAATTTCAGGTATCTGAAGAACTGGATGCGCTACTACGATGTGGAGGATGTTGATGGCATACTGGCCGACCTTGGCGTGTCGAGCCACCATTTTGACGATGAGGAACGCGGTTTCTCGTTCCGCTTTGATGCCCCCCTCGACATGCGCATGAATGAACGCGCTGGTGCTAACGCTGCCGATGTGGTGAACAAATATGACGAGGAGCGGCTGGCTAACGTGTTTTACCTCTATGGCGAAATGAAAAACAGCCGCCGGCTGGCTTCGACCATTGTCAAGGCACGCAGTGCAAAGGCTATTTGCACCATTAACGACCTGCTTGAGGTGGTAAAGCCACTCATGCCACGCGAAAGGGAGAAGAAAGACCTGGCGCGCGTGTTCCAAGCCCTGCGCATAGAGGTTAACCACGAAATGGAGGCGCTACAAGAGATGCTTGAAGCGGCGTTGCAGGTGCTGCGGCCGGGCGGACGGTTGAGCGTGCTCACCTACCACTCTCTTGAGGACCGTATGGTGAAAAACTTTATTCGCGCCGGACGCATTGACGGCAAGGTGCAACAGGACTTTTACGGCCGCAGGCTGACGCCATGGCGGGCCATAAACAACAAGGTCATTTTGCCTTCGGCACAGGAGCAGGCCGAAAATCCGCGAAGCCGCTCTGCCAAATTGCGCATTGCCGAAAAACTCTGACTCTACCACATTACCATCAAGACTATAACAACAGAACATGAGCAAGAACGATATGCCCGAAGCCGCTACCGACAACAGGCGCCCTGACTCTGAGGAACAGGAAATTGAATGCGAGGAACAAAATGCCCTGCAAGCTCTGCGCGAACTGACTGCTGACGAGGATACGCCCGCAGGAGAGTCGCGCAGCAAAATTACCTTGGCCTCGATATTGGGCGGCGACATATTGGGCGGACGCTGGTTCAGACGCCAATTTTGGTATATTGTGATGGTTGTGGCCATGATTATTGTGTATGTGAGCAACCGCTACTCGTGCCAGCGGGAAATGATTCAGAGCAAAATGCTGACCGACACGCTGCTCGACCGCCGATACAAGGCACTGACCCGATCGAGCCAACTCAAAGAGAAAACGCGACGAAGTTGCATTGAGGGAGCTCTGACCGACACCACACTGCAAACGGCCAACACGCCATCGTTTAACTTGAAGGTGGACGAATAGGCAATAGCTACAACGCACATACAATATATTGTATAATAGGCATAAACATTCTTTGTAACACTCTCCTCTCACTACAAACAAGTTGAAATGAATTTCCCCGTCAAACAAGTTACTAAGCGCTACGCTGTCATAGGATCAGTGTTGGTGCTGGCAGGTCTTTCCATATTAGGGAAGGCCATCTACATCATGACGGTAGAGAAGAACTTTTGGGAACAGGTGAACGACCGCTTTATCAAGGAGAATGAGGAAGTCATACCCACACGCGGCAACATTCTGGCCGACGACGGTGAGGTGCTGGCAGCCTCATTGCCCGAGTACAAGCTATACATGGATTTCATGTCGTGGGAGAAGGACCCCAAACGACGCGCCAAAGAGCAATTTAACCGCGACAGTTTGCTGCACGCCAAAATGGACTCTATCTGCACGGGCGTACACCGTATATTGCCCGACATAGACCCCGCAGAGTTTAAGGAATTGCTATTGAAAGGCCGCGAGAAGGAGAGCCACCACTGGCTGCTATATAAAAAGCGAGTATCGTATATTACCTACCGACAACTCAAGCAGTTGCCTTTGTTCAAGATGTCGGCCAATTTGGGCGGCTTTCATACCGAAGAGTTCAAAATGCGCAAGAACCCGTTCGGCCACTTGGCAGCACGTACTATTGGCGACCTGTACAAGACCGACGGCAAACCGCGCACAGGACTTGAGTTGAGCTTTGACTCTATTCTGCGTGGCGAGAAGGGGTCGGCACACCGCCAAAAGGTGCTCAACCGCTACCTTACCATCATAGACAAACCCGCCATAGACGGCTACGACGTGATGACCACACTCAACGTAGGCATGCAGGACATCTGCGAAAAAGCTCTCTCGGACAAGCTTACCGAGATTGACGCCAACTCGGGCGTGTGCATACTGATGGAGGTGGGCACCGGCGACATTAAAGCCATGACAAGTCTGCGCCGCATGGCCGACGGCAGCTATCAGGAAATAAATGCCGATGCTGTAAAGAACCTGTACGAGCCTGGGTCGGTGTTCAAGCCCATGTCGTTCCTTGTCGGCATGGACGATGGCTACATACACATGACAGATATAGTGGACGTGGGCTGCGGTATTAAAGAGATGTACGGCCGCAAAATGCGCGATGCCAACTGGCGCTCGGGCGGCAGCGGTGTGGTAACTGTGCCACAAATTCTGCAAAAATCGCTCAACGTGGGCGTAAGTACACTCATCGACCGCGCCTACCACGACAATCCTCGCAAATTTGTTGAGGGTATCTACCGCATTGGCGTAGCCGAAGACTTGAAGATTCCTATTCCGGGCTATGCCAAACCCCGTATCCGCATGCCAAAGGCTGACGGATCGAACTGGTCGAAAACGGCTCTGCCATGGATGAGCATCGGCTACGAGACTCAAATTCCGCCTATCACCACAGTCAACTTCTACAACGGCATTGCCAACAACGGCAAACTACTGCGGCCACGTCTGGTTAAGGCCATTCTGCACAACGGCGAGGTGGTCAAGGAGTACCCCGTAGTGGTGTTGCGCGAACACATGGCCAAGGCCGAAGCGGTGAAGAACATACAAGACTGCCTTGAAAGCGTGGTGAGCGTGGGACTTGGCAAGAAAGCCGGTTCACCCTACTTCCACGTGTCCGGCAAAACGGGTACCGCACAGGTATGGACCAAGAACGGCTTTGCCTCACAATATCTTGTGTCGTTTGCAGGCTATTTCCCGTCTGAGAAACCGCTTTACTCGTGCATTGTGTGCATACAAAAGGGTGCCCCAGCTTCGGGCGGCGGCATGTGCGCACCAGTGTTCAAGCGCGTGGCCGAAACTGTGATGGCACAACGCAGGTCAGACGACTACACTGCCGCACGCGACTCCAACAACTGCCTCAACCCGGTGGTGAGTGCCGGCAGTCTGACAGCCGCACAGTCTGTACTCGAACAGCTCGGCATCAAGTTCACTTCGCCCGTCAACACCGAGGACGCGCCACTCACCTGGGGCCACTGCAACACCACGAGCCAAGGGCTTAACATGAACGTGGTTGAAGAGGTGAAGGGCAACATTGTGCCCGATGTGCGCGGCTATGGTTTGCGCGACGCCTTGTTCCGCCTCGAAAAGCTCGGACTCAAAGTCAAAGTGCGCGGCATAGGACGTGTGACGCAACAAAACATGCAGCCCGGCTACCACTTTAAGCGCGGCCAGCAAATCGAAATCATACTTGGCGACCCCGAGGACATACCGGCAGCCGAACGCGACACGACACAGCAAAATGCCGAACAGACCAAGGCACAACCCAACGAGCCTGAAGACTCCGAACTGGCGCCCACAGCCGCTGACGAAAAGAAGTACCAGCAGACTGAGCAAGCGCAGCAGCAAAAGATGCAGGAGCGAAAGGCTGAAAAGGCCAAGCAGAACCAGGCTGAGCAGGAAAAGAAAAAGCAAGCGACACAGTCTAAGCCCAAAAAGCAACCTGCCATAGAGCCCAAGCAATCGACAGCATCTGCCGAAAAAAGGAGGGACAAAAGGGCCGACAACAAGAAGGCCAAGCCGTCCGCAACTTCTTCAGACAAAAAGGAAAGCAAGAGGGGCACCACAAAGAGTGCAAACACCAGTAAAAAGCATAAGCCGGCAGACTAAAGCCGCAAGTCTTTTGCAAAAAGCATGTCAAGCAAGCTAAGAAGCAAACAACATAGTCAACAACATATATCTACATAGACACTACAATGAAACTATCAGACGCACTGAAAAAAGTAACAGTTGTAGCCGCAAAGGGCGATCTGCAACGTGAAATAACAGGTGTTAATATAGACTCTAGAAAAGTGGTAACCGGCGACCTGTTCGTAGCCGTAAAGGGCACGCAAGCTGACGGTCACCTTTACATACCCAAAGCCATAGAGCAAGGTGCTGCGGCAGTGTTGGTAAGCGAACCCATACCAGCCGATACCCCCGATAGTGTGACGTACGTGCAAGTGGCCGACACCGAAGATGCTGTGGGCAAAGTGGCCACACAATTCTACGGCGACCCCACCACCAAACTCAAGCTGGTGGGCGTAACAGGCACCAACGGCAAGACAACCATCGCCACAGTGCTCTACAACATGTTCCGCGCCTTCGGCCACAAATGCGGCCTGTGTTCAACAGTGTGCAACTACATTGACGGACGTGCCATACCCGCCGACCACACCACTCCCGACCCCGTGACTCTGAACAAACTCCTGGCACAAATGGCCGACGAGGGGTGCGAATACGCCTTTATGGAATGCTCGTCACATGCCATACACCAAAAGCGTATTGGCGGCCTGCGCTTTGTTGGCGGCATATTTACCAATCTCACACGCGACCACCTCGACTATCACAAGACATTTGAGAACTATCGCAATGCCAAAAAAGCCTTCTTCGACGGACTGCCCAAGGGAGCCTTTGCCATAACCAATGCCGACGACAAGAACGGCATGATTATGGTACAGAACACACAAGCCACCGTGCGCACCTACTCCACCCGCACCGTAGCCGACTACAAAGGCCGCATTCTGGAGGAGAGCATCGAAGGCATGCTGCTCGACATCGACGGACGCGAAGTAAGCGTGCGCTTTGTCGGCCGTTTCAACGTGTCAAACCTGCTGGCAGTATATGGTGCCGCACTGATGCTGGGCAAGACACCCGAAGACACCCTGCGCATGCTGTCAACGCTGCACCCCGTCAACGGACGTTTCGAGGCCATTCGTTCGCCCAAGGGCTTCAGTGCCATTGTCGACTATGCCCACACGCCCGACGCCTTGGTCAACGTGCTCACCGCCATCAACGAAATTGTGCGCGGCAAGGGCAAAGTCATCACCGTGTGCGGCGCCGGCGGCAACCGCGACAAAGGCAAGCGCCCGCTCATGGCACAGGAGGCAGCCAACCGTTCTGACCGTGTAATTATCACCAGCGACAACCCACGTTTTGAGGAGCCACAGGACATCATCAACGACATGCTTGCCGGCCTTAACGACGAGCAGAAACAAAAGGGCATCAGCATTGTCGACCGCCGCGAGGCTATCCGCACAGCTACCATGCTGGCCCAGCCCGGCGATGTGATACTCGTAGCAGGCAAGGGCCACGAGCCCTATCAAGAAATCAAAGGCGTAAAGCACCACTTCGACGACCACGAGGAGATAAAGAAAGCCTTTGGCATCAGCTAACCACCAACCAACACCCAATATTTCGCAACAATGTTATACTACCTTTTCCGTTTCCTCGAGCAGTTCGGCGTGTCGGGTTCGGGCATGTGGTCCTACATATCATTCCGTGCACTTCTGGCCCTCATTCTGGCCCTTGTCATATCGGCATGGTTCGGTGAGTACTTCATAAAGTGGATGAAGCGCCACAACATCAGCGAGACACAGCGCGATGCCAGCATCGACCCCTTTGGCGTGCAAAAGATTAACGTGCCATCAATGGGCGGCATTATCATCATCGTGTCGATACTTGTACCATGCCTGTTACTCGGCCGTCTGCGCAACATCTACCTCATACTGATGCTCGTCACCACCGTATGGTTAGGCATGTTGGGCTTTTTAGACGACTACATCAAGATATTCAAGAAGAACAAGGACGGCCTCCCCGGGCGCTTCAAGATAGTGGGGCAAGTGTTGCTCGGGCTGTTTGTCGGACTCACGCTTTACCTCAGCCCCGATGCCACCATACGCGAGAACATCGAAATGCAGCAGCACGGCCAAACTACCGAAATCGTGCACAAGAGCCAAGCCGTCAAGAGCACCAAGACAACCATACCCTTTGTCAAGGAGAACAACTTCGACTACGCTGAGATTGTAAGCTTCTGCGGCAAGTACAAGACACAAGCCGGTTGGATAGTGTTTGTGCTTGTCACGATATTCGTCATCACAGCTGTATCGAACGGAGCCAACCTCAACGACGGCATGGACGGTATGGCCGCGGGCAACTCCGCCATTATATTCATAGCCCTTGGCATACTGGCCTACGTGTCAAGCCACATAGAGTTTGCCTCATACCTCAACATCATGTATGTACCAGGGTCGCAGGAGCTTGTCATATTCACTTGTGCCACAGTAGGCGCGCTCATCGGTTTTCTATGGTACAACGCCTACCCAGCACAGATATTCATGGGCGACACCGGTTCGCTCGCCATTGGCGGCATCATAGCCGTGTTAGCCATCATCATTCACAAGGAGCTGCTCATACCCATACTGTGTGGCATATTCCTGCTCGAGAGCCTCAGCGTCATACTGCAAGTTGAATGGTACAAGCTCGGCAAGCGCAAAGGCGTGAAGCAGCGCATATTCAAGCGCACGCCCATTCACGATAACTTCCGCGTATTACCCTCGCAGCTCGACCCCGAGTGCAAATATCTGTGCAAGTGGCCGCATGGAGCATGGCACGAGTCAAAGATTACCATACGCTTTTGGATAACCACCATCATACTTGCCGCGCTCACCATCATTACATTGAAAATAAGATAACACAACAAGATAAGTAGGTGTTCAAAATTATTTTTACATTGAAAGTGCATTATCGGGGCGCAGATGTTCCCTTCGGGTGAGGGAGCATAGCGGGCTATGTGACCGAGGCCGAAGGGGACAGATGCGTCTCGAGAATGTGCTTTCAATGTGAAAATGACACCTGCTGATTGTATAAAATAATTTTGAACACCTACTTACAAATGAAACTAGTAGTATTAGGAGCAGCCGAGAGCGGCGTAGGAGCCGCCATCCTGGCCCAGAAAGAAGGGTATGAAGTATTTGTGTCAGACATGGGCAGCATCAAGCCGCGCTACAAAGCGATGCTCGACGCCCACCACATAGCCTGGGAAGAAGGACACCACACCGAAGCCAACATACTGTCGGCCGACGAGGTGGTAAAAAGCCCCGGCATACCCGAAACAGCTCCCATGGTGGCCAAGCTCATAGCACAGGGCACCCCCATACTCAGCGAGATAGAGTTTGCCGGCCGATACACCGACGCCCGCATGATATGCATCACAGGCAGCAACGGCAAGACAACCACCACATCACTCATCTACCACATCATGCGCAAGGCCGGCATAGATGCCGGATTGGCAGGCAACATAGGCCACAGTCTGGCACTGCAAGTAGCCGAAGCCCCCCATAGCACCTACGTGATAGAGTTGTCATCATTCCAGCTCGACAACATGTACAAGTTCCGTGCCAATGTAGCCGTGCTGCTCAACATCACCCCCGACCACCTCGACCGCTACGACTTCAAGATGCAGAACTACGTTGACGCCAAGATGCGCATACTGCAGAACCAAACGGCCGACGACACCTTTGTATATTGGAAGGAAGACGAGCACGTGCCCAACGAGCTGCCCAAATACAGCGACCCGAGCGCCAAGTGCGGCTTTACCGACGAAGCGCAACCCGGTTCCGCCGGCTATGCGGCCAACGGCACATTCGTAGTCAACGCACCAGTACACTTCGAAATGCCACTCAGCCAGCTCTCATTGCCCGGCCGCCACAACCTGCGCAACTCGCTGGCAGCCGCCATAGCCTGCCTGGCCGCCGGCGTCAGCCCCGAAGTTGTACGCCAGGGCCTGTCAGACTTCCCCGGGGTGGAACACCGCCTCGAAAAGGCCGGCACCGTCAATGGCATACACTTTGTCAACGACTCCAAAGCCACCAACGTAGACGCCTGCTACTGCGCGCTCGAAAGCATGACCACCCCCGTAGTACTGATATTAGGCGGTAAGGACAAAGGCAACGACTATGCCGAAATCATGCCATTTGTCAAGCAAAAGTGCCGCGCGCTGGTATATATGGGCGTCGACAACAGCAAGCTGCACGCCAATTTCGACGCAACAGGCCTGCCCACGGCCGATACCCACTCCATGCGCGAGTGCATGGAACACGCCGTAGCCCTGGCACAGCCCGGCGACACCGTGTTGCTAAGCCCATGCTGCGCCAGTTTCGACTTGTTCAAAAACATGGAGGACCGCGGCGAGCAGTTCAAGGCATGGGTCAAGCAGTATGGCGAGGCAAAGTAAGCCACCTACTACACACGTAACGAAACAAAAAAGCCTGCCTGGCAGCAAACAAGCAATGCAAGCCAAACCAGAACGCTAAAAACAAGAAAGGACACAACATGGGTTTCTTTACCAGAAAAGACAAAACCGAAAGCACCACACCGCAAACGCACGCCCTGCCAAAGTTTGAGGAGAAAGTCGAACGCGAAACCACGCGTCTCGGCTCCCTGTTCATGGGCGACCGCGTGATATGGATTGTCTACTTCTTCCTGTGCGTCATATCACTTGTCGAGGTATACAGTGCCGCCAGCACACTATCGTACAAGTCGGGCCGTTTTTGGGAGCCGCTTGTCAAGCAAGCCCTCTTCTTAGGCGCTGGCACCATCATCGTACTGTTGGTACACCGCATACCATGCCGCATGTTCAAGATACTGCCCATACTGTCCATACCCCTTTCGGTGCTACTACTTATGATCACCCTGTTGTCGGGCGCAGCCACCAACGACGCGGCCCGCTGGATAAACTTAGGCTTCATACAGTTCCAGCCCTCCGAAATAGCCAAAGGCTCCCTCATCATCACCGTAGCCCTCATATTGGCACGCACCCAGCGTGAAAACGGTGCCGACAAGCGAGCGTTCAAAATAATCATGTGGGTTACCCTGCCCATAGTAGGCTTAATATTCACCGAGAACCTCTCAACCGCCGGCCTGCTCTTTGGCGTGGTGCTGCTCATGATGTTCATAGGACGCGTGCCACTGGTGCAGTTAGGCAAGCTATTGGGCGTCATGACCCTCTTGGGCGTGCTGATGGGCGTGTTAGTATACCTGTCGTCTGACGTGCCCTTCCTCCACCGTTTCGAAACGTGGAAAGAGCGCATCGAGACACACTTTGGCGGCGATGAAGACGCGCGCGATGCCGACCCCGCCACCTACGACATAGACAAAGGCGCACAAGTAGCCCATGCCAACATAGCCATCGCCACGAGCAACGGCATAGGCAAAATGCCAGGCAACTCCGTGCAGCGCGACTTTCTTAGCCAAGCCTTCTCCGACTTCATCTACGCTGTCATCATCGAGGAAATGGGACTTTGGGGCGCAGCCATCGTAGTATTCCTCTACATCATACTACTGTTCAGGGCCGGACGCATAGCGAGCCGTTGCGAGCGCAACTTCCCCCCCTTCCTTGTCATGGGCCTGACGCTGCTGCTTGTCACCCAAGCCATGGTCAACATGGCAGTAGCCGTAGGCCTCTTCCCCGTCACAGGGCAGCCACTGCCACTCATCAGCCGTGGTGGTACCTCCACACTCATCAACTGCTTCTACATCGGCATGATACTGAGCGTGAGCCGCTACGCCAAGCAAGTCAAAACCCCCGTTCACACACAGTTCGACGGTCCCATGAGCGACATCAAGCACGAGTAAGGCACGCCTACGCAGTAGCACGACCTAACGCAATCAAGCATCAAACGCAAGCACTAATGGGGACGACGCGTCCCCGCGTCAGAAAAGATGCAATGAATGTTCCTACACATAAAATAAAGGCTCACAGACAGCGCTAATTACACGCCTGTCTGTGAGCCTTTGCTTTTATCGC
>OIWM01002773.1_pt1 | contig 13817 bp, 10 predicted proteins | sample 1587451 | NCBI WGS metagenome assembly OIWM01 (sample SAMEA3888907, study PRJEB22519) | human gut metagenome | biome: human gut; feature: human-associated habitat; material: faeces | place: Denmark | collected 2011
TTTTCTCCGGCGGCGTGTACGTCGGAGAAAATACCGCTCAGTCCGCCAGTGTGCGGATCGTCTGCCAACGGCGGATGATCCGTGCGCGCAGCGGACTGTGATCCAATCGTCGGGAAAGCCCGAAGGGGTTCCCCGATGAGCAAAAAGCCCGGGGCGAAAGCCTCAGGCTTTTGCTGTATTTTCAGGTCTTCTGCAGCTCGGCCGTGCGGGCGAGCAGAGCCTGCAGGCGCTCGGGAAAGTCCAGCTCGCTCAGCTGCAGGAGCTGGCGGACGGCGTTTGGGATCGTGGCGGCGTTTGCGCTGCCGTGCGCCTTCAGGAAGGGCTTTGGCAGGCCGAGCAGCATGGACGCGCCGTTTGAGGCAAAGTCCAGCTCGGCGGCAATGGTGTCGCCCGCGGCGCGGACGGCGGGATCGGTGCTGGCGCGCAGCCGGGCGGCCGTGAACAGCCCCGTGCCCTCAACGGTCTTCAGCAGCACATTGCCGGAGAAGCCCTCGGCTACGATGACGTCGTACTCGCCGGACAGGGCGTCGCGCGCCTCCATCATGCCGGTGAAGCGGATCGGCAGGCGCTCGAGCAGGTCATAGACCTCGCGGATAAAGTGGCTGCCCTTGCTCTCCTCCACGCCGACGGACAGAAGACCGACGCGCGGTTCCTCCACGCCGCAGCTCTGCATGAGAGCCGTGGCCATCAGAGCGAACTGCTCCATGCGCTCGGGCTTGCAGTCCACGTTTGCGCCGCAGTCGGCAAGGCACAGCCTGCGGCCGGGGACGGACGGCAGGAATGTGGCAAGCGCGGGCGTGCGCACGCCGCGGACGCGCCCGGCATAGGCCACGCCGCCTGCGAGGGCGGCGCCGGTGCTCCCGGCGGTGAGCATGCCGGCAAGCTCCGGGTCGCGCTTCAGGCGCTGCATGCCCTTGACGAGCGTGGAGTCGCGCTTGTGCATGACGGCGTCGATGGGATCGTCGTGATTTGTGATGATCTCGGATGCGGGCATGAATTCCAGCGCATCCCAATTGCAGGGATATTTTTCCAGCTCCGCACGGAGCATAGCCTCCTCGCCGGGCAGGACGAGCATGACGTCCGGGACCTCCAGCGTGCAGCGGGCGCAGCCCTCGAGCAGCTGCTCGGGGTGGTCGCTGCCGAATACGTCAATCAGGATCTTCTTCATGATTCTCTAGTCCAAACTTTTCGGAAAGATTTTTTTTGCGGGCGCGGACGCGCACCGTGTGCATGGTGATCCAGGCATTCTGCAGCCCGTCGAGCCCCAGCGCGATGCCAATGGCGACGGACGGCGTGAGGAAGCTGGAATACAGCGCCGAAAGGGCGAACAGGCCGCCGAAGCCGAGCAGCAGGGAGGAACAGAGAATGGCGATCCAGCTCTCCATGCCGAAGCGGCGGGCATCCATCGCGATTTGCAGCTTCAGCAGGGCATCCAGAATAACATAGACGCTCAGCAGCACCGGAAGTGTCGGCAGAACGCGCTGCGGCAGAAAGGCCAGAAGCCCTGCCAGCAGGGCGCACAGGATGCCGATGGCAAAGTCAAACTGAAAGGCGAGGCGGTAGAGATCATTGGAGTAGTAGCCGATCATCTTGGCGGCGCCAGTCAGCAGAAATAAAACGGCAAGCACTGTCCGCTGCAGGGATGTGACCTCCGTGCTGGGCAGGAAGATCAGCATCAGGCCCGCCAGAAAGATCAGGAACGAGGCGGCCGTATTGGTGATTTTGGCCAGCTTGACCAGATTGTCGTTTTGCTTCATGGCTGTTTGTTCCTTTCCGCACCGCCGCGCCACTGCGCGCGGGCGAGAATTTCATAGACACGGGGATCGACCATCGGCCGCTGTACCCCGGCAAGCGTCTGCTCCGAGAGCGTTCCCGTTTCGGCATATTCCCGGCCTGCCGCCTCGAAGGCCTGCAGACGGCGGGCCCGCGGCCCGTCCAGCTTTTCCACCGGGAGCAGCTCGCCCTGCGGGAAAAACAGGGGCGTATAATTCCGGCCGCTGCACAGCCGGTCAAGCTGGGCCAGCAGCGCTTCATACATGGGCGCGGCCTCCGTATAGCCGCATGAGGAGATGACGACGAGCTTTTTGCGCCGCAGCGCCGGGTCCCGCAGCGTCTGGAACGAACAGTGCCCGCCCTCCGGCGTCTGGCCGTGGTATGGCTCCATCAGGCTGATCGTCCGATCCAGCAGGGCTTTGAGCTGAGCGGGAAGACCAAAATAATACAGGGGAAAGCTCGCAATCAGCACGTCTGCCCGGCGGAACTGTCCGACAAAAGCAGAGAAATCGTCCGCAATCGTGCAGGGGGCGCCGCTGCGCCAGCAGGCCATGCAGCCCCGGCAGGGCTCGATGCGTTTATCCGTCAGAGAAAACGTCTCAAACGGCCAGCCTGTGCCCTGCAGAAAGGCGCGGGAAAGTCGCAGCGTATTGCTGGCAGCGCCGCGCGGGCTGCCATTGAGCAGCAGAGCCTGCATGTTGATCTCCTCCTGTGTTCTGCGAGACTCAAAAAACCACCCCTATAGCATAGCGGGTCAGCCTCTGCTAGTCATCATTCATTCCCGGAGCGATGTGCAAAATCCATACACTCCGGGATATTTGTATGGCATTCAGGTGCGCGGATGAGCGGCGCTGAATTCCAGCGCATGGCGCACCGTGCCCTCGAACAGCTGGGCGACGCGGCGAAGCTCTGCCTCGAGCGCGACGTCGGAGCGGCCCGTCAGCCATTCCTCCAGCAGGCCGTAGAGGGCGTGGCAGCAGATGTCGCAGATGAGCTTGCGGTCCTGCTGGCTGTAGTCCAGAACGCGGACGTTTTGCTCGATATAGCGGTCCGACAGCTCGGAGATGACCTTGCTGAGGTAGACGCGCATGGCATCCTGACATTTCGACTGGAAAATATGACGGCCGATCTGCGGCGAATCTGTGAGAAAGCTGAGCATATCGAGCAGCATGGTCTCCCAGGAGGCCCCGCCTGCGGGGACGGACAGCGCCCGCTCGATCTCGGACTCCAGCACGTCGCTCAGCAGATCGTAGACGTCTTCGTAATGGTAATAAAAGGTATTGCGCGTCAGCCCGCAGTCCTCGACGATATCGCGGACGGTGATCTTGTCCAGCGGCTTGACGGCCAGAAGTGCCCGGAACGACTCGGTGATGGCGCGCTTGGTGATCTGCTGCTTCATCCGGACTCTCCTTTCCGTGCCGCGCGGCTTCGGGCTGCGACGGCAAGTTTCTGCATTCGACAGCATTCAGTGTAGCACATGAATTAAAATTTTTCAACTTCGGCAGGGAAAAACAACATTTTCCGTTAAGAATTCACCGGCTGCGCGGTATGGGTGAAAGGAGGTATACGGCAACATGGAACAAGACGTTCTCATCGCGCTGCTGTCGCTGGCCGGAACGCTGACAGGCACCCTCGGCGGGATCCTGACCTCGGCCCGGCTGACAAATTATCGGATCGAGCAGCTCGAGAAAAAAGTGGACCGTCACAACGGCTTCGGAGAGCGCATCCCGGTCCTGGAGGATCGGGTCACGGCGATCTCGCACAGAATGGACTGCCTGGAAGGGGGGAAGACATGAAGAATCGGTTATCCGCTTTGCTGACGGTCAAGTCGCTCGTCACGGTGACGCTGACGGGGGTCTTTGCCGCGCTTGCGCTGCAGCGGTGTGTCTCGGCGCAGGAGTTTCTGACCGTGTTTACGGTCGTCATCAGCTTTTATTTCGGAACACAGCATGAAAGGAGCAATGCAGCATGAAAATTTGTCTCGATGCCGGCCATGGGACCGGCCAGAATCAAAGCCCCGCACGGTGCGGCTACTTTGAGGGCGACCGGATGTTTACGCTGCAGCGCCTGCTGCAGCAGGAGCTGGAGGCCTACGGCGTGACCGTGGTCTGCACGCGCGCCGCGCGGCAGGACGACCCGCCACTCTATACCCGCGCGCTGGCGGCAAAGGACTGCGATCTGTTCCTCAGCCTGCACAGCAACGCAGCGGGAAACGGGGTCTGCGAAAGCGTGGACTATCCCGTCGTCTTTTATCCGGTCAGCGGGAAGGGAATCGGCCTGGCTGCCGAGCTGGCGGAGTGCATCCATAAGACGATGGGAACGCTGCAGCCCGCGCAGACGCGCGTCCGCTGGAACAGCGCGCACAACGCCGATTATTACGGGGTCATCCGCTTCACGGCGGCCTTCGGCGTGACCGGGATGATCCTGGAGCACAGCTTCCACACGAACACGCGCATGACGTCCTGGCTGCTGGACGACGAAAATCTCAAACGGCTGGCAGCTGCGGAGGCAGCTGTTCTTGCGGAGCACTACGGTCTGAAAAAGATCGCAGACGAGCCGCAGCGGGCGGAGACGGTGCGCTATCATCTGCTCGCTGACGTGCCGCAGGGCGATTACCGCACCGTGCTGGACAAGCTGATCGCGGCGGACATCCTGCGTGGTCGCAGCGGAACGGGAGAGGAGCGGGTGCTGGACCTGACGGAGGACAGCGTCCGGCTTCTCGTTCTTCTGGACCGCGCAGGCGCGTTCGGGAGTTGACAGCGGGCCAAAGCCGCTGTAAAATCAGAAACAGAAAGCAGAAAGAAAGCGGAGGAAACGGCATGGAACGGATCGAGGAACAGCTGCGGGCGTATCGCCCGTGGAACGAGCAGGAGGAGGCGGACTGCGCGGAGCTGCTGCGGCGGCTCGGGCAGGGAGAGGACCTGTGGACGCGGGAGAACCGCTCGGCCCATCTGACGGCCTCCGGCTGGATCGTCAGCCCGGAGCGCGACCGTGTGCTCATGGCCTATCACAATCTCTATGACTCCTGGTCCTGGCTCGGCGGCCATGCCGACGGCGACCATGATCTTCTGGCTGTCGCTCTGCGGGAGGCACAGGAGGAGAGCGGGCTTTCCGCTGTGCGCGCCGTCAGCCCGGAGCTGTTCTCCGTGGAGATTCTGACTGTGGACGGGCACGAAAAGCGCGGGCACTATGTGCCGTCACACCTGCACCTGAACGTGACATATCTGCTGGAGGCGGACCCGGCGCTGCCCATCCGCTGCAAGCCGGATGAGAACAGCCGCGTGGGCTGGTTCGGCCTGGATGAGGCCGTGGCGGCCTCGTCGGAGCCGTGGTTCCGCGAGCGCATCTATTCCAAGCTCAATGCCAAGCTCTGCGCGGGCTGGCCCAAATAAATACGGAAAACAATGCGGCAGAGGCGAAAAGGCCCCTGCCGGTTTTTTTATGCTTCTGTGCCTTACAGCCTGCCGAGCGGCACGGCGAGCCCTGTTCGGGTGCGGTTTAGCCCCACATTGCGGAGAGCGTGGGAATGATCTGCTTTTTACGGGACATGACGCCCGGCAGAAACACGACGTTGTTCTTGGCCTCACTGGAGAAGGCCTGCTGGATCGTCTCCTCGTCGCCAAGGTAGATGAGCTGCGTGCCTTCGAGCAGCACGTCCGTCAGCATGAGCAGCATCAGGCTGTAGTGCCGCTCCTGCATGGTCTGCTGCATGATATCGAGGAACTCCTGCTTGCGCTCGAGGATGTGCGCGGAATTCACGCAGGTGATCTGGCCGACGCCGAGATCGTGGCCCGCGATGTGGAAATCCTTGAAGTCCGTGAACAGCAGCTCCTCCGGCGTCTTGTCATCCGACCACGAGGCGGAGAAGATCTGCTGGCCCAGCTCCTCGAGCGAGACGTTGGCGATGCGCGCCATGCGCTCGGCCATACTGCGGTCGCGCTGGGTGCAGGTGGGGGACTTGAACATGACGGTATCCGAGACGATGGCGGCTGCCATCATGCCTGCGAGCTTTTCCGAGGGCATGAGGCCCTTTTCCTGATACATCGTGGCGATGATGGTCGTGGTGCTGCCGACCGGCTCGTTGCGGAAATAGATGGGATTGCCCGTCTGGATGTCCGCAAGGCGGTGATGATCGATGATCTCCAGAATTTCCGCCTGATCGAGGCCGGGCACGGACTGGGCCGCCTCGTTGTGATCGACGAGCACGACACGCTTGCGCTTCGGGCGGATCAGATGGTAGCGGGAGAGCGTGCCGACGACGCGGTCGTTTTCATCCAGAATGGGATAGCAGCGGTAGCGGCTTTTCAGCATACCCTCGCGGACGTCGTCGACAAAGTCGTCGAGATGGAAGCACTCGAGGTCCTTCGTGCGGCAGATGCGGCTGATGGGCAGTGACTGATACAGCAGGCGGACGGCGCGGTAGGCATCGAACGGCGTGGAGATGATGACGGTGTCCGTCGGCGCATTGCGGAGCTGCTCGTCCAGCTCGGCCTGACAGACGATGACGCAGCGGGCGTGCTGCTCGATGGCGCGGCGCACCATGTCCGGCTGGTGGCCGCAGACGATGATGCTGCCGCTGCCGGAGAACAGCAGATTGTCACAGCTCTGCGGCAGGGCGATGCACACGTCGCCGCTGATGGAATCCACAAGATCGCCCGCTTCGTTCAGGATACGGCCCTCGAGCACGCTGAGCACATTGAACAGCGGAACGGCGTCGATGTGCGGATGCTCGATGGACTGCATGTCGCTGGCGGCGATGTCGCCGGAGGAGAGCATGCCGAACAGTGTGCCGTCCTCCTTTGTGATGGGCAGGGCAGCGATGGACGTGTCCATCGACAGAGCGGCCCACGCGCGGCTGATGGTCACGCCGGAGGAAAGCGCGGGCGGCGTGTCATAGTCGAGGTCGCGCACCTGCGTGCGCATGGTCTTGATCCAGACCGGGGCAGGGAAGCCGAAGCGGTCGAGCACGAGTTGCGTCTCGTCGCTGACGTGGCCGAGACGGGCGGCGCGGTACTCCCGGTCGCCGAGTGCATTGCGCAGCGCGGCGTAGGCCATGGCTGAGACGATGGAGTCGGTATCCGGATTCCGATGGCCGGTGACGTAAATGGGATCCATGGGCAGCCTCCTTCGGCAGCGCAGCTGCGCCGCCGTTCATTTTTCGATTATGGTATTATCCTACCCCGATTTCGGCGTTCTGTCAATGTCGGAATGCAGCTTTTTCCGGCTTCGATGGTCTGAATATGATGAAAACGTTTGCAAAATGTAGGTAAGCAGTACACATGGCAGTCTTGCATGAAATAATGCAGATTATGCTGATATTACGGCACATGAAAGGATAATCATGCGGGAAACTGTGAAAGAATTCCTGCAAGTATGCACGACGAGCAAAAAACATAAGGAAATGTATTCAAATTTTAGCGCATTTTTATCTTGACTGCACTTTGCGGCACTGCTACAATAAAGTATGGCCTAACGTCCGGTTTATCGAAAAGGGCCTGCGGGACCTTTTCGGCAAGCCGGGCGTATTGTCATAACAAAGAAAGGAAGGTTGATTCGATGAGAAAACAGAAGCTTCGGCAGCTATTGGCTGTCCTCCTGACGCTCTGCCTGCTGCTCGGCTGCGTTCCCGCAGTGTTTGCAGCAGACCAGACGAAGGAGCTGGAGCTGCAGCAGACGCCTGTTTCCATCTCTCCTGAAAATGAGAATGTGGAAACGGACGCAGCGGACGAGCCCGCGCCGGAGGAAACGGTGCGCGTGATCATCCGCTTCCGCAGCGATCCCCTGACCGGGCACGGCTATTCGACCCGCGGTCTCGGCAGCAACGCTGCGGCACTGGCCTACAGTGACCGCCTGCAGAAGGAGCAGCGCACGCAGCTCAAGGCCATTTCGGCGGAGCTCGGCGTGACGCTTCCCGTGCGCTACCAGTTCACCATCGGCGTGAACGGCGTTGCCACGAGTGTGCCCTACGGCGAGGTGGAGGCGATCCGCGCCATGGACGGCGTTGAGAGCGTCTATGTGGAAAATCAGTACGAGCCGGATGTTGACGAGCCCAACACGGCTACGGCGGGCACGATGATCGGCTCCTATAACGCCTGGGCCGACGGCTACACCGGCGCAGGCAGCCGGGTCGCCATCATCGATACCGGCCTGGATATCGACCACCCGAGCTTTGACGAGAGCGCGTTCCTTTATGGCCTCGAGCGCTCCGCGGCCCGCTTCGGTAAGCAGGTCTCCGATTATGATCTGATGACGGAAGAGGACATCACGAAGGTCCTGCCCCGTCTGCATGCATCGGAGCGCATGAGCGGCCTGACGGCCGATGAGCTCTACCGCACGGCCAAGATCCCCTATGCGTTCAACTATATCGATGAGGATCTGGACGTCACCCATGACAACGACGCGCAGGGCGACCACGGCACGCACGTTGCCGGTATCGCCACCGCGAATACCTATGTCTGGACGAAGGACGCCGACGGCGATCTGCACGCGGCCCGCCAGAAAAACGGCGTGGTCGGCGTGGCGCCGGATGCGCAGGTCCTGCCGATGAAGGTCTTCGGCAAGGGCGGCGGCGCGTATGATTCGGACTATATGGCGGCCCTCGAGGACGCCCTGCTGCTCGACTGCGACACGGTCAACCTGTCGCTCGGCTCGTCCGTCTCCGGCCATACGTTCAGCGATAACGACGAGCTGTTTGCCAGCCTCCAGAACACGGACACCGTCGTGACCATCTCCGCCGGCAACAAGTTCAGCTATGCGCAGTACAACAATACCGGCACGAAGATGCAGCTCACGCAGGATACCGTGATCGACACGGTCGGCTCTCCCGGCTCGTTCGGCAATGCGTTCACCATTGCCTCGACCGACAACTCCGGCCTGACGGGCGTGATGCCGGTGTTCAACGGCGTCGGCACGTCCTACAATGATACCTCCGAGAACTACGGCGCCTATGCGTTCACGACGCTCGATACCTCGGCGGACAAGTCCGGCACGACGTATGACTACGTCTTCCTTGGCGACCCGACGACGGGCGAGGACATCTTCGGCGCGGACGAGAGCTTTGAGGGCCTCGACCTCACCGGCAAGATCGTCCTCATCTCCCGCGGCGGCGGTGTTTCGTTCTCCGTCAAGGCAAACAATGCCGTGAAGGCCGGTGCGGCCGCTACCGTTATCTATAATAACGAGAGCGCCAACAACCTTATGATGAACCTGGCGGACTATGAGTACAAGAACCCTGCTGTCCTCATCCCGATGATCAGCGCGGGCAGCATTCTCGCCGCCTCCGAAAAAGACGAGACGACCGGCCTGTACGGCGGCAAGATGGTCGTTGCCAACCAGGTCCGCACCGTGACGGACGTCCCCGGCGGCTTTGTGCCGAGCGACTTCTCCTCCTGGGGCGTTCCCGGCAACCTCGACCTGAAGCCTGAGATCACCGCCCCCGGCGGCAACATTTGGTCCACCCTGACGGATGGCACCTACGGCTCCATGTCCGGTACGTCCATGTCCGCGCCGAGCGTGACCGGCATGGCGGCAGTCGTTGCGCAGTATCTGCGTGAGACCGGCCTTGCCGAGCAGGAGGGCATGACGGTCCGCGCCCTGTCGCAGGCACTGCTCATGTCCACGTCCAGCCCGCTGAAGCAGGATAACGGCGTGGAATATTCGCCCAGAAAGCAGGGCTCTGGCTTTGCAAATGTCTATCATGCCGTGACGACCCCGGCCTATCTGCTGACGGACAGCAAGGATGTGACCGACGGCAAGGTCAAGGTCAACCTCGGCGACGATCCCGACCGCACGGGCGAGTATACCTTTGACTTCACCATCAACAATCTCTCAGACAAGGCTCTTGCCTATGTGCTCCATGCCGGCATCAACACTATGGCGGTCGAGGAGATCGAGGGTGAGAACTACATGTCCGATACGGCCCGCGTCCTGAGCCCGAAGGTCACCTTCGACGTCGAGGGCGGCATGAGCTACCTCTATGACCTGAACGGCGACGGCACCATCGACGAAAGCGATGCGCTCGTGCTCCTGCAGGTCGCAAACGGCACGCATGACGCGCTGCCCGAGGCCGATACCGCCAAGTACGACTTCGACGGCGACGGCGCTCTCACTACGGCGGATGCCCAACTCTATCTGGCCGGTCTGCACAATGAGCCGGAGAGCCCGAACGTCTACGCGGCTGCCGTGACGGTCCCCGCCAGCGGCTTCGTCTCCGTCAAGGCGACGGTGAAGCTCAGCGAGGCCGACCGTGCTTACTTCGCAGAATACTATCCGAACGGCTGCTATGTCGAGGGCTATGTTTACGCCTCCGATCCGACGGAAGCCGAGGCCGAGCTGTCTCTGCCGATCCTGGCCTACTACGGCAGCTGGACGGATGCCTCCATGTTCGATAAGTACATCACCCTGCGTGACAGCGTCGATCCGGATGCCGTCGGCTACACCACGACGCAGTACGCCAACGCGCTCGTCCTGCGCGCCTCCGGCTCCTCCTCGGCCTACTACCTTACGGCAAACCCCTACGGTCAGGCCACGGAATTCCTTGCCGACCGCACGGCCATCAGCTCCACGTCCGGCATGCAGCTCTATGGCGCATACGCCAGCCTGATCCGCAACGCGGGCGGTGATCTGAATGCCGTCATCTCCAATGCGGAGACCGGCGAGGTCTATGCAAGCGTTGATCAGGGCGTGCAGTTCGGCGCTTACTACAACACGAGCGCAGCGGCCTGGGGCAACAACATGATCGCCATCCCGCTGAGCTGGAACGTGACGGACAAGAACGGTGGTCCGCTGCCCGAGGGCACGAAGATCAAGGTCACTGTGAATGCCATCCCGGAATACAACTGGGACCGCGCCACGAAGACCGTGAAGGGCACGCTCGGCGCGGGCGCTTCCTGGACGACGGAGCTCACGGTCGATAACACCGCTCCGGAGCTGACCGGCGCGAGCTACACCCGCGATTTCGTGACCGGCGAATCCAGTCTGCGGGTCACCGCGAAGGACAACCGCTATGTGGCGGCCATCCTCGTGACGAATGCCCGCCAGACGCAGGTCCTTGCCCGTCAGGCCGTTGATCAGACCGAGCTCGGCGTGGAATCCACGGTCACGGTCGACACCTCCGGCGTCACCGGCTCCGAGGTCTGTGTCATTGCCGTCGACTATGCCGGCAACATGGCAGGCTATAAGATCAAGCTCAACGGCAGCGAGGAAGAGGAGATCGATGCGGACAGCTTCTATGCCAACAACGCCTACGATTCCTCTTGGATCGCCTTCAAGGCCGGTTCGATGGACACTGCCAAGACCGTGGCGCAGGGCGCGATCTACGCCGCCGACTGCGTCGAGGATCATGTCTTTACGATCGACAGCAGCGCCCGCTTCTGCGTCGCTCCGCTGAACGATCTGGAGAACCAGACATACATCGAAACGCTCAGCCTGCCGAGTAATGCGCTCGATATGGCCTACAACTACGCGGACGGCAAGCTGTACGTCCTGTGCACGCAGAACCGCCTGTACTCCATCGACCCGCTTATGGGCACACTGGAGATGGTCGGCACCATCCCGATGTCCGCCGGCCTGAGCTTCATGACGTTGGCCTGCGCGACAGACGGCACGTTCTATGCCGCGACCTACAGCGACTATAACTCCCGCCTGTACAAGTTCGTCCTGACGGACGAGGGCTTCACGGTCACGCCGTTCCCGAAGACGACGGGCATGAAGGTCGCATTCCTGCAGTCCATGACCTACGACCATAACACCGGCAAGCTCTATCACGCCAACTACGGCGCGAAGACGTACTACACCACCTTCATTTCCTATGACCTGACGACCGGCGAAGCTACCGTGCTCGATGAGCTCTATCAGGCAGAGCTGTGCGGCCTGTTCATCCCGCGCAAGAGCGGCTCCATGTTCGGCCCGTCCGAAAAAGTTCAGGAGATCTCACTGAGCCAGGAGAGCCTCGACCTCATCAAGGGCAGCAGCGCCACGCTGGAGGTTTCCGCGAAGCCGTGGACGGTCGTGAACCGTGACTGCACCTGGACAAGCTCCGATGAGACCGTCGCCAAGGTGGAAAACGGCGTCGTCAAGGCCGTCGGCGCAGGCACCTGCACCATCAAGGCAGCCTCCGTCCTGGACCCGAGTGTCACGGATACCTGCACTGTGACGGTCAGGGAGGTCGACCATGACCTCAGCGCCGTCATCTGGGATGCGGACAGTCAGTCCTGGTTCAGCACGTTCAACACGAAGACGATCCCGAATTACAAGAAGCTGACCGAGCAGGCCAGCCGCCAGCAGATCATGACCGCAGCGACCGATACCGCCGGTATTACTTACGCTGCCTCCTATGAAGAAAAGGACGGTAATCTTTACTCGACTCTCTATCAGGTCGGAAAGGATTACAGCCTGACGAAGATCGGCGATTCCGAAGTTGGCTATACCGATATGACGTTCGCCGAGAAGCTCAATGGCGGCACGATGCTTGCAACCTGTGGCAAAAGCATCGTCACGGTCGACACCGCAACCGGTGCTTACACTGCGGGCTGGAATCTCTCCACACTCTTCTCCGCGAACCTCGTCGGCATCACCTATCTCAACACCGTCAAAGACACGACGAATGGCGTGACTGACAACTGCCTGGTGCTTGACGCAGACGGCAAGGTCTGGGCCATGGGCTTCTACGGCGACGGCGACAACCTGCACTGCACGCTGCCGCAGCTCGTTGCCGACCTCGGCATCGAGGCAAGCAAAGCCTTCTTCTGCTCCATCGCGACGGACGGCGCTTACCTCTATGCCACGATCCTGAACGGCTCGCAGTCCGAGCTGGCCGTTCTCGACCTCAAGACCGGCGCGGCTGCCGACCTCGGCAGCTTCAACGCGGACGTCTGGCCCGTTGTCGGCCTGAGAACGGACCGTGTGACGATCGTCACCTCCGCATCCACCTCCTCCGCCATGGAAAGCACCGACTCCCTGCCTGCACTGCAGGAGGCGCAGATCGAGGCGCTTCCCGTGACGGCACGCTGAAGAAAGGATGAGGCAAGTCATGATGAAACGAATCATTTCCTGCCTGCTCGTCTGCTTCCTGCTGCTCGGGCTCTGCCCGGCGGCATTGGCAGCCGCAGGCTCTCCCACCGCGACTGCAGCCGTGACGGCGAACGCGCAGGGCTCTGCGACGGTCGTCCTCACGGTCAAGGCGGGCAGCGGCTCGTCCCACGGCCGCGTGACTGCGACGATGCCTGCCGGCCTGACGCTGGCAAGCGCCCGCTCCCTGCTGGGCAGCGAAGGCATTGCCGACCTGTCGAGCACGAAAACGTCCCTGCGCTTTGCCTGGGCCTGCTATGCGGACCTGAAGAAGGATACCGCTGCGCTTGAGCTGAAGCTCACGGGAAAGCCCGGTGTCTATGCGCTGCAGCTTTCCCTTCCGGAGACGAAGGAGACGGTCTCCGTCTCGGTCGAGATCCCCGGCGTGTTCCGCGACGTTTCCGCTGACGACTGGTTCTTCAACGCGGTCTATGACGCATACGGCCGCGGCCTCATGGTCGGCGAGTCCTCCGATCTCTTTGCCCCGAACGACAGCATGACCCGCGCCATGCTCATCACGACGCTGTACCGCATGTCCGGCTCTCCGGCCGTGACGGGCGAGAACCCGTATTCCGACGTTCCCGCAGGCAGCTACTATGAGAAGGCTGTCATCTGGGCCATGCAGAAGGGCGTTGCCAACGGCATGGGCGGCGGCAAGTTCGAGCCGGACACCCGCGTGACGCGCCAGCAGGCCGTGACAATGCTCTATCGCTACGCCGTGAAGATCGCAGGCATCCGGACGGATGAGCGCGCCGAGCTCGGCCGCTTCACCGACAGCGCGAAGATCAATGCCTACGCGATCACCGCGATGCGCTGGGCCGTCGGCTCCGGCCTGATGAAGGGTTACCCCGACAATACGCTGCAGCCGAACGGCACACTGACGCGCGCCGAGGCCGCAACGCTTCTTGTCTGGCTGGCTGCCAAGGTTTGATGATCCCCATGCGGGGGCTGCGGCCCCCGCTCCGGATCCCGTGTTG
>OIWM01002775.1_pt1 | contig 13806 bp, 10 predicted proteins | sample 1587451 | NCBI WGS metagenome assembly OIWM01 (sample SAMEA3888907, study PRJEB22519) | human gut metagenome | biome: human gut; feature: human-associated habitat; material: faeces | place: Denmark | collected 2011
TCAAAAACGCTCTGCTTCTCTTGCTTCTTCTCCGGCTTTTCGCTACCTTTGTCGGTGGAATCCTCGTTTGATGGTAAAGTCACTCCATCAGCCTTTTGGTTTGCGGAAGGAGTTGTTAAGGTTTCGCTTGACGATGGATTCCTTTTTTCGTGTTTAGGCTTGCTTTTATCAAACGCTGTAACAATCCAGTTCTTGTTTTCAACGACATTCCCTTTTGAATCACGAATCGTCTTTTTTATGCTAACCCTATATCCATTATATTCGATGTTGATTTTGTCTTTGTTTTCTCGAACAATCAAACCATTACGTATAACATCCTCAATGACTTTTTGTATCTCATCCACATTTTTGAAGTCATTTTGTTCAATGATGTGTCGACGAATAATATGCGCCAATCCCCCTCCGTGGTCACCCCACACCAAATCAATGTCACCAACATCTTTTCTGTGGAACACACCAAGCAAGTCGCCACCTTTATGCTTCATCAAGAAATCAAAGGCTTCCTTCACCTTGCCCTTGAATTGGTTGTAGATGTTTCCAAACACACCACTCCCTAAGGGCTTTGGTTCTTCATCGTCCATTCGCTTCTCCGCTTCCTCCTTGTCGGATTCCGCCTCCTCAGTCTTCTCCTCAGCCTTCTGTTTAGCAATGCGCTCCTCCTCTGCCTTCCTTTCGGCTTCAACACGAGCTTCTTCCTCCGCCTCGGCACGTTCACGCTCCTCAGCGGCTTTCCTTTCCGCTTCCGCCTTCTCGGTCGCTATGCGCTCCGCCTCCGCCTTGGCGGCTTCCTCTCTGCGCGTCTTCTCTCCTACGATGGCTTTCCAAGCGTCAACCACTCTCTGTGCCTCCGCCACTGCCGCCTCGTTTTCCTTGATTGACCGCAACAATTCTTCCGGCGTCTCTCCTTTCTCCTTCAGTGCCTTTGCCGCCTTCAGCCTCTTCTCGGCGCCTCGAAAAAATACCAATGCGAAAGGGTCGACCTAACAACGCGAGTTCGGGATAATCGTTGACTGAAAAGGCGTGATTCGGATGCGGATATAATGTCGGGCGACCATGAACGTGGCCGCCTGATGTGCTTCGGTAAAAATGGGATTTGAGCTATTGCCAAATGGTGAGTCGACCGTCTGAGTTCGGCACCTCGTAGTCGAAGTTGACTGCTGGTTTGGACAGGAAGAAGCAGCACGCCCCCATTGCCACGAGCAGGTTTATCAGAAAGTTGTGCACGCTGCGGTGCCGTGTGTGCACAAGCTGCGCCACGTTTTTAAGCATGTCGTTCACGGTCTCGATAATGCTCCTCTGCGCAGCATTATCTTGTCATAAAGAGGCATCAGTCGCTGCTTCATATTAGAGCGCAGCCCTGTCACCACATATATCCCCTCACTCCAAAGCCGTCCGAAAAGCGCACATGTAGGTCTGGTAATAATGCTTGAAGTTGCGGTAGGAGTTGAAGTGGAAACAGATGAGGATTGTGATGACCTCGGCGTCCGACATCATACGCTTGCGACGGCGTTTTGGGGTATCAGGCGTTGATTGAACAGCGTTTTTTGCCATCTCTGCATCAAATTCTTTGCAGAAATCATCGGCAATACAAAAATTTCAGTAACTTTACTCTTGGTGATCATGATTTGTAATTGTTCCTTTTTACACCATTAAATTACTAAAAATCAATGATTCCCTTTTTTTGCCATTTTTTCAAACGCCTCTTATCCCGAACTCGTGTGAATAGCAAAAAACTATTTGTCAATCAGTTACGGGGTCACCATCAAAAAGCCGCACTAATGACCGGATTTGGGATAAATAAGCAACCTTCCGGGTTTGATTCCCAGAGGCTATCCGCTTAAAGCAATCATAGATTTGCAGCCAACGCCCGCCACAGGTTGTCGTCTGGTATTGGCGCAACCAAATCGATTATTTTTTTTGACACAGGATGCTCGAATACGATTCTATGCGACTGTAATGATATGCCACCGTCGGGATTGCTCCGTCGGTCACCATATTTTAAATCTCCACGGATCGGACATCCCATAGCCGATAATTGTGCGCGTATCTGATGCTTCCTTCCCGTGTGAAGATTCACTTCAAGCAGGCAGTAATAATCAGTTTTTGCCAACAATTTGTAGTCAAGCACAGCTTTCTGCGCCCCGTCGACAGGCGTGCGGCTGACATATGTTTTGTTTTTGCGTTCCCGAGGTGTCAGATAGTCAACCAACATACCTTCCGCTCTTGGCGGCAAATTTCTTGAGATTGCCCAATATGTTTTTTTCACTTTCCGATTCTGAAAAATCTCGTTCATCCGCGCCAACGCTTTGCTTGTTTTGGCGAATACGACAAGCCCGCTCACCGGGCGGTCAAGCCGGTGAATCACACCACAAAACACATTGCCTGGCTTGTTATATTTTTCGCGCAGATAATCTTTAACCATCTCAGACAGTGGTTTGTCGCCTGTTTTATCGCCCTGCACGATTTCACCTGCGGCTTTATTCACCACTATCAGATGATTATCTTCATAAACAACCTCCATAGACTTAGTTGCCCATTTCAGAAATAAACTTAATGCGAACCAACCGGATTTCTTCTTCAGTATAGTCTCCGCCAAGTTCATTTATCGCCAATTCCAAATCATCGCTCTCGCTTTCTTTGAAATATTCAAAAATGTCGTCCAAGTGATCTTCATCCATCACCTCGTCCAGGAAATAATCGATGTTTATTTTTGTGCCAGAGTATACAATTGCCTCCACTTCATCCAACAACTCATCGAATTCCAACCCCTTAGACTCCGCAAGCTCATCAAGTGCAATCTTACGGTCAATACCCTGAATGATTGATATTTTAAGCTTGCTTTTGTTTGCAACACTCCTCACCCGCAGGTCTTCCGGACGTTCAATATCGTTTTCCTCGACATGGGCTTTTATAACTTTCAAGAAGTCCGCTCCATAGCGTTTCGCCTTGCCGGCGCCAACGCCTTGTATAGTTTGAAGTTCTTCCATTGTGATTGGATATGTTGTAGCCATAGCCTCCAACGAGATGTCTTGAAAGATTACATACGGCGGCAACTCCAGCTTCTTGGCAATCTTTTTGCGAAGATCTTTAAGGATGGAGTACAATTCTGGGTCGACGGCGCAAACTCCGCCCGATTTTATAGTAACATCTTCGTCATCTTCGTTGAATTCCTTGTCTTCAACAATCTTAAACGACTTTGGATTCTTCAAAAACGAGTGCCCAGCTTTTGTCACTTTCAGCAACCCATAGTTTTCAATTTCCTTGTCAAGATATCCAGCAATGATTGCTTGATGAATCACCGCGCCTAAAAATTTATCGGTGTCAGCCTCCATGCAGCCGAACACTTCCAATTGATCGTGTAAATATGATTTTATTTCGGCGGTCGATTTTCCGAGCATGACATTAATAACATAGTCTGATTTAAATTTTTCTTTCAATGCCAAGACGGTCTCAATTACCGCACAAAGTTCATCTTTTGCTTCCACTTTTTTCTTAGGATTTAAACAGTTGTCACAGTTTCCGCAATTGTCTTCTTGATATTCCTCTCCAAAATAATAAAGCAACGACTTTCGCCGGCACACAGATGATTCACAATATGCCGCCGTTTCCAAAAGCAACTGCTTGCCAATTTCCTGTTCTGCAATTGGCTTGCCCTGCATAAACTTCTCTAGTTTCTGCAAGTCCTTGTTGGTATAGAATGCGACACACAAACCTTCGCCGCCGTCACGTCCCGCGCGTCCGGTTTCTTGATAATACCCCTCCAAACTTTTGGGGATGTCATAATGTATTACAAAACGCACATCCGGTTTGTCAATACCCATACCAAAAGCAATCGTTGCCACGATGACATCGACAGTCTCCATCAGAAAGGCATCCTGGTTGGCACTGCGTTGCGCGCTGTCCATGCCAGCATGGTATGGCAATGCTTTGATGTTGTTGACAATCAATGTCTCTGTCAACTCTTCCACTTTTTTTCTGCTCAGGCAATATATTATTCCCGATTTGCCCTCATGACTTTTTATGAATTTTATGATGTCCTTGTCAACGTTCTTGGTCTTCGGACGCACTTCATAATATAGATTTGGCCTGTTGAATGATGATTTAAACACTTTAGCATCCAGCATTCCCAAATTCTTCTGTATGTCATGCTGCACCTTTGGCGTAGCAGTGGCTGTCAAAGCAATGACCGGACGGTTGCCTATCTGATTTATCAACGGTCTGATTCGTCTGTACTCTGGCCGAAAATCGTGTCCCCATTCCGATATACAATGCGCCTCGTCGACTGCGTAGAATGAAATCGACACCGTCGATAAGAATTCTATGTTCTCCTCTTTTGTCAGTGACTCCGGTGCGACGTACAATAATTTCGTTTTGCCCGACACAATGTCCGACTTAACTTTCTCTATTGCAGCACGGTTCAATGAAGAGTTCAAAAAATGAGCTATTCCGTCGTCCTCTCCAAAATTGCGCATAGCGTCTACCTGATTCTTCATCAAGGCGATTAATGGCGATATGACAATTGCAGTGCCGTCCATCAGCAAGGACGGCAATTGATAGCATAGCGACTTGCCGCCGCCTGTAGGCATAAGCACAAACGTGTCATTGCCGGCCATCAGATTTTCTATTATCGCTTCTTGATTGCCTTTAAAGTTGTCGAATCCGAAATAGTTTTTCAGTTCGGCTTTTAAATCAGTTTTGACTGCCATAATAATTAGAGGTTTGCTTTACTTACAAAGTTAAGGACCTATCGACAATTTGCAAAATGTTTTCGCTATATTTTCACACAAGGAGATCTAAATTTGCCTTGTTAAGCTTCTCCAATGCATATTCTCTGGTAACTACAAACTCTTTTTTCTTTGACGACGGACTTTCATACATTGCGTCGACCACAATGGTTTCCGTCAGCGAGCGAAGTCCGCGCGCGCCAAGTTTATATTCTATTGATTTATCAACAATAAGGTCAAGAGCATCTTTCTCAAAAACCAGCTTGACGCCATCCATCTCAAACAATTTCTGATACTGTTTTATTATGGCATTTTTGGGCTCTGAGAGGATTCTCCGCAACGCATTGCGGTCCAATGGCTCAAGATTGGTCAATATCGGCAATCGACCTATAATCTCAGGAATTAGTCCGAATGACCGCAAGTCTTGTGGCGCTACGTAGTTTATCAGATTTTCCCGTTTCTGCTTGCGCTCCACATTGTCAGTTCCGAAACCAACCACATATGTGTTAAGGCGCTGGGCAATCTTACGCTCAATTCCCTCAAAAGCACCGCCACAAATAAACAGGATATTTTTTGTGTCGACAGGAATCATCTTTTGCTCCGGATGCTTCCTTCCGCCTTGTGGTGGCACGTTGACCACAGAGCCTTCGAGCAACTTCAAAAGCCCTTGCTGCACTCCTTCTCCACTCACGTCTCTTGTGATTGACGGGTTGTCGCCCTTTCTTGCTATTTTGTCTATCTCGTCAATGAATACGATGCCTCGTTCAGCCTGTGCCACGTCATAATCGCAAGCCTGCAACAAACGGACCAAAAGACTCTCAATGTCTTCGCCCACGTATCCAGCCTCTGTGAGTACGGTTGCATCGACAATTGCAAACGGCACATTAAGCAATTTCGCTATTGTTTTTGCCAACAACGTTTTGCCGGTTCCAGTAGGGCCAACAATTATCACATTACTTTTCTCAATCTCCACCCCGTCTTCATTAACAGGCTGAAGCAGACGCTTATAGTGATTGTATACAGCAACCGACAAGTATTTTTTTGCCTGTTCCTGACCGATAACATATTGATTCAAATAATCAACAATCTCCTTTGGCTTCGGCACACTTTTCATTTCCAAGTCGAATTTGCCGCCTTTGCCGTTTATGGGCTTTGTGTCAATATACTGCGAAATCATAGCATGTGCCTGCTCGATACAATTGTCGCAGATAGCTCCCTTGCCGTCAATTGTTGGAATAAACAGCGCCGCATCTCTTTGGCTGCGGCCACAAAAACTGCACCGCATTGTCGATGTTCCAGAATCTTTTTTTGCCATTAGTTTTTATTTGGTCTCTCTTGTCAAAACTTCATCAATCATTCCATATTGCTTAGCCTCCGCCGATGTCATCCAATAATCACGGTCGCTGTCTTTTTCAACCTTCTTGAATGGCACTCCTGAATGATTCGATATGATTGTATACAGCTCTTTTTTCAATTTTTGAATCTCTCGCGCTGTTATTTCAATGTCGGAAGCCTGGCCTTGCGCACCGCCCATCGGCTGGTGAATCATAACACGCGAATGGTTAAGCGCAAAACGTTTGCCTTTTTCTCCAGCGACAAGCAGCACGGCAGCCATCGATGCCGCCATTCCTGTGCAAATCGTCTTGACATCGCTCGAAATGTACTGCATAGTGTCATATATGCCAAGTCCAGCATATACAGAGCCACCAGGAGAGTTTATATAAATTGAGATATCCTTGCCCGGGTCGGAAGAGTCAAGATAAAGCAACTGGGCTTGGATTACATTTGCTGTATAATCATCTATCTGTGTGCCCAAAAATATAATTCTATCCATCATCAATCGTGAGAACACGTCCATTTGTGCCACATTCAATTGACGTTCTTCAATAATAGTCGGAGAGATATAGCTGCTGGTGATGTTCATATAGTCGTCAACAGCGAGCCCGTTGAGTCCCATGTGTTTCACTGCGAAATCTCTGAATTCATTTTTCATATTTATCCTCTTGTTATTCTTTTTTGTTGTCTATATACGTTTTTATGTCATACAAAATTAATCAAAGACGGCTGAAGAAAAAAATTTCGAGAATATTAATTTCAGATTTACCCGAAAAGCGAGCGGAACACTTCCTCTACACGCGCCACTTCTTTAACTTCCACATTATACTGAGACACATCCACACCTTTCAAATTGTGCTTTGGCACATAAATCGTGGAAAAGCCTAATTTGTTAGCCTCTATTATGCGCTGTTCTATCCTGGTGACCGGGCGAATCTCCCCCGACAATCCGACTTCCCCTGTCAAACAAACCGTCTTTGCGATCGGCATATCGACATTTGACGAAAGTATCGAGCTGATAACAGCAAGGTCAAGCGCCGGGTCATTCACCTTAAATCCCCCCGCAATATTGAGGAACACATCTTTCAAAGCCAATTTAAATCCGACACGTTTCTCCAGCACTGCCAGCAACATATTCATTCTTTTTGAATCAAAGCCAGTCACCGACCTCTGCGCTGTGCCGTATGCCGCAGTGCTTACCAACGCTTGCGATTCGACGAGCAATGGACGCGCCCCCTCCACTGTCACACCGATAGCAGCTCCCGACAAGTCTGAATCATTATCAGACAACAGCAGCTCCGATGGATTTGCCACTTCACGCAATCCCGATTGTGTCATTTCATATATGCCCATTTCCGACGTGCTTCCGAATCTATTCTTTATCGAGCGCAACAACCGATACATATAATGACGGTCGCCCTCAAACTGCAGCACGGCGTCGACAATATGTTCAAGCACCTTCGGCCCGGCTATACTTCCCTCCTTGTTGATATGCCCGATCAGCACCACTGGTGTTCCGCTCTCCTTGGCATATTTCAAAAGAGACGCCGCGCATTCCCGCACTTGGCCCACACTTCCAGCCACAGATTCAAGATTGTCGGAAGCAATAGTTTGGATGGAGTCGATGACCACTATTCCTGGATTGCTGTTTTTTATGTGTTGAAATATCTTCTCCAACGACGTTTCACAAACAATATAGCACTCTCCTCCGTCTGCACCAAGTCGGTCAGCCCGCATCTTCAATTGCTGCGCGCTTTCCTCACCAGACACATAGAGCACCTTTCTGCTCCTAATGCGTATTACGTTCTGCAAAACGAGGGTCGACTTTCCTATCCCAGGCTCTCCTCCTATTAATATTATAGAACCCTGCACCAAACCTCCGCCAAGCACACGGTTCAACTCTCCGCTCGGCATCTGTATGCGCTTCTCCTCCCCAGCTTCGATTTCAGACAAGCGAAGTGGCTTCGAGTCCAATTTTGTTTCCGGGAGGAGCGATTTCCCGCCTCGAGTCTGCACAACGCGCTCTTCGACGAAAGTGTTCCAGGCTCCGCAATTCGGACACTTCCCCACCCATTTTGGCGACTCATATCCGCAATCGCTACAAAAAAACGCTATTTTATCCTTTGCCATAGCACATACTACATTGTTCTTCTTCTAAATTCTGCGACAACAATGGCTGTCGCCATCCCCACATTTAGCGATTCCGATGTCGGAGTGCCGATTGGATATGACGGAATGAGCAACTTTCCTGTCACAAGACGTCTTATCTCCTCCGAAATCCCCTTGCCTTCATTGCCCATGACGATGAATCCCGCCTGCGCCAGCGGCGTTTCGTAAATATTGTTTCCGTCAAGCAATGTTCCGTATACTGGCATTTCCTTATATGTCGCAAACAGTTCCGAAAGGCTGCAATACACGACATTCACACGCGAAACAGCACCCATTGTCGCCTGCACCGCCTTAGGATTGTAAACGTCTACGGTATCTTTGCTACAAAACACGTCTTTGATTCCAAACCAATCGGCAATCCTCAGTATGGTTCCGAAGTTTCCTGGGTCTTGGATTCCATCAAGCACTAATGCGAGACGCTTCTCCAAGCCTTTCTCAATCTGGACATCTGGCATTTCATAAACAGCGATGACGTCTGTCGCCGTTTTCAGCATCGACATCCTCTCTATTTGAGCTTTGGTTGCGACCGTCACGGGGCAGCGCAATCTACAGCCGACGCTGTCCGCCCAATCAGACGTGGCAAACAAATATCTAACCTTAAAATAATCGAGTGTGTCAACCACGCATTTTGTTCCTTCTGCAACAAAACAACGCTCCTTGTCACGATTCTTTTTCTGCGACAAGGAATGCACCCATTTTATTACTCCTGCTGAAAGTTCCATATCCACAAAGTTAACGATATTACAAATAACATAAAAATGCTGGAGCATAAATTTTGCCGATACGCAATCGAAAGTTATCTTTGCATAAAAAAGCAGATGACTAAAGATTTCACACCAGCCCAAAATGCCATCATTGTGGATGCGGCATTCCTTAATTTTATCACATCGGATTTCAAAACTAATTTTGAGCGCATTCTAAACCGCGAGCTGAGCACCATCGATCTCTCTTCGCTGTTTACATACATTGCTTTGGACTGGGGTGTCACTCCCGGCGAAAACCAAATTGACGTTTATATTACATATAACAACGGTTGTGACAATTTCGACGTCTGCACCCCGTCTGACATTGCCGGACTGAATGGAATGGCTTTCAACGGACATCTCGGCGAATTTTCGTTCTACACATATTCAAATGAAGGGATGGTTGACTCCAACGACTTTTTTCTTGACTCTCTTCACAATCTTATGTCAGAAACGGAGATAAAGCGAGTCGCTGTCATTGGCTTTGATGGGCGTTGCGGCGAGGAAATCGATAAAATTCTTTCTGAGAGCAACGGCAAAATAGCCACACGATTCACCATGGATAAATCTGTGAAAGGGAATGGATACGCCACTCAAATTGTCGCTTTTCCGATAATGATGGCTCTGGGAATCAAATCCGATGAATTAGGCTGATTCCCCCAAAACGAATAAGTTCCGTGCATTTTGCATCGTTGATATTCAACGAATATGTCGCCATGTTCTTGTCGTTTCACCCCTTCGATTCGCGCCCAAAAGCATAGAATGGCCGAGCATCGTCCTCCCCGGTAAAATCGCACTCAGCGCCCCTCACACACGCTTCTATCCACGTCCTCCGACACACGTGACGCATAGTCGAAAATGCTCTCGCCCGGCTTTCTGCTGAAGCGTGACTTATCCTCGTTTTGGGGATTCTCTCTGACGGAGCGGTCGATTGAATCTGAACCCTTTTTGCCGTCATCAATAATTTCTTCGCCAAAAAGTTTTGGCGATTCGGATTTATCCTCTACCTTTACGCTCGGTTCAGAATCGGGATTGTGCGCTCCTTCGGGAGTGTTGTTAACACCATCGGTGTTACGAAGCACGTAACGTTCTGAACCTTTTTTGTCTACTTCTTAAATTTTCCCATCAAAAAGCTTGGGATCTTCAAAATCTTTCACTTTCTTTGCCACATGATCCAAGTTGAGATAGTTAACGTCAGCGAGATTGGTTTGCTGTTTATCTATCAACGCTTGGATTTTTTGTCTGCATAAAGAAGTTTGTTTTGAGAAATCCAATTCAGCCAATTCCTTCAGTTCCTTCACCGTGTGGCTCCATTGCTCGGGATCCTTGCGTCTCAGCATATCGCCCCACAGATGCGTGTATTCGTGTACCGCAGTCTCCAATGTCGCCACCTTTGGGTCAAGGTATATGCGTCCGTCCTTCACCAAGCCGTACACCTCTCCGCCTGCTGTCCGCAGAAACCGCTGCATGCCGTCTGTCCGTGTGTCCGTCTCCGCATCGGGGTATGAGAACTTGCCACCGAAGTCCTTCGTGTGGAGTTTCATATCAACGTCTATCATCCTCTCAGTGCCTTACGGTCGGACTTTTCTGAAGCCGTATATTTGAACAGGTTGGCCTTCTTTTTCTTGCCCACGGCTCTTGTCGCTTGACCGAGAACTGAGTCGTCCTCAGCCTCAGCCTTGCGTTTCTTCTCCTCCTTGTCGGTAATCTCCTTAGCCTTGTCAAAAACAGTCTGCTTCTTTTGCTTCTTCTCTGTCTTTTTACTAGCTTTGTCAGCAGGCAAGTCGGATGTACGGCTGGAAAGGGCGCCAGCCTCTTCTTTTTTCGGAAGGCAGTATGAGGAGTTGACCGCCCTCACGTTCGGCTTGCTTTTTTATTTTTTCAAGGCCTCGGTCATCAAGATAGTGCCAATGCACAATTTCCACATTGTCCTTGTTGTCGTTAACTTCCAAGAGGACAAGTTTGTTTTTACCATCGTGGTCTTTTGTTTTGATAATTACCCAATTGAACGGACGCTTGGATTTTTGGTTCTTAGCATACAAATCAGCCGAGTACAGCGCTGTTTTAAGTATTTCTCGGCTCTGCGCTGTCGCCGTGCGTCAGATAAGCGTAGGCATCCGCACTTGTCGTTTGGTCGAATCCCCTCATAGGGATGTAATTCGTGTACATGCTGCTGATGTCGTTGTATGCCTCTTTCGTGAGCAGACCGCTCTCATACAACTTCCTCAGCGTGTTGCCGTTCACCTCGTTTACTCGACTCCACAATTCATTTATGTCTGACCGGTCATGGCTCGGATTGCTCTCAAAAGCCTTGCGGATGTCATCGGCGGCATCCCTTGCGGCATTGAGCAAATCCACCTTCAACCGCTTCTTCTGACCACCGAGATTACGGAGCAACAATTGGTCGTCTGTAGCCTTCATCTGCTCGTCTATGGCGTCTATCTGCGATTGTATCGACTTCACCCTGCCGTCTTCTGCCGTCAATGCCGTAAGTCCTGCATAGTCTTTGCCTTCAAGGCTTGCAACGAAATCTCCAATCGTTTTAGTACCCTTGGGATTTGCCTTTTGGTACTTGTCAAACTCTTTCTGAGCCTCTCTCTGCCGCATCACGGCATCACGCTCAAGTCCGTGCTTGGCGAACATATAGTCGTACAACTCTCCGCTCTCCTTGCCGTTGCCGCTCAGTTTAGCCACTGCCGACATCAACGGCTTGAATTGCGTCTTGGCCACTTGGTGCATCTCCTCCTTGTTCACCGACGACAGACGGTTCTCTCCGAGTATCGGATTCTCAAAGTCGGGGATGTCCTCTATGTACCGCTTGTTGCCCGATGCGTGGTCTATTGCATACATAAACTCCTGCAGTCCGAGCATACTGTTCTGCAACGCCTCCTTCGTTTGGAAGCCTTTGCTCTTGACCTTCTTCTCATACTCGTCCCGTGCGCTTACTCTTTCTCTCACGCTTCTATCCACGTCCTCCGACACACGTGACGCATAGTCGAAGATGCTCTCGCCCGGCTTTCTGCTGAAGCGTGGCTTATCCTCGTTTTTGGGATTCTCTCTGACGGAGCGGTCGATTGAATCTGAACCTTTTTTGTCTACTCCTGAAATTTTTCCATCAAAAAGCTTGGGATTTTCAAAATCTTTCACTTTCTTTGCTACATCATCAAGGTTCAAACCGATTCTTTCAGACTCAGCGGGATTAGTCCGTAGACTGTTAATCAGGTCTTGAACCTTTTCTTTTTGGTCTATTCGTAATACTTTTCCATCTTGAATCCATTTTATCCATTCGTGGTTCTCTTTAGGAAATAATCCAGAAACACTGTTTATTTCTATATTGTCTGCTTTATAGTTGAGTGTCACTCCAACCAAGAAATGCTTTCCTCCGCGCGATACATCTACAATCAGATTGCGCATATTATTTTTAGAGTAATTGAAGATAGCTATAGGTTTCTGTATTGCGTTTACCAAGTCTCGTAAGTCAGTGGGGGCAAAAGGATGTCTCTCCGCTCCGGCTTTTTTCGCCAACAACGAAGAACGCATACTTATTGGGAGCGTTGGGAAACCAGCACTTTGCAACTCTGCTGATGGCATACCTAATTCAAAGCGATGGCCTTTTGGCAATTCGTTGTTTTGGTACTTCTCCAGCTCCTCATTAAACCGATTGTTTATTTCTTCAACAGGTTGTTCTGCAATGCGTTCAGCCATCGCCCTCGTCCGCTCCTCAAGGTTCTGCGACACTCTATCCGCCACGTCAAACACGCTCTCACGCTTGGTGGCTCGCTCGGCAGACGGAATGGCATTGTCAAGCAAAGGAGCGATGACACCTTCGGTCAACTGCGTTGGGATGCCGTTGCCGACTATGGTGTGCGACAACTGGTCTGTCTCAGGCATCTTGTACGTGTCGGGCAGCCCCGTGACTCTCGCAAGTACCCTCGGTGACGCTTTAAGCACCCTGCCGTCAGGCATTATTATGATGTCTCCGCCTCCGGTGGTCAGCGTTGGCAGAAGCTCATCGGCAAAAGCGTGCCCTACGGTCTTGTTGGCATAGCCACGTCCGAACACATACAAAGGCTTGTCAATGGTGCGGTAGTCTATTCCGCTGTTCTTCAACCGCTCGTCAGTGCCTTGCGGAACACCTGTCTTTTTCTCTTCAAGGTGTGGAATCAAATCTTCCACCGCGCTATACCATCCCTTCTTCCTCAGTTCTTCGGGAAGTTTCTCCGGCTTGGGAGGAAGTTTGCCGTCTCGCTTGGCTCGCACTATCAGCCGTTCTCTCTTCGTATAGCCTCCGTAGTCTGCCGCGTTGTACACATCGGCATCCCAGTCATATCCTTGACGGGTAAGCTCGTCAGTGATTATTTTCAACGCTTCGCTGTTGCGGTAGCCTTTTACGTTCTCTATGGTCACCACCTTCGGTCTTGTCTTCGCTATAAACTCGGCTGTCGACAACGCTGTCTCCTTGTCAAGTTCAACCTCGCCTCCCTCTCGCTTGGCTTTGGAGAAGTTCTTGCACACCGGAGATGCGTGGAAGTACTGCACCTCGCCTCCGTCAACCGCGCCTACAAGTTTCTTGGGGTCAACATCCCTCACGTCTGCCACAACAATGTGGTTGCCGTGGTTGTCGGCATACACTCCTGCTATCTTCTCGCTGAACTCAACCGCAACCTTCGGGTCTATCACGCCCTTCAGACCTGCTTCAAGCAGTCCGCCTCCGCTGAAATATGTGCCTGACGTGGCAAGCGTCTCGCCAACCTCTCCTCGCTTTCTCATTCCGCTCTCATCCTTCATAGGATTCTTGGAGTCAAGCAAGTCCTTCATAGCCATATCAGCCAACT
>OIWM01002778.1_pt1 | contig 13791 bp, 9 predicted proteins | sample 1587451 | NCBI WGS metagenome assembly OIWM01 (sample SAMEA3888907, study PRJEB22519) | human gut metagenome | biome: human gut; feature: human-associated habitat; material: faeces | place: Denmark | collected 2011
TCAATTGTCATTTTTTACACAATTTACGGTTATTTGAACACACTTTTGAGGTGAAAAATATGAGTCTATCAAGATTAGAAAAAATAAAAAAATATATTAAAGAAAAAACTACTGATATCATCTCCTCTGGCGATCTAAAACAAGGAGGAATTGATGCCATTAACTGTTCTTTAGATTTACATTTAGATAGAGCTAATGTATCAAAAGATATGAATACTTTATGGAAAACGGGAGATCTAATTAAAATTCAAGGTAAACCTGTTTATTATTTGGATTATCACGTTTTATTAGATGCTTTCCCAGACAGTTATTTTCCTTCAGTTATCGGTAAAAATGAAAAAATAACAAATTATCTTAATTATAAAAATAAAGATAGCGATAGTAATATTGAACAAAGTAATCCATTAGAATCTATTGATAACTTAATTGGTGCAAGAGGATCAATATCAGATGTTATTTTAAATGCAAAATCAGCAGTAGCTTATCCACCTTATGGAATTCATTGTTTAATAAGTGGTAATCACGGTGTAGGAAAGAGTTATTTAACTATGCATATGCATGAATATGCAAAAACAATCAAAAAAAATGATGCTTTACCATTCGTGTCTCTATACTGTCAAAACTATGAAGATAATCCTTCTCTTTTTTATAATGCGTTGTATGGATCTGTTTCAAGTACCGGAAAAAAAGGAACAATCAGCATTTTTGAACAATGTGAAAATGGGATAGTTGTTTTTGAACAAATTGAACATCTTCCATATTCTTGTCAAAATATGCTTAGTTCTATTATTAGTCAAAAACAATATCTTCCAGCTAATTCCACTTCTATAAAACAGTTAAATACGATGATTATTGTTACAACTAATTTAAATACAGATGATTCTCGTATTGAAACAATCGCTCATACAATTCCAATTCATTTACATTTAAGAGATATAGATCAACGAGGAGTTTATGAAAAAATTGAGTTAATATTATCATTAATATCTCAAGAAGCTCTTCATACAAAAAAAGCAATACGTATTCATAAAGACATTATTGCTTTATTTGCCATGAAAAAATATCCAAATAACATTTCTGACATGCGTAACGAAATACAAATTGCCTGTTCTAAAGCATATTTAAGTAATTCTAATTTGAATCAAAACACCATTTATATTACTTACCAAAGTTTATCTCTAGAAATGCTAAAACTTACAGAAGAAACATCAAATATGAGTTCAAGTATTATTTCATTGCTCTCATGTATTCCAACAGATTATTTGCAATTTAATGAAGATGGATCTTCACCATCTATGCAGATTTTCCAAAAAGCACCAACAATGTTTAATAACCACAGAATATCTCAATTTATTGAAGAATTTAATATTAATGTTGATGATTTAGACAATATTGAAAATTATGTTAGTGAAAATATAGCTGTACTTAAAAATTGCCCTGAAGCCCAATTGCAAGGATTAAGAAAAGCAATTAATCCCTATGTTCTTCAAATTACTTTACTCAAATTACAAGAAAGAACTCGTAATAATTTATTACAAAATAACAGTCAATTACTTTATGGTATTCTCTTACATATCACGAATTATTTAAAACGTGTACAAAATGATGATGTAGAAATCGATAAATCAAATCAATCCGTTACAGAAATGGTTTATCACGATGAGTTTTTAATTGCTAAAGACATTTATAATACTTTAGGTAAAACTTATGGTTTTATCCCTTCAAATCGTGAAATTGATTTTCTTGCTACATACCTTGCTATCGCTAATCAATGGGCAAATCATACAAATGTAGCAATATTAGTAATATGTCATGGAAATAGTATTGCAAGTGAACTGGTCAATTATGTTAAAAATTCAATTAAAGGAAACTACATCATTGATTCTATAAACTATACCTCAACAATGCAAATTAATGACTGTCTTGAACTTGCCTGCATTAAAGCTACCAATATTAATAATGGAGCTGGTGTGCTTGTAGTATGTGACACTGAACCATTAACCTCTACTGGTGACTATATTTATAAAGAAACCGGAATACCTTCAAGAACAATTCCTGACATTACTCTTTCTTCTTTAATACACCTTGTGCAACAATCAATGACAGCCATTAATAGTTTAGATACTTTAGCAGCAAATTATAAGCCAAGCAAAAAAACTAATACTGTTAATCAAAATGATTTTATTGAACAAATTCGAGAAAAAATTATATCAAGAACTGTTAATTTCATTGATACAAAAAAAGCAGTTTCAATATTAAAAAATTGTCTTGAAAACACTTTAAATGATTTTTCAATACCATATTCTGACGCTTTAGCAGTCAAATATATATGTCATTGTACAAATATGTTAGAACGTATTATTAGAAACGAGCCATGGGATTATCTAAAAATAGGAAAGTTTTATAATGACAATACTTATATTATGCATGTGATAGAACATCGTTTAGAATATGCAGGTAATTCTTTTGGTGTAAAAATACCAACTACAGAAATAGCATATATTGCAGAAATATTTCTTCCAGAAATAAAGAACAATATTAATAACGAATAAATTTATTATTCTTTATAAGAAACTTAAACCTCAAATTTGATTTGTATTTGAAAATTTGAGATTTTTCTATTTGTTTCTCTGAAACACAGTAAGCGATACATAATAGGTATCTATTATGTAACGCTTACAATTTTTAAACTCAATAAAAGACAATGTTACAATCTTAACTGTATACACTGCCTTAATAATTCTTGTTAATTTATAATAAATAGTATTGTTTTCAAAAAATCTAAATCATCTTAGATATTGCACAAGTTTATTTGCATATTCAGTAAAGTTAATTTGATTTGTTTTTTCCAAAAATTCAATTTCTTCTTTTGTAAAAGTATTGTTTGCTGCACCACAAATACTTGTTGCGATAGATCCAATTGTATCTGTATCACCACTTAAATTAGCAGAAAGTTCAGCACATATATGTGGTTCTAGATGACTAAGCTCTAGTAAAGCCATGACAGTTGGAATTGTTTCAATCGTTTCCATACCTGTACCATATAAAGTTTCTAATTCATATAGAACTTCTTGTTGTGATTTTGTTTCTAATAGGTTTTGAACATGCTGTAAACGAGCATCTAAAGACGCACTTGGTAAATCATTTCCTAAATCTTTACATGCATCTATCACTGTAAAAGCTAGTTTCCACATCTTTTGCATATCTTTATTGCCTCTTAATACAAAACTGGCTAATGAAGCAACAATACTCGCCCCGGTAATTGCAATATTTGTATTATGTGTTGGCATACATAACAACTTTACTGTGTTCACCAAATAATCTAAATCTTGATAATCACAAATAATACCTAAAGGTGATACTTTCATTGCCGAACCATTTGTTGTTCCAAATAATCCTGACTTTTCCATTGAAGTACCATTTGAAATAGCTGTTAATGCTTTTAAAGTACTTGGTCCCATAATATATGGATTCTTATCACCATTATTTTTTACCCAAACTTGCAGTGAATGAATATATTCTTTCACATCAAACTTCCCTTTATTATCAATAATCGAATCACATACAAGTAATGTATTTATTGTATCATCTGTAACTGATCCTGCTTTAAACTTCCGACCAATAAAATCATAAGGAGTAGATGATAAGAATTCATGAACACCATTAGGAAATGCTTTTTCCAATGTTCTTCTAGACATCATTTCACTAGGCATTCCCATAGCATCACCATAAGCACATCCTATTAACAAGCCAGTAATTCTATTTTCCATTTAAGCTTCCTTTAATTCTAAATTAGTACTGTTTTTAGAACGAATACATGTAAATATTGGATCTTGAGCACATACTGTTTCTACACCATTTAGCAAAATATCAATATATTGATTAGAATTAGAAACAACTACTGCAGTTTCTGTATTCAAGTTCTTTTCTTTCATTTTATCTAAATCAAAAGATATTAACAGTTGCCCTTTTTTTACTATATCTTCTTGGTTTACATGTTTTTCAAATAACTGTTCTTTTTCATCATATAGATCTGTTCCGATATGAATTAATATTTCTGTTCCATTAGTACTCGTTATTCCAATCGCATGTCCTGTAGGAAATAAAGCAGTAACTTTCCCATCACATGGTGCATATACTTTTCCTTCGGTTGGCACAATACAAACACCTTTTCCTAAATCTCCATTTGCAAATGCTTGATCTTTCATTTCGTTTAATGCCTTAAGAGAACCATTTAAAGGTGAAACAATTGTTTCTTTATGATTTACTTTCTTCACTACTACATCATCTTCATTTTTACCATCTTCACCCGGTTTATATGTAATCCACGTTAACACAAAAGTCACAACCATTGCGGATAGACACGCAACAAGACACCAAATTAAACCTGCAAAGCTATTTGCTTGTGGATTAACGAACGACATTACACCTGTTGTTCCCATACTAATTGCAAACATAGGAGAGTTTGTAATTGTTAGAATTAAGCCTCCAACAAGTCCTCCTAACATACAGAATCCAAAACGCTTTTTAACTGGTAATGTAACACCATAAATTGATGGTTCAATTATACAGAAGCAGGCAGACAAAAATGCTGGTAAAGCAATATTCTTCATTTTTGTACTCTTCGTCCTTAAAAATACTGCAAGACACGCTGCCATATGGGTAAAACTTGCCGGGAAAATTGAAGCGACAATTAAAGACGAACCAGTACTTGCAAATTCCATTAGTCCCAATGTTATTAAAGGCCAATGTAAACCAAAGATTACTAATGGTTGATATATTAATGTGATAACTGCAAATGCTAAAATTTGAGATTTACTAATTAACCAAGCTAAAGCTGCCTGTAAACCATTTTGAATAATCATGGAAATTGGACCAATAATTAAAATACCAACTGCACCAGCAAATAAAATTGTTAAGAATGGCGCTAAAAATTGTTTTGTTACTGCTGGAAGTTTTTCTTTTAATACTCTTTCCACTTTAGAAGCAAACCAGTTAATTAACATAATTGGAATAAGTGTAGAAGTATATCCTGTTGCCGGGAATACTACCGGTAAGCCAAAGAATGTCTTAAATACCTGCATTTCAAATGGACTTCCTGCAAAGATACTAAATAACGCATCACCCGAATTCATATCTGATGCAATATTTGGAAATATTAATACAGCGCCCAAAATCATACCTACAAATGGATCCATTCCAAATGCTACTGCGCTTGTATATCCCAAGATTACCGGGAAAAATGTTAAGCAGGCATTTCCCATTGCATTTAATAAAATATTTGTACCAGAACCAGCCTGTATAGCACCTGTTGCGATTAACACAGAATTTAACCCTGCAATAATACCGCAAGCACAAAGTACCCCTAATGCAGGAACAACTATTTTAGTAATTGTTGCCGCAAAACGATTAATAAATGATCCCTTTTCACTCTCTGTATCATCCTCTTTTGATCCTGATTTACCTAGTTTACGTATTATTTCCTCATATACTTCTCCTACTTGTGTACCAATAATGACCTGCAGTTTACCTTCTGCTTTTTGACAAGACACGATATCTTTATTTGCTTCTAATGCATTAATATCTGCTTTATCCATGTCTTTTAATTTAATACGAAGCCGCGTCATACAATGTGTTATATTAATTATATTTTCGTTACCCCCAATATTAGTAATAATAAAAGATGCTAAATTATCATATTTACTCATGTTTGCCTCCTAATTGTTAAACATTGCTCTTTGAATATGAATCACTAAATATAACAATTCTTCATTGCCGATATCTACATTATATTTTCCACGAACAAATTCCATTATATTTACTGCACACATGTACGATTTTGCATATGTTACTTTCATCATATCCAAAAGTTGTTTATCTTGTTTATCATCCTCAAATAAGTTTGACTCATTCACAATACGATATGAAAAGTATTTTAAATGATTGATAAAACGATAATATACTAATGTATCTTCATTTATCTCTCTTTCAAAAAAATCAGTAACAATTTCTAATATTTCTTCGATAATCTTTGTAGATTTTTCAACTTGATTTGTATCAATTCCATTATCTGTTTCGGCATTAACAATATGTAATGCGATAAATCCAGCTTCATCTATATTTAATCTTACTCCTGTTTCTTTTTCGATGATGTCTAAACCAATTAAACCTAATTTATATTCATCAGGATAAAAACGCTGAATATCATACATAAGATTATTTGTAATATGAATTCCCTTCTCATAGTTCTTTAAAGCAAAATGTATATGATCACTTAAAGAAACATATATTGAATCACTAATTTTCTTTCCTATACGCATTTTGATTTCATCAATAATCTTTGTTACCAGAGAAATTTCTTCCAATGGTAAACATACAATAACTTCTTGAAACTTTGTGTTTAAACTTTGTGAAGACAAGCAAAATTTCTTTTCTATAACAGCAGGATTAATAGCATCCCCAATTTTCTTTTTGAAAGCAATAGCCTTACCAATAACAACAACTTCCTGGTTATCATCATCTAAAACAACTGCACTGTTATTGTTTAAAATCTTTCTTATCTTCATGTAAATACTCCTCCTTTCCTACTCTATCGGGTGATATATCTACAAGAGAACAGAAAAAGCCCGTTTGCAAGTAAATATAATCTACCCTATATGCAAACGAGCTTAAGCTTACTAAGTAAAGCAGTAATAACTTCCTCGTCAATGTACTTTTATTATAGCACCACCAACGTTGCAATCAACTGCCTTATTACTCATTATGTTGTTTATTTCACAAGATTGTTAATATACTCTCAATATCTTCCAACAACTATTTACTAGGAATCAATCTAGGTTTTTGTGAAGTTTTTGGAATACCCACACGGAAAGTATCTCCTTCTTCATCTGTTTCATTTATATCTAAAACAGATTGATTAGATTCAAGTCTTCCAGCAATAGAAATATACATGCATGCATCTGTAGCATCCCAACCATAAGCATCCATTATCAATCTTTGTAATTCTTCATAACCTCTTTGAATTGCAATATCACAATTTTTACCATTAGTATTTACAAACCAACAATCAGCTGTTTCTGTTACCGGCCAATTTAATTTAAAGTTTTTAATTATTCTTACACGAACAGTAATATCTGCTACTATTTCAACCCCTGTTTCACATACTTCACCATCACCCATAGCAGCATGTACATCCCCCATAGATAATAATGCTCCGTCAACTCTAACCGGGAAATACACTGTCGTTCCAGCTGTGATAATTCTACTATCCATATTTCCACCACCATTAAATGAATATCCACTAGGAACATCTTCTCCATCTGGCGCTGTACCTATTACACCTATCATTGGATTACAAGGAACTTTTACATCATTAAACTGAATATAACCATCTTTTACTTCAACAATTTTAGTACGTAATTCACAACTATTCCATAATGCTCCATACCCTTCTAAAGTTGAGATAACTCCTTTATCAGCAACATCAATTTTTAAAATATCTACTGCTAAAGTATCACCTTGCTCTGCCCCTTCAACATATACTGGTCCTGTTGCTGGATTTGTATGTGTAAAATCAATTTCTGTTACTAAATCTCCTTCGTTTTGAATTTGATTTCCAAAACAATCCTCTGTTTTAAATAATAACACTTCACCATCTTTTACTTTAGCAACAGGTTTATTATTTTTTGAAAATGAAAATACATAGTCTTTAATTACTTGCATAAAATTAACTCTCCTTTAAAAAATAAATCCACACACTAAATATAATATAGCTGTAATACCCGCAAAAATTAAAGCATAAGGCAAACAGTTTTTTGCTTGATATGCAGGTGGCAATCCACATGCGGTAGAAGTTAGCGATGTAAAGTCACATATATAGCAAAAATTATTACCAAAAGCACCAGCAGAAATCATCGCTGCAGCACACATATAAGGATTAGCGCCCAATTGAACAGCTAGAGGAAGAACTACTGGAAAAGCAATCAATAATAAATTCCAGTTTAAGCTCATTGCTGCTTCTGAAACGCAGAAAATAACAAATAATACAAATGGTAGAAGTTTAGGATTTGCAAATCCCTGTGCAATTTCAACAAGATATCCTGTATAACCAATTTCTTCTATTACTGTTCCTAAAATATATGAGAATAACACAAGTAAATTTAGTTGTGTAAATTCCTCACATCCTTGTATAAAGCTTTCTTCTACTTCGGCTGTACCAATAATTCCTCTAATCATGTAATAAACAAAAGTAAGTGGTACAACAATTAACATTGCAGGAACTAAATCCCATTCAAAAACATAAGATAAACCAATCATAGCAAAGATGGGCATAAAAAAGTCAAATAAATTACCGTGTTTCTTTGAATCATTTTCTTCAATTCCTTCGATTTCTTTATATACACTTTTATCAGGATGTTTTATATTTCCAAATTTGGGTAATAATCCTAAAGCAAATAACAATGCACCAATAACTGATACCCATGCATAAAATGAAAAAGGTATAGTTTTAATAAATGCCATAAGTCCTTCAGAATATGTATTGGCGAAACCATCCACAACAAAAATTCCTGCCATAAAAGCTGTCCATGAACTGATTGGAAACAGTACACGAATAGGTTCACCTAGAGTTTGAATTAAGAATGCTCCTTCTTCACGCGGAACATTTTTACTATCATAAATTGGCATCATAATCCCACTATTAACTGTTATATGCATACAATCATCAAAAAACATTGGAATTTGCATAAACCATGTCCATAAATTTAAAGTTTTAGCACTCTTTGCATTTTTAGTAACGATTTTTGAAAATGAACCCGTCGATCCCGCTTTAGCTAAAAGAACTACAAAGACATTTAATAGATCACAGTTTATAATCATCCATACAAAATCTTCTGACATCATTACACCATATACCATTTCTTGTAGACCTTCTATAAAACCATTAGTACCACCATGGCCATATACCAAAGCCATTCCCATAACACTTCCAAAAATCAAAGTTTCAAGAATTCGACGTGATAAAACAGCATAGTAAAATAAAAATACTACAATAATTGTTCCTGTTGCAGGATTAATTTCTTCTGATGAACTTGAAATAATAAAACAAACTACAATAAGAGCAAGAGCTACTCCATAAGTTAATAATTTATGGAGTAAACTCTCTTGATCAATAATCTTGCCTATAATTGAATTCCCCTTCATATATAAATACCCCTTTTCTATAAGCTTGTAAAATAATTATATTGCTTTCAGAAATGTTTTCAATTTTGTTTGTGATTTATTTTCATTTTTATTTTGAGATAAATAAAAAAGCAATGCCACCATTTACTGAATACATTGCCTTTCAAAAATGATAAATTGTAAACTACTTATTAGTATTAGCTTTAATTCGGTGAACCTCCCCACCTAAATGCTTAAGCATTATAGATAGGGCTTCCAGGGGCTTGTGATACCCCTAGACTTTCGTCTGCCATTGATACGGTCAAGACACAGTAATAACAGCGTAATAACTATTACTGCCTATTCTCACTAACATGTGCAGACTTATGATAAAACTTATATCATCATTACAGAATTGATATTCCATAATGTTGATAAAGTTCTTGAGGTTCCACTACCAATATTAGAAACTTCGGTCATAATATTGGGTAATACTTTTATCAGTTCTTTAATGATATATCTTGCACCTATGTTATAGCTTGCAGATAAATCACAGTTATATGTTTTGCCACTTTGAAATCTACATATATCGTATGGAGTGGCTTCACTTACTTTTTTACCTCTTAGTACAACGCCACTTCCATCATATGCAAGTTTACTTGTATTCCATGCACATACATGAGCTACACGTATTCCTAAACTGTGTGCCAATCTCTCCACTGTATTTTGAATATCCTGATGTTTCCACATGGAAAGCTTTTGCTTCTTTGATCCTTTCTTTTTACCTTTTGTGTCTAAATACTCAAATACAATTACATCACAGCTGTTTGCTAGTGCATAGTCTACAATTTTGTGAGCTGCAAGATGAGCCAGATTCAGGTTTCTTCTTTTTGCTATGTTCCATAATCTTCCTGCATCATGAGAACCATGTTCTCTTTGAAAAGATGACACTCTATTTAATGCGTTAGTTACAGAGTCTTTTTCTTTACCACAGTTGATAAACTTTCGTGATAAGACAGTTCCATGTACATCTAAAACACTAACAGTCGCATCATTTGTAATACCTAAATCTACAGCACATACTTTCTGCTCAAAGATTTCTTTATTAGATAACTCAACTTGAAATTCTCTTGTAAAGCGAAGTTCGTAGTGACCATACTTCTTTTCGAGAACTGGAGCACTCCATTTATCTAAAGGCGCTTTATTTTCTATATACTTTAAATCTGAATGATTTAATCTTATTTCTTGCCACACCCAGTCATTGTTTCTATAGACCTTAATGTATGCTTCACCATTTGTGCAGTTAAACATATTCTTTTTATAGAAACAAGGCATTAAATGATTGCCTTTATCAAGTTTTGGCATAGCACCTTTACAGTTATTAGCTTTCCAGTTTTCTATTTGTGACATATAACTTGAGAATATACCAATAGCTTTGGTAATAGCACTTCTTCTCAAATATGATGGAAACTTATAGAACTTATTATCAAAGTCATATACAGCTTTATTGCCTTTTGTATGATGAACCAGCTTTTCTACATAATTCATTTTCTTTAAAGAAGTATCAAGCACAGCTATAGCATCATAGTTTTATCGAACAGGTGTTATTAAATAATTAACGGCATCATTAAAAATAGCAATAGTTCTTTTAATTGCCTTATAACCACCTTTAAATTTGATACCGTAGCTTTGAGTAATCTTCACATATATATTATACTATACTTAGTGGTAAGATATTATGATGAAAGCAAAGAAAGACGAAAACATTAATTATTATTATACAAACAGACATGCAGTTTACCTGTTGCAGTATCATTTAGTGGTAGTAACAAAATATAGACATAAAGTAATAAACAATGATTTAAAAGACAGATTGATTGAAATAAGCTACAGCATTATTGAAAGCGACTGGAAGTCAAAAATAATTTCTATAAATACTGATGAAGATCATGTTCATATATTATTTGAAACATCACCACAAACTCAATTATCAAAACTAATCAATAACTATAAAACAGTTACATCGAGATTAATCAGAAAAGAATTTTCTAAACAATTAGAACAATATTACTGGAAACCATATTTCTGGTCAGATACATATTTTATTAGTTCTGTTTCAGATACCAGTGAAGCAATGATAAAAAGATATATAGAGAAACAAGGAAACAGAAAGGTCGACTAACCCCACCTAAGTTTTAAAACTATAGATGGGGAATGCATCGAGCGATTATTCAACACTTCTCATCACTACTGCAATAATAAAGATAATAACTTGTGATAATGGTATTGCTAACCATACACCTATTAATTTTAAAAACTTAGGAAGAATAATTAACAGAACTACTGCCCATATTGTTTCTCCATATACAAGAATATAAGATAATACATTTTTTTCTGTTGCATAGAAGTAAGTTGTAGTGATTCTTGAGAAACATAATAGTAATAACGTAATTAAAAACCATGGAAGATATTTTATTACTTCGGCATTTGTTTCTGCAGAAGCACCAAATAAGAAACCTATTCTATCTATTCTTAGATAAACAATTACTACAAAAGCTATTGTAATAACAAACGCTGCATAATATGCCATCTTACTGATAAATGCTTCTTTTTCTTTATCTTTTTTACCATAATAGAAACTAATAAGCGGTTGACTACCATCACCAACACCCTGAATCAAGAAATATACAATAGATAAAATATAGTCAATACAGCCATATACAGCAACTTCTTGTCCTGATCCATACATAAATAAATATTTATTCATAAATAATAGTGTTAATTGTGAAGAAAAACTTAAACCAAATGGAGAAAGAGCAGACGAGAATAATTGTTTAGCAACTTTAAAAATATTTAATTCAGTTAATTTAACTAATTTATATTTATGCTTAACAATAAAGAAAATTAAAGCGATAAGAGAAGCTAGTTGTCCAATTACTGTCGCTAAAGCAGCACCAAACATTCCCATTGGGATAACCCATACGAGTAAATAGTCGAGTACGATATTTGTAGAAAAGCCAAGAATCATTGTCCCCATAGCAAATTTAGCGCCATTCATATTTCTAACAAATGGTATAATTCCTGTCGCCAATAATTGACAAGCTGTTCCTAAAGCAATTACCGTAACATATTCTACAGCCATATCTAAAATGGTTCCTGTTGCACCTAATGTAAATAAAATAGGACTCGCAAAGAAATAAAAAAATCCTGTAAGAATAACACTTAAAGTAACCATAATTACTGTTGTAGCAGTAAAATATTCTAATGATTGTTTTTTATTGTTTTTAGCTATAGAAATAGAATACTGTATTCCACCTGCTATACCAATTCCTGTACCTATTGCTTGAATAAAAGCACTTATCGGAAAACCTACAGTAACTGCAGCTAAACCAACATCCCCCATACTATGTCCAATGAAAAATCCATCAACGATAGTATAAATACCCGATAATGCAAATCCTATTACAGAAGGGATAACATTCTTTAAAAATGTTTTAAATAATTGTCTATTTATCATTGTATCTCTCATAGCATCACCTACCCTATACCTAAAAGAAGCTAGCTACATATTTATAGCCAGCACGATTATTAAATGATTAAACGATAAATCTATCCTCTATAATTGTAGCGAACTTTAAGATAACTAGCAAATTACAGACATTCTGTTTTGTATAAAACATCTATATTTCTTTAATTTTAGTAGGTAAAGTTTTTAAATAATAGATTAAATCATGTATTAAACTCTGAGGAAGTTTATTTTTTTCATAATACATATACACATCGTGATTTGGTAATTTCTTTAATCCAGTGTAATAAAATGGTAATAATTTATACAATTTGCTACCTTCAATTGAATGACGATAATAACCAGTAGTTAAAAATAGAATTTCTTTTTGTTCTATAAATTTTAAATTAGTAAATAATTCATTTGTTTCTGTTGCCCCAACAGTAACCGAAGAACCAATTGACTTGAAGAATTGATTACATTCTTTTACAAACAATAAATTTCCACCTGTTGCATATACTTTTCTATTTTCTAAATCTGAATCTGTTAAATATTTCTTTTTTGCTAATGGATCTTTAGAAAGTAATAATACTCCAAAAGGAATATGACTTATATTCTTTATTTCGATAGTATATGGAACATCCATATATGAAAGAACAATATCATATTGGTTTTCAATATATCCTTTTTCGAGTTCATCCGGTGTTCTAATTATTCTTTCAAAATGAACAGATGAATGAGTCTTTGTAAAAGGAAGTAATGCTTCTTCGTCATAAATGTATGTTGTCATGTAATCAACACCCAAACGAATAGTATAATCCCCTTTCTCATTCATATTCTTCAATTCATTTAATGTTGTCTCATATTCTTTCAATAAAATGCATGTTCTTTTATAGAAATAATCTCCAGCAGTTGTAAATTCAACACCATTATGTGTTCCTCTAGTTAATTGAAGACCAAGTTCTTCTTCTAAACTTAATATTGCTTTAGATAATGCCTGTCTAGAGATATATAAATTTTCTGCAGCATGTGTAATATTTTTTTCTTCATATAGTACTTTGTAATAATTTAATCTAACAATCTACAATCGTGTGGTTAACAAGTTCAGTATTTACGGGTATATTTTG
>OIWM01002780.1_pt1 | contig 13786 bp, 9 predicted proteins | sample 1587451 | NCBI WGS metagenome assembly OIWM01 (sample SAMEA3888907, study PRJEB22519) | human gut metagenome | biome: human gut; feature: human-associated habitat; material: faeces | place: Denmark | collected 2011
CTACTGCTTACTCCATTCACCCCAGCATAGCTGGGGGATTAGGTTTTTCATTTACCGTCCAGATACCTTTGCATAAAATTTGAGGCGGTAATTCAACGATGATCTATTCGATTTCCGCTGATAATTACCGCCTGAACATCATTATTCTTCTCTGTCAACTCTTTCTGTTAATCAATCGTTTTCATCTTCTTTTGAAATCTGGGGTGCTATTTGACTTTGCGAATCATTATTATGCTGCAGCTCTTGTACATTGCCACTGCTTTGTGCAAATGTTATGGCACTGCCATTTGTTTCATAGGATCGAATGATCTTTATATTCTCGTCTGTCATCTCGGTCAGTTCCACCTCCAATCTCAGTGGATTTTCCCTAATGACGGAGGTAACTACAAATGGTAATTTCCCGGCAACCATATCTGCCGAAATTTTCTCCTGCAATGTTTCTACATATGCCCTTGATGGTGTTCCATCTGAATTTCTGGAATCTTGAATTGTGTTTGCACCGGTCATATTGGGTTCTGCAAATATGATATCATCACTGTTCCGGCCGGTAGTGATCTGTCCGTTTTGCACCCAGATTTTACGAATATCCTGTGCGAAGCTTCCCACTTCCTGTAATTCGCCGTTCCGGTACCGGAACAGAAAGCTCTCGTACTGCCCCTGCTCATCTTTTCTGGTAAGGGCTAACAATATCTGTCTGCCGTCCGGGCTGAAGGCATAGATGCTGTTCCCCAGATTCTGTGCCGTCCGCATCTCGCCACTCGTCGTGTTGACCGTAAAAACATACTGATCCAGCGGAGAATGATCCGGCGTATTCAGTGCCTGCGCCATCCTGGAACGAAGCGTGATCCGGTCTGCGGTTCCGTCTCCGTCCAAATCAAGCAGCGCATAGGTCTCCTGTGCCGCACGCTCGGACACATCATAGACAACTCCTACTTTTGTCAGGATTTCCTGCCTCTGTGCGGCTGCATAGGCATCTGTCTCCTCTGCGGTCAGTTCCGCTGCTGTTTTCCCGTTCCATACCGGCCTTACAGACAGGATCGGCAGCTTCAGCTGTTCGCTGCCATCACTATTTTCGAAGATCCAGTAACCGTCCTCTGCACGAAACGAAGCCTTGTCGAAATCCTGCGCCTCCGACGGCAGCTTCCAGTCCGTGACCCCGTTTTCTCCGGTCTGTCCCGAAGTATCATATTCCCGGATCGTGTCGATCCAGATGTCCAAGTCGCCATCCTGATAGTCAGAGGATGCCAGGTAGTACAAGCGCACGCTCTCTATCTCATCCCGGTAACAATCTAAATAGTCACACTGATCCGAAGTATTGAAGAGTCTCCGATCCTGATATACGCATGACCAGTGGGATGCTGCATATCCCGGCGCAATATACCCCGGTACGACACAATCCAGTCCGGCATCACTCCCGGTTGCCACATAGATGCCGTAACTGGACACCTGATAAGTAGCATATTGATCTCTAAAAGATCCCTGAGGTACCTGCGTATAATCCCCGGGATGGGCTCCCGCCAAAGGATCCTCTTCCACATCCTGCGGTCCATATTCCGCATAGACGATTCTTGCCTGATTCTCTCCATCCAACGGACCGTAAGAATGCCGTCCTTTACTGTCGATATCTCCCAGTGACAGCATCCAGATCTGACTGCTCTCCTCGGCGAATACCATGGGAATATCAATATCGGATCCGTCAGCGAAAATATAATGTACGTTTGCCACAGAGCCTTCGCCGGGTCTTGTGGAATCTTTTTGGAAAAATAAATACTGCCTTTCCGCTTCATAGAGCAGTTCCGTCATTTCTCCGCTGCCACCCTCCAGATGCAGCAGTGCTTCCGCCGCTTTTACCGGATCCTTATAAGTCTCGTGGGCTGCGGTATCCCCATCCAGGATCTGTCTGTGCAGTTTTCTCGCCGCAACGCCGTTGTATTCCAGATATTGAATGCCGTCCTGTCCGGCAAAAGACCGGGTATCCTCCAAGGTATCCACATCAAACAACGCACTGAATTCTTCTCTGCTATGAATCCCCTGTTCCAATGCCGCCAGCCATTCGGTTTTCCTGCCTTCATCGTCTGAACCGTCCTCTGTGAATTCTCCGGTCGTCACTTCTTCTGTCGCATCGGAAACGTCAGACACATTTGCTGTATCTGCCCCGTTCCCATTTCCTCCGGGGTTGCTGCACAGGCACACCACCAGTACCACGATCACTGCTGCCGCGCCGATCATGACCCAGAACGGCGGCTTGCGATAATCCAGTACATGACGAATACGATTCTTCACATGGTCTTCGCCAAAAGAAAGCAGTGCGCAGATGGAACCGCCCCGATAACGCTTCCACTCTCCGCCGGAAGCTTCTTCCAGCAATGTATAGGAATAGATCTTCTTGCTCTCCTCGCCGAGAAGCTTCACAACTTTTTCATCGCAGGACATCTCACAGTCCATATTCATCAGATAAAATGCCAGCCACACCAACGGGTTAAACCAATGCACACAGCAGATCAGCAGCGCTGCCGGTTTGAAAAGGTAATCCCTGCGCTGCAGATGCACTCTCTCGTGGCACAACACGACTTTTCTGCTCTCCGGATCCAGCCCCGAAGAGAGATAGATCACCGGATGGATCAGCCCCATGACGAAGGACAGGTGTCCTCCGTCAATCTCGCAGATTCCCGGTTCCACCTGTCTGACACCGCTGTCAGGTCTGCGGATACGGTGACGCATACGCAGGTAGGAAAAAGTATGATACCCCATAAATCCTGCCATTCCAAGTAACCATGCGATCAACAGGACACGAAACCATGTTTTTCCCATTGTTGCACCGATCCTTTGCAAAGAATCGTCCGCATTATCCCGGTTATCCACCGGGTAACCATCATCCAAGGCATTCGTAACATTACCCGGTGCCTGAATTCCGCCGACACCGTCATCTCCAATTTCATTCATGCCTTCTACGTTTCCATCCTGTCCCGGCACAGGTGCAGAACCTTCCCCATTTCCGGCTGCTCCTAAAGTCCCGCCATTCAGATTTTCCGTGTTATCCGCCCCGGACAGCACTGCATCCACAGTATTGTCTCCAATGAGGCTGCCATTATAAACTCCCTCATTGTCAACTGATCCGGCACTGTTCCCGGCAGCCAACTGTGCAGAGGTTGTCGCCGTCCCTACGGTCAACAGACGCTCCGGGATCAGACTGATCCTGGTCCCCGGCAGCACCGGACAACATAACCGCACAAATACGATTCCCCACAGCAGATAGGAACACCATTTCGGGGCTTTTTTCAGTAAAAATCTGGCCAGTATCACCAACAAAATACAATAGCTTCCCACCAGACTGAGACGCCATATACTGTCAAACAAACGATAGATACCTTCCACCATAAAGCCCCTCCTATGTTCTCTGCTTCCCTATCCGCGGAAGCTCCGCTCTCTGTCATCCCTGTTCTGTAACGCTCCGAAGCTCACTAATTTTCCGTCCCGGCAGCTTAGGCTTGCGCAATCGCCTTCCTGCAATTCTCCGTAGATTCTGTCGGAAACTTCCAAGGTGATCTGTTCGCCCTCTTTTTCCAGATTTTCAAAAATGACAGTCTTGACGTTTTCCGCCTCGGTTACTCCGGAATTTACCGTGCCGTTTGCCAGATATACCGGCTGATTCACAGCGGTAGCCTGTCTCTTGCTGAAGACTTTTGCGCGATTCACCGTATGATATCCCCGTTGCCTGTTCCGTAAGCTCCGCACCAGGAGGTACAGAAGATATCCCAGAATTGCCGCTGCGAACAGGACTGTCAATATGTTTTCCACCGGACTGAAACTTAACTGCTGCATCATAAGCACAACCTCCCCATTTTTCATTATTTATCTCATTTCACAGTATCCTTTATGATATCCTTGTATACTTCCAACAGCCACCAGGAAAACGCCTGTGATTGTTTTGCTGCATTGTCGATCATGCCATCTGCAGTTGCTTTATCCTCAGCCGGTACTACCAGCAGGAACTCTTCCTCTTCTATTCTTACTCCACATAATACGTTTTTTAGATCTTTTGAGATAAGGAACATATTACCGGATGTATCTCCATCGGTAGTTGTGATGCAGGAATACGATGGTTCCGCTTTTACGAAAAGTGTCGTAAATCCCATTTCCTCATCACCAAAAATCTTTTCTCCATCCAGCCATACATTTCCCTGAATATAATCCTCCTGATTTTTCCAGATAAAATGTGCCTTTTTCGCATGAATCTCTACCGGAACCTGTTGATAAAATTGCGGATTTACCAAACCGACTAACATGCCACTGCCAACATAATCATATGTTTCCTCTTTCGGAGTATCATAATATCGCAATCCGTAATCTCCGAGACACAGCAGGACTACAGCAACTATAACGATCAGAAAAATTACGATTCCTTTGTTCTTTTTACTCCAATGCATGATCTGTATCTCCTTTTCACACTTTACCCTGCAAAATATAAACCGCTGAAATAGTCACTGTAATCCGTTCCATCCCGTAACCGAAACCACCCCTTCACACCATCCGTAATCTCGATGCAGATCCAGTCCTGTGTTGCATCCAGCTTCGTCATGCGTACCTTGCTTCCTTTGGGCAGCACAAAGGTCTCATCCCCGTCCGGTGTACGGTAGAGCGTTATATCCTGCCGCAGCTCCACTTCCTCCCAGGCACTTAATACATATTCCTCCTGTGGCACTTCCCGAAGTCTTCCGTTCGATGTTACCTGATAGATTTTCTGGATATAATCATTCTGCACCGCAAAATATGGTTCGGTGATAACCATCTGTCCATCCTGTATCCATGCCTTTCGCAGATCCTGTGCGAGCCGGTCTGTTTCCACCGGTTTTCCGTCTTCATAGTGATAGATTCGGGTCAGTGGATCTGCGCTTTCGCCGTCATCATACAATGCGATCAGGAGCTGTTCTCCGTCCGGGCTGAAAGCGAAGATCGAATTGCTCATATTTCCCGTGCTGTCCGGAATCTCAGCCGTCTGTCCGTCTATCTCCAACACTGCATCCTGCAGGTCATAGCAATTCATTTGACTAAGTCCCAGATTCAGATATATCGTATATTGCTCCAGAGAATACCCCGTTACCGGCTCCGCAGGATGCAGAGAAATCTTCTCCGGCACACCATCGCCATCCAGATCCAGCTGCGCCGATGTCTCAGTTTCTGTCCGCTCCGATACATCAAATACCACACCCGGATAGGCCAGAATGTCTGCTCTTTCGATGTGCTGGCTATCCGCCCCGCTAAGTGCAAACCGCATGCTTATGGATGGATTACTATTGTAAATGTCATAATATCCGTCATGAACATGAAGCGTCGTGCCGCTGTTGAGCTGCAAATTCACCGGCAGAACCGTATCGGTGACAGTATGGGTACTCATGTCAAACTCCCGAAGTACCCTCGGCATCCACTCATCCGTCATAAGATGCGCCTCATCGGGATCTGTCAGATAATAGACCTTGCCGCCGCTCCATTCCGTCACATCCGGCAGATCTTTTTGCAGCTGTGTATAGGCATCCGATGTGTCATATGCGCCCCGCTCACAGGTAACGTCATACCAGCCCGTTGCCATGATGCGTTCCGCTTGAATGCAGCGAAATACACTGCCGGACGTTCCCCAAAGTTCACTCATGGTATAGATCCCGTAATTTGAAATCTGTACATGGGGATAATAAGTCGAATAACTGCCGGCATCCACAGGATACCAGTCCATCCAGCCCCAGTAGACCGCTCTGTCCGGTTGTCGGAGTTCGTACTCCCCATAGACCATTCTGGTACAGATATCACCGGTGAGCGGACCATATCCCGAGTCCTCCGCACTGCCCGGATCTCCAAAGGATAAGAGCCACAGCTGCGTCATCTCCTCCGCCATGACCATGGGAATATCTACAGCAGATCCATCCGCAAAAGTATAATGTACATTCACCACAGAGCCTTCTCCCGGCCGGTCAGAGTCCTCCCGATAATAAGGATATTGCCGCCCTGCCGGATACAGCGTCTCGGTCACGGCTCCGCTTCCATCACCCAGGTGCAACAGTGACACCGCTGCCGTTACCGGATCTGTATATTTTCTATAAGTCTCGGATGCAGGTTCCTCCGCCAGTGCTTTGAATATCGCATACGCGGCATTCGTATTGTTTTCACGAACCAGCAGATCATAAGCCACTTGATCCGCTGCAAAGGAATGCTTTTCTTCGATTTCTTCCACATCAAAAACAGCGGCAAAATCTTCTCTGCTATGAATCGTTACCTTTGCAAAATCTTCCGGTGTCTTGATGCTGTCCGGAAACTGCGCAATATTTCCACTCGTCTCCGCATTGCTGTCTACATCCATTTCTGCTCCTGCGCTGTCGTCTGTATCTGCACGATCCGCCGTGCCTGCCCCGTTCCCACTTCCACCGGGATTGCTGCACAGACACACCGCCAGTACCACGATCACTGCTGCCGCGCCAATCATGACCCAGAACGGCGGCTTGCGATAATCCAGTACATGACGGATACGATTCTTCACATGGTCTTCGCCAAAAGATAAAAGTGCGCAGATGGAACCGCCACGATAGCGTTTCCATTCGCCGCCGGAAGCCTCTTCCAGCAGGGTATAGGAATAGATTTTCTTGCTCTCCTCCCCGAGGAGCTTCACCACTTTTTCATCACAGGACATCTCACAGTCCATATTCATCAGATAAAATGCCAGCCACACCAACGGGTTAAACCAGTGCACACAGCAGATCAGCAGAGCTGCCGGTTTGAAGAGATAATCCCTGCGCTGCAAATGCACTCTCTCGTGGCACAGCACAACGTTTCTGCTCTCGGGATCTAAGCCCGAAGACAGATAGATCACCGGATGCACCAGTCCCATGACAAAGGGCAGATGCCCACCGTCGATTTCGCAGATCCCCGGTTCCACCTGTCTGACACCGCCGTCAGGTCTGCGGATTCTATGATACATGCGCAGATAGGAAAAAGCATGATATCCCAGGAAGCCAAGCATTCCTGCCAACCATACCATGGATAATACACGGAACCACACCGGGTATGTCCATGCGCGGGCGTCAGTACCCGTTCCGGCAGATGTTTCCGAAATCACTGCATCTGTTCCACTGGCTGCCACCCCTGCAACCGTAGCTCCACTTTCTGTTCTCGCAGTTCCCAGGGAAAAATCCTGCGTGCCGTCAGCATTCATGACAGTATTGTCATTTCCACCAGCCATCGTTTTTTCTGCCGTCTGGCTGTCCGGTACTTCCTCTGCATCGTACTCCCGCCGCAGGACATCTCCGATATCCTTCGTATCGTTGGCCTCTGCATAACCATGACTGCCCGGACCGACTGTCTGCTGCCCGGACGTCATCTCTGTCCCCACAGACAGCAATTTCTCCGGAATCAGGCTGATTCCCGTCTCCGGCAACACCGGGCAGCACAGTCGCACGAACACGATTCCCCATAACAGATAGGAGCACCATTTTGGTGCTTTTTGCAACAAAAGTCTGGCGAGGAGCACCAGCAGCACACAGTATCCTCCCACCAGACTTAAGTTCCATACACCGTCAAATATTCTGTAGATATTCTCACCCATAAGCCCCTCCTGTCCTGCGCCCCGGCAAGGCATAGTCGATGTTTTATAGACTCTTTGTAATTATAGTCTACATTCTACCGACCCATCTGTCAAGTAAGAAATCTGATTCTGTTACCCCTCTTCTTCCAGATTCTAGTCACTTACTGTCAGCTCCGGCTCTTCTTCCGAGCGCAATACCTCCGCATGCATTTCAAAATCCAGCACGCAGTCTCTATGGATTTCCTCTGTCTCCCCGGTAGTCATGGAAGTGCCGGTCCCCCGGAACGAGATCACTGTCTTTCCATCCCCTATGGTCACATCCGAAGTGACATATAACGGTTTCTGATACTGTTCACTGATCCACACAAAAACCTCATTGGTTGCTTCCCAATACTGCCGCAGTTCCTCACCATACTGCTTCGCATACCCCTGTCCGATGTGGGATCTGCTGCGAATGGAGAAGATTTCCGCCCCTCTCTTTCCCGTGCTTACTTCTGCAACGCTTCCATCAGGCGCTCCTGCCAGTCATAGAAAGCCTGGCCGTCCACAAGGCAGCGTTCGTCCTCACCTATCCATAATCCCTGTTCTTCCGACGCGTAGCGAAAGGTCCTTGTCTCACCGTCTGCATAGACAAACTGAAAATATCCCACACCTTCCACCATCTCTTCCGGCGGGATCGGATCTGACGTCACTTTTCCGGAAAGTTGTATAAATTCCTGCCACAGCTGCTCTACGGTATCGACATCTTCCACATAATCGTAATCCTCCGCGCAGAAGCTGCAACCGATCTTCTGAGGGCATTCCTCCGGCAAAAAAGCCGCGCAGAATGCTGTCTTTGCTTCATTCTCCAGCATTCCCGGATACCATATATCCGCTATGGCATAGGCTTCTTCCGGTGTTGCCGCCGGATATAAAACATAGCTGGCGGGATTCTCTACGGATATCATCCCTTTTTCCACATTCTGTACCGCCTGATAAATCGCTACGGTAGACTGAGCATCCGGGGTTCCGATCCAGCCAGCCCCTCTTCCCTCCTTCAGAAATCCTCTGCTTGCTCCATAGGTAAAGAAATAATTCTGCGGTTCCTCTCCCTCTCCGGCAAAAGATATCTGCCCATGGAAAGTGCTGCCGTGGATCCAGGGCAGTACCCGGTAATAATAGGTTCCGTTGACGCTCACTTGTACCTCTTTCTGCTTTCCGAAAGCGTTCTCCTTCGGCATCTGTATCCCCGGCACCTTGAAATCCACCGTTTTGCGGAATTCGATGAGATTCAGCAGAAGTACCACTACCACCAATACGATTGCACTGAGAAAAATGGTTGCTTTTACGTTAATCTTCTTCATAAGCCCCTCCTTTGTTTCCCTTCTATCTATATTGACGACTTTTATACTCCGTTTGTTACAAACAGCATAACAAAATTTCACCCCTGAATCTACTTTTTTCACCCAAGCGACCGCTTTCTGTTATTTCTGGTCTGTTTATAACATAACCACTGTAAATGCACAATTGAGCAGATGGAAACTTAACAGTCTGGAACTATAAAACTGGCGGCATCGGCTTCCCGGTGTCGCCAGTTTATTGTCACTCTATTTTACGAGTGGCTCATAATAGAGCACTGTCTTCTCAGGATCTTTTCCGCTGATCTCCACGCCGGCTGCCGTCTGTCCCTGCACACCGCCTGTGGCTCCGATATAGAGTATCCGGCCATCCGGAACGATTACCGCGCAGGTTCCTTCCGTACCGCAGGGCATCTCCCAGACTTCCTGCGCTCTGGTAAATTCCGCATCTTCCAAACGGTAGGTATCAACGCCGCTGTATCCCCACAGGATAAAATCGGAGCCATCACTCACACCTGCTGCCACCATATTCCACTGGTAGATCGTCCCTGTGCTTTGAACAGCCTTCGCATTCTCCGCTGCATCCCCCTGCACCGGTAGAAAACACAACCTCTCCGGGTCTACTGACACTAATGTCACAGGGTCATCCTCTGCTGTCACATTCTCCGTTGCCAGTGCAGCCGCATAGACTTTGCCGTCCTTGCCCTGTCCTAATGCTCCGGCACCTTGTACGGCATAGCTGTTGTCATCCGCCACGGTTCCAATCAGCTCACCTTCCGCAGAATAGATCCGCACATAACTGCCATCCTCCTGCATCCGCATCCGCATATATAATCTGCCCTGGGCATCTGTTGCCATACTATCAACGATATTCCATTCCCTCTCCCCAACAGTAAAACTGTTCAGAAGCTTTCCCTCCGGACTGATATGGTAGATCACAGGCAGCCGGCCATGTTCCGCTCCCGGAGATGCCAGTCCGCGTAATGCCGCATAGACACTTCCGTCCGGTGCGATGCACAGGCTATACACCTCGCCGTCCTCATCGAAATCATCATAAAACTTTTCCGGGGTCCCGCTGCCGTAAGTCAGATATTCCACCCGTGCTTTCCCTTCCATGGTGAACCCACCGACATACAGCCCCTGTTCTGCCGCCACAGCACACCGGATACTGAGTTCTCCCGCATAGGCAATCTGCCATTCCTGTGCTGCAGTGTCTGCCCCCGGGACTACACTTGCCTCTCCTGCGCCCTGTGTCTGTTGCGATCCGCTCTCCTGTGACATATCACCCGGTAATGCACTATCTTCCGTCTTCACATATTCATAGTCGCCCGCCTCGATCTCTTCTGTGATTTTCGCCAGACTATAATCTCTCTTCTCACGGAAATCGATCAGCTCCAACAGTTCCTCCTCCGTCATTTCCTCTTCCGGCAGGAAAAATGTACTCCGCGCTGCATAGAAAGCCACGCCCTTTTTGTATTTTTCAGGACTATCAAGCATGGCAAGTTCCTTTTGGGGGAAATATCCTTCCTCCAGATAGGCCTGCCTCAGTTCTTCCAGCCTGTTTTTTTCGCCGTCCGTAAGCGGTCTGCTGTAGCTATCCGCTGCAACATCTGCCTCCTGCAACCCGGAAAAATATGTTTCCAGTTTTTCATGATTCATGCTCTCCATCCGCGCCCGGTACAATCCCGATGCCGTCACGGTAACGGAGGCCAGAAGCAGACAGGCTGCTGCCGGGATCACGATTCGTCTAAAGCCATAATGGCGTACCGTTTGATTCACTCTCTTTCCATCCGTGTTTTTGCTGTCCTTCTTCTCTGTTTCCAGTCCGTCCAAAATATTTTCCACTTTCGCATCCAGAGACTCCGGCACTGCCATCCGTTCCGCCTCCGCCATTTTTCTTATTTTTCTGTCTATAAAATCATCTCTCATATAAGCCTCTCCCTTAACTGCTCCTTCGCCCGGTACAATCTCGATTTTACGGTTCCCTGCCTGCATTCCAGTATCCTGCTGATCTCCGGGATCGTGCACCGTTCATAATAAAACAGTACGATCACATCCCGGTATCCACCATCCAGCTGCATGACAGCATCCCACAGTTCATGGTGTTCGTCATAAAATGCCGGGGACAGATTCTCTTCCCATGCCACCGCACCGGTCCGCTTATTTTGCCGATAAATCTTTTTCGCTTCATTTGCCGTGATCTGTAAGATCCAGTTTTTAAAGTTGTCCGGATCCCGCAGCGTCCTTAACTTTTCATAGGCATGCAGTACCGCTTCGCTGACAGCGTCCTCCGCATCCATACTGTTATTCAGAATAGAATATGCCAGTCGGTACATATGCAGGGTATAGCCCCGCACTTCCCGCACAAATTCCTCTTTTGTCATAACTGACAAAGTAACACCTCCTTCTCTTCGCCGGCTTCATACTATATGAGTCGCCGGACGGTAAAAAGGTTCCTGTATTTTAAAAAAAGGCACCGGATGTTCCGATGCCTTTAAATCCAATATACTCTATAACTCTTTGAATTTGTATTTTCCTTTTCCATGCCCGGATACCGGTTCGATTACATCAGCCTGTACCATATTGGATATTATTTTAGAAGCGCCTGAACTTTTCAGCCCAAGCAATTCCATAACCTCTCCTCTGCCAAAAAACTGACAATCTCCGAATTTTTCATATAATACACGGATATGCATAATTGTTTTTGTTGAAAAATTCAGCGTTTTTTCAGCCAATCTTGTTTCAATGTCCACTTTTGATGTTTCAATGTCCATTTTTTGAGTTCCAATGTCCACTTTTGAAGTTCCAATATCCACTTTTGTATCCTTTAAAAGTCCACTGATATGCATATTTCGATTGTGCAGCTCGTTGTGTTCATTTAAAAGCATATTTCTGAGGAAGAGTTCCAAATATTCCGTTGTCTCATGAATTCCTTTTTGTAAATTCGTATAATTGGCTCTGACAAGTGCATTTCTGAAATACCATGCATTTTCCGCAAAAATATCATTTGTTGCAAAAAAACCAAGTGTTCTCAAATATTTTATGAAAAAAACCGCTGTGGTTCTTGTGTTTCCCTCACCAAAAATGTGAATTTGCCAAAGCCTTGATACAAACAAAGCCAGATGATGAATGCTCTCTTCTATCGAAAGTCCTTTATAACTAAAAGCTTTTTCCTGCGAAAAATCATATTCCAACGTAGCACGCAGTTCTGAAGCACTCCCATATATGACCGTTGCGCCATCAAGCACCCATTCTTTCTTCGTAATATTATAATCTCTTATTTTTCCGGCATGCTTATATATTCCACGAAAAAGCTTACGATGAATAGCTATATACTCATTCGGTGAAAAGGAAAACGCCGTTTCGGAAAGGAGCTCCGCAATACGGCTGGAAACTTTATCTGCTTCTTCCGTGCGTTCATTATCTGATACACGGACAGGTCTCTCATTGTAATAGCTTTCTATAAGACTCTGTGCCTCTTTTAGCGTGATCTTACCTTCAATATTTTGAATTGCAGTGTCAATCAGATATTGCGAGGGTTTCAGACCATCTACTGCCTGAAGTCCAACCGCCGTGCTCCACACATACCCTTTTGTTGCTTTATTCGGTTCGGATTCTCTCAGATATTCTTTAAATGGGTCTTTGTCCATATTCATTTCCCCGCTATATATCACTATCTTAGTTTTCCTGCTACTATTTTTATTATATCATAAATTTCATTGATATAACACCCCGCTTTTTGCCCGTATTTGCTGAAAAGTTCAGTTTTGAATATCTCCGCAAATCTCACAAAATCCCGCTATTTAGTAACAAATTAGTAACACCCGGTTACACAAGAATCAGATCATCTTTGTGAACCGCTGCAACAACTGTACCTTTGTATGAAATGACAGCACGGTCACCACTTAACTGTGTTACCTGATGATTTCTTTCATACACGAATGATGCAAGTGAACCACCTGAATAAGTCTTTGCACCTTTCTTTAACCTTACGGCACTACCAATGGTGACTTCCCTTGTAGGTGTTGAAGTAGTTGACACCGCCTGACCCCCATGCGTAGTAATGAAAGTATCAAACCCGGCTGCTTTCAGCTTGTTTGCCATTGCATCAGCATTTTCTTTCTTGCTATATGCCCCGACCTGAATTTTATACATTCCATCAACCTGAATCATGTATGTGTCAAATCCGGCTGCCTTTACTTTTTCAAGCATACGATCAGCGTTTTCTTTAACAGAAAATGCACCGGTCTGAACACGGTATAAAACATCATTGTTAGATGACTGACTACCACCAAGGTTTGTAGTTACTCTTGCAGCAAGATCACCCAAACGATTATATAACCAATCACCCGGACAAGACTTGTTTGCAAACCATCTATGAACAGTGATGACCATTTCATCAGATGCCGGATTGTAAGCAAGTGTTTTATCCTTATCAGCAAACCAAAGAAGTTTTTTCTTTCCGTTACGCTTGCAGATGTCTGTGCAAAGGTTCACCAGTGATTCATATACTGCATCCGTCATTGCATACGGTTCAGTTTTATCAGATGCACATTCGATAGTAACCGCCCGCTGATCGTTTGCATTGGATGAAGAACACCAAGAACGGTTACCTTCATCAACACAAAGGGAAATTCTACCATCTGAACCGATACCATAATTACAGCTTGCCCCCCTTCCTTCCGGGAAACAAGCACAAATTGTTTCACACGATAACTGACCGACTACACAATGCGGTGTGATACGGTCAATACTGTGTGTACGCTTTCCTGAATGGTTCGGTGATAACTTTGTATAACATACTAAACTTGAATTACTCATTTTTTACCTCACTTTCTGTCTTTTTCTGTAAAATATCAATAGCCTTGGTGATGACTGCCGG
>OIWM01002784.1_pt1 | contig 13776 bp, 10 predicted proteins | sample 1587451 | NCBI WGS metagenome assembly OIWM01 (sample SAMEA3888907, study PRJEB22519) | human gut metagenome | biome: human gut; feature: human-associated habitat; material: faeces | place: Denmark | collected 2011
GCGCTCGTAAGGTGAGTATGTGTGTTCGTAATACCCAAAAATAAGGACTTGCCTACTTCTTTTCCGGCAAGGCAGAAAAGAAGGGGCCGCCGGAGGCTTGACCAGCTCCCGACTATGCAGAAAAGCCCCTTGTCATGCGCTTCAATGAGCATGACAAGGGGCTGCTTTGGTGCAGTCATTTTTTACTTGCAGCGTAATGCGCCGGGTACCAGCGCTGGAACCAGGCTGTGAACGCGCCGAGGAGCATGGGCAGGGCGGAGTTGACCGCGCCGGTCAGGTATGAAACGGGCGTTTGCAGCAGATACCACGTCCAGACCGGCGTGAGCAGATACAGAACCGCCCAGCAGGCTGTCAGAATGCGGTTCGTGTGCATGAACAGCGGATTTTGAAGAGCCGTTTCGCCGCCATAGCCGTTCATGGAATAATACGCCGTCAGCGGCATGGGCAGAAACACCGTCACGCCCCACATCAGGCCGAACAGAAGATACGACGCGGGCAGGAGCAGCGTGAGCGGCAGCGCGTCCAGAAGCGTCAGCACGCAGATCGTGCCGACAGCCAGAATCGAACACGGTTCGAAGATGGTCATGCGGTAGTTCAGAAACGCGAACGGCAGCAGCGCACAGACCGCAAGCCCGACGCAAGCGCCGATCTGCGCGTGGATAGACAGCGCGATCCAGATCGCCATCCACGGCAGCAGCATGAGCGTCATGTTCGTCTTCTTCCGGGGCTCGGCGGACGGCTGCGGCGCGGCAGCTCCAAGGCCGAAGATCTCGTCCCAATGGAGCATGACCGAAAAGTCGCCGGTCACGCGGTACTGGTGCTCCATCATGGCCTGCTTGCCATCCAGCTCGCCGCTGCCAATCCTCTGCCAGACAGAAAGCGGCGTTTCAATGCGCGTCGTGCTGGGCAGGAAGTCCGATTGCAACACGCGCTGACCGTCCTTTCCGAGCACAATCTGGCAGGTCTCGCCGGTGTCCGTGTAGAAAAATTCCAGAACGCGGTCCTTCCCATCCCACGACGACGGGTCATAGAGCGCGGCCATCTGCCGCGTAAAGGCCTGCGCCGGAGACAGCCTCCCGGCCTCCGGGGTCTTTGCCGCGGCAGTATCCTCCCGACTGACGCCCCAGCTGGCGTCCGCCATCTGCTCAAATACCGCGCGCGGGAACAGCGGCTGGCGCAAGGCGCGGGCCGTTTCCGGCAGGATCGCACCGTGTGCAAACTCCGCGCCCGCCTGTTTGACCAGCTCAAGATACGCATCCGTGCGCTGGTGCAGCGCCGGGACGCGGAACAGCTCGCCCTGTCCGCAGTAGACGGACGTATAGCCATCCTTGCCGCAAAGCCGGGAAATCTGCGCGTCCACCGCGTCATAATTGCCCTCGGCGGTATAAAAGCCGCAGGTTGAGATCACGACCTGCCGCTGGCCGGAGCGGTCGTACCGGCTCGGGTGGCCGCCGGAGTCCGTGTCGGTCATAAACGGCAGCGACATCGGCAGCTGCCGGTCGATGAGCAGCTTCAGTTGGCCGGGAATGCTGAAATAATAGAGCGGAAAGCTCCAGATCAGCACGTCGGCGGCAAGAATTTTTTCGATCACACCGCCCATATCGTCCTGCAAAACACATTTGCCCGGCGTTTTGCTCCAGCAGGCGAAGCAGCCGCGGCACGGCAGCAGATGCAGCTTTCCGACCTCGATGGTCTCGGCCTCCACCGGCTGCGTCTGCCGCAGGCCGTCCAGAAACGCGCTTGTGAGCCGGTATGTATTGCTTTTGTCCCCCTTGGGACTTCCGTTCAGAACCAGAACTCTCATACCATTTCCTCCAGCCGTTTGATGCAGTCCTCGGCCCAGGCGATGCACATCTGCGCATAATTTCTGCCGAACTGCGCCGTAAAGGCCCAATATACAGGCGCGCTGGCGTCGGTCAGCTTGCCGTAATCCTCAATGCTCTGCGGTACGCTGTCCATGCTCCGCAGCCACGCGCGGCAGCCGTCCGCATAGGCGCGCAGCATTGTGATTGCCTGCTGCGGCGGGAGATTTTCAGCAAAGAAGACCTTCATCAGAAATTCGCTCTTATAGCCGTCTGCCGTCTTTCCCTGCTCCGACAGCCAGCGCTGCAGCTCCGCGCGTCCGGCGGGCAGGATGGAATAGACGTTTTTATTCGGCTTCCCGTTTTGAATGACCGTCTCATGCGTGACAAGCCCGGCATCCTCCAGCTTGCCCAGCGTCAGATAGATCTGGCTGGTCTGCGCAGGCCAGAAAAACTGCACGGAGGAATGAAACGCCTTTGTCAGCTCATACCCGCTGCACGGGCCATAATTCAAAAATCCAAGGATCCCATGCTGTAATCCCATTGCGGCCCTCCTTTATCATCTAATTATTCTATATTCCAATTTTATAATATGCATCTGCATTTGTCAACACTGCTTTTTGTTTTACAGCACTGGCACGGGAGCTGACCCGAAGGGCCCGAGGGGATTCGAATGCCGTAAATTCCGGAGCACGCTGAACCTTGCAGCATATCCCCTCCGGCTTTTGGGATCTGCGGCGAATCCGTACTGTCCTGCAAAATTTGAACGCAGAGCTGATTTACCGCAGCTATTCCAACGCAGCTATTTACAACCCCGACGTCCCGTAACAGGCGGCGCGTACCATAGCGCTCGTAAGGTGAGTATGTGTGTTCGTAATACCCAAAAATAAGGACTTGCCTAAACCGTACCCGCAGTACGCACCAAACGCGTCCAAGCGCCCCTTTTCTCCCCCTTCTTTTCCGGCAAGGCGGAAAAGAAGGGGCCGCCGGAGGCATGACCAGCTTGCAAGTATTCACGTCATCTTCCTCTGACAGCGCAGTACCGCCCGGCCATGCAGATGCACAGCCGGGCGGCAGACAGTTTTTTTCTTATTCCGCAAGCGCGGCGCGCAGAACGGGATTTCTTGCCGCCTGCACCTCGTCGAGACGGCGGACAGGGGTATTGTGCGGCGCGGTGTGGAGCGCTTCGGGGTCCTCATGCGCAAGGCGGGCAAGCGAACGGAAGACCTCGATCGCCTCGTCCATGGTGGCCTTGGATTCCGTTTCCGTCGGCTCGACCATGAGCGCCTCGTGAACGATCAGCGGGAAATACATTGTGGGCGGATGAATGCCGTTGTCAAGCAGGCCCTTGGCGATATCAAGCGCGGAAACACCGGTTTCTTTATGCAGCCGATCCAGCGTCATGACAAACTCATGCATACACGGGCCGGGATAGGCCATATCGTAGACATCCTGCAGCGCGGCCATCATATAATTCGCGTTCAGAACCGCGTTGCGGCCCACCTCATGCACGCCCTCCCGGCCAAGCATGGTCAGATAGGCGAACGCCTTGACGACGACGAGGAAATTCCCGTAGAAATCCCGCACCCGGCCGACGGACTTCGCAGGCTGCGTAAAGCGGAAGCCGCTTTCGGTCTTTTCCGGGATGGGGCCGGGCAGGAACGGCGCGAGGAACGCCTTGCAGCCAACGGGGCCGGAGCCCGGCCCGCCGCCGCCGTGCGGCGTGGCAAAGGACTTATGCAGATTCAGGTGGATGCAGTCAAAGCCCATGTCGCCCGGACGAACGACGCCCATAACGGCGTTCAGATTCGCGCCGTCATAATAGCACAGACCGCCCGCGTCGTGGATGATCTTCGTGATTTCGAGGATGTTCTTGTCGAAAATACCGACCGTATTGGGGTTCGTGAGCATCAGTCCCGCCGTCTGCGGCCCGACGGCGGCGCGGAGCGCCGCGAGATCGACGCAGCCGTCTGCGCCGGACGGGATATTGACCACGCGGAAGCCTGCCATGACGGACGAGGCCGGATTCGTGCCGTGGGCGGAGTCCGGGACGATGATCTCTGTCCGGGCCGCATCGCCGCGTGCAAGGTGATACGCCTTGATGAGCAGCAGGCCGGTAAACTCGCCGTGCGCGCCTGCTGCGGGCTGGAGCGTGAACGCGTCCATGCCGGTCACTTCTCCGAGCAGCTTTCCGGTTTCATACAGCAGCTCCAGCGCGCCCTGCGCCGTCTGCTCCGGCTGGAGCGGATGGAGCCGCGCAAAGCCCGGCAGCGCCGCAAGCGCTTCGTTGACCTTGGGATTATACTTCATCGTGCACGAACCCAGCGGATAGAAGCCGTCGTTCATGCCGTGGACGCGGTGCGACAGCGCGGTATAGTGCCGGATAAGCTCATTTTCGCTCACCTGCGGCAGGCGCAGCGGCTTTTTGCGCGCCGGCGCCAGCGTCACGACGGGCACATCGCACGCGGGAAGCAGCGACAAGCCATGGCCGGGCGCGCCCTGCTCAAAGATCGTCTTCATTGGCCGCTCACCTCCTGCAAAAGCCCGATCACATGGTCGAGCGTTTTCTTATCTGTCAGCTCCGTCACGCACCAGAGAATTCCGCCCTCCACCGGCAGACCGCCCAGAATCCCGTGCGCCTCCAGCACTTCCAGCGTCCGCTCGGGGCACGGGCAGGCAGTGACAAACTCATGGAAGAATTCACCGGGATAGACGCGCTTCCAGCCAAGTACCTCTTCGAGCCGCTGCGCAAAATAATGCGCGCGGGACGTGCAGAGCGCCGCGGCCTGCCGCAGTCCGGCTTCGCCCATGGCGGCAAGATAGACGGCGGCAGTCAGCGCGCAGAGCTGTTCGTTCGAGCAGATGTTGGACGAGGCCTTTTCCCGGCGGATGTGCTGCTCCCGCGCGGAAAGCGTGAGGACATAGCCGGTCTTCCCCTCCGTGTCGTGCGTCTGACCGACGATGCGGCCGGGGAGCTTACGCATCATGGCGCTCGTCGCGGTCATAAAGCCGAGGTACGGGCCGCCGAAGGCCGTGTCGAGGCCAAGGGGCTGCCCTTCGCCGACGGCAATGTCCGCGCCGCACTCGCCGGGCGTTTTCAAAACTGCCAGCGAAATGGGGTTCACGCCCATGATGTATTTGGCCCCGGCTGCGTGCGTGATCTCGCCGAGCAGCTCCGCGTCCTCCAGCAGGCCGAAGAAATTCGGCTGCTGGACATAGAAGCAGGCGGCATCCGCGCCGAGCATGGTGCGCAGCGCGTCCGGGTCTGTTCTGCCGTCCTTCATCGGGACGACAGTTAACTCTGTCCCGGAACCGAAGCAGTAGGTCTTCATAACGCCGAGGACGTTCGGGTCGACCGCTGCGGAGACGTAGGCCTTTGTGCGTTTGCGGTCGCGGCACATGGGGATGGCCTCTGCGGCGGCAGTTCCGCCGTCATAAACGCCCGCATTGGACACGTCCATGCCGGTCAGCTCACAGAGCATGGTCTGGTACTCGAAAATTCCCTGTAAAATGCCCTGGCTGATCTCGGCCTGATAGGGCGTATAGGCCGTCACAAATTCCTCGCGGGTCACGATGGCCTTGACCGCCGCCGGGATATAATGCCGGTAGCTGCCCGCGCCGCGCAGACAGGTTTTGAACACGCGGTTCCGCTCTGCCAGCGCCGAGACGGCCTCAAGCGTTTCCAGCTCGCTCCTTCCGGGCGGCAGATCCAAGTATCCGTCCAGATACATCTGCTGCGGCACGTCCCGGAACAGATCTTCTACGGACGATACGCCGATCGTCCGCAGCATCTGCTCCCGCTCCGCAGCTGTCGTCGGGACAAAGGTGCCCATCAGTGCTCCTCCTTCGTGAACGCCTCATATTCCTCCGCGCTCAGAAGCTCGGAGAAGTCCGTGATATGCTCGATCTTCATGATCCACGCCTCATAGGGGTCGGAGTTCAGAAGCTCGGGAGAATCGTCCAGCTCCTCGTTGACCTCGGCGATCACGCCGGTCACGGGGCTCATAACGTCGGACACGGCCTTGACGGATTCGACGTCGCAGGCCGTTTCGCCCGCAAGCACCTCGTCGCCGGGCTCAGGCAGATTGACGTAGACCAGATCGCCCAGCTCGCTCTGGGCAAAGTCCGTGATGCCGACAAGAGCGGTCGTGTCGTCGAGCATCTTGACCCATTCGTGGTCGCGGGAATACTTCAGTTCAGCGGGAAAATTCATAATTTGTTCCTCCAATTCTGTTTTGTGGGGTTGATTGGTTGAGTTGGTGGGGGAGAAAAGGGGCGCTGGATATGCTTCGCCATATTTGCAGGCAGTGCGGATTCGCACAGTATAGTAGGGGCCGATGCCCACATCGGCCCGTTGGGAAGCTGCGAATTCGCCGAAGATTTTCGTAAAACGCGGTGCAATCTGCCGGGCCGATGTGTACCGGCAAGCGGCAGACCCACATCCGTAACGCTCCTTCGTCGCGAACGGCTGTGACCGGCATCGGCCCCTACACTGAGCGGGCAAATTTCTGATAAAGTGTACTCTATCCGCTCAGATGCCCGTAGCCTCGGCCAGGGCGGAAATGAGCTTTTCCGTTTCTGCGTCGGAGAAGCAGTAGCGCATATCGGTGAAGCCCTCGCGCAGGCGGGCGGCTTCCTCCCGGACGTCCGCATTGCGCAGGATGCAGTCGGCGATCAGGTGCGCAAGGTGCGCAAACTGCTCCCTGCCGAAGCCGAAGCGGGTCATTTCGTTTACGCCCATGCGCAGCGCGCCGGAGGCAGTGAAGCCCTCCTCGTCGGGCGTGGCCTGATAGTTGCAGATGATGTTGTTCTCCTCGAGCCGCTTCGCGATCTCCGGGCCTCTGGCGTAGCCGACGCGGACAATGACCTGATGCGTCTCGGTGTAGCCCACGGCCGGGTCGCCCGCCACGTCAAGCCCCTCGGCCTTCAGGCTGGCAGCGAAGCTCTTCGCGTTCTCGATCACGGCCCTCTGGTATTCGTCCTTGAAGGCGTTCATTTCATACGCGGCCATCAGCTGGCCGAGCAGCGTTCCAAGATGGTGGTTGGAGACGCTGCCGGGGAAGGCGCGCGTTTCGATCGTCTCCCAGAGGCCCCATTTGAGGTCCTCCGGCTTGTAATTCACGCCGATCACGCCGCGCTGCGGGCCGAAGAAGGTCTTGTGCGTCGAGCCGGTGACGATCTCCGCGCCCTCTTCAAACGGCTTCTGGAAGTGGTCGCCGATCAGGCCCAGCACATGGGCCATGTCGTACATGACGGTCGTGCGGATGCCCTGCTCGCGGATGAAGCTTACAAGCTCTGCGACCGGCTCCTTGTACAGCACCATGGATTTGCCGAAGATCACGAATTCCGGCCGGTACTGCGCAAGCAGCAGCTTTGCCGCCTCCGTGTCGATGCGGTACGGGTCGTCGGCGCAGACGGGGAAATTGACGACCATCTGCTTTTCGGTGACGGGATCGACGGCGATATAGTCGTGCAGCGCACCCATGGGCTGTGCGGACAGATGGCCGCCGCGGACGATATGGTTGTTCATGACCCAGCCGAGCCGCTGCGGCGTGCGCTTGCGGTCGACGCGGTTCTTGAAGTCCATGAGCGCGGAGAAGACGGCGGTATTGGACATCTGGCCGGAGGTCACGCGCGTTTCGACCTGCGACGCGCCGAGGAACTTCTTCATCTCCTCAACGAGCAGTGCCTCGACCTCGCCGATGAAGTTTGTGCCCTGATAATAGAAGATCTCCGCGTCATAGAACGCCTTCTGCTTTTTATGCTCGGCATAGCGGTTCGACGGATCGGAGGCCGAAAGCAGGCGCACGGCGCGCGACTGCGTGTTTTCGGACGGGATGAGATTGATGCACCGGTGCTGCCGCCAGAGATGGTTCTCCTGCGCTTTTTTCAGGAGCGCGGCAGCCTTTTCGGCATACGGCGCGTCGCAGTGCGGCGCAGCCGGGGCGGGATGATCGGGCAGGATGGGACGGACATAGGGCGCGGCATCCTGCCGGATGTGCCACGCAACGACCTTGGCCGGCTGCCGTTTGCCGCGGATGTCGATCTCAAGATCAAAGTCCTGGCAGATGCGCGAATCGAGATACGCAAGGCCGATGGAGCGCTTGCCCGTCTCGGAGGTGATGACCGTTTCCAGTCCCTCGCCCTCCGTCTTGAAATAGGGGATCATCGTGCCGGAGGTCACATAGCCGACGGGCTTTCCCTCTGCCCATGCGTCCCTGCTGTAGACCGGGAAGCCCTTGCGCAGAACGCCCTTGCCGGAAAGATAGACCGGCTGAATGCGGTACGGAAGATCCGCAATTGCGGAATAATCGCGGTTCATGATCCTCTGGAACGCCTCGAACTGCCGCTTCAGCGCGGCGCAGCCAATGAAATCGCCCTTTTCCTCTGCGAACGAGACGGCGAATTTGGCCAGCGGCACAGCATAGACGGGAATTTCGCCGCCAAGCTCGCACTCCCCCATTTCATGGCCGTAGAGCGGCAGAGAAGCTTCCATGCGCAGCGTATCGCGCGCGCCGAGCGCGGTGGGTCTTGCCCCGAGTTCGATCAGACGGTCCCAAAAATACCGGGCGTCCCTTGATTCGCAATAGAGTTCATAGCCGATGGGTTCTCCGGTATAGCCGGTCTTGGCAACGCGGACGGGACGGCCCTCCATGGTGAGCGTCCCCAGCGCGTTCTTGACGTTTTCCCGCGTGAGCGCCTTGCCGCCCGACAGGGTCATGAGCAGCTTTTTGGCCTCCGGGCCCTGCACGGCGATGGCGGCATAGCAGTCGGAGACGTTGGTAAGCGTGACGTTATAACGCTCGGCCTCGCGCATCAGGTGGGCGAGGTCCTTGTCGATGTTGCCCGCGTTGATGACGAGGAAATACTTTTCCGCCTCAAAGCGGTAGAGATACGCGTCGTCGATCGCGCAGCCGTTCTGGTCGGGGATGATGCAGTACTGCGCCTGATTGAGATCCAGCGCCTGCACGTTGCTGGACAGGACGTGCTGCAAAAACCGGACCATGTCCGGCCCTTCGACGTCGATACGGCCCATATGGGACACGTCGAAGATGGCGCAGCGGCTGCGGCAGTAGAGATGTTCGGCGACGATGCCGTCCGGGTACTGGATGGGCATATCCCAGCCGCCGAAGTCGACCATCGTGGCCCCGGCGTCCAGATGGGCCTGATAGAGTACGGTTCGTTTCAGTTCGCTCATGGTGTTCCTCCCTTTTTCCTGATCTCGCGCAGGCTGTGCGCCTGCGGGTATGCAGTGCTTCGATAATCCTTATCCGCCCGGTCCGCCTCCAGCAGATCCAGCCGGTCCAGTTCCTTGAGTTTGCGGTAAATGCGCAGCCATGCGCATTCGTTTTCGGGGTTGACCTCGCAGCGGCCGTTCCGCTGTCCGCCGCACGGCCCGTGGACGAGCGATTTTGCGCACTGCGTCACGGGACAGATGCCGCCGGTCTGGCCGAGCATACAGTCGCCGCACATCCGGCAGGCCTCGCGGAAGACGCCCGCACGCTCGATCTGTCCGAGAAACAGCGTGTCATTCGCGGGGAAGACCGGGACCGCGGTATTGGCCGCGACAGTCTGTGTGCCGTCGCCGCAGGCCAGACAGACGATGGCCTCCGCGCCGCTGTCGCGCAGGGGCTTGAGATCGCGCTTGACGAGCAGCATATGGCAGCACTCGTCCGGCAAGACCGTACCGACTGTCTCGATCCCCTGCTCCTGCAGCAGCTGGCGCATCTGCTCCAGCTCCTTTTCCCCGCCGGTCTGGCAGGCTGCGGCGCAGCTGGCGCAGCCGACCAGCGCGACGCGGCGAACACCGCGCAGCATCGCAAGCACCTGCTCCACGGGCTTTTTTCTTGTTACGATCATATGCTTCTCCTTAAAAAACAGAAAACAGAGCGCGCCAAAAGAAGGCGCGCTCTGTTCGTAAACCTGAAAGATTCTCCCGGCTGACCGGGATTGCTTCTTCGGTGCTGCGGATGCAGCTTTCCAGAGTTCCGTCCGGAATCAGTTTTTTTGCCTGAGAGTTCGTTGCGCGTTCCCCTTCGGCGGCATACGGGTATGCCCTCTCCTGATTCGTTCATCCGGCTGAATTCAGTTGTCGAAATTTGTGCGTTTTGACGAAAATAATGCGTGTACAGCTTTGAATCTTATCTGTTTTTTCAGTCTACCGTATTTCCCGGAAAAAAGCAAGCACTTTTTGGGAAATGCGCAAAAAACAGCCCCCAACAAAGGGGGCTACACACAGCCGCCGGTGGATGGACACACCATCCGCCGGCGGCTGTGATACTTGCTGTGAGAGAAGACCAACTCCACACCTACGATGGGTATCGCTTGCTGAATCGCAGGTATATTCCCGCAGCTTGTATCGTCCTGCCTATATCTTCTATACGGAAGGACCGAGACTCTTCCAGCCACGATCGTTTTCTTTGTGATCCACAGGGTTTTGCAGCCCACATCCATAGCTTGAGCAGTTTCCTGATTTCGGGAAACTGCTCTTTTTCAACGAGATAAAATTCAAGCATCCGTTGGCTCAGAGCCTGCGGACGCTTTTTATCAGTGTACAGGAGCAGATCGCGCTGCTTTTGCCGCAGCCGGAACAGGAGCAGGGGTTCACAATGGAACAGACAATGTAATATTCGCAGGAAGCCGGGATTTTAGAAGTCCCGGCTTTTTTGCGTTCAGGAGGTCAGCTTGGTATAAAAACAGGGAAAATGCGGAAATCATATCCACAAGGAGCGTGAGGCTATGGACATGACCGTCAAGGACGAGCGGAAGCTGGTTGAGATTTGGCTGACGAATGCAGAAAAGTCAGACCCGGTCCTGCACGCCGGCTTGCAGAGCGTCTATGACACATACAAAAAGAAAAAGTATCTGGTGGCAGTTTTTGAGTCTGGAAATTGCGACCTTTATGAACAGACGCGGGATCTGCTGCTTTATAACCGCCAGAGATTGGCGGAGCAGGAAGTCCAGCGTGAAAAGGCGCAGCAGATGACCATGTAGCGCCGGATACATTGGGGGCGAAGAGAAAATTTCTCTTCGCCCCCGTTTTCTCTTTATGCACCTCCCGATATACAGCGCATTTTTGTCTTGCAATCTCTATTTTGATGATGTACAATATTATCTACGATATAAAAACGAAACCGTAGATATTTGTGATAAGAGCGCGGCCGATTGGGGAGGACGAGAATGGACGAACCAATGAAAAACGAGATTCAGCTTTTTGAGGACCAGAAGATCCGCGTGGCGTGGGACGCAGAACGGGAGGAATGGTATTTTTCCATTGTGGATGTTGTCAGCGTGCTGACAGACAGCCCCGGCTATAATACCGGGCGGAAATACTGGAACAAGCTGAAGCAGCGGCTGAAAGACGAGGGCAATGAACTGGTGACGAATTGTCACTAGTTGAAAATGCGGGCGGCGGACGGTAAAAACCGCCTCACGGACGTTGCCGACACCGAGCAGCTTCTGCGCATCATCCAGTCCATTCCCTCCAAGAAAGCCGAGCCGTTCAAGACGTGGCTGGCGATGGTCGGCCGGGAGCGCATTGAGGAGACCATCGACCCCGAGCAGGCGATCGACCGCGCGCTGGAAACCTATCTGAAAAAGGGCTATTCCGAGGAATGGGTACATCAGCGGCTGCTTGCCATCCGCATTCGCAACGAGCTGACGGACGAGTGGAAAAAGCGCGGCGTGCAGAAGGGCAAAGAATACGCGATTCTGACGGACGAGATCACCCGCGCATGGACTGGCATGAACACGCGGCAGTATAAGAATCTCAAGGGGCTGAAAAAGGAAAATCTCCGCGATAATATGAGTGATTTAGAACTGGTTCTGACCATGCTGGCAGAAGCGTCTCCCACCGATATTGCGAAAGCCGAGCAGCCGCAGGGATTTGACGAAAACCAGAAGGTCGCCCGGCGCGGCGGCAATGTCGCGGGTGTGGCAAGAAGAGCGTTGGAAGCTGAAACCGGCAAGCCTGTCGTTACCGCGCAGAACGCCGAGAGCTTCCGCCAACTCGTCACGGACATAGTAACGAACGCGGCACAGCTGCCGGAGCAGACGGAGGAGAACGCAAATGGGAAATGAGCCGAAAAGCAACTACCGAGGAATCCTCGGCAGCTGGCGGCAGACAGAACAATATCTCAAGGGTGAATGATCATGATTGAACGCTTTGATATTGCAGGCTATGCCCGCATTTCGGTCGATGAGGAGCTCGACCGCGACAATGTGTCGATTGAAAACCAGAAGTCCATCATCGAAGATTTTGTAACGACGCACTTTCCGAACAGCACGCTGACATTTTTTGAGGACCGCGACCGCTCCGGCTATACATTCGGGCAGCGCGAGGGGTATCAGGAGATGCGCCGGGGGCTGATGAGCCACAAGTACGACATTCTCATCGTCAAGGATTTCTCCCGCTTTTCCCGCCGCAACTCGCGCGGACTGGTAGAGCTGGAGGATCTGCGCGATGCGGGCGTGCGGATCATTTCGATCGGCGATAACATCGACTTCCCGAATGACGACGACTGGCTCAAAATTCAGTTCCAGTTCTTAATCAACGAAATGCCCGTCACGGACACGTCGAAAAAGGTGCGCAGCGTCGTGAAGCGGCGGCAGGAGGAGGGGCGCTGGCTCTGCGCCGCGCCGTATGGCTATATCCTCAACAAGCGGCAGATCTTTGAGGTCGTGCCGACCGAGGCCGAGGTCATCCGGACAATTTTCAAATTATATCTGGACGGCTGGGGCTACAAGAAAATTGCCAACTATCTGACGGACAACAACGTGCCCACGCCGCGGATGTCCGAATGTGAGCGCCGCGCCGCCGCGGGAGAGCCCGTCCGCCGCAAGACGAAAGCGGCGTGGGCGATCGTCACGGTGCAGGGGATTCTCGACAACGATTTTTATATCGGCACGCTGCGGCAGGGAAAATTCACGCGCGTGAAAATCAACGGCACAGACCGTAAGCTGGACGAGAGCGAACACCGCGTCTTTGAGCACCACCATCAGGAGATCATCGACTACCGCACGTTTGCGACCGTGCGCTCTCTGCGCGAAAGCCGCTCGACAAATAACTATCGCGGGATCAAGGTCAACGACAACGTGTACTCGGGACTTCTCGTCTGCGGCGACTGCGGCAGTCCGATGTTCGCCATGAGCCGGAGCGATCTGACGCCCGCCTATACCTGCGGAACGTATCACAGGCGTGGACTCAAGGGGTGCACGAGCCACCATATCCGCGTGGAAACGCTCGATGCGCTGGTCAAGGACTATGTGCGGAAAGTCCGTGACAATTCCAGCACCATGCTCGAGCGGCTGAACGCCGATCTGGAGAAAGAACAGGCCGACATTGCGGAGACGAAGCGCACGGAAGAAAATCTGGAAGCCTTACTGCTTGACAAGCAGGAGGAGCTGAAAGCGACCAAACGCCAGCGCATCCGCGACATCATGAAGCACCCGGAGCAGGAAGCGCTTTTAGACGAAACCTACGACGAGCTGGAAGCGGAGCTGACACAGCGCATTGCGGGCATTCAGCACCAGATCGAATTTGCCAGCGACAAGCGCAATACCATCATCCGCATCAACCGCGTGGCGAAAACGGCAATGGATGTATTTCACGACATTCTGGAAAAGCCGTCGCTCGACCGCAATGACCTGAATCTGATGATCGAAAAAATCCGGGTCTATGAGGATCACATCGAGGTGCAGCTCAAGGCGGACATCGACAGCCTGCTCAAGACCGGCGCGCTTCCGGAGGACGCCGTAAATTTTAATTGGGACACGGAAAATAGCGAATCCCAGCTTGTAGGGGCGGACGACTCTGTCCGCCCGCGGGTCGATGTGGGCATCGACCCCTACGAAACTGAAATTGTCCAAGGTGCGGCGCACCGAAAGGACAAGGTTTTCCGTGTCAGTGTTATCAGCAGCGGCGACCCGCTGGAGATTTATACGGAGAAGGACGGCGAGGTGATCTTTAAGAAAT
>OIWM01002787.1_pt1 | contig 13771 bp, 13 predicted proteins | sample 1587451 | NCBI WGS metagenome assembly OIWM01 (sample SAMEA3888907, study PRJEB22519) | human gut metagenome | biome: human gut; feature: human-associated habitat; material: faeces | place: Denmark | collected 2011
TGTACTACGACAAGTTGAGCGTCGTAAAGGCGGACATGGATGAAAACTGGGTCGCGCTGGAGATGGGACATCTGCTAGAGGATCTGGTTGCGCGGATTTTTGCGAAGAAAACCGGGCTGCATATCTTTCAGCGGAAGGTCATGTTCCAGCACCCGCTGTATCCGTGGATGCTGGCGGATCTGGACTACCTTGTGGAGCTTCCGGACGGCAGCAATGCCATTTTGGAGATCAAGACGACAAATTATAACGCCCGAGAAAACTGGTGGTACAACGGCGAGGAGATTGTTCCGGTGTACTATGAATCTCAGGGGCGGCATTATATGTCGGTCATGAATCTGGACAGGGTCTACTTCTGCTGCCTGTACGGAAACAATGAGGACGAGGTCATCATCCGGCATCTGAACCGGGACTATGCCTATGAGTCGGAGCTGATCGCGCTGGAGGATGCGTTCTGGAACGGCCATGTGCAGAAGCACCAGCCACCGGACTATACGGAAAGCGGCGACCTCATTTTGCAGAGTTTGCAGAGATGGAAAGGCATTGACCGGAGAGATTTGCCGCCGGCAGCGTTCGGCGCACCGCAGGTCACGCAGATCCACCAGTATTTGCAGCTTCAGGAGGAGAAAAACGCGCTTGCAAAACAGGTCACACAGCTGGATACGCAGATGCAGCAGCTCAAAGGCTTGCTTGTCAGCGAACTGGATGGTAAAGACTGCGCGACCTGCGCGGACGGTGAACAAAGCTACGTTATCTCCTACAATCGCATTCGCAGGCAGGGCATCTCCAAGGATAATCTGGTTCGCTTGCGGGAGGTTTACCCAGAGATTTACGCACAGTTTGTGGAAACGTCGGAGTCCAGACGGTTCAGCATCAAAATCGCGGCGCAGCCCGCCGCTTGAGTGAGGTGAAAAACGAATGATTGCAGCCTAAAGTGACTCCGACGGCTCATAGTACATTGCTTCGTAGGCATAATGAGAACAAATATAACTCTGTGAAGACCCACCGGTGAGGCAAGAGAGCATGGTCATTGCAAACGGCGATGCTTTTTTCACCGCAAGCCCGACCTCGACGAAGACCTCCGCCGCAACCGATGCAATGGCCATCCTGCCCAACTGCACAACATGCAGTTCGATTGGCGTATTCGTCGCAAGCACGGCTTCCGTGCCGTACTTTTCTGCATCACGCGCGTAAACCAGCATGATCTCTGTGCCGATTTTCGTGCATTCTGCAGAACGGCAGTCCGCTTCCGGCGCATGGCGGCACACAAGCGTCTCATAGTCCACGCGAGCCTTCTCCGCAGTTTCCTTTGCTTCGGCATACGGTGGGATCCTGCACATATGAGAAGGGGCATACCAGATCCGCTTCGCCGCGAGCGGCGTCCGCACCGGATGGAACGTCAGTCCCTTCAGTACCCGGACGGCTTCACCGCCGATGGTGCTTCCAAAGCGCTCCGCCTCGCGATAGCTCTGCTCGTGCCTATAGTAGCGGCTCGACTGATTTCCGGAGCAACCCTGCATAAACCCGAATATCGCACCGGGATAGGCCTGTTCCACCGCCCTGCGCAAATATCCCACATAGTCTGTGGACGCAAGCGTCGTATCGGTCGGCAGCACTGTCGGGTGCAGTGCGTACCCGGTCAGAATGCCGCGGACGGTGTCTGTCTCATCCGCAATCGCGAGAATCTGCACCTCCGGATCCTGCGCATATTTTTCCGGGTCATGCCGGTTCCCGCCGATGTCCTGCTCCTTACCGCAAAAACCGCTTCCATAGCCAAGCTTTGCTTCAAATGCGTGCTCTACTGCCTCCACAGCTGCGTCCACTGCGCAGCGCTGGACGTTCTCCATGTACTCCGGGCAAAGCTCCGGCCCAAAGGCTTCGTTGTAGATATCGCAGTCCGGCGCAGGGCCATAATGCGTGTGCGTCGCGGCAAGCAGGATATTCTCCTGAGCCACGCCTGTTTTTCCGCTGATCTCCGCAGTGATCTTATCCACACGTGCCCGCGCGAAAAACAGCAGATCTGCGGTCAGATACAGAATCTTCGTCTGCGCATCTGCAAAGTAAAATGCAGCGATATAAAACGGATCGTGTGTGCCGGTCGAAATAGGGGATTCCGGATACCCGCACAGCTGGATCGGCGCTTTCGGTGTGATATCCCGGATGGCTGCACCTGCTTTCATTGTGCTTCCTCCTTTAGCTTCAAATATCGTTTATATTGCAACTCACAGGCCGCTCGGTGCGTCTTGTCAGGCAGATAGACTGACCGAACCTCTCCGCACATGGCTTTCTGTCCGTCCCAAAGCGTCGGGAAAATTTCTGCGCCGACGCCTGCACAGATCGCCGCACCAAGGTTTCCAGTCTCCTGCGTTGCGGGCAGAGTGACCTCCATGCCCGTTATATCCGCAATGATCTGGCACCACACCGGACTGGCCGAGCCGCCGCCGTAGAGCGTCAGCCGCTTTGCTGCCCGCACATCCGGATTGAGCGCTTTCTGGCGCTCCGCACACGCACGGATAGCGCATGCAACGCCCTCCAGCACCGCACGGATGAGATCCGCGCGGGAGGTCTCCAGCCCCAGCCCGTCAAAGCAGCCCTGGTTGCGGTCTGTTGTGCCGCGGTACAGAAGCGGATAGAAACATACGCCGTTCGCGCCGGACGCGGTCTCTGCAGCCAGCGCGTCCATTTCCCGATAGGAAAGGTCTGCGCAAAATGTCCGTCGCGCCCACTTGAGCGCCGCACCCGCCGTATCAACGGAATTTTCCAGCACCCACATACCGCTGCCAAAGCCGTGGCACTGTACCTGCATCTGCGCATCGCGCTGCGGTGCAGTGCAAAGCGTTTCAACGGCGCTGGCCGTCCCGAGCGAGACTGTGATAGATCCGGTCTGAATCCCTGCGCCAAGCGCCGCAATCTTCTGATCCTGCATTCCAACTGCCACCACGGTACCACAGCAAAGCCCCATCTGCGCCGCCGCCTCCGGCAGAAGCGTCCCAACTACGGTTCCTGCTTCGCGGATATCCGGCAGCTTTTCCTCGTCTATGTCATATGCCTGTAACAGATCCCGCGCCCATGTCCTCGCCGGAACGTCATAACACATGCTCCCACTGGCCATAGAAGGATCCGTCACCGCTTTGCCCGTCATCCGGCAGATGAGATAGTCATGCGGCATCAGGAATTTCCATGCTTTCTGATAAAGCTCCGGTGTTTCTTCCTTCAGCCGCAGGATCTCCGGGAATACAAGCGATTCCGCAGGATGTCCCAGCCTGTAAAACAGGTTCTCCTCGCCATAGCGCGCATACAGATCCCGCGCCTGCGGCAGTGCGCGTGTGTCATACCATGAGATTGCATTGGCCAGCGGCTTTCCGTCGCAGCCAACAGGAACAAATGCACACCCCTGTGAGCTGACGGAGATACCGGCGGCTTCCTTCGGGTCAATCCCCGCCTTTTTAACAGCTGCAGCAACGGCTTCCGCCGCATACTGCCACCACAGCTCCGCATCCTGCTCCGCGCCGCCGTCCGGCAGGAAGATGACCTCATATTCGATATAGTGTTCACCGAAGATCCGCCCCATCGTGTCGAACACCATGCTCTTGCAGCCCGTCGTGCCAAGATCCAGCCCGATCAGATACATAGCTTTCCTCCCTGCACCACGTGCTCTGCCCGCAGGAATACCTCCCGCACCTGATACGCCTGATCCAGCAGCACGATATTGGCCTGCTTCCCTGCGGCAAGCGAGCCGACATCCTTGTCCATTCCCAGCGCCCGCGCCGCGTTCAGCGCACACACGCGGAAGACCTCCGGCTCCGTCAGCCCGATCTTGTTCCGGAAGTTCCGCGCCGCCTGATTCATGCACAGCTTGCTGCCAAACAGATCTCCGTCCACGATATTTACATCCGTATCGTCCTTCGCGCCTGTGCAGGCGTCCGTCACCGCGATCACGCGGTCAAGCCCGACCGCCTGTATGATAAACCGGATCATATCATGCCGGACATGCACTCCATTTTCGTCGTTGATGATCTCGCAGAACAGCTCCTTTTGCAGCATGCACGCAACATCAAAACTGACCTCGAGCGTTCCATCCCAGCGGCTGGGAGAAATAGCTGTCCCCGTCGCATTGCACAGATGAACGGCAATGCGCGCGCCGCGCTGCACAGCGTCCGCCACGCAGGCTGCATCCGCTTCGGAATGGCCGGTCGCCAGCGGAATCCCCGCCGCCGTGACGGCGTCCATAAACGTCTTTGCACCGTCCAGCTCCGGCGCGGCCATCCATAGCTTCAGGATATCCCGGTATTCGCGCAAGTAGCGGGTATATTCCGCCGGGTCGACCGGACGGATCTTGTCGAACGCGCAGCCGTACTTCGGGTTCAGAAACGGCCCCTCAAAAAACAGTCCTGCAATATTGCCGGGTGCATTCTGTCGCATAGCTGTGCGCACCTTTTCCATGGCGTCCAGCGCCCCCTGCACGCCGATATCGTGATAGATCGTGCATAAAAGCGTTGTTGTCCCGCCAAGCAGATGATGCTTCGCCATCCCCACTGGATCCTCGTAGGCCCAGCAGTCTCCACCTGCGTGGCAATGTTCGTCAACAAAGCCCGGCCCCGCGAGCAGTCCCTGCGCGTCAAAGTATTCGCAGTGCTCCGGCAGCGGCAGATCTTGCCCGATGGCAAGGATCCGGCCCTTTTCCATCAGGATCTGCCCCTTCTCCAGTACTCTGTCCGGCAGAACAACGTTTGCGTTTACGATCGCTCTCATGGATTCCCTCCCTATCCTGCCGGACGCCCACACGGATGTGTGGGCGTCCGGTGAATATCATTTAATAACCAACCGTTTCCATGCACTCGATGGGCTGTGCGATCTCCTCGCTGAGCAGGATCGTTGCGCCGATCTTCTGGAACATGGAGCCCGGCACCAGCGGCGTGATCGGGCCGTGCGTGATCAGACGGGAAACCATCCGCTGCCAAGACGAGAAGCTTCCGCCGGTCGTGAGCGCGTGGCTCTCCAGCCGGTGGCGGGAATGCGCCACGTCGAACGGCCCAATCGTCGCGGCCTTCGGCGGGACCCAGCTCACATCGCCGGACTGACCGAATACGCCATGCAGAGAGTTCTGCGCGATCGTCAACGGATGCAGCGTGACGATACCGGCCTTCTGCTCCAGATATTCGTCCATATCCTTGACGTTGATGAATTCCGGACTCGGATCGATGAACGCACAGTGGCCGGTCCAACCGGGGCCGGAATAGCAGGCGTCAGCGCCTTTGCCTTCGCTGCGCTCCATGATGAGGTCGGAATAGATCGGCGTAAATTCCTTGCAGTGGTAGTAGATATTCTCCTTCTTGGGACGCAGATCCTCGTCGATGCGCATGATGAAATACTTGAAGAAGGAATAGCCAAAGCCCGCCGTATAATCAAGCGGAGCGATATTGCCCTGATCGTCTGCCCACTCGTCCATAGGGAAGCAGATCAGATTCCGGCAGTTGACACGGAACTGGTTGATGAGATTTGCCAGCGGAATATAGGTATCCGGGCACGGGTTGCCGGAGATCATGATGAACGGCCGGTCATAATCGTCGGATTCCTTGATATGCGTAAACATATCCGCGATCTCATAGGCGTCGACGCCCTTGGTAATGATGATCTTCGCCTTAGAATTGGGATTCGGCGCAAGAAGATCCTCCGGCTTCATCGCGCGCAGGCGCGCCATCATTTCCGGGTCAAAATCCTTATACGGCACCCAATCCGCGGGCTTGAATGTAAACTTGCTCATTGTTTTTCCTCCTTGCTTTCCAGCATGACCTTTGCAATGATTTTCTTAACGTGGGACGGGCCGCTTAGCTGACAGCCCGGGCAGTGCGCGTCCTCCGGCAGAAGCACTGCAAACATGCCGGGCCGGAACACCAGCCGCGAAGCGTCCTCATCCACCGCGGCCAGCAGCGCGTCCTGCTCCGGGTCGTACTCGTTTGTCATATGACCGAGTCTTCCTGTGGGCTTGAAATAAAGCGCTTCCTCGCCCTCCAGCATCAGCATTACGTCTGCGTATTTTCGGTGCGCTTCCATCAGCCCCTGTTCGGCCGGCTCTGTTTCATATTCTGTATGGATGAGGAAGAGCCGTTCACCGTCAATTTCATGCTTTCCCGGCACAAAATCCGCAGGGGTATAGCCGCGCAGCAGCTGCAATGCCTTTGTGATCCCTTCCGCGCAGAAATATCTGCCTGCATGTTCAATCGTGTCAGCAATCATGGGTTCTCTTCCTTTCTGATGCGCCACTCGCACGTTCCGGTTCCTGTCTTCTGCACCATCAGTGCATATCCAGCTTCGCGCAGGATGCCGGTATTGAGCCGGATGCAGCAGTCGCAGAAGCGCTCTGTGATCTGGCGGGCCGGATGTGCAGACGGCGGTGCGTTGAAATACGCCGGGCAGCGCACCTGCATCTGAAGACTCTCTCCGTCACACACACTGCGGACTGTATTCTCATCACCGTCCAGACGGAAGTTTTTTTCATACCGCGCCCGGATCACATCCAGACCGCCCTCCCGGTACTGCGCGCTGATGTCGCAGTTCGGCACCTTCGCGATGTAGTCCAAATACCGTTCAAGCTCCTCACGGCCATAGGTCTTTTCCATGTAGTTGAAGATCGCGCTATAATACCCAAACCATTCTCCGATTGCGCTCATATCACACCATCCCTTGCCTTGGCCCAAAACGTGCACTGCTTACTGTAGCCGGTCTCGCGCGGCTGCAATTCAAAATCCGCATCGTATGTAAAGCCATGATCCTCCAGCGATTTATGATACAGCCAGTAGCAGTGCTCGCAGTAGTAGCGGTACGGCCGCTTGCCGCGCTCCTCCAGCTCTCCGACAGACGGGCAGCCCGTCAAATGCTCGGTATAAAGGCCGTTCTCGTCGATCCATGCGCCGCCCTCTACGTTTTCCCGGGAGCAGGTACCGGTATCCCCATAAAAATACCGGAGATACCCTTCCAAACCGCCCTCGGCGACCATGTTGTAAAGCTCCGTGTTCGTCTCGCCTAAGTACTCCCAGAGCGCAACGACCGCAGCCTTCCCATAACGCTTGTGCAGATATTCAAACGTCGCACTGTAGTTCACAATAAAATCCTGAACTGTCATGCTTCTGTTCCTCCTGTCTGTCTCTTTGGTCTATGCGTCCAGCTCGCCAATATGGATCAGCTCTGCGCGGATCCGCTCCTTGGTTTCCTCCGATACGGGCGTGACCCAATCGGGTGCATGCAGCCCTTCAAAGCCAAGAAGATTCATAGCCGCGCTGAACGCGGGCCACAGGTCGCAGTCACAGAAGAGATCCCGCAGCGCGATGATATTGTCCAGATGCTTTGCCGCTGTTTCTTTGTTTCCGGCGTCCAGTGCGCGGATCAGCTTGCCGGTGTTGACCGGCGTGCAGGAAAGCATACCGTCGAGAATGCAGCCGATGCCCCACGGATAGACCACGTCAAATGCATCAAGCCCGGAATAGAAGGTTTTGAAATCCTGAAACGCGGGATTCAGGCGCAGCTTGCGCAGCATAAAGAGATCTGCAGATTTGATGCCGATGAGGTTCGGAACCTGCTCGTGCAGCTTGCAGACCATTTCATAGGTGATCTTGTGGTTCGTGACGCTGGGCAGATCGTAGAGGATCACGCCATGCTTTGTCGTCGCGGCGACCGCCTTAAAATAGGTGATGCACTGCTCGTCGGAATCGACCTCATAATACGGCGTGGTGAACACAAACGCCGTCAGATCAAGTGCTTCCATGGAATCGATCCGCGCCTTTGCACGGGAAATGGAATTATCCATGCAGCCAACATAGACCGGCACGCGACCCTTTGCCGCTTCCACGGCCGCTTTGGCCGTCTGCGCACAGACCTCATTGCGCAAAAACGCCTGCTGACCCATGGAGCCCATGCTGAGGATCCCCACTGCGCCCTGCGCGATCATGGTCTCGATCTGTTTTTTGTAGCTTGCCGCGACAAGATTGCCGTTTTCATCGATCGGCGTACCAAGTGCCGGAACAAAGCCTGTTTTCATGTTGTTTCTCCTCCTCGTTCTGTTGGCGTATCGCCATTCTGATTTCTGTGTCCGGAATGTAGCTCTATGAAGGGAGCTACATTCTCATCCGCAGAATATCGGTTGATTCTTTCATATTCGTTTCTCCATTAGGCGTTAGATGAAGACAGTGTTAAAACCATAGATCGACGTGATAGCCATGCATTCCATCGCGGCCGCATAGCTCTTGCAGACGACTCCCTTCACGGAAGCATCGTCTGTGGTGGCGGCATACTTGTCAATCGGGGCATTGAAAACTTCTGGGGTGTATCTGAAAACTGGCGTTGTGAGCGGTGACAAGACATTTTTGCGTTGAACAGAATGTTTTTCAGGAATACTGACGTATTTCAAGAAAGAATGGCGCAGTGCAGTGTAGTGCGAAAAGACACGATGGCTGGGTGTGTTGGCAGTTTTCAGATACCCCATAGGAAGTTCTCTGTCATAATGCCTGCCTCGGCAAGAGTTTGGCAGACCAGATCCATCGCGTTGACAGTTGCCTGATCGTCATAGTAATAGCAGATGCAGATCTTCTTGAAGTAGTCGAAACCAACTCTACCCCAAAGACCCTTGGCTTTGCTACATCGCGTTCAAACGGTGCAGTATCCGTGCTGTTGGAGCGGATACAGGCCCAGCTCCTCGCTCCACAAGTTTTCAAGAGCAAGGCGATACCAGTTGCAACATGCAGAGAAGCTTGAGTGTCCCGTCCTCTGCTGCAGGCTGGTCAGTCACTGCTTCAGTGATTTCGGCCGTTTCAGACATCTGCTTGTTTGCGGCCTGTGCAGATGCCTTTGCGCAGGTGACAAGTGAGTGAAGCATGACGAGCGTATAGAGCAACACAAGGAATGTTTCATGATTCTTCCTTGCCTAATATTTCGTTGCGGTGTACATCGCTTATAATATCAGACTAACAAGTCTGCCTCTTAAAGTCAACGCTTCGAACAAAAGAGGGTAATATTTCAAACCATTTGTCAATATTTTGGGGGAAACGACACACAAGGAACACACAAAATGAAAAGAAGATAATAGCTATTCTCCGCAAATTGGTTTTTTTATCTTTGATGTTACTTCATAGATATGACCATTCCTTTCCGCTGCGATACAAGGCACCAAATGAAAATGAAACGCAGGTGCTTCTGACGCAGCAAGTTAAAATCTGTTAGAATATGCTTGAGGGAGCAGGCACACTACACAGCATGTGGAGGTGAGTAAGCTCAGCCTTGTGTTGGACTGAATAGATATGTGTGCCGGATGCTCTTTCAAGCACCAATAGCCCGCTTTTAGGGGGCTTGATTTTGTGTACCCTTTTTCGGAATGGTACTTAAATTACAATGTTTCAACCTTGTGCACCTTCGTTCTCTACAATCTAAGGCAGCACTGCACGAATGCGTCTGCGCACTTCGGCGGTTCTTTTCTACCAATTCTGCGGTTCGAAAAACTCGAAATGCATACAGCATTCCTTCGCTTTTCGAACCATGACTTGACGAAAAATCTCACACCGAATCTGTTTGCCGATTTGTGCAGTGCAGCCCAAAATATCGTCTGGAATTTTCCCGGCAAGTTACAAGCAAGTTAAATTCTTCATTTTTACAAATTACCCGGGCATGGTGACACAATATGCTACTCAATTTGCTAACTCGTAAAAAATAACCTTTACAATTGACACTTGCATTGCTTCGCGACAATCTTTTTAATCATTCGAGATTTTCCACACATATTGCACTATATCGAGTTTTTCAAGAAATGCGTAAGGGCACAAAATCAAGTAGATGTCCAATAAGCATTGCCGATGAGCAAAGGGCAATGTTGATGCATATATTATCGACGAATAAGCTGTAAATAGATCAGTAAATTTAGCGGTTTCTTTCTTGACAAATTTTCTTATTGATGTTACAGTGGAGATGCGGAGGTGAATAACATGGTCAATATTGCAAGTGCAATCCGGAACACGGTTCCTATTTCTCTGTTCAACCGAGGACTTGCCGGAAAGATTTTTGACGAGGTCAAGCAAAGCGGCGCAAAAGTTGTTATGAAGAACAATGCTGCAGAATGTGTTCTTCTGTCTCCCGAAGAATATATGAGCCTGATTGACGAAGTGAACGATGCAAGACTTCTGACGATGGCCTCTGAACGCATGGCAAAGGCAGATCCTGCTGCGTTTGTCCCGGCGGAACATCTTTATGAAGAACTGGGCATTACACAGGATGCTTTGGATGCAGTTGGCGAGGTAGACATCGAATGAATTGGAAGCTGGTCTACCTGCCGGAAGCCACAAAAGACCTGAAGAATCTTGCCGGAAATCAACGGTTGATGGTCGTTAAAGCAATCGGCAAAGTCCTTCAAAATCCGCTGCCCGTTACAGAGGGCGGCTATGGAAAGCCGTTGGGAAATAAGCAAGGCAATGATTTGGCTGGGTTTCTGAAAATTAAACTCCGGGATGCTGGCATCCGTGTTGTGTATAAGCTGATACGGACGGAGACAGAAATGCTGGTAATCGTCATCGGAGCAAGAGCCGATGATGAGGTTTACGAAACGGCGCAGCACCGGGCAAAAAAGAATCATTTATGAAAAGCAGCATCACTCGCACAGAATGTGGGTGATGCTGCTTTTGATTATAGTTGCTAAGAACTTTGATACCGTATGTATCAAATGAAGGATATCTGTATTAAGATCAGAAAACGGCATGGTAGAGATATTCCCAAAACTGGAAGAAAGGTGATGGGCAATGTTGCACACAAAATGAAAACGTGATATAATTTTTTTAGACATTATGCCATTCACTTGGAGGCGCCCGCTATGACGAAAGAAGATATTAAAGCTCGCTTGATCCAAAATGATGCACTCTTTAATAATATTTATGTAATTGAACAGCAGTTTGATATTTTGCCGGATGATCGGATGCACTATGGCGCTGCTATTACCTATCAGGATCTAATGGAATTAAGAAGTGATTTTCTCGAACAGCTTGTAGATACCGTAGTAGATTGGGTATATAGTTCGGAAAAATATGCTGATCTAAAAGCGAGATTTATGGCATCCGGGAAATCTGAAGGGGCAGCCGCAAACCAGATTGCAAGAAAAGCTATGGAAAAATTTCGGCGTGGTGACGATATACTTCTGATTCAAGGACAACTTGGGGAGTTGTTGTTATTTCACTTTATCCAACGATTTAAGAACGCAGTTCCTTTGCTTAGAAAAATGCCAATCACAACATCGGCAGAGCATGAGAGATATGCTTCGCCATTGCCGTTCGCTCCTTTCTGCTGGATCGTGAGTTCAAAATACCGCGTCTGCGTGCTGCCGCAGGAGAGCATCAGCCCCAGACGAAGATCCTCCGTTTCGTGCTCCCATAAGACTCCGACGCAATCGGATAAGGGATATAACCTATACTGGAACCGGGGGCAGGTCGTGCAGCAAACACCCTGTGTTTTCAAGAGATTTAGGACTTCGGCGAGCAGAATCTCCGTGTGCGATTTTGAAACGCTGATCGAGCAATCTGGTGCGCAGTCCGGCTGCGCCATATCTTGCGCACAATCCTGTACGCGGATGCAGAGGTTCAGCGCCATCGCAACCTCCTCTTTATCCACCATAACGTCGGAGATCTGGAACATGGTGGACAGATAGTTTTGAAGATAGATCGCCGTTCCGCTGCGGCCGGGGAATGAAAATGTCTTGATGTATTCCAGTTGCGCGAATTTGCTGAGGATACGTCCAGCAGTTGCCTTGGAAACGCCCCAGCGTTTGCCAAGTTCGGCATAGGAAACGAGCGGGCTGCCGGTGCCGTTTCGCAGATAGACGACAGGACCAGCCTCAGAACCGGCGACCTGATGGTCATTGTAAATCGCGTTCAGCCAGAGATCGAGCAGCGCGTCCATCTCGGAGCATTTTCCAAGACTGAGCAGCCGCGACGCCGCGCTCATCGGCAGAAAGAAGAAGCCGGAATCCTTCTGGCACGGGCAGCTATAATCCAGCACGGTGTTATAGCGCGGCCAGTCAAGGATGCGGTACTGCACAAGCTGTCCGCGGCTAATCAGGTCATATTCGATGAAGTGGTGTCGCTGGAGAGAATCGAGCTGCCGAAGAAGCAGGCGGTTTGTGCGCACACGGAACCACGTCCGCAGCTCCCGCAGCGGGCAGATCCACTGACCGGGATGCACGATGTAGCTGATGCCGTCGTAGCGCTGGTAGGACGTGCGGAAGTTCGCGTAACAGCAGAGCACCGCATAATGAAAAAGACCGGAGCACCCGTTTGTACGGATGCTCCGGTCTGCGATCAGACTCTGTATGAATTGCCGGTAGATGCGGCATTTGGGGTAGTCTACGATTTGCTTGATTTCAAGTTTGTATTCAGTCATGGTGTTCATCCTTTCTTGTCGTGGCGCTTTCCGCAGCAACGTGAAAGCGTGTACAGTTACAGTGTCCGTATGGGTTGGAATGGCGCAGCTGATAGCTGCTGATATGGACGATCCTGCCGCAGTTTCGGCAAAGGCATCGCCAGTATACTTCGTTTGATTTTCGATTGCCCCTGGACGCGCGGTCAATCACTTTGAGATAGCCAAATTCTCGACCAGTCAGATCGTATTTCAAGACTTGGCATTTGCAGCCGCAGGATGTCGTTTTGGAGCGGCGCAGACTTTCGGAGAGAACAGAAACAACGTTCCCGCAGCCGCATTGGCATACCCAACGAGCTTTGCCGCTTTGTGCAGAACAATCCTGATAAAGAACCCGAAGATCTCCAAAGGTCATATCGGTCAGATCAATCAGTTCGGGTGATTTTTGATGCCGCAGACAACCGCAGGACTTGACACCGTTCTGCTTCGTAAGACTGGTGGAGGATTTCACGACACTTTTCCCGCAGCGGCATTCGCACAGCCACATCGGGCGACCGGGTTTCACATCCTCTACGCGCCTTAGCACTTTCAGCAAGCCAATGGTTCGCCCAGTCAGGTCATTTGCTTTGCTCATAGATACCTCCTGAGTGTGGATTTGAATGATTATTAGGTGGATTCAATTTGGATTTGACATGCGCGGATATCCGATTACTCCCAGAGAAGTTCGGAGATTTGCAGCAGTAAATTTGAAGCTGCGGCAGGCAGTTGACACACTTTTGACACAAAACCGTTGAAACGCCTGCATTTATACGAAATCATACGCTACAAATGTGGTTTGAAAGTTTTCGAAACAGCACAATATTGCACAATATGCAGAACATTTTAATGGTATAAGATAGCTCCGTTTTAATCCCGACGATGAAGCCTCTGGATCTTCCGAAGAAAGAAAATACAAAGGTTGATGCAGCTCCGGCGGAAGCCAAAAAGGAGGAAGTCATCGACTTCTCCAAGGTCGAGATCGAGCCGCTGTTCAAGGACTTCGTGGACTTCGAGACGTTCTCCAAGTCCGACTTCCGCGCCGTGAAGGTCAAATCCTGTGAAGCGGTTAAAAAGTCCAAAAAGCTCTTGAAGTTCGTTTTGGACGATGGAACTGGCGTAGATAGGGTCATTTTGAGTGGTATTCACGACTATTATGAGCCGGAGGAGCTGGTGGGCAAGACCTGCATCGCCATCACCAATCTGCCGCCTCGCCCGATGATGGGGATTGCCTCCGAGGGTATGCTCATCTCCGCTGTCCACCACGAAAACGGCGAGGAGCGGCTGCACCTGCTGATGGTCGATCCTCACATTCCGGCAGGCGCAAAGCTCTATTGATTGCCCCTAAATTGTCGGT
>OIWM01002789.1_pt1 | contig 13768 bp, 17 predicted proteins | sample 1587451 | NCBI WGS metagenome assembly OIWM01 (sample SAMEA3888907, study PRJEB22519) | human gut metagenome | biome: human gut; feature: human-associated habitat; material: faeces | place: Denmark | collected 2011
TTCTGATCTTCCCGAAATCAAAGCAGGCGCAGCAGGAGCTTGGGCAGGAGCTGGCGAAGTTCCAGTCCGAGCAGGCGCTGAAATCTATCCAGAAGCTGCCCTGTTCCACGGAGCAGAAGCTGGAACTGGTGGACGCCGCCGTGAAGCATCTGAAAGCGCAGCAATAATACATAGCAAACGAGCAGGCCAGCATTGAACGCCGGTCTGCTCGTTTTTCATATGTTTTTCGCTGAATTTGGCCCCACAAGGTTCATATAGAGCCGCGCGATTTCTTCAAGCTCCCACTGAACGCATGGTCAGTCACGCCGATAGATTGCCTCCAACCGTTTTCTGGATTCCTCCAACGTGTAGGCAGGTGCGCGGGAAAGCCGAGCGGTCTCTGCTTCCTCCAGCTTTGCGCGCAGCTTCAAGGTTTCCTCACGCTGTTCGGCTTTTTCATTTGCCAGATCAGAGATCATGCTGTAGTCGTTGCACAGTGCAGTCGAAGATTTAATAATCATGGGTCTGTATCTCCTGAATGATTCTGTAATAATTCTATCGGAATTATTCACGGCTTTCAAGACTCTGTTTGAAATACTTCTCCCATGTGGATTTGAAAATCTGCTTGCGGTTTTGCTCCCAATGCTTGAGATTTCCAAGGCTGACGCCCAGCTTGTCCGCATATTGTCTCTGCGTCAGCCCCAGTTTCGTTCGGATCGCCTTGATCTGCTCACCCTGACCATTTCTCAGAAATAGATTGTAGTCATCCAGAAGCGTATCGACCGACACTTCAAAAAGCTGCGCGATTTTCTCCATGTGCTCCGGCGGATAGAGATCTTTTCCATATTCTTCATAGTGGACATAGGTACTCCGGTCTATCCCGGCGTAGTCTGCAACATCTCTCTGGCGCAGACCTTTCTGGTAGCGAAGCCAGCGCAGCTTGTCCGCTGTTTCGGTGATTTCTGAGAAGTCCAGGAACTGCAAATTGAACTTTTCCGCGTCCTGAAACTTGTGCGGCAGTATCACCGGAAATTGAAGAATCTGGAGCGGGGCTACTTTTACCGCACCCGATACATTGGAAATCAGAATATAGCAGCGGACTCCCACTCTCGCCAGCAGGCGCCATTTTGCCTCAAAAGGCACCCGTTCCGCCACCTCAACCACCGTTTGTTCTGTTGCGATAGTATAGCATTCTCTACACATCTTGCTGCATATGTTGCGAGCCGGGCGCCCTTGCTGGCGTCGAAGGTCGAGATCCCTTTGATGAGCCCAATCGTGCCGATCGAGATCAGATCCTCCTGATCGGCGGACTGCGAATAGTATTTTTTCATAATGTGTGCCACCAGGCGGAGATTGCGTTCGATCAGAATGTTGCGGGCCTCCAGATCGCCCTCGGCGCTGCGTTTCAGGTATATGCGCTCCTCTTCGGCGGTGAGCGGCTTCGGGAATGAGCCGCCGCCGGAGATGCGCAGCGATGTGAGCATACTGCTGAGCATCAGCCAGACTGCTGCGGAAAGCATAGGCTTTCACCTCCACAGAAAGCCTATGTCCGACCGGCAAGTCCAGATTCCGGTTTGCAAATATTTCGGGATATGGTATGATGGAGAAAAAGGAGGGCGCGCGATGAGGCGGTTTCTGCTTCGGCTGGCGTGGCTGACCATTTTCCTATGCGTGCCGGTTCAGACGGCTGCTCTGGCAGCGGAACCGGCAAAGCCTTTGACGGTGCGGGCTGTGTTTGAAGGGCAGCTGCCGCTTGCCGGGATGCGGTTTAACGTGTACCGGGTCGCAGACCGTTCCGGCGGCGGGACGTGGAGCCTTGAGCCGCGCTTCAAAGCGTATCAGACGCGGCTGGAAACGCAGAACGGCGATGGGGAAGCATGGGCCGCGCTTGCGCGCGTGCTGGAAAAGGTGGCCTTGATGGAGGAAGCCTGCCTGCCGGACGTTTCTGCGGAGACAGACGAGGATGGTACGGCAGTCCTTGACGCGCTGCGGCCCGGCCTGTATCTGCTGAGCGGGCAGAGCGTCTGCGTGAACCGGCAGATCTATACGCCGTCGCCTATGCTGATCGTCTGCCCCGCGGAGTGCGCGGCAGAGCCGGAGCTGACCCGCAGTCCGGAAAAGGCGGATTATTCCGTCCAGATCGTCTGGGACGATGAAAAGACGCCGGAGCAGCGGCCGGGATCGCTGCCCGTCCAGCTGATGTGCGACGGGAAAGCCTATGGCCGCCCGGTTCTTTTATCCGAAGAACAGGCCTGGCATTATACATGGAGCAGTCTGCCGACGGCGCATTACTGGGCGCTTGCGGAGCAGGTCGTTCCCGGCTATCTCGACGCGGAGGTGCAGAAAGAGGGGACAGTCTTCCGCGTGACCTATGCCGCAGCGCAGCCGGAACCGAAGCCTCAGCCAGGGGCCGGGGAAGCGCCGGAAACCGGAAAGCGCGGCTGGCTTGCAGCACCTGCGCTCATACTGATCGCCGCAGCGGGGATATTCCTGCGGAATCTACGAAAAAAATCAAAAAAAGCTTGACTGTAAACCTGCTTGATACTGTACGCTGAGGGCAGGAGGGATGCATATGACGATCAAGGAGATCGAAACGCTGCTTCTGCACCTGTTCGGCACAACGCCCGGCAAATGGCTCATGGGTCTGCACGTGACGGACGAAAATGGACAGAGGCTGCCGCTTGCCGCCGCATGGAGGCGTACATGGCGTGCCCTGTGGTACGGGTACGGCTGCTTTATCCCGGTCTACAGCATTGTCCGTCTCTACACCAGCTGGAAGGCCGAGCAGGCCGAACAGCCGCTCGAATGGGAGGACGGCAGCGAACTGCGGGCTGCGCCATGGAAAGCGTGGCGCGGTGCAGCGTGGGCCGCAGCGGTTCTGGCGCTGCTGGCTGCAACAGTACTTGTGGGCCTCAAGACCTGCCAGCCGACGCATACCGGCGATCTGCCCGTGCGGCAGTTTGCGGAAAATTACGACTATATTCACAGCACAGAGAGCCTCCTGAGCCGGGAGCTGTATGACGACAGCACATGGGCGCGGAAGCCTACACCGGGGCACGCGCAAAAACCGGGCCGTCCGCAGAGGGACGGCCCGGTTCTGATTGCATTCGTTCAGTCGACGATCTCGACGCTGACCTTCTGGCCGGTGCGCTGGGCAACGGACTTGATGATCGTGCGGATCTCCTTGGCGATGCGGCCCTGACGGCCGATGAGCTTGCCCATGTCCTCAGGGGCAACGCGAAGCTCAAGCACGGTCGTCTCGCCTTCTACCTCAGTGACCGTAACGCTGTCGGGATTATCGACCAGACTTTTTGCCATATACAGCAAAAGATCCTTCATGCCGGTACCCCAGACTTACAGGACGTTTGCCTTCTTGAGAAGACCGCGGACGGTGTCGCTGGGCTGTGCGCCGTTCTTGATCCACTGCTTGGCCTTGTCGGCGTCGATGGTGATGGCGTTGGCCTCGTTCTTCGGGTCGTAGGTGCCGATCTCTTCGATGCAGCGGCCGTCGCGCGGGAAGCGGGAATCGGCGACAACGATGCGGTAATACGGCTCCTTCTTGGCGCCCATTCTTCTCAGTCTGATCTTAACCATGATTGTTCCTCCAAAAATAAATCGAGTTTTTCTTATTTCGTAAAGCCAAATCTGTTACGGCTGAAACGATATGCTTACATGCCGGGGAAGCCGCCGAGGCCGCCCATGCCGCCGAGCTTGCCCATGCGCTTCATCTTGCGCGAGGCGCCGGGGCCGGAGAACTGCTTCATCATCTGATTCATCATGTCAAACTGCTTGAGCAGCTTGTTGATGTCCTCGACCTTCACGCCGGAGCCGAGCGCGATGCGCCGCTTGCGGCTGGAGTTGAGCACGGAGGGGGTCTCACGCTCATACGGGGTCATGGACTGGATGATGGCGGCGGTGCGGGCCATGGCCTTTTCGTCGACCTGCGCGCCCTTGAGCGCTCCGGCGTTCATGCCGGGCATCATGGCCGCGATCTCGTCGAGCGAGCCCATGTTTTTCAGCTGCGAGAGCTGATCGTAGAAATCGGAAAGGGTGAATTTATTGCTCTTGAGCTTCTGCTCGAGTTCGGCGGCCTTCTTTGCGTCGAACGCGGCCTCCGCCTTTTCGATCAGCGTGAGCACGTCGCCCATGCCGAGAATGCGCGAGGCCATGCGGCCGGGGTGGAAGGGCTCGATCTGGTCGAGCTTTTCGCCGGTGCCGATGAATTTGATGGGCTTGCCGGTCACGGCCTTGATGGAAAGCGCCGCGCCGCCTCTTGCGTCGCCGTCGAGCTTGGAGAGCATGACGCCGGTGATGTCCAGATACTCGTCGAAGGTCTTTGCCGCGCTGACGGCATCCTGACCGGTCATTGCGTCGACCACGAGCAGAATTTCGTCCGGGTTGACTGCGGCCTTGACGGCCTTGAGCTCGTCCATGAGCGCCTCGTCAACGTGCAGACGGCCTGCGGTGTCGAGGAAGACCATGTCGTTGCCGTGCCGCACGGCGTGAGCGACGGCTGCCTTTGCGATATCGACCGGGTTTGTCTGGCCCATTTCGAAAACGGGAATGCCGAGCTGTCCGCCGACGACCTGCAGCTGCTTGATGGCGGCGGGCCGGTAAATGTCGCAGGCCGCGAGCAGCGGGTTTTTGTTCTGCTTTTTAAATAAGCCCGCGAGCTTTGCGCCGTTGGTCGTCTTGCCAGCGCCCTGCAGGCCGACCAGCATGACGACGGTCGGCGGCTGGGAGGCAATTTTGAGCTTCTGGTTCTCGCTGCCCATGAGCGCGGTCAGCTCTTCGTTGACGATCTTGACAATCATCTGCGCGGGCGTGAGGCTTTCGAGCACGTCCGTGCCGACGCAGCGCTCGGTCGTCTTTTTGATGAAGTCCTTGACGACCTTATAGTTAACGTCGGCCTCCAGCAGCGCCAGACGAATCTCGCGCATGGATTCCTTGACGTCGGCCTCGGACAGGCGGCCCTTGCCGCGCAGCTTTTTGAACGCGTTCGAGAGCTTTTCGGTTAAGCCTTCAAATGCCATGTGTTACTCCTTTATTTCCCGCACGGCGCACAGAATCGCACCGGCCTGCGGCGCGGCCTCCGGGATGGAAGCGAGCGCCTGCGCGTTCTGCGTGATCGTGTCCAGCGCCTTCTGCAGCCGCCGGTCGCGCTCGATGCAGCCGAGGGCGCTTTCATAGCCCTCCAGCAGCTCTTCGGCGCGGGCAAGCGTATCGTGGACGCCCTGCCGGCTGATCCCGGCGGCGGATGCGATCTCGCTGAGAGAATAGTCCTGATTATAGTAGAGATCAAACAGGCCCCGCTGCTTTTCGGTCAGCAGTTCGCCATAATAGTCGTACAGCAGCGTCATGGTGAGCGCATCGGACCGCATGGCAAGACCCCCAGATCAATCGTTCCGGTATACTATACAAGATTTTATCCCGGCTGTCAAGTGTTTTTCCTTGACAGCACGCACATAAAATTGGCGGGACACGGGCTTGCGCTGATGACATTGCCTCTTTCCGGCAGAGCGCAGATGTGGTAGAATAGGGTATATCGCGAATTCCAGACAGGAGAGCTTCCTATGAACCATGAATCACAACAGCAGTTTGACCCTGAAAACGCACCCGCGTTCGAACGCCTGCGCGACCGCAGGCGCGCAAAGCGCCGCCGGGTGCTCCGCGTCGCGCTGACGCTTCTTGTGTGCGCGGCACTGCTGGGCGGCGCAGTCTATTACGCGCACCGGCAGATCGTAAAGCCCTATCTCGATACGCCGGTCACGAGCGGCGAGACGGATACGCCCTCTGAGCCGGAGGCCGCCGTCCCGGAGGAGCCGGTGCAGGAGCCTGAACCGGAACCGCTGCCCGAACCCGAACCGGAGCCTGAGCCTGAGCCAGAACCCGAACCGGAGCAGCCTGTCCTGACGCTGGCGCAGGCGTCGGAGAATACCAGAACGCTCGATCTGGAGCTGTATTCGTCGTCCGCCGTGCTGGTCGACGTGCAGAGCGGGACGGTGCTGGCCGAAAAGGGCATGGACGAAAAAATTTACCCCGCATCCATGACGAAGGTCATGACGCTGCTGGTGGCGGCGGAGAATCTGCCGGATCTCGACGCGACATTCACCATGACGCAGGCCATTATCGATCCGCTGTATCTTGCGGGCGCGTCGATGGCGGGCTATGTGAACGGCGAGACGGTCACGATGCGCGATCTGCTGTACGGCGCAGTCGTGCCCTCCGGCGCGGAGGCGACGGAGGCGCTGGCGCAGGCCGTGGCCGGAAGCGAGGAAGCGTTCGTCGCCATGATGAACGAAAAGGCCGCGGCGCTGGGCCTGACCAACACGCATTTCATGAACACCAGCGGCCTGCACGACGAGAACCACTATTCCACGGTGCGCGAAATCGCCCTGATCTTGCAGGCAGCGCTGGAAAACGAGACGTGCACCGAAATACTGAGCGCGGAAAATTACCGGGCCAGCGAAACGGAGCAGCACCCGGACGGGCTTGCCATGACGAACAAATTCCTCTACCGCGTCCACCACGAATATGCCCTGAACGGCGCGGAAATTACAGCCGCCAAGACGGGCTATACCGCCGAGGCCATGAACTGCTGCGCGAGCGCCGGAAAAACGCCGGACGGCAGAAGCGTGATCTGCGTGACGGCGAACGCGTGGACAGGCGAGTTCTGTATTGAGGACCATATTGCGCTCTATACGAAATACTGCGGCAGCGCAGAAGCTGAATAACGGGAGGATGCCGGATATGAAAAAGCTGTCCCCGCGGGTCTGGCTGACGCTCATTCTTGTCGGCATGGTCGGCCAGTTTGCCTGGACGATCGAAAATATGTATTTTAATGTCTACCTTTATAATACCATCTCCACCGACCCCGGCTATATCTCCGCCATGGTCGGCTGGAGCGCGGCTGCCGCCACGCTGACGACGCTGCTGATGGGCGCGCTGTCCGACCGCGTGGGAAAGCGCAAGCTGTTTATCTGCGGCGGCTATCTGCTCTGGGGCCTTTCTACGGCGGCGTTCGGCCTCGTGACAGTCGAAAACGCGGCGAAGCTGTTCCCGGCGGCCTCTGCGGCGGCTGCCGCGGCGGTGATGATCGTCGTGCTCGACTGCGTCATGACGTTTTTCGGCTCGACGGCCAACGACGCGGCGTTCAACGCGTGGATCACCGACACCGTGCCGAACGCGGCGCGGGGCAAGGCAGAATCCGTGCTGGCCATTCTGCCGCTGATCTCCATGCTCGTCATTTTTGGCCTGTTCGACGGCATGACACAGCGCGGGCAGTGGCAGAAATTCTTCGCGATCTTCGGCGGACTCGTTGTTCTGACGGGAGTTGTGTCCGTCTTCCTGATCCCGGAGCCGAAGCTGGAGCCGAGACGGGACAATGGTCTAAAAAACCTTGTCTACGGGCTTCGCCCGTCGGTCGTGCGGGGAAACCCGGCGCTCTATCTGTCCTTCGCGGCGTTCTGCCTGTTTTCCGTGGCCGTGCAGGTCTTTTTCCCGTATCTCATCATCTATATGCAGAACTATCTGCATTTTGACGGCTATGCCCTTGTGCTGGGCGTTGTGCTGATCTTCGCGTCGGTCGTGAGCGTGCTCTCCGGCCGCGTGATCGACCGGCTCGGCGAGCTGCGGTGCGTGCTCCCGGCGGCGGGGGTCATGTTCGCGGGACTGCTTGGGATGTTCTTCGCGCGGTCGATGCTGGCCGTGATTCTGACGGGCTGCATTATGATGTCCGGCTATATGCTGGTCACGGCGATTTTGTCCGGCGTCATCCGCGACCATACGCCTGCCGGCAAAGCCGGGCATTTTCAGGGCATCCGCATGATCTTCGGCGTGCTGCTGCCGATGATCCTCGGCCCGGCTATCGGCGCGGCGGTCATTCGCGGCAGCGATTCGACCTATGTTGACCTCGGCGTGGTAAAAACCGTGCCGACGCCGTCCATTTTTCTGGCGGCTGCCATTGTGCTGCTGCTGATTCTGCCGCCGGTGCTGGCGCTTAAAAAGAAGGAGGGGACAAAATGCTGACACCTTGGGGCGAAGCACTGGACAAGAACGCTGTTTTGCAGGAATATCCCCGCCCGCAGCTCGTGCGGGAAAGCTATTACAATCTTAACGGCCTCTGGGACTACGCCATCACGGCCTCAGACGCCTGCCCCGGCGCGTGGGACGGGGAGATCCTCGTGCCGTTTTCGCCGGAAGCGCCGCTGTCCAGGGTGGGCCGAATTCTGAAGCCCGGTCAGGTACTCTGGTACCGGCGGACGCTGCCGTTTGCAAAGCAGGACGGCGGGCGGATGCTGCTGCACATCGGAGCCGCTGACCAGCGGGCATGGGTGTACGTCAACGGCCTGCTTGCCGGGACGCACACGGGCGGCTATACGGCCTTTACATTGGATATGACAAAGCTTCTGCGGGATGGCGAAAACATCCTGACTGTCGCCGTGCGCGACGATACGGACGCTGTACCCCTCTCGCGCGGCAAGCAGAAGACGAAGCGCGGCGGCATCTGGTACACGCCGCAGAGCGGCATCTGGCAGACCGTCTGGGCCGAGCACGTGCCGGAGAACTATGTGCAGGCGCTCCTGTTCACGCCGGAGCTGCCGGAGGGACGCGTCCGTTGGAGGCTCGCCGCGCCCGCGCCGAAGGGCGCTCGAATCGAAATTTCCTATCAGGGAACGCCCGTCGGCAGCGGCGAAACGGACGAGGACGGCTGCGGCAGCGCCGTTCTACCGCCGGAGCAGCTGCACCTGTGGTCGCCGGAGGCGCCGAACCTCTACGACGTGACCATCACGCTGGGGGACGATACCGTCAGAAGCTATTTCGCCATGCGCACCGTCGGCACCGGGAAGGATGCGGCGGGGCATCCCTGTCTGCTCTTAAACGGGCAGCCGTATTTCCAGCACGGCGTGCTCGATCAGGGCTACTGGCCGGATGGACTGTATACCGCGCCGTCGGACGAGGCGCTGATCTATGATATTACGCTCATGAAGCGGCTGGGCTTCAATATGCTGCGCAAGCACATCAAAATTGAGCCTATGCGCTGGTATTACCACTGCGACCGGCTGGGGATGCTGGTCTGGCAGGATATGCCCTCCGGCGGCGGACAGTACAATCTGCTGACCATCTCCGCGCCGCTCATCACCGGCGTTCATCTCAAGGACAGCCATTACCGGCTTTTTGCCCGCACGGACGCGGAGGGGCGCGACAGCTATACCCGCGAGCTGGAGGAACTGGTCGCGCAGCTGCAGAACTGCCCGTGCATTGTCCTGTGGGTGCCGTTCAACGAGGGCTGGGGGCAGTTTGACGCGAAAAATGCGGTTCGCCTGCTCCGCAGGCTCGACCCCACGCGGCTGATCGACCACGCCAGCGGCTGGCACGATCAGGGCGTGAGCGATGTGAAAAGCCTGCATGTGTACTTTAAGCCCTATCGCTTCCGGCCTGACAAGAAGGGCCGCGCAGTCGTTCTGTCGGAGTTCGGCGGATACAATCTGCCGGTTGCGGGGCACACCTGGAACGCGAAGAACTTCGGCTATAAGGGCTACCAGACGCCTGAGGCGCTGGGTGAGGCGGTCAAAACGCTCTATGAAACGCAGATCGTCCCCGCGTGCAAGTCCGGCCTTGCCGCCGATGTGTACACGCAGCTGAGCGACGTGGAGGACGAGGTCAACGGCTTTGTGACCTACGACCGGCGCGTGGAAAAGCTGCCGGAGGCGCTGATGCGGGCCATTGCGCGGGAACTGAAAGAAGACTGACCATGAAAAAACGGATTTTGGCGCTGCTTCTGGCGCTGACGCTGCTGGTGCCCGGCGGCTGCACGGTGCGCGACACGGTGCAGATCGTGGAATCCAGCGTTACGACGCTGCAGGAGCTGGCGGACGCTGCGCTGTCCGAGGAGACGGAAGCGCCCGAATCGGGCGAGCAGTTTGTGACCGCCGAGGACCCGGAGGTCACACAGATCGCCGACACGGTCGGCGAGCACGGGTATTATTACGATGCAGAGCACGTCGTTCTGTATCTCGATACCTACGGTCATCTGCCGGACAACTACATGACCAAGGAGGAAGCCCGTGCGCTCGGCTGGGAGGGCGGCAGCGTGGAAGCGTATCAGGCCGGAGCCGCCATCGGCGGCGACCGCTTCGGCAACCGCGAGGAGCTTCTGCCGGAGGAAACAGGAAGAACCTATACCGAATGCGATATCAACACGCTCGGCGCGGATTCCCGCGGGGCCGAGCGGCTGATCTTCTCGAACGACGGACTGTACTTTTACACATCCGACCACTACGCGTCGTTTACGGAGCTGACCGTGGACGGAGGCACCGTCATATGGAACTGACATACCGCATCGACTGCCGGGAGCTGACCTCCCGCGCAGCCGCGCACGACTGCTTTGCGCGCGTGTTCGCGCTGCCCGCGTTTTACGGGCGCAATCTCGACGCGCTGTACGACGTGCTGACGGAACTGCCGCCGTGTACGCTCCTGTTGGAGCATACCGGCTGCCTGTATGACGCGCTCGGGCCATATGCGGAAAAGCTGCTCGGCGTCTTCCGCGACGCAGCACGGGAAAATCCAAATATCCAGATTCAAGAAGATATCAAAACTTTTTGAGCATTTTTCGTACCTTGTCTATATTGCCAGAAAACAGGCGTTTTTCCTTGTGTGAATTGTCAATTTACAAAGTGCGGCATCGTCGGATAAAATACGCAATATGAACGAACTGTGAATAAGTCGTTCAAGAAAGAGAAATCAAGGAGGAACTCTATGGAAATCCAAACTGGCGCATTGGTAATCGTTCTTGCGTACATGGTCGGCATGATGATCATCGGCTACGTCGTCGGCAAGATCAACATCAAGGGCAGCGCGGACTATCTCGTTGCTGGCCGCAGAATGGGCCTGTTCATGGTCGCATTCTCGCTGTCTGCCAACAACATCGGCGGCGGCAGCACCACCGGCCTTGCTCAGAAAGCGTTCGGCGCATGGGGCGTCAGCGCGATCTGGTACGTCCTGGCCGCGTCTCTGGCCATGATCCCGCTGGCCTACTTTGCACCCAAGATCCGCAAGACCATGGCTGTTACGATCCCCGAGGTCGTCGGCCGCCGCTTCGGCAAACTCTCCAGCAACTTCACGGCAGTCCTCAGCGTCCTGTCGCTGTTCTGCCTGACCTCCTCTCAAATCGGTGCTTCCGGTGCTGTTATCAACGCGCTGATCCCGACGATCCCCCTGAACGTCTGCCTGCTGCTGGCCGGCTTCGTCACCATCTTCTACACGACCTTCGGCGGCATGATCGCGGATCAGGTTTCCGACCTTATCCAGTTCGGCATCATTCTCGTCGGTCTTGCCATTGCAACGCCGATCGTCCTGAAGCATGCCGGCGGCTGGGCTGCGATCTCCGCTGCCCTGCCCGGAGAAAAGCTGAACATGACCCAGATCGGCTGGGCCTCCATCATCGGCTACTTCTTCAACTACTTCTGCACCTTCCTCTGCGGCCCCGAGATGGTCTCCCGCTTCGAGACCTGCAAGGACGAGAAGACTGCGGTGCGCGCCTCCTTCCTCTGCGCCATTCTCATGGCTGCTATGGCAGTCTTCCCGACCCTCCTCGGCCTTGCCGCTTTCGCGCTGAAGGATCAGCTGCCCGGCCTTGCCGAGAACGGCTCCAACGCCATGATGATTGTCACCGGTACTTATGCGCCCGGCATCGTCACTGGTCTTATTTCCGCCGCTATCATCTGCGCGACCATGTCCTCGGCAGACTCCAACCTGCTGTGCATGTCCACGATGATCATCAACGACATCTATCCCGGCTTCGGCGGAAAGAAGAAGCTGAACGACAAGCAGACCATCTTCTATACCCGTGCCTGCAACGTCGTCGCGGCGCTCGTCGCCATGGGTATCTCCATGTTCGGCGTTTCCCTCGTCGCCATGAACACCTTCGCATTCGGCATCCGCTGCGCAGGTCCGTTTGCGGCCTACGGCCTCGGCCTTGCCGTTCCGAAAGCAACGAAGAACTCCGGCATGATCTCCATCTTCACCGGCACCATCGCCTTCGTCGTCTGGCAGCTTCTGTCCAACGGCGGTACGCTGTGGTTCATGATGCCGGTCGTCTTCGGCAGCCTTGTTTCTGTCATCACGTTCTATGTTGTGAACCTGATCGAGTGGAAGCGCGGCGTTCCCGCTGCCCCCTCCGCTTATGTTGCCGAGGAAGCCAAGTAATTTACCTTCCCCAAACGAAACTGCCCGCCCTGCCATTGGCAGGGCGGGCTTGACTTTTTCCGCAGCATCCATTAAAGTAGCTCCTGTTCATCGGACAATGTCACTTATCTCAAAGCCTACGCCATTGACTGCCTGCTGACCTCGTTCCTGTTCTGCTTTGTGGGCTATTTCTCCGGCCTCGGCAAGACCGTCTTTGTCATGGCGCAGGGCATTCTGGGCGCGTTCGGCGTCCGCATCCCCGTGTCGTTCGCCATGTCCCGCCTGCTGAATGTGCGCCTGTTCTACATCGGCCTCGCAACGCCCTGCTCGACCGTCGTGCAGGTCCTGCTGTGCCTGCTCTACTACGCCCATCTGGCCCGCAGAGAAAAGGCTGTCCGGTGAGACAGCCTTCGGTGCGTGCGCGTTCCGTCCGTTTTCAGCAAAATTTTACGCCGTCCCCCGTTGTGACAGGGGACGGCGTTCCGGTTTTAATCTTCGAATTCGTGCGCGTCCTTGAGCACCATGTCCTTGACCTTCATCAAGCGGACCTTGGTAGCGCGGTCGTTTTCCTCGAGCTTCATGGAGATATACTTGATGTTTTTCTCCATTTCCGGGATCATGACATATTCCAGCGCATTGACGCGGCGGCGGGTCTTCTCGATCTCGGAGGCGAGCAGCTGCGTCTTCTTTTCGGCCTGCGCCAGCGCAAGCATATCCTGAAATACGGAGGCCAGCGCGCCCAGCGCATCGTCCAGCTCGCCGGACGTCTGCGCGAAGCCGTAGGGGTAAATGGACGCGGCGTCCTCGTTTTTGGTGTGGAACTCGTAGACCGGGACGGAGACGGACATGATGTTCTGGAACGTCATGTCCAACGTCGCCGACTGCTTCGGGTACAAAAGCGCCTGCTGGAGCATTTCGGGGGACATCACGCTTGACGCGACGGTCATGGCGCGGTTGGCTTCCTCGATGCCCTTCTCGACCTTGGCGCGCAGCTCCTTGTTTTCCCGCACGATCAGGAAGAACTGGCGCATCAGCTCGTCGCGCTTGTCCTTGAGCAGCCGGTGGCCGCGCACGGCCGTGCGCAGGCGGCCCTTGAGCCGCGTAAGCTCCATCCGGGTCGGATTGATCGTTTTACTGGCCATGCGAACACCGCCTTACGCCTGCTTTTTGGGCAGGTATTTTTCGATGAACTCCGGCTTGATGCGCTTGAGCTCCGTTTCGGGCAGGATGGACAGCAGCTCCCAGCCGATGTTCAGCGTTTCCTCAATGGAACGGTTTTCTTCGTAGCCCTGACTGACGTAGCGCTGCTCAAATTCCTCGGCAAACTTCGCGTACAGCCGGTCAGTGGGGGAGAGGGCGCTTTCGCCAAGGATCGTTGCAAGCTCCTTCGCGTCCTTGCCGGCGGAATACGCCGCAAAGAGCTGGTTCATGGTGCCTGCGTGATCCTCACGCGTCTTGCCGGGGCCGATTCCCTTGTCCTTGAGTCGCGACAGGCTTGGCAGCACGTCCACGGGGGGAATGACGCCCTTGCGGTACAGATCACGGCTCAGGATGATCTGGCCCTCGGTGATATAGCCGGTCAGGTCGGGGATGGGGTGGGTCT
>OIWM01002791.1_pt1 | contig 13767 bp, 10 predicted proteins | sample 1587451 | NCBI WGS metagenome assembly OIWM01 (sample SAMEA3888907, study PRJEB22519) | human gut metagenome | biome: human gut; feature: human-associated habitat; material: faeces | place: Denmark | collected 2011
TTGAAATCGCGCTTTTGGTCGCCGAGGACGGCTAAAAACTGTCCCACTCCCCACGGAGTGGGTGGATTGAAATATCGCGCTGAACGCGCTGAATGTTATCATTCAAAGTCCCACTCCCCACGGAGTGGGTGGATTGAAATCAAAAATCGCGGCCAATGCGATAACTGCAACAACAAGTCCCACTCCCCACGGAGTGGGTGGATTGAAATGGCGGTTTTATAACAAGTTTATTATCTTTATCTGTCCCACTCCCCACGGAGTGGGTGGATTGAAATATGCCGAGCGTCGCAAAGGTCTTGCGCGAATCCGTCCCACTCCCCACGGAGTGGGTGGATTGAAATTCCTTAACTCTCCATCGAATCCGCTGCCCACATTTCGTCCCACTCCCCACGGAGTGGGTGGATTGAAATGCCCTCTCGGCGCGTGCCGCATCTACACTTAACGTCCCACTCCCCACGGAGTGGGTGGATTGAAATCTTTCGGCGTAATCCTCAAAGCGGTTGGCCTCTTGTCCCACTCCCCACGGAGTGGGTGGATTGAAATGCGCTCCGCCTCACAGTCCGCCTTCGCCCGTTTTAGTCCCACTCCCCACGGAGTGGGTGGATTGAAATCTCCAAAGATCTTGTCACCAATCGGTATCACATTGTCCCACTCCCCACGGAGTGGGTGGATTGAAATGTTTCGGAAGCACCGAAGGTTTTTGATGCGGAAGTCCCACTCCCCACGGAGTGGGTGGATTGAAATCGATTGGGAGCAATGCGCAAGACACGGTCAGAACGTCCCACTCCCCACGGAGTGGGTGGATTGAAATGGTGAGGAAGAAGAAGCCGATTTTGATGATGCGAAGTCCCACTCCCCACGGAGTGGGTGGATTGAAATGCCCCTTACAAGCAGATCGCCAATTTCGGCATCGTCCCACTCCCCACGGAGTGGGTGGATTGAAATGGAAGCTACCGCCGTGCCGGTTCGCGTTGTGGACGTCCCACTCCCCACGGAGTGGGTGGATTGAAATGAAGCTGTACTCAAATGCGTCTAATGTATCAATGTCGTCCCACTCCCCACGGAGTGGGTGGATTGAAATCGTCGTATTGGTCTATAGCCGTGTAAAAACGCGGTCCCACTCCCCACGGAGTGGGTGGATTGAAATCTTTGGTAGGTGCGGCGGTGTTACACCGCCGTGTGTCCCACTCCCCACGGAGTGGGTGGATTGAAATCTTGCCGCGCCTGGCAAAAGGTGCTGTTTTAACAGTCCCACTCCCCACGGAGTGGGTGGATTGAAATTTGTGCCTTTAACGCCGCCTTGCGGTTGGTCACCGTCCCACTCCCCACGGAGTGGGTGGATTGAAATCACGCGACGGCCATCGCCGATAGCGTGCTGCCGGTCCCACTCCCCACGGAGTGGGTGGATTGAAATGTCTCCGGCTTTGTAATAGCCCTTGTAGCCGTCGCGTCCCACTCCCCACGGAGTGGGTGGATTGAAATTTTTCTGTTGCCGCGCGGACGGTCGGCTGTCAAGGTCCCACTCCCCACGGAGTGGGTGGATTGAAATTTTCCGGTCAATCTTCACCGGCTCGACGTGATATGTCCCACTCCCCACGGAGTGGGTGGATTGAAATCCTCCGCGCCGGAGGGCGCGATGGGAGCGGAGGGTCCCACTCCCCACGGAGTGGGTGGATTGAAATCGACCTTGGCAGTATCGCAGATGTTTTCGACCTCGTCCCACTCCCCACGGAGTGGGTGGATTGAAATTCGACAAAAATGCCGGATGCGACATACATCCGGCGTCCCACTCCCCACGGAGTGGGTGGATTGAAATCTCGGTATCTGCAAAGGATATAACTACAACACACGTCCCACTCCCCACGGAGTGGGTGGATTGAAATCGTCCATGATATAATGCAGACCGCTTGTTATTTCGTCCCACTCCCCACGGAGTGGGTGGATTGAAATGTCGTGTCACTGTCCTTGGTGTCGTCAATACATAGTCCCACTCCCCACGGAGTGGGTGGATTGAAATGACGCATAAACCGTGCTGCCCTTGCAGCCCCATGTCCCACTCCCCACGGAGTGGGTGGATTGAAATGTCTTCACTCATCACAACACGAAATGCCGTCTCCCGTCCCACTCCCCACGGAGTGGGTGGATTGAAATAAAAGCCGCTCCGCATCGGCATCGTTAATTCTCCGTCCCACTCCCCACGGAGTGGGTGGATTGAAATCTCGCAAACGTCTGCAAATTCCGGATGCTTTTCGTCCCACTCCCCACGGAGTGGGTGGATTGAAATTAACTATGGTCGTGTAATTAGTTTATATTATATTTTCACTCTTTGTGGTGTCCATTTTTAGTATACAACGTTCCAGTCTAGAGTGAATAAAAAAGTGAATTTTCATCCCCATCCTATTGAAAATCATGAAAATATGAGTATTAAGTAAGATAAATAGAGGTACTGTATATGCAATATGAAAGCAAGCGCATTGAATATAAATCTCGGATGATCGATGACATCTATAAGGAGGTCGTCGCAATTGCAAATACGAACGGCGGCGTGATTTATCTCGGTATTGATGATAAGGGCACCCTGGTTGGCATTGACAATGTGGATGAAACTTACACGCGCCTGACCAACGGCATCCGCGATGCAATCGCACCGGATGTGACCATGTTCGTGCGGTATGTCCTCCAGGATAATAAGGTAATTCGGATTGAAGTCGGCGAAGGCAGCTATAAGCCCTACTATCTGAAATCCAAGGGTATGAAGCCTACCGGCGTTTATGTTCGCCAAGGTGCGTCCAGTGTGCAGGCTTCCCCCGAACAAATTCGTCAGATGATAAAAGAATCGGACGGAGATACCTACGAAGTATGTTTATTCCGCATTTCTTTATTCCCATATGGCAATATGTTATAACGTAAAAATGGAGAGGAGCGATGCACATGAATCTGAAGTTATATCAAGTCTCCATGGAAATTGCCGGAAATACTGCGCTTTGGACAAGACCAGACAGCGGTGATTCTCCGTGCAGCTATCCGGCACCAACCTATTCCGCCGTGCGCGGCCTGTTTGAAAGTGTTCTTTGGGGCCCGGCTGTTCTCGTAATTCCCAAGAAAGTAGAGTTGTGTTCTGTCCCGCATTATCATTCCTATGCAACGAATTACGGAGGCCCACTTCGTAAAAGCGACTCCATTAAGAAGGGCAACAATTATCAACTGTTTGCTACGGTGCTGACTGATGTCTGCTATCGGCTATATGCAGATGTAGTTCCAAATCCGGATAAGTCAAAGCTTCCACCGAGCGCACTTGCATGGGATCGCCACACGACCTCACCGGGGCATGCCTATCAGGAAATGTTCAATCGGCGTTTGCTGCGAGGTCAATCTTATGCAACGCTGTCTTTGGGGTGGAGCGAATTTACACCATCTTATTTTGGCCCATTTCGTGAGAGCACACAGGTCTGTATGGAGCTTCCCGATATTCATATTCCATCCATGCTGCGCGGAATGTTTCAACAGGGATACCGCTCCGAATATCAGGCTGTTTTTGATACGGATTTATGTATTCACCACGGAGTGCTTGAATATCCGAAAAGGAGTGATTGCCTGTGATCAATGAGCTGTATGAACTTTCAAAAGCACTCCACAACGAAGAAATCAAAACCCAGAGTTGGCACAGAAAATATCAACCAATCCCAAACATTCGCAGCAACGCACCTTGTGTCTGCATTAAAGTCTCTGCCGGAAAGGTAAGCGGCATTTCTTCGGTCGATGCAGAACTCGGAAAGATTCTGCGGAAATACGGGTCAAATCAGGGTAGTTATCCGTGCATGAACCTTGCACCACTATACCGAATCACGGACGATACTAAAAAAAAGAAAATAGCAGACCTCGGTAATCATCCTGAAAAAATAGATGACGCTTGTATTGCGGAAATGAGAGCGTGGTGTACGAAAAGCACTTACAATTGGAGCAAAAAGTTTCAAGGAAAATACAAAATATCCATGGAAAAAACGCCTATGGAACTTCATTGTATCGCAACTCAGTATGAGCCACTTAAAATACTGCTTGAGGAAACGAATTTCTTTGCAACCGCTTCTGATTTGCATAAAGAGCTTGAGAGAACAGCATGGGAATTGTTAGAGCGAAAGGGTCAAACATCTTTAGCACTGTCCGTACTTTTTTATGAAGGAAAGAAAGACAAAAGTGCAGAAGACGACTACGGCTCACTTTCTGTTGCTTTTGATTCTGTAAAGCTGATTGAAAGCGGAACACCGGCTGTAAGTGAAAGATTTGTATGCGAGTTAAATCAATGTCTGCTGACAGCGAATACTGCTCAACACGCAGAAAGCAGAGTGAATTTGAACGATGCATTCGGGATTCCGTTTCAGGCGATTGAGGAACCTATGCCCAATGTAAAACTGGCAGGTGGCTTTGATGTTACTTTGCGGACAATGTTCAAAGAGCAACGCTGTCAGACCAGATATGGTAAAATCGAAAATGCAAGTTATCCGATTTCTCCTCAAATGCGCATGGATTTACAGGCAGCATTGGAGTGGGCAGGCAGCTCAAAACAAAAAGATACGACATGGATCAATACAGATAAAAACGAAGTTCTATTTGCATATCCGTCATCCCTGCCAAAAAAACCAGTTTTATTTACAGCAATCTTTAAGCAAACCCGCGATAAGAGTATAGCATTTTCCTCTCAGGCAGAACAATTTATCCAAGAACTGAAGCAAACAAAAGAAATTGGGACAGATTCCAATGCAAAACGGATAACGATCTTTGTCCTTAGAAAGATTGACAAAGCTCGTACCAAAGTTGTCTATACGCGCCAAACAGATCCATACGAACTCGAAAAACGCAGTGAAGAATGGACACTCGGGTGTGCCAATCTCCCGCCGTTTCCGTTTGAGACACCAAAAACACTATATCCTTTGGACATTGCAGATGTTCTCAACCGTTTTTGGAAGCAGAGCGGTGAGGTGGCAACGGACAAGTTCAAACCATTTCCCCAATATCACGGAATAGAAATTCTAATGGACTCAAACTTGTCTGTCTCTGCCGATCTGCACAGGTTATCAGAGAGCGCAATGAGTATCGGCTCATTTTTCGGAAATCTTAGCGCAAAAAATGCTTGGAGTCAGCCAATGCAGGAAAAAGCCAAAGATATCTTAACTGAAATCGTGCAGGAAAGTGCGCTTATGCATGATCTCGGAAAATTGGATGATGAAAACCAAAACGTGCTGCATAGCTCGGATAGAGGAAAGTGCCATTTACCAATCAATCATGTAGATGCCGGAAGTGCCGCTTTGAAGTCTCAAAATAGTCTGTATGCTGCGCTGATGGTGTATTCACACCACAGAGGGCTTCCAGATTTGGAGACCGAATCTCTACGGGAAGAAGCATTTTTTCGTGATGAATACGCGGATGTGCGGAAACGAACTGACGAAACACTGGATGAACTGCTTCGTCGCCATGAGATGATTTTCCGGTCTCAAGCTGTCAAAGAAACGCAGCCATATGACGGCAATCAAAATATTCTTTTCCGTATGGCACTTTCTTGTCTCGCTGATGCTGACCACAGCGATACTGCTCTCGCATACGGACAAGCTCCTACAGGCAAAAAAATGCCGCTGCTGCGCGCAGAAGAGCGGCTTGCTGCGTTGGATAAATATGTGTCCCAGCTCGGTGGAGGTGATGAACGCAGCCTCCTGCGCAGTGAGATGTATCAAGCGTGCCGAAATGCAAAAATCGACGGTGGATTTTCAATGTGTGATAGTCCTGTCGGCTCCGGAAAAACAACTGCTGTGATGGCACATCTTTTGCAGCAAGCTTCCCGGCGAAACTCTCGCCGCATATTTGTTGTATTGCCGTATACCAGCATCATCCAACAGTCAGTTGATGTTTATCGAAAGGCGTTGGTACTGCCGGAAGAGAATCCGGAAGAAGTTGTTGCAGAGCTGCATTCCCGCGCTGATTTTCAAGATTTTGATACTCGTTATCTAACATCCTTGTGGAGAGCACCAATCATTGTTACAACAGCAGTTGCCTTCTTTGAAACCCTGTCATCCTGTCAGCCTTCTGCGCTTCGAAGACTTCACGAGCTGCCGGGAAGCGTAATTTTTGTGGATGAGGCACATAACGCACTGCCCATCAAGCTCCTTCCCCTTGCGTGGCGTTGGCTGAACGTTTTGGCAGACGAATGGAGTTGCTATTGGGTGTTGGCATCAGGTTCCCTTGTTCGCTATTGGGAGCTCGATCGTCTGAAGGAAATAGGCATGGCACAGCCCAAAGTAACGGAATTAGTCCGTTATGATCTTCGGAACCAGCTGATGGCGTATGAGCAGAATCGTATTGCGTTTCTTAACAAGGAGCCCCCTGTCAGTCGTCGGGATCTGATTGAGTGGGTGGCAAATTCTCCCGGGCCGCGGCTGCTGATTCTGAATACGGTTCAGAGTGCCGCTGTCATTGCATCGGATATGGCACAAAAGTATGGCCGGGGATGTGTCGAACATTTATCAACTGCATTAACCCCGGAGGATCGGAGTAAGACGATCAAGCGAATCAAGAAGCGCCTGAAAGACGCCTCCGACAGAGATTGGACACTAGTTGCCACCTCATGTGTAGAAGCAGGCGTAGATTTTTCCTTCCGAACAGGTTTCAGAGAAATGTCCTCGCTGCTTTCCCTTTTGCAGGCGGCAGGAAGAGTTAACCGGCATGGCCAACTTAAAGATGCGGAGATGTGGAGTTTTTCTTTGCAAGATGACTCTATGTTGAGCCAGAACAAAAGCTTGGAATGCTCAGCTGATGTTCTGAAGGATTACTTTGCAAGAAAGATTCCGATCACTCCGGAACTCAGCACCCGTTCTATGAACGATGAGATCATCAGAGATGACAGCTGTATTAAAACGATCAAACAGCTCATGGAACAGGAAAATGTGATGCAGTTTCGAACTGTAGATCGTGAGTTTGAAGTAATCGATGCAGATACCATTCCTGCGGTTGTAAATTCGTCACTTGCGGAGGAAATTGCACATGGAAGAAGTGACTGGAAAACGCTACAGAGACAATCTGTATCCATTAGGCGTGGCAAAATCAAACAGTGGAACCTAAAAGAAATTGCTCCCGGCGTGTATCGGTGGACATTAGGCTACAATGATTTTTTAGGATATATGAGTGGGGTAATAAATACTGGCAAAGCAATATTTTGCTGATAATTTTGCTATAGTGTCAATGATCATGAATTTGTTTGCTGTTCCGTTAATCGAGTAGGAAGCTAACCATTAATTGATTAGCTGACCTCTCACACCACCGCGCGAACCGTTCGGTACACGGCGGTTCAATCATAAGCAGTGCAGAGACTTGTACGCTTCGGATATATCATAATATCCCCTGCGTGCAAGTCTTTCGTTTGTAATGGTATGCGAAAGTATTCCGCTGCCTGCAATAGCCCAATAGCCTTTACGTGTATTTCCGTTTCGGTATGCCATCCAATCGGGCATTCCCCATTTCTTTAGGTTCTCTACCCTTGTTCTTGGCTGCTTCCACTGCTTCCACTGCTTCCAGATATACATTCGTATTCTTCTGCGCAGCCATTCGTTCCACCTTTCCATGTCGGTCTTCATCTCCGCTATTCCGTAATAGGCTTCCTTCAGACTCCGCCTCACGACGGACGCCCTTGCCCTCTGCTTACAGTTCCTACTGCCAAGCCTGTAACGGACTTTCACCGCCTGGTTGTAACACATGCCAAGCGCACCAAAAAAGCCGGCGCATTTATTTGCGTCGGCTTTTTCTGCTTCCAACGATATTTCGCCGGATAAAGTCAAAACGAAGCGGTCAAACGAACGGATGGTTTAGCCGTTGGTCTTCATAGCGTTTTCAGCGTTCATGATCATCTTCTTGACCATCTGACCGCCGACCGAACCGGCCTGCTTTGCGGTGAGGTCACCGTTGTAGCCCTGCTTGAGGGTTACGCCGACTTCGGTTGCCGCTTCCATCTTAAACTTATCCATGGCTTCTTTTGCTTCAGGAACTAACTTCTTGTTATTCATGATTTTTAATCTCCTTTGATTCTGTTTCAAAACCGTAAATCGGTTTGTGATTGAAAGCTCGCGAAAAACTTTTGTTTTGCGGCTTTACGCTCATAGTATTTGCACGACTTCTTTTGCTATACTGTAAAGTTTTGGTAGTGGTTTTGAAACATAAAAGCAGAGTGTAAAACATACGCCAAATTGCAGAAAAAGCCGAGAAATGCTATAATGAGACCAAAAACGAAAGAGGCATTCGCTATGACCGGAATCACGGACAAAGATTTACAGCATTTCAGAAAGCATTTACTATATGAAGAAAAAAGCCGGGCGACGGTGGAAAAATATCTGCGCGATTTGCGCGGTTTTCAAAAATGGCTCAGAGGAAAGGCGTTAACCAAAGAAAATGTGCTTGCCTACAAAGCAAAGATTATGTCAACTCACAAACCGACCGGCGTCAATTCGGTATTGTCCGCTCTGAACAGTTATTTTGCTTTTGCGGAACGGTATGAATGCCGCGTAAAAACGCTGAAAATACAAAAACAGATCTTTGCGTCGGTCTCCAAAGAATTGACAAAAACGGAATATGAAAGGCTTTTGTCCGCGGCGCTGTTAACCAAAAACAGGAGGCTCTATTTGTTGATGCAAACGATTTGTTCCACCGGAATCCGCGTTTCGGAGGTGCAGAAGATCACGGTGGAAGCGTTGCACCGTGAAGTGGCGGAGATCCGCTGCAAAGGAAAAATCCGACAGGTTTTCTTACCGAAAAAACTCTGTCGGATTCTTTTGAAATATGCAAAAAAGCAAAACATAACAAGCGGGCCGGTGTTCATGACACGAACCGGAAAACCGCTTGACCGAAGCAATATTTGGGCAGCCATGAAAAAGTTATGTAAACTTGCAAGTGTCCCGAAAGAAAAGGTGTTTCCGCACAATTTACGACACCTTTTTGCCCGAACCTATTATTCCATGCAAAAGGATATCGTCCGCCTTGCCGATATTTTGGGACATTCAAGCGTGAATACCACGCGAATCTACACCATGGAAAGCGGCGAAGTGCACCAAAAACAGATTGAGAAGCTCGGGCTTTTGCGATGTTAACCACAGAATCGGTATTCTGTGGTAAAAAACAAATTCATATTTGTAACATTGAGGGCATACCGCTCTCATTACTGGAATATTCTACCACGTTTTCTTCACCATGTCAATAGCTTGCTGATAAAAAGTGCATATTTTCAACACAATTCATTTTGGAAGGCATAACAAGGCAGACCAATGGAAGAGTTATTTCGCATTGGTCTGATAGTATGCGCTTATTTTTCGGCATCATGGGTGGAAAAACGGATGAATTCGGATTTGACTATGAAAAAGCACAGCCGTATTTACCACAGAATACCGATTCTGTGGTAAATGCAAAAATAAAAATTGAAAGGTGAAGAACATGAAAAGCAAATGGCTGAAAAAAGCGATGGCGGCATTTCTTGCGGTGTTGATGACCGTGTGTGCGGTGCCCGTCGCGGCGTTTGTACCGGAAACGGTGGAAACGGGGGAAGAGTTTGCGGTTGAAGAAACGAATGATACCGAGAAAGACACTAGTTTATTTGCGCAATCGGTTGTAAGTCGTGATGATGGTGTTTGGCTGTTTCCGGCTGACTCAAAGTATTACAGAGCATTTACTGATTTTTGTGGTTGCTTAGGAAATAGTACATGTCCTTTTCACAAGCTTGTCCATCCTTATATGACACAAGCTGCTGGTTGGAGTAATTGCCATGGATGGCAAACTTATTCGCAAGGGCATAACGGATTTGATGTAGGAGTTCCGAACGGATCTTCCGTATATGCAGCAGCTTCTGGTTATTATCATGCCGTATCCGCATCAAGCGGGGGGAGTAGAGGTGCATATGTGTACATTGAACATCCGATTTCCGGCAGTGGATATTCTTACTACTCATACTATCAACATCTTAGTACTGTTTATACGAATCTGAACAACACATATGTGCAAGCAGGTGATTTGATAGGTAAATCTGGAAACTCAGGCGGCAACTATGGATATCATTTGCATTTTGGAATTGTTCTTGGAAAATCTGGAGCTTCGGCAAGCGTTCTAAATAACAGTGAGTGTAAAGGATGGTTACTATCACCTGGTTTAGCCGAAGGAGAAATCGTTGCAAATCCGTCCAGTTCAAGTCCAGCCGGCCTACCCTCAAGCAGTTATGCCAATGATACAAGAGCAATTCAAGATCACTGCGGCTCTGTCCGATATACATTTAACAAAAATGAAGTATCTATTGGTGCAAATAGCAATTACCAGCAATTTGACCCGGTTTCTATAAACTCTGGGGAATACCGTTTAGTTAACAACGGTTCTTACTTAACAACCACCGCTGACAACAACACAACAGTCTTAACTGTGAAAGCCAAAAGCGGTACAAGCAACCAACAATTCTACATTTCTCCCAACAGTCGTTTTAGCCAAAGCTACGTTATAAAGTCGCAGGCGTATTCTTCTGGACGTGTGGTAAATGTATTTACAACCGGAGTCAGCGCAAACGGCGATAACGTCACGCTTTATACATCTACGACGGACGCTTCTCAATCTTGGAGATTTGAAGCAAAAAGCGGCGGCTATTTAATTCATCCGGTGGATAATACCGGCTTGGCGTTAACGAACAGCAACGGCACAGTCAAAGTTATGACTTCGTCCGGAGCAAGCAACCAGATTTGGACTTTGGCATCGGCAGTAGATACCTACACGGTTTCCTACAACGCCAACGGTGGTACGGGTGCGCCCGGCAACCAAACCAAAACGCATGGCCAAAGTTTAACGTTAAGCAGTGTTCAGCCTACCAGTGACACTCACAATTTCAAGGGCTGGTCAACCTCTCGAACCGGCAGTGTAGAGTATAATCCGGGTTCGACGTATACAGGCAATGCCGATTTGACGTTATACGCAGTATGGTATATAAAAACCTATGCGGTAAAGTATAACGCCAATGGCGGTACCGGCGCACCCGAAAATCAAGTAAAAACGCACGGCCAAAGTTTAACACTAAGCAGTGTCAAGCCGACCAAAGACGGTTACACGTTCCAAGGTTGGTCGACCACTTTGAATGGCAGTGTGCAGTATAATCCCGGTTCGGCGTATACGGTGAACGACCATGTGACATTGTATGCGGTGTGGAATCCGGTTAAGTATCCCATTTATTTCAATGCCAACGGCGGTACAGGCGCACCGGATACGCAGTATCAAACGCATTTTGAGTATTTAACATTAAGCTCTGTTGTTCCTAAAAAAGCTGGATATACATTCAAAGGCTGGAGCACCACGCTGAATGGTACCGTTGCCTATCAACCCGGCGGACAATTTGGTGAAAATCGCAGTGTAACACTGTATGCGGTGTGGGCGGTCATTCCTGTAACCTCCATCACCCTCAACCAAACCTCTGCCTCCCTCAAAAAAGGCGAAACCTTAACACTCACCGCGACGGTCGCTCCGTCTGACGCGGCCAACAAGTCCGTCACCTGGTCGTCGGGCAACACTTCGGTTGCCACGGTTTCGACCTCAGGCGTTGTCACGGCTGTCGGAGAGGGCACAGCGGTTATTACCGTTAAAACGGCTGATGGCGGCAAAACGGCAACCTGTACGGTAGCGGTTGCTCATACGCACAATTACACCGGCACGTATTATGAAGCCGCACATCCGCATAAAGCTTACAGCAAGTGTTCCTGCGGCGAAATCAACTACACCGGTGCAACACAGAAGGTTGCTTCTTGTGCCAGCTGCTATCCTGTTACCGGCGTGACGTTGGACAAAACCACCGCCACCCTCAAAAAAGGCGAAACTTTAACGCTTTCTGTCACGGTTTCTCCGTCTGACGCGGCTAACAAAGCTTTCACCGTCACGTCGAGCAATCCTTCCGTTATGTCGGCTAAATATAGAATTGGCATATGTGTCGGCGATTTGTTTGATGGGTCCACGTGCACCGTATCGCACTGCGAATTTACGGCTCTTAGTGCCGGTTCGACAACGCTCACCTTTACAACCGAAGACGGACAAAAAACGGCAAGCTGCAAAGTCACTGTCACCGAACCGGTCGTCAACGCCAAAGCGAAGTTTACGCTCAGCGAAGCCTCCGGCCGCCCGGGCGATACCGTGAAGATCACGCTCAGCTTAAAAACCGAGGAAACCGTCAATTCCATTGCGATTTCCGGTATTACCTACGATAAATCGATTATGACTTTCACCGGATTTTCCGATTATGAGCATATCGAGGATTTGACGATCTTGCCGCCGACCTTTGATGAAGAAAAAATGGCAATTGTGATAGGTCTGAAAACCGCGGCTGCTTTTGATGGCGATATCTGCACATTAAACTTCAAAATCCATGAAAATGCTCTCGAAGGTGTGACGAACATCGACGCAAGCTCGGTGGTTAAGCTCAAATCGGCGGAAATACCGTCGGCTGTTGCAAGCGGTAAAGTGAATATCCGTTTGCAGACGCTCGGCGATATTGACGGCAACGACACGGTTGATATCGATGACGCTGTGTTACTCTTCCAATACAGTATGCTGCCGGAGCTTTATCCGATTTCGTATGCCGGAAATCTTGACTTCAACAAGGACGGTACAGTGGATATCGATGACGCTGTGCGGTTATTCCAATACAGTATGCTGCCGGATTTATATCCGCTTGAATAAGCGTTTTTTCAGAAAGGAGAATGCAGCATGAAACGTATATCACGTTTGTTTTTCGGGTTGTTTCTGTGTGCCGCGCTCGGTCTTTGCGCAAGTGCCGCGTCACAGTTTACCCTATCTTCGGAAGCGGCTTATCCCGGAGAAACGGTAAAAGTGGAGATTTCGCTGTCCTGCAGTGAAGATGTCAACTCCATCGCGCTTTCGGGTTTTACGTACGATACGAATGCTTTGGAATTTGTCGGTTTTTCGGACTATGACACGGCGCTTGCCGAGAAAATGTTATTTGAAATGCAGCCGGATGCCGAAAAAATGGCACTTACCATTCCGTTAAAAAAGGCAGAAAGCTTTAACGGTGTTCTCTGCACCATGACCTTCAAGGTCAAAGAATCGGCCAAAGGCAGTTACACGGTTACCGCAACGCCGCTCACGAAATTGAAATCCACGGTGGTTACTTCCTCTGTCATACCGGCAGAAATCACGGTCAAGGAAAAAACGCAAAGCGTTGTGCTTTCCGGCATCACCCTCAAAAGCACCGCCTATGAGCCGATTCCGTCCATCCCCACCGGTGATTTCATCGCCGAAGTGACGCTCACCAACAACAGCTGCAGCGGCGCCTGCACCGTGCTTCTTGCCACCTATGACGCAGACGGGCGGATGCTTGATGTGCGTTACCTTTACGCTAATCCGGACATCGGAAAAACGGTTACTTTCGGCACGGGTCTTTCCGATCCGAATGGCAAAATTTCCAAAATCAAAGCGTTTGTGTTAAGCGACCTGCGTGCTTTCACGATTCTCGGTGAAGCGGCAGAGTTGACAAAGGCATAGATTGTTTGCCGTCCCGGCAAAGACACCGCCGCAAGGCGAAACGAATCGCCGCCTGCAGACCGCAGGCGGCGATTCGTTGCTGCAGGCAACCGAAAGGCGGCAAAGCCGCCGAAAGAAGCCGCCGTAGGCGGCGCAAAAAGCCGCGGAGCGGCAAAAAAAGCACACGAAGTGTGCCGTCCCGGCAGGGACACCGCCGCAAGGCGGAAAAAGAATTTAAGTTTG